>ERZ779874.2208-NODE-2208-length-16713-cov-3.261616_pt1 | contig 16713 bp, 17 predicted proteins | sample MGYA00511031_ERZ779874 | MGnify/ENA primary metagenome ERZ779874 (study PRJEB29588, sample SAMEA2156850) | human gut metagenome | biome: human gut; feature: human-associated habitat; material: faeces | place: Denmark | collected 2008/2010 ...
CAAAAGGCTCAATATTGATGCCATCCATTACATAAGTATGTTTGTTAAGCTTAAAAACAGCTCTTGTTATTATCTTGTCATCAACATTTAATTTTTCAGACTTAGATAATTTCACATTAACACCACATAATGTTGACATTTTTAAATCCTTTAACCCATAATCAATGCCGGTTTCGTTCTTGTCAGCGATAATAACATCAAGAATCTTATCGTTATTATCTTCATTTACTAAATGGACTTTTATATATGCACGCTCTGTATAATCGTCTTTATTATTTGGTTTTACTAAAATTTCATACACAGAAACTGGATTATATTTTTCAAATATTGACAAGGATGCCAAAATTTCTTTCCCTTCATCTCCATCTAATGCTACTTCTTTAGCATCTATTTTAGGCATCGACATTTGATTATCATTAAATACTAAACAATCTTTTTTATACTTATCATATAGCTTTAAGTATTCAATTTTCGATTCCTTTCTCTTTTCCTTGACCCATAACCCAAATGCATAATCTTTTATCTCTTTGTTCATCCGTTTCATTAGCTCAGAGTCTGAATATTTGTCTAATTCTCCATGAAGCTCTTTCTGGCTTTTAAAAGATTCGATAAGATTGGCGTCTATTTTCACTTCTTGTTCTAACACTTTGTTTTTTGTACTTACAAACAACAATCTATCTTTTAATTTTTGTTTCAGAGTCGTTTCCCCATAGATTTTAAGAGCTTTATCATAGGCTTCTTTGTTAATGGCTTCATACTCGCAAATAGCATTATCAATTTCGGATTCAGAAACAAAAACTCCTAATTTTTCTGCATATGATGTTGCCACTATTTCATCTATGCTATTTTCAACAATATCCGAATATGATACACCTACTTTTCCAAACTGTTGCAGAAAAATTTCATTAATTTCATCGTGATAAATGTATTTATCATTTACTTTCACAATGGCACCGTTAATGTTCTCATTCTTTACACTTAAATTATTATCTGCATAAGCACTTTTATAAGAAACATTTTCATTCAAAGTGCATCCATGTAGCAAAGCAGAAAATATAATTAGTAGTAAGGGCATCACGAATCTATTAAATTTCATTAGATTTCATTAGATTTCTCATAGCTGGTCTCCAATTCAATTTTCTCACTATTTATTTTAGCACGCACAATTCTTATATTCCACTTATGTTTTTCTAAAGATTTTATGGGTGGACTGCCATACATAGCAATCCACCCATAAAATTACCATACTTCTAGATTATCTTCCGCATTCACCCAATCTTGCATCTCACCCGTCAAAGCCAACCTGGCATACTCAATAGGGTTGTCAATGGCAAGAGCATTTAATGCACACTGAGAATTAGGTGTGGTCATCAATCCCTGCCTGCGCAATACTCTGTACGCGCATTGCAAGATCCATCCACGAATTCATGATCTACTTCTCCCACTTTCCCGCTCCGACAACGGCACTTCGTTTTTCATGTAAGTATCCCACACCTGCATCCGATCCTGCTCATCCAGCTTTCGCAATACCTTCGCCGGAACACCTGCCACGATGCAGTTATCCGGAACATCACGGTTTACGACTGCCCCTGCCGCTGCAATACAGTTTTTTCCGATGGTCACCCCACCACAGATCGTCGCGCTCGAACAGATCCAACTTCCGCTTCCGATGTGGATCGGCTTTGCATACTCAAGGTCATGGAAACCATCCTGATACTGCTGCGGCAGGCGCTCATCCGGGAGGAACGGATGGAATCATTTTTTCCAGCAGACGCTGCTTTCTTTTCTTCATCCACAGCGGTGTGCGGTTGAATTTATCACAGGTTTCCATTCCGAACAAATGGTATTTTTCCAGATCTTTGCTGTTGGCATTGTAAAGTCTGCCAGCTTTCATTCTTTCCTAGTTGTTCATATTCATTCTCCTTCTTTTTCTATAAACATTTGCACATTTTCTTTCGTAACCTTCTGATATGCACAGTAAATATATTTGTAGTTTTTAAACGGATTTGGATTTTTTTCATCCTCTGTCACAATCGAAAATACAAGATTTGCCATTGCTGCTGCCTGCCCTTCTTTGTCGTTGTATACGGTTGCTGCAAGTGTTCCGTCTTTTACCGCTTCAAGCCCTTCTTTTGTCCCATCTATTCCAAAAAATACCGGCCGGTTTGTTTCCGTATACCCGAGCTTTTCATAAGCATCCATAGCACCGAGTGCCATTGCATCATTATTGGCAAGAACAACTTCCATCCGGTTGTTATATTGTTCGATCAGCTGCATCATACGGTTCTGTGCCTGCACACGATTCCAGTTTGCAATCTGATAACTCAGTTTTTCCAGTGCAATCCCCTGTTCTTTCAGGCTCTCCGCAACGCTTTCCGTTCTAATAATGGCATCCTGATGCCCCATTTCCCCCTCAAGTATCACATACTGGATCTTTCCATCATGATTACGGTCCACATCCGGATGTTCTTTGATATAATCTGCTGCAAGCTGTCCCTGCATCTGTCCGGATTGTTTTGCTTCTGCTCCGACATAATATAACTGATCCCACTGCATCAGGTCTTCTTCCACAGGTTCCCTGTTAAAAAATATAATGGGAATATCGTGTTCCTGCGCGGCTGTAATGATCTGCGACGGATCCGTCCGGTCTGCCAGATTGACGCACAGAATATCACAGCCATTGCCGATCATTTCCTGCACCTGATCGTCCTGCGTTCTCTGCGAATTTGCAGCATCCATAATAGTCAGACTGATATCATATCCCCTTTTTTCAAGTGTCCGGCATTCACTTTTAAAAGTTTCCAGAAGTTCCCCCAGAAAGGTATCTCTCTGGTCATAACATGCGACACCAATATAAATCTGTTTCGGTATTTCCTTTTTTTCGTTTCCACATGCACCATACAAAAGAATTCCCATCAGACCAATTAATGCCATAGCGTTTTTTATTTTTCTTTTATCCATGATAACCCCTGATTTTACCGGCTGATTGTAAACAGCAGATTCCGGTTCTCCTCCGAAAAAAGATTCTCCCGTGTGAGAACGGTATATGTAATCTGCCGGTCTTTCATTTTATAGAAAAAATTACGTCGTTTTTTAATAAGCTCTGCAACACTTTCATAGCCTGCGTCAAACTCATCCGGAGCAACCAGACATTGTGCCCATCCTGCATCCAAATAATAAACTGCCTCCGTTGAATTTCCAATTCCATAGAGTACCGCCCCATACAGGTCATTATCCTTTGCCGCCTCCCCGGCTTCCACAAAGCTTGCATTATCCAAAGCCATCACGATATCCACCCTTCTTTGCGTCTGTAAATTGATTTTCTCTTTCGAATCATTTTCTTTTGATACAGACCATAAAATTTCTGCGCCACTCCCCTTTAATGTATCACAAATCCCCTTCTTTCTTTTTATCACTGCTTCTGAAGTGGCATACTGCGAATAGATCCCAATCTTCTTCCCGATCAGATTTCCACGGTAATTTTCCAGAAGCTTTTGGGCAAGATCCGCACCCATATGGTAATGATCAGGTTCTATTGTATGCAATCCGGACGGTTCTTCGGGAAATGTATCTCCCACGGCCATTATAGGAACACTTTTTTCCAGCTGTTTTAGCTTTTGCTGCCCATCCTGGTTTGCAATCGGTTTTACGATCACCGCATCTGCTCCTTTTGCAATTTCCTGATTCATAATCTCAATCTCCTCATTGGCGGTTTCCATATTGTCCTTACTGATGATCACAACATCTGTATCATATTCCCGTGCTGCCATTTTCAGTCCGTATTTAAACGCTGACCACTCGCTCTCATCCACATCCGGTATGATCACCGCAATTGTTTCCGGTTCATGGCCGTTTTGCTTATAGATGATAAAGCCGAGAACCAGAATCACGAGAATTCCCAGTACTGCCTCTATTATCATAAATGATTTTTTCCCATGTTTCATTTTAAGAATCCTCCGGCATATGGTGTTCCTCAAATTTCCTGCAGTTTTCCTCACTGTAAACAATCTCTGGGATGATAACTGTCACTGTCGTTCCCTCATCCAGTTCACTTTCTATCTGAAGTCCGTATGGTTCTCCAAACAATAACCGGAGCCGGTTATTTACATTTACAAGCCCGACTCCGGAGCCTTTTTTATGTACACGGTTTGTATCCTTTAATAACAGGTCAATCTCCTCTTCCGGAATCCCCATTCCGTTATCCGATACCTGCATAAAGATATTTTCTTGCTCTTTCCATCCGCGAATGAGGATTTTTCCGCAGTCATCCATCTCCCTTACGCCGTAATTGATCGCATTTTCAAGGATCGGCTGCAGCACAAGTTTCACGATACAATCATCCAGAATATCCGGACGGATATCAAATACAACTTCAAACTTGTTTTTATACCGCACTTTTTGTATATTAACATAACTTTGCGCGTGCTGCAGTTCATCCCTTATGCGGATAACCGTATGTCCTTTTGAAAGGCTGATCCGGAAAAGCTTTGCCAGCTGCGTGATCATAAAGGCAGCTTCCTCATTTTTACCGCTCTCTATCATCCAGGTGATGGAGTCTAATGTATTGTATAAAAAATGCGGGTTGATCTGGCTTTGCAGCACATCAAATTCGCTTTTTCTTCTTTCATTCTGTTCCCATATGACTTTTTTCATCAGTTCGGAATTCTGCCGGTAGGATTCCTGAATGGATTGTCCCAGATGCCGGATCTCTGTTGAGCCTCCGATTGCAATCTTTTCTTCTTTTCCTTCCTGATATTCACGCACCGAGTGATCCAGTTTCATAATCGGCCGCGATATCCGCACGGAAATGATGCGGTTTACAAATACAAGCATCATTGCCATAAGCAGTAAAATAAGCAGGACAAACTGCTTTACATCGGCCATCTTATTTGTGAATATTTCATACGGCATAACACAGACCAGGCGCCATCCTGTATAACTGATTGCACCCACCATAACTTTTCTGTGGTTTTTTCCCAAATATTCATCGTAAATTTTTTCTTTGGACGAAGCTGCCTTTACGCTGCTTTCTGTATTCATGCCATTGTCAATTCTTGCCTGATGCGGATGATAAATAATATTTCCCTCACCATCACACAGATAAAAATACTGTCCTTTTCCTGACGTATTGATCCGTTCCATCATACGTGAAATCCCGGAATAGTCCATATCCACAAGCAGCACTCCCAACTGTGTATCTGTCCCATTCGTAAGTTCCACGACACGGCTGGAAGAAATCACCCAATAATACCGACAGGTACCGTCATCAAATAAATTCTGGACATGGGGTGTGGAAAAATGGATATTCTCCATACGTGTTTTTGCCTGCATAAACCATCCCTGTCTGGTCACATCCGGTTCTTCTTTCTGGGCAACAACCGGCTCTGCTGCCATAAGGCTTCCGTATCCATTATATATAGCAATGCTCCTTAAGTTCTCTTTATTTGCCTCATATAAAAGATTTAACCCTTTGTGGATGGATTCGTTCTGTTCCCGGATATCGTTTTCCTTTATAACATCATAATATGCGGCATCCGATACCAGCCTCATATTCACAAGATAATTTTCTATGGAATCCACCGTCTGATCCATAATCTTTCGGTTATTATCCACAATATTCTGCTGTGTAATCCCCGAAAATTTCCAATATACCATCATGCCCATACAAACCATAATTAAGGTTGATATTACAGAAAATGCAACCATGATGGTTGACTGGATATCTCCCGGTTTATTTTTCATTTTTTTCATATGCTGTCCTGTATTTTGAAGGGGATACCCCAAACTGTCTTTTAAACACATAACTGAAGTAATTTGGATCGGAATATCCCACACTCTTTGCAATCATATAACTTTTTTCTGCGGTTTCCACAAGCATGCGTGCCGCCTTATCCATACGGTATTCCGTCAGGTATCCGACAAAAGAATTCCCTGTTTCTTTTTTGAACATGCTTGAAAAATAAGAATTTGACACGCCCAGTTCTTTACAGATATCGTCAAGCCCTAAATCTTCCTGCTGATAATTGTCGTGCACATATTCTTTTGCCCTCCCGATCAGGGATTTCTTGGAATGATACCGGGCATCTGCCATGTCATCATGCAGCATACAGCAGAATTTTAAAAGCCATTTCTGCAAAACCTGCGGTTCTAAATTACACAGTTCATTATACAAAGAACCGATACCTCCCGGTATTTTTGTGGTATCCATTTCATTGTTGACCATAAAATGATACAGTTCGCCAATGAGTTCCATAACTGCCACATGATATTTTTCCAATGATTTCAGGTCAAGGAAATTATGCTGCATGTAAACTTCTATGGCATTTGCAATATCTTCATTTTCTCCAAGGCAGATCTTTTTGAACACATTGGACAGTTCTGTTTTCTCTCCGGCATCCCTTTGGATTTTTCTCTGTGGAACAATCTCTTTTAAATTTATCGCCCGGTTGCTTCCATATAAAACACGATAGGAAACCGCTTCCCTGGCGCTTTGATACGATGCTGCAATCTTTGCAATGTGCCCACATACCTGACCGATCCCTATGGTTACTTTTGCCCCCATAATATGATGGATATATTTACAGAAACGGTCACAGGCATCCGTCAGTTCTGAAATTTCTTCCTCACTTTTTAACTGCATAATCATAATGGTATCCCCAAGATAGCGAAAACGCTTCGCGTTCCATTTTTCCCCGAGGTTCTCCCCTGCCTGCCGGTCTACCGATACCGAAAGCAGCCGTATATCCATGCCCTCCGGAACCTGACTTGCCGATGTGTGTATGATCAGGCAGCAATACCACGGGCCTGTAAAAGCAATCTGGTAATCCTTAAAATAATGCGGCATCTCCTCTTCCGGAATACGTCCTTCAATAAGCGTTGTATACAAATTCGCCTGCAGCATCGGAAGGGAATCCGCATAATATTTTTTCAAAAGATCCGTATTTCTTTTTTCACTGATCTCATAGTCCAGTTTCTCTTTCAGACGCTTAAACACTTCTGTTATTTCAACAGCATTGAGCGGCTTTAAAATATATTCCTCGATTTCAAGATGCACGGCTTCTTTTGCATATTCAAAATCATCAAATCCGGTAAAAAGCAGAATTTTTGTTGCCGGATACTTTGCTTTTATATGCGCACACAATTCCAGCCCGTCCATATACGGCATCCGGATGTCCGTCATAACAACATCCGGCTGCATTTCTTCAAGCATGTCCATTGCTTTAAATCCGTTGTTTGCATGCCCGGTAACCTGAAAGCCGAGTTCCTCCCATTTGACTTTTTTAACGATGGCTTCAATGACTTCTTCTTCATCATCCACCAGCAATAATGTATACATACCTCTTCCCCCATGTTATTTTATTTATTATAGCAATTTGTCCAGATAAAGTAAAACCTTTCCAACATAAAACAGAGATGCCCTGCATGTTTCATGCATCACCGGCATCCCTGCTTTTTCATTATAGAGGAGAGTATATGTTTTATTTTTTCTGAACGTATTTCAGACAATCCAGTGTTACTGCAACAAGGATGATAATACCTGAGAATACGAACTGGAGGTTTGTATCAATACCCAGTATTGTGAGGGAGTATGTTAATGCTGTAAAGATACATACACCGGTAACAACACCGGAAATCTTACCAATACCACCGGTAAATGATACACCACCGACAACACAGGCTGCAATGGCATCCATATCCCAGCCCTGTCCATAAGCGGCGGAACCAGATCCAACCATTCGGGTACATTCAAGCCAGGAACCGAATCCGTAAAGGATACCGGCCATAATAAATGCACCAAGTGTTACTGCAAATACAGAGATACCTGAAACTGCTGCTGCCTCCGGATTTCCTCCGACTGCATAAAGATTTTTACCAAAGGTTGTTTTGTTCCAGATAAACCATACAATGACAATTGCTGCAACTGCCCAGAGAATGATGGTCGGGAATCCATTGACTTTTGGAATTACCATATTCGGAATGGTCGGCTCGATTGCTCCGAAGGAAACACCTTTTGTCGCATAGGTTACCAGTCCAAAAATGACAAGCATGTTTGCCATGGTCGATATAAACGGATGCATCTTGAATTTCGCTGTAAAAAATCCGGCTATACTTGTAAAGAACGTACATAATACAATACATGCTACCAGTGCAAGAATGACTCTTGCCGGTGTCGGTACTTTCGTAAAATCAAAGATGTGTCCGAACACACCACCTGTATTTACACCCTGATGCATGATAATGGTTGCGGTTGTCATTCCCATACCAACCATTCGTCCAACGGAAAGATCCGTTCCTGTAAGAAGGATCAGACCTGCAACTCCAAGTGCTAAAAACATTCTAGGCGATGCCTGCTGGAGAATATTTAAAATATTATTATACGTAAGAAGCGGCGTTCCTTTTTTGATTGGAGTTATGATACATAACGCAACAAAAATAAGAATGATCGCGATGTAGAGTCCATTCTGTAAAAGGAATGTTCTCCGGTTAAATGTATACTTATAATTTTCCCATTTCTGTGCCTGGTTTTCTGCAAATGTAAATTTGGACAACCGGAGCAGATCAATCAGATGATACTTGTAACTGTACGCATCATGCTTCCGGTCTTTAATCCTCTGATACTCTTTTTCCAGTTCAATCTTTTCATTGGAAACACGGTTCTTATATACATAATTTTCTTCTTTGACCTCGGCCTGGGCGGAAGTCTTTGCCAGAGTTTCTTTGTGTTCCTTTTCAATCTTTTCAAGTCTCTTCTGATGCTCCTGCAGTGCCTGTTCCTTTTCCGCTATACAACTTGCCTTAACTGCATTATAATACTTGTCAAAATTATTTTTGAGATAATTTTCTGCTTTCCCGATCAGTTTTGCGATCTGGTCTTTGTTCTGTGCCTCTACCGCTTTTGCCTGTTCAAGCTCCTTCTGGCAGGATGCAATCTCAGAATCTTTTTCCCCTTTGGAAAGTGTTTTATCTCTTTTTACGTTTTCGATCCTGCTCTGGTACATAATGACTTTTGCCGTACCATCTTTTCTGAGTTCATCAATCTCTTTTTGTATTTTTCCGACATATTCCTCAATCGGCTGACGCAGTGTTTTTTCCTGCTCCGCTGTAAGAATCTTGCTATTTGCCATATCTGTCCCCCCTGCCTATAAATATTTCGCGCTGAGGCGAAGTAATTCTTCCTGATTCGTTTCCTTTGTATTGACAATGCCCGCAAGCCGTCCGTTCGACATGACACCGATCCGGTTTGTAATACCAAGGATTTCCGGCATCTCAGAAGAAACCACGATAATGGTCTTTCCCTGTTTTGCCATCTGTATGATCAGGTCATAAATTTCATATTTTGCGCCGACATCAATTCCTCTTGTCGGTTCATCCATCATAAACACCTTCGGTCCACGCTCGAGCCACTTTCCAAAAATAACCTTCTGCTGGTTTCCTCCGGAAAGACTTGAAATCATATCGTTTGGTCCCAGACATTTGGTATGCATGACTTTAATTTCATTTGCGGTAGCCTTTGTCATTTTCGGTTCTGAAAGTGCCGCGCCTTTTTTATATGCATCAAGATTTGCAATGGTTGTATTAAATGTAAGATTCCCTTTCAGGAATAATCCATTTGCCTTCCGTTCTTCCGTAATAAGCGCGAATCCATAATTCATCGCCTCTTTTGCACAGCTGAAGTTCATAAGCTTATGGTTCAGATAAACACGGCCTGCGGCTCTTGTACGGATGCCGAATATGGTTTCCAGCAATTCTGTCCGTCCGGCTCCCACAAGGCCATATAAGCCAAAAATCTCCCCTTCACGGACATCAAATGTAACATCCTGTAAATACGGCTCATATTTTGTGGACAAATGCTGGATTGATAAAATAACATCTTTCGGCTGATTATCCACCGGTGGAAAACGGTTTTCCAGCACACGGCCTACCATTGCAGTAATCAGTTCATTCATATTTGTTTCTTTTGCACTTTTTGTCATGACCAGATTTCCATCCCGGAGTACGGAAATATCATCACAGATCTCAAATATTTCATCCATTTTATGGGAAATATAAATAAGGGAGATGCCCTGGTCACGAAGCATCCGCATCATATCAAAAAGTTTATCCACTTCCTGTACGGTAAGTGATGATGTTGGCTCATCCAATACGATTACTTTCGAATTATATGAGATTGCCTTTGCAATTTCACACATCTGCCGCTGGGAAACGGACATATTTCTCATCGGCTGATCCAGATTCACCGTCATTCCCAGTTTCCGGAATAATTCCGAGGCTTCATTTTTCATTCTTCCCTCATCGATCATCCCAAGGGAATTTACCGGGTATCTGCCAAGAAAGAGATTATCCACAACATTTCTCTCCAGACACTGGTTTAACTCCTGATGCACCATTGCAATCCCATTTTCAAGTGCATCCTTCGGACCGGAAAAATTCACTTCTTTTCCGTCAAGGTATATAGTTCCTTCGTCTTTCTGATAAGTTCCAAAAAGACATTTCATCATTGTTGACTTACCGGCACCATTTTCTCCCATAAGTCCCATAACTGTTCCTTTTCTCACATCAAGGTTGATATGATCAAGTACTCTGTTGCGGCCAAATGATTTACTCATGCCACGTATCGATAAGATAATATCTTTGCTCTGATCCCCCATACTATCCGCTCCTATCCTTTTGTTTTCGGGGAGAGAACCAGTATTTCTCCCCCCGAAGTTAAGTTGTTTTACTGATTTAAAAGAGCTGTGTAAGAAGCTGCATTATCTGTTTTCACCATGTTGATGGCAAAAGCATCGTACTGTCCCGGATTGCCCAGACGGTTTGTGATATTAGACTCTGTCTGTCCGTCACCACCAATGTACTCAACATCCAGATTTAAAAGGTCATCATACTTCTGTAACAGCGGCTGATAGGTAGAACTTAAGAAGTTATCAGAAGCATTGTAAATATTCAGCCATACCTTCTTTGTCGGATGGGCAGATGCATCTAACTGCTTGGATACCGGTTCCCATACAACGGTAGAATCTGTAAAATCTTTGTAGTTATCAGAGGTTACTGCCACGTTCAGGGAATAGTAAGATCTCTCGTCTTCTTTGTATACATAAACGTCACTGCTTAATACATTTCCTGCATCGTCTGCAGTTCCGATACCCGTGTCAACATCTACACCATCCAGTGCATTTCTAAGAACACGCAGTGTCAGGTATGCCTGTACGTCTGCATGCTGGCTGATCGTTCCGCCGTAGCCTTCTGCAATTGCTGCAACCGCATCGCTATTTGCATCATATCCGAATGTCGGTACACCGTTATCCTTTGACCATGCATTAAACATTGACATTCCCATTCCATCATTGTTGGATACAACGACATCAATGGAATCCCCGAAAGAAGATGACCATGTACCAATCGCATTGCCGGCTGTTGCTGCATCCCATGTAGCACCTGCTGAGTTTTTCATTTCCTGGGAAGCAAGTTCACGGATCACATAGGTTTTTCCACCTACTTCAATGCTTCCGTCCTGAACCTGTGATGCTTTTCCATCGGTATTGGTTCCTGCCGGTGCACTGTCTGCCTCGCCGTTTTTATCCACTGCTGTTCCAAGTGCTTTTCTGACACCTCTTGTACGGGCAATGGAATCATTGTGACCGATATCACCGATTGCTAAAACATAGCCGATCACGCCATCTCCGTTACGGTCAATCTTGTCAATATTTTTCTCGATGTAATCTTTTACCATGGTACCCTGAAGTTCTGCACCCTGATTTGCATCAAACCCTACATAATAAGTATCTTTGTTAAAATTGAGTGCTGTCATATCAAGCTCTCCTGTGGAACTGTTTGACGGCTGACGGTTAAACCATACCAAAGGTTTATCCTTGTTTGCGACAGTTGAGGTAGAAGTGCCTCCCCCTTTATTGCCTGCCTGTGTGCCACCGCCGTTGTTTCCCCCATCGGCTCCGCATGCTGCGGTTGAAAGTGCAAGTACCGCCATCATCATAATTGCAACAATTTTCTTTTTCATAAGAATTTCCCCCTTCTTGTTTTGTTTGTAATGCTAGTATACGGGATTTTTATCTCATAAACTATAGAATATTTTTTGGTTCACATTAAAAATTTTCATATTTTTCCGTTATTTGTTCAATTTTTTTATATTTTTTCTTTGCCATTTCGTCACTTTGCCGTTGATTTATACTAAAAAAAGCCATCTTTCTTTACAAAGATGGCTTTTTAAATCTTTTATAAAAGGCTCTGTTATCATTGTTCCAGAATCACATGCCACGCCTCACACAGCCGTTCCAGCGACCACGCGGCATTTGCCGGACTTGTGGATGGAAGCACCATCGCTTCGATCCCCGTGACCGGAAACTGGTATCTTTTATAAAGCTGTCCTGCCTTGTTTCCGTTTGCATAAATACGTGTTATGTTCGTTTTTTCCAGAATCATGCCAATATCCGTCGGCTGTACATTTTTAATACTGCTGTCACTTGAGCCTTTGATGTCACAGCTTTGGATCACATCCCACAGGGCAATCCGGTGGGCAAGCAGCATGGCTTTTTTCTCCTCAATTGTATGCGGAACCGGCTCCTTTAAAAGTGTTGCAAGCACTTTCCAGAAACGGTTCTGTTTGTGCCCGTAATAAAAATTGTTTTCTCTTGATTTGACGGACGGCAGGGTTCCTAATATGAGGATTTCGGAAGCTTTGTCGTACACCGGCTCAAACGAATGGACAATGTGTTCATATTCCATGGAATTCTCCTTTTAAAGTTACCACCCTATCCGTATCCATCTTACTGCTTATCCTTCTCTAAGATCTGGTCAATCGCAGCTGTCACCTTTTTGTAAACTTCATCACTCGTGATTCCGCCCATGATCGGATCTCCGACAATGTTGCCATTACGATCAACGAGAACTGTCGTTGGAAATGCCATAATATTTGTTGCGTATTTACCGGCCTCACTGTCCGAATCAAGGGAAAGGTTGGTATAGTCTGCCCCCTGTTTTTTCAGGATGCTTTTTGCTTCCGCAATTCCCTCTTTGTTACCATCGAGTGAATCCGTGTTTACGCCAATGACCTGACCGCCCTTTGCCTTCAGTTCTTCATTTAATTTGTTGAGTGCCGGAAGTTCCTCCACACATGGCGTGCATCCATTAAACCAGAAATTAACAACCGTTACCGCATTCTGTGAAAAAATGCTGCTGTCCACCTTATTTCCATCCAGATCCTTCGCCTGAAAAGACGGAAAGACGGATGTTTCTGCATTCGCGCTTTGGGCGCCGGAATTTTCTGTTCCCATCTGCGCGGTAAGTTCCGTTACCTGATCCTCGATTTTCTTAATCTCTTCGATATCCTTATCCAGCTTTTTCAGGTCTGCCTCCGAAAACTGGTCCTTCACATGATCCAGCTGTGTCTCCAGAAACGTTCCATAATTTTGTTCTCCTGCGTCTGCAGCTTTGTTTTTGTCAATGTTATTAAAAACCGTATTCCACAATTCCTGATGTTTCGCAATAATGGCATTTTCCTTTTCGTACAGTTTGTTGAGTTCTGCATTACCAGCCCCTGTATCTTCCGCAGACTGTGCCTGCGTTTCCGTCACAGTGCTGCCTTTTTCCGAGGCATTGCCACAAGCGGCAAGTCCAAATACCAGAGTCATAACCAGTAACATTACTGTAAGTTTTTTCATTTTAATTATTCTCCTTCTTCTTTTTTGATTTTTCCGCAAATCCATACTTATAACTGATTGCTTCTACCGGACATTCCTTCACACATGCTCCGCAGCGTATACATTCCGTATGATTTGGATGCCGGACCACATCCACATCCATTTTACAGACACCGGCACATTTGCCGCAAGATACACATTTACCGGTATCTATATGCATCTGTAAAAGAGATACTTTATTAAAAAGCGCATAGACTGCGCCAAGCGGACAGATCCATTTGCAGAACGGGCGATAAAACATAAGGCTTAACAACACGACCGCAACCAGTATTCCGGCCTTCCATGTAAACAGCTTTCCCAATGCCGCACGGATGCCTGCATTTGCAATCGAAAGTGGAAGTGCCCCCTCTAATACTCCCTGTGGACAGAGGTATTTGCAAAAAAATGGGTCCCCCATTCCCAGCTGGTTCGTCACCAATATAGGAAGCAGAATAACGAAAACCAAAAGAATTCCATATTTGATAAACCGAAGCGGCTTTAACTTCCGGGTGGATATTTTTTTAAATGGAATCTTATGCAAAAGTTCCTGGAACCATCCAAACGGACACAAAAAACCACACACAAACCGTCCCAGCAGAACCCCTGCCAGAATCAGGAAACCGGTTATATAATATGAAAACTTAAATTTTGATGAACCAACCACTGCCTGAAAGGCCCCAATCGGACACGCTCCCGCTGCTGCCGGACAGGAATAGCAGTTTAGTCCCGGCACACAGACCGTCTTTGCATTACCACGGTAGATCTCTCCCTTAAAAAAATTCGGCAGATGAATATTCGTAAGAATCGTTGCCACAGCCTGAATCCACCCACGGACATGTGCAAGAACATGTGATGCCTTATGCTTTTTTTTATCCAATGCCAACACACTCCAGACATAATTTAATTGCTTTGGAGAGTACCGTGGCTGCCTCTCCACGCATCGCGCCATAACAAACCATAAGCATTGCTGCTGCAAGGAGCAGCAGCTGTACGGCTGCTTTCTTTTGTAGTTTCATTCCCTTTCATTCCTTTCTTTTTGCTTGTTACAGGTTATCAGCCAACTGTGAACGTCCTGTGTATGAAATTCTAAGATATCCTTAAGAAAATCTGAAGTATCCACGCATCTCCCTTTTGCCAGGCATCTGCGTACCTCTTCTGTATCCGAAAATCACCAGCATTTCCCACGATCTGCGCACGCCGCTGACTGCCATCTGCGGCTATCTAGAACTTTTGGAAAAGGAACCGTTATCTGCTGCCTCCCTCCAGTATGTTGCCATCATCCGGGAACGCACGGATGTGATGACACAACTGGCGGAAGAACTGTTCCGGTATTCGGTTGTCCTGTCTGTGCCTTTGGCACAGCCCCTGCAGGAAGTGTCGGTAAACCGCATTTTAGAGGGAAGCATTGCCGCAATGTATGCGGTGCTCAAAAGACACCGGATCACACCGGACATTACCATGACCGACCGGACTTGGGCTTTCCATAGCGCGGGCGCTGGTGGAGCAAATGCACGGGCAGATGAATGCGGCTTATGAAGCGGGGAGGCTTGTCATCCGGATGCAGATTTAGTTTATTTTTTTATAAAACAGACCAAAAATAAAGCAACTACAACAACTCCTGTGCCTATGATGATACACCTCTTTGCTGTGGTAACTTCTTTTTGATATAAGCGAAATAATTCTCCGGAATGATTCTTTCTATTATGAAGACCAATCATTGCATAGATCAAAAAGAATGCAACTCCGAATATTAAAATTACACTCAGTCGTCCCCAAGCAGAAGGAATGGTATATTGACCGATTATGATACATAGCAGGATCATAAAATACACGATTTTATTTTGCCCATATCCTAAAGGAAGTTCTTTTTGATAATTTCTATACATCATTTTTCCATAATAAACGATCATGCATATTAAAAATAATAGATAGATTATCATAACCATCATCCTCATTGTATACCTCCTTAATTTTGTCTCATACGAGAAAATGTCACATCCGCCTCCGGATCGGTAAGCTCTATATTGATCCGACTGTTACGCCGCTCATGAAGCAATAATTGTTTTGCTGTCTCTGTGCTGATTCCCTTTTCTTTCTTCTCATTGGTCTGAACATACTGTTTCCCCGATAGTATCACTATTCTTTTCGAATCGTATTGCATATAGTTACGAAAAATATGAAAATTTTCAGTCCGGCATAATAATCCGGATCAGATGTTTATCCAACATGATTGTCCGGTTCCAGGGATTGATAATAATCCCTGCGATCTCCGGCACAGTAAGTGCTGCTTCAAACATCCTGCCAATCTCTGACAAAAATGTCGACTTCACCTGATCTGCACCTTTTAATTCTTCCTCAAAGCTGGTAAATGCCGACCACCAGATTTTACCGTCCGGAGTCCTCACTGTCTGTAACTTCATTTGTGCCTGTGCCGGATCCGGTTCCACAGCAACGATCAGTTGTCCTCCCTCTTTCATCCGCCGCCGGATCACCGTCAACGTATGTGCAAGCTGCTCCTGTGTGGCTTCTTTCTGAAGCGCAAAAATTGCATCTTCTATTCTTTCATTGCCCTTTAATCCCTCATCCTGATATTCATTTTTCTTATTCATATTTCATATCCTCTCTTGTCTGCTCCTTTCTATTATAAAATGAGAGGTTTCTTTTTGAAAGCTATTTCTTTCAGATTCTCCTTTTGGGAGAATTCTTTTGACGGAACCGTCCTTCTCTTTCTCTGAGACTGAAAACCTCCAACTCTCCAACTCATAGATTGTATTCTTTGCACGTTTCTTCTATACTGAAAGCAGACAGACACTGCAGCAACTGTCTCTTACGAAATGGAGGTTCCACTATGTCACAAAATAATATTGGCGAATTTATACAACAATCCAGAAAAGCCAAAGGATTTACACAGAAAGATCTCGGTGACCGGATCGGCGTCAGTGATAAAACCATATCCAAATGGGAAAACGGAGTTTCCCATAGTTAAAGATACCACACCAAATATGATGAACCCACGCTTATA
>ERZ779874.2216-NODE-2216-length-16658-cov-3.543275_pt1 | contig 16658 bp, 11 predicted proteins | sample MGYA00511031_ERZ779874 | MGnify/ENA primary metagenome ERZ779874 (study PRJEB29588, sample SAMEA2156850) | human gut metagenome | biome: human gut; feature: human-associated habitat; material: faeces | place: Denmark | collected 2008/2010 ...
AGAACAGAAAAAAGGGTCAGATCCGGCTGGCTGAAGCTGGAAATTGAGCAGGACGGCTGCAGGAGAAGCGATAATCTGGAGGAAGAGCTCCCGGTTATTTTGGAAGTGGAAACGGATATCCGGCCGGAGGCGATGACCGCCATGTATCTTTTAAACGACTGGTGGACAAGACCGGCGTTTATCGAAGACTTTTCGGAAATTCCGGAGCTGACGCAGGCGATTTACGGAAAGCTGAGAAACGGATACTTTTTCCTGCTTCCAATGCCGGGAAAACAGTTTAAGACTCAGGTAAAGCCTGGAAGAGAGAATACGCTTATTTTCGGAATGAGCGCCTGCAAGGGCGGAATCAGCAAACTGGACGAGCCTGTTTATGCATATGCGGAGGCGGACAGTTTGCAGGAAGCGGTTCATGCGTGTATGGCCTGGGCGGCAGAGTATCACGGAATCCGTTTGAAAGAGGAACGGAATATGCCGGAGATGCTGAAATATCTTGGCTGGTGCAGCTGGGATGCATTTTATACGGAAATCAGTGAAGAAAAGGTTCGCGCAAAGGGCAGAGAATTTGCGGAAAAAAATGTGCCGGTGCGCTGGATGCTGATGGATGACGGCTGGCTGTCGGTGCATGGAGACGCGCTCTATGATTTTGCGCCCGAAAAAGAAAAATTCCCCAACGGATTTGCCCAGATGATCTGTGACATAAAGCGGGATACACAGGTGGACTGGTTTGGTGTCTGGCATGCGCTTGGCGGCTACTGGGGCGGAATCGAGCCGGGAAGCGACCTTGCAGCAAAAGAGCAGGAGCATTTATATCAAAATGCACCCGGGAAGCTGATCCCGTGGCCGGATGCAGCCAAGGGCTACGGCTTTTACCGGGATTGGTATGAATATCTGAAGCGGGAGGGCATCAGCTTTTCCAAAGTGGACGGACAGAGCGCCGTACATAATTATTTTGAAAATGATCTTCCGCTGATGACAGCGACGCGGGGAATGCACGGAGCGTTGGAGGGCGCGGCAGCGTACTTTGACGGTGCAGTGATCAACTGTATGGGAATGGCGGCAGAGAACATGTTTTCCCGTCCCCAGACAGCGGTTGCACGAAACAGCGATGATTTTGTACCAAAACGGGAGGATGGATTTGCAGAGCATTTGCTCCAGAATGCATACAATACACCCTACCAGGGCGAGCTGTATGTATGCGACTGGGATATGTTCTGGACAAGCCATGAGGATGGTCTGCGCCACAGCCTGCTGCGTGCGATCAGCGGAGGACCGGTGTATTTCAGCGATCGGATAGGAGAAACAGCCCCGGAGGTTGCAGCACCTCTCTGCTATGCGGACGGAAGGCTGCCGCAGCTTTTACGGGCGGCAAGACCGACACAGGATTGTATGTTTCGTGATCCCAGAAAAGATGGCGTGCTGAAGCTGACAAATGTCGGAGCATATGCAAATGGTAAGATCGGCGGAGTGATTGCCGTTTATAATCTGACCCATCAGGAACAGACCTATCGGATCGGTGCATCGGATATTCCGGAGCTTTCCGGGAAAAACTGCTGGATTTATGATTGTCGTAATCAGACTGCTGCGGCCTGCAGTGCAGAAGAAGGCAGGGAATACCGCCTTGCAGCGGGGGATTTCACCTGGTTTTTATTTGTGGAGGACACAGAGGGGAAAACCTTTGTGGGACTTGTGGATAAATACATCAGCTTTGATGCGGTACTGTGGATGCATGAGATCGGCGGCAGGCTAATGGGCGAAATCTGTGGCGGAAAGACCGTCGGATTTTTATCCAAAGAGCCTGTAAAGCGTGTGCTTTGCAACGGAGAGGATGTAACAGCGCAGGTGGAGAAAAAGGATTGCCTGTATTTGCTTGAGCTAAACGGACAGAATGCGGTAGTTGAAGTGGAATAAAAATCGCAGCACAACGCTGGCGGGGGCGCTGTGACATCCGCGTTCGAAATTGAAATAAAATCTGCTGTGCCCGCCGCGCGGCAAAAGGAGAGGAAAGAACATGAAAACAGTGCAGGAATATCAGAAAAGACTGCAGCGCCATTTGGATGAGCTCAAATGGCTGTACTGCGAATTATATCCGGGAAGAGAGGATATGTTTACCCAGTTATGTGAACAGATGGAAGCATGGTATCAGGAGCGCCCGGAATCAGAAAAGAAGCTGGACCGGGAGCGAGAACAGGAGCCTGCATGGTACAGCCGCCAGGATATGCTTGGCATGATGCTGTATATCGACGCTTTTGCCGGCAATTTGAAGGGTGTGAAGAAAAAGCTGCCTTACCTGGAAGCATGCAACGTAAACTACCTGCATCTGATGCCATTTCTGGATACCCCGAAGGGAAAAAGTGATGGAGGCTATGCGGTAGCGGATTACCGGAAGGTGCAGCCGGCCCTGGGTACGATGGAGGAGTTGGCTTCTCTGTGCAGCGCCTGCCATGAGAAAAAGATGAGCGTGTGCATGGACTTTGTAATGAACCACACATCTGAAGATCATGAGTGGGCAAAGCGCGCACTGGCAGGGGAAAAGGAATATCAGGATCGGTATTTCTTCTATGATACACCAGACATTCCGCAGGAGTTTGAAAAAACAGTGCCCCAGGTATTTCCGACAACGGCGCCCGGTAATTTTACCTGGCGGGAGGAGTGCCAAAAATATGTTATGACGTCCTTCTATCCCTATCAGTGGGACTTAAACTATTCCAACCCGGTCGTTTTTAACGAGATGGTTTATAATATGCTGTATCTGGTGAATCAGGGAATTGATATCGTCAGGATCGATGCAGTCCCCTATATCTGGAAGCAGCTGGGGACAGACTGCAGAAACCTGCCGCAGGTACACACCATTGTGCGTATGATCCGTATGATCACGGAAATCGTTTGCCCCGGCGTTGTACTGCTGGGTGAGGTTGTTATGGAGCCTGCCAAGGTTGTCCCTTATTTCGGAACGCTCGAAAAACCGGAATGCCATATGCTTTATAACGTAACAACGATGGCATCAACCTGGCATACCGTTGCGACAAAGGAGGTTGCGCTGTTAAAACAGCAGATGGACGTGGTAAACAGTCTGCCGAAGGAATATGTTTTCCTGAATTATCTGCGCTGCCACGACGATATCGGCTGGGGATTGGACTATGATTTCTTAAAACCCTCCGGGATTCAGGAGATTCCGCATAAGAAGTATCTGAATGAATATTTCCGGGGCATGGCAGCAGGCAGCGATGCGCGGGGAGAGCTGTATAATGATGATCCTGTATTGCAGGATGCGAGACTTTGCGGAACGACGGCATCCCTGTGCGGTCTGGAGGCTTCGCTGCAGGCAAAGGATCCGGCGAGAATTGAGCGTGCCATTCAGAAAATCCTGATGCTCAACGCCTATCTGTTTATTCAGTCCGGCATTCCGGTTATCTACAGCGGAGATGAGATTGGTCAGCTCAATGATTATTCCTATAAGGATGATCCGGATGCAGACCGTGCGGCGGATTCCCGTTATGTACACAGAGGACATTTCCGTTGGGAGCTGGAAAAGAAAAGAACAGAAAAGGGCACTGTCCAGAACCGTATTTTTGAGGGCATGCAGAAGATGGAAAAAGCCCGCTTTGCATGTGGTCCGTTTTCCGGAAAGGCTGCTGTATGGACCTATGATACCTATAACAGCCATGTGCTGTGCATCTGCAGACAGCTGAAAAACGAGATGGTAGTCGGTGTGTTCAACTTCTCGGATGAGCCCCAGACGGCATGGATCGACATGGGAGAAATGCCGTTTCAGGATCTGCTCGGAAAAGGAGAATGTGTTTTACGCAATATCATCCTGCCCGGCAATGGCTACGGCTGGTATTATAAAACCTGGGAGGAATAAAGCAGTTCGGGTGCTTCGCGGCTCCAGCTATTGCAGGGGCCGCGAAAGCTGAGAGAGTACGGAAAATGACTTGTATCTTTCCTGAAGGTTGTGGTATAATCATACAGTTACAAAAAGTAGTTTTCAAAACTATATGTTGTGTGAGGCACTTATGCAGAAAAAGGTACAGATCATCAGTGACGGTTCTCAGGATTTATCGCCGGAGTTATCCAAAGAAAAGGATATTGAGGTTGTTCCCTTTTATGTTTCGTTTGACGGGGAGCACTATTATAAAGAAATAGAAGAGATCACAGTACGCGATTTTTATCAGCAGATGGTGGATCATCCGGATGTGTTTCCGAAGACATCCATGCCGTCTGTACAGGATTTTTATGAGGTGTTTGAAAAATCTGTAAAAGAAAATATTCCGGTGATTTGCATTTGCATCACGGCGAAGTTCAGTGGCTCTTTGCAGTCGGCAACTACAGCAAAGGATATGATCCTGGAAGAGTATCCGGAGGCAAAGATTGCGGTCATTGATTCGACATTTGATACGGTGCTGCAGGGACTGTTTGTGCTGGAAGCGTGCAGACTGCGGGATCTCGGACTGGAATATGAGCAGATTATAGAAGCTCTGCTTTCCATCCGGGAGAGCGGCAGGATCTTTTTTACGATCGGCAGCATCGATTACTTAAAGCATGGCGGACGCATTGGAAAGCTTGCAGGAATTGCGGCCAGTGCGTTGAAAATCAAACCTCTCATCACACTGAAGGAGGGAGAAATTTTCAATTCCGGCATTACCAGAAGCCGTCAGAAATCGATGCAGAAGGTTGTGGAGATGACGGAAAAATACCTGGATGAGGTACAGGCAAAGTCGGGAGAATACAGCTTTTGTATCGGCTATGGCTATGACTATGAAGAGGCGGTCGGCTTCCGGGAGCTGTTGAAGGACCTGATCCGGGAACGGCTTGGAATTGAAGAAATCGGCATTTATCAGATCGGTGCGACAATTGGAGTGCATACCGGACCGTATCCCATCGGGATTGGAATTGTCCGGCATGCAGAAGTGTAGCTCAGGATTTTGAACGTGCGTGACAGGAACAGGAGGGGCAATCCTCCTGTTCTTTTTTTGTCGTACTGTAGCTGTCGGTCATCGTACATGCCGGCGTAAGCCCTTCGTCCTGCATCAGGGCGCTGCCCCAACGATACATCGCTTCGAGAATCGGGAAAAGGCTTTCACCGAGCGCCGTCAGCGAGTAATCGACGCGGGGCGGAACGACAGGATAAACTGTACGGGAAATCAGACCGTCTTCTTCCAGTTCACGGAGCTGCTGGGTCAGCATTTTAGGCGTCGCTTCGGGGACGAGACGGTGCAGCTGGTTGAAGCGCAGCGTCTGACCGGTCAGGTGCCAGAGCAGCAGCGCTTTATATTTGCCGCCGATTAAGCGGATTGTAGCGGAAACGGGGCAATTTTTATTGACCGAGGGATTTTCTTTTGAAGCCATAGCGATTTCTCCATTCTTATTCATGACAATAGAATGCTCGCAGAGCGTACATTCTATTGTTGTGAGGTGAACACTATCCTTTTGGGTAGTATATTACAAAATAGTGCATTCTTTATTTTTCTATCCTAATTGTTATAATGGTAGCAGAGGATAGAAAAAAAGACAAGATGAGTTCTTTAAGGGCGGCCTTTAAAAGCTGTAAAGCAGGAAAGACTATACAGGACGGCTGCAGAATGGAGATATATGAAAAAAGAAACCTATGATATTACCGGCATGTCATGCGCGGCATGCTCAGCGCGAATTGAAAAAGGAATTTCCGGAATGGAGGGCATGCAGCAATGCAGCGTCAATCTGCTGAAAAACAGCATGACGGTTTCCTATGATGAAGCCGAACTGGATTCCGGGAAAATTATTCATCAGGTAGAAGACATCGGCTATGGCGCTTCGCTTCACCAGACACAGGGCAGCAAAACGACAGGAGCATCAGGCAGAGGAAAAAACGGTGCAACAGATGCGGCTGCGGCGGCAGCAAAGCAGATGAAGCAGAGACTGATCGTTTCGTTAGTCTTTACGATCCCACTGTTTTACATTTCGATGGGACATATGGCTGGCTGGCCGCTGCCGCCGTGGCTGCTGGGAGCAAGAAATCATATGATTTTTGCATTTACCCAGTTTTTGCTGGTGCTGCCGGTTTTGATTGCAGGCGGACATTATTTTAAAAACGGATTGAAAAATCTGTGGCATCGCTCTCCGAATATGGATTCGCTGATCGCATTGGGTTCCGGCGCGGCGTTTGTGTATGGCATCTATGCGATTTACAAAATCGCCTGGGGCTTTTCCATCGAAGATATGGATATGGTCGAGACCTTTGGCATGAATTTGTATTTTGAATCCTCGGCGATGATCCTGACACTGATCACTCTGGGAAAATTCATGGAGGCCCGGGCAAAATCCAAGACGTCCGAGGCGATCACGAAGCTGATGGATCTGGCACCGAAGACCGCGAAGGTATTAAGGAATGGACAGGAAGAAGAAATTTCCGTAGACGATGTACAGAATGGAGATATTCTGGTTGTCCGGGATGGTGATACGGTTCCGGTGGATGGAAAAATTACAGAAGGCTTTGCTTCTGTGGATGAATCTGCGATCACCGGCGAAAGCCTTCCGGTGGACAAGCAGACCGGAGATCCTGTGACCGGAGGTACGATCAACCGAACCGGATATTTTCAGATGGAAGCAACTGCGGTTGGAGAACATACGACACTGTCAAAGATCATTCAGCTGGTAGATGATGCGACATCCTCCAAAGCGCCGATTGCAAAGCTGGCGGACAGGGTCAGCAGTGTGTTTGTGCCGGTTGTCATTACAATAGCGCTGTTGGCGGCAATCCTTTGGCTGCTTGCCGGTCAGAGCTTTGAGTTTGCACTTTCTGTTGCGATTTCTGTGCTGGTAATTTCCTGTCCGTGTGCCCTCGGACTGGCAACGCCTACGGCGATCATGGTGGGAACCGGACGGGGTGCGGCGAAGGGTATTTTGATTAAATCTGCGGAAGCGTTGGAGATTACACATAGCATCGATACGGTTGTTCTGGATAAAACCGGCACGGTAACACAGGGCAAGCCGGTTGTGACAGACGTGATCGCGCTGGAAGCAGACGGAAAAACAGCAGGTGAAAACACGCAGGCGTATACAGAGCTTTTGCAGCTGGCCTTTTCTCTGGAAAAAATGTCCAGCCATCCGCTTGCAGAGGCAATTGTCAAAAAAGCGGAAGCATGCTCAGCAGCGTTCCAGGAGGTTTCAGATTATGAGATGATCCCGGGACAGGGCATCGCGGGAACGATCGACAAGGTACGATGCCTTGCGGGAAACCGAAAACTGATGGAAACCAACCGGATCGACATTTCCGTAGCGGCAGGATTGCAGGAAAAACTGGCGGATGAAGGCAAGACACCGTTGTATTTTGCACAGGGAGGAAAGTTCCTCGGCGTGATTGCTGCTGCGGACGTTGTAAAACCCACCAGCAGGGAGGCAATTGCCAGACTGCAGGAGATGGGAATGGACGTCATTATGCTGACCGGCGACAATGCAAGAACGGCAGAGGCAATCAAAAAACAGGTTGGCATCAAGACGGTTATTGCGGATGTGCTTCCGCAGGATAAAGAGGAAAAGGTTCATCGGCTGCAGGAGCAGGGACATAAGGTTGCGATGGTGGGAGACGGTATCAACGACGCGCCGGCACTGGCGAGGGCGGATGTCGGAATTGCGATCGGCGCAGGAACAGATGTGGCGATCGAATCAGCGGATATCGTACTGATGAAGAGCGATCTGATGGACGCAGCATCTGCGGTAAGCTTAAGCCGTGCGGTGATGCGCAACATCAAGCAGAACCTGTTCTGGGCATTTTTCTACAATGCGATCGGCATTCCGGTGGCAGCAGGCGTGCTGTATCCGGCATTCCATATTTTATTAAACCCGATGATCGGTGCGGCGGCGATGAGCTTCTCTTCTGTATCCGTCGTATCGAATGCGCTCCGCCTCCGGTTCTTTACGCCGAAGTGGAAGCATGAGAGCGGTACTGCAGATTTGCAGACAACCGAAAATGGCGGTATGATGGAGCAAAGCACGGCAGCCGCGGAAATTGCGGATAGAATAGCCCAAAATGATGAATCAAAAGGAGAGACTACCATGAAAAAAACAATCAAAATCGAAGGCATGATGTGTCAGCACTGCGTAAAGGCAGCAACAAAAGCGCTGGAGGGCGTAGCGGGCGTGACCGCTGTAACCGTAAGCCTGGAGGATAAGCAGGCAGTTGTAGAAGGCTCAGCAACCGATGAAGCGTTGACTGCAGCAATCGTAGATGCCGGCTACGAAGTGAAGGGGATAGAATAAAATCTTGACAGCTCCTTTCCTGATTCTGTATAATGGGTAAAGTAAACATGTCAAAAGCGGATTGCTTGAAATAAAGCAGAGAAAACGGCTTTGTATAAAGTTCGCTTCGCACAGGATTTATTTCAGACAGGGAAGGAACCGAATTTCATGGATAACGCGGACCCTGACGGGGAAACGAATTTTCTGAATTCCAATCACAATACAAAATGGACAGAGTCTGTGCTCTGTTGGAGAAAGCTATAGGAGGCATAGCCTGTTGGGAGTTCCCAATGGGTTATGTCTCTTTGTCGTAGAAAAAGGAGAGATTTTAAATTCATGGTAAAACTACTTTTGTTACTGATCATTCTGATTCTGGTCAATGCCTTTTTGGCGGCGTCCGAGGTTTCCGTTGTATCGCTGAATAAAAACAGGCTGCGGGAGCTGGCAGAGGACGGCGATCGGAAAGCACAGCGGCTGCTGAAGTTTGCAGAGGAGCCGAATATTTTTCTATCTACGATTCAGGTCGGGATTACACTGGCAGGATTTCTGGCCAGTGCAGCTGCAGCGGACGGATTTGCAGGCAAATTGATGGCATGGTTGTATGAACGGTTGGGAACAAGCGGCATAAGCCTTTCTGTTTGTCATGTGCTGGCAGTTGTGCTGGTGACAGTTGTGCTTTCGTACTTTGCATTGCTGTTTGGCGAGCTGGTGCCGCGTCGGATCGCGATGCAGCGGCCTGAAGCTGCAGAAAGAATGACCTGTAGTGTAGTCGGTGTGCTGACGGTGGTACTGCATCCGGCAGTATGGCTGTTGTCGAGGTCTGCAAAGCTGATCTTAAAGCTGCTTCACTTTAAAACGGAATCCGTAGAACGCAGCGTTACGGAGGAAGAGATCCGGCGGCTGGTTGACCTTGGCGGGGAAAAAGGAACGATAGACCACGATGAGCAGGAGTGGATTCAAAACGTGTTCCGGTTTGACGACATTTCGGTGCGGGATGCGATGACGAGAGAAGCAGATATGGTCTGTTTTTCGCTGGATGAGGCGGACGAGGACATCATTTCGACGATCCGGGAAAGCGGTTTATCCAGATATCCGGTTTACGATGAAGATATTAACGATATTATAGGTATTCTGAATGCCAGGGATTATCTCCTGGATCGTAAAAATGACAGCCCGTCAGGGTTAAAGGAGCTTTTGCGAGAGCCTTATTTTGTACCGGATACGATTCATGCAGATGACCTGTTCCGGGATATGCAAAAAGGAAAAATCCATATGGCCATCGTTATCGACGAATACGGACAGACGGCGGGGGTTATTACAATGGAGGATCTTCTGGAGGAGATCGTCGGAAATATTTACGATGAGTTCGATTCCGAGGAGCCGCCGGAAATCGTTCAGCTGGAGGACAATTTGTGGAGGATCTCAGGCGGCGCATATGTTGAGGACATTGCGGAAGCACTGGATCTGGATCTGCCGGAGGATATCGATTATGACACGCTGGGCGGCATGATCTTCAGCTGCTTGCGGATCATTCCTGCGGACGGCAGCCAGTTTGATGTGCAGGTCAACGGACTGAATATTCATGTGGAAAAAATGGAGGATCAGAGAGTGGAATCTGCACTGGTCAGCAAGATCCTGCCGGAGAAAGAAGAGGAAGAGTAAGCTGTAACGAACATAAAAAGCCGGTCGGCACAGAAGAATTTTCTTCCATGCCGACCGGCTTTTTCAGATAAGCTATTGTCAGCTTCAGTTCTGATATCCCATCGCTTTGTGCGTTCCGTTTCCTTTTTCAGGAGCGGCCTGTGTGTTGTCAGTAGACTGGCTTTCTTCAGAGCTCTGTGCGGAGGAAAGGGTGATGGTCAGCTCCTTTTCTGTATAAATGCCGCCCTCGCCGGGAGACTGTACCGTAATAGAAACCGCTTCTCCGGCTGCGTAGTACTGCAGCTTTTCTTTCAGCTCCTGAATGGTGCTGACGGTCTTACCATCGAATTTTGTGATGACGTCACCCTTGCGGATGCCGGCCGCTTCTGCACCGCTGCCCGGAGTAACGCTTGCTACATAAACACCTGCGGGGATGCCATAGGCTGCGTTGATGTTGGAATCCACGGTGATGCCTGCGATACCGATGCTGGATTTCTGGCTGTCAGCAACCTTGGTTCTGGTCGTCTCATTCATCAGCTCTTCGATGATGCTGGATACTCTGGTGATGGGGATTGCATAGCCCATGCCTTCCACCTCTGTGCTGGCAAGCTTTGCAGAGTTGATACCAATAACCTCACCCTTCATATTGACCAGTGCGCCGCCGCTGTTGCCGGGGTTGATGGCCGCATCTGTCTGGATGTAGGTAGGTGTCTCTTTTGTGGTAACAGTGCTGGAAATGAGAGCATTGCTGTCACTGGAATCCGAAGAGGAAAGGGTACGGTCTGTGGCGCTGACAATGCCGGTTGTAACGGACTGACCATAGCCGAGTGCGTTGCCGATGGCAACAACCTGTTCACCAACCTTTAAGGAATCGGAATCGCCCACTGCAGCCACTGCGATCTGGGACATTGTATCATCGGAAATGCTGGAAAGCGGAACGGCGATGACTGCCAGGTCGTTGTCGGAATCTGTACCCTTGATGGTTGCTTCGTAAACGGAGTTGTCAATGAAGCTTGCAGAAAGGGTATCCGCGCCTTCCACAACGTGATTATTGGTGACAATCAGCAGCTCCGTATCGTTTTTCCCAATGATAATACCGGAACCAACGCTGGTGCTCTCTACCTCCTGAGCCTGACCGCCGTAGCCGAACATGCTGAAATAGTTCTGTACCTCCTGTACAGATTTATTTGTGATGGATACGATAGAAGGCATAACAGATTCCGCAACGCTGGAGACGTCCAGACTTCCGGAGGATGCTGTGCTGCCTGTGCTGACCGGTGTGGTAGCCTTTAACAGGCCGCTGGAAGAGCTTGTTGTCTGGGAAGAAGCGGAAGCACTTTCCGAGGATGCAGCTGTTGAAGCATTGTTCCGATAGCCTGCCGCGTAGTTGACACCCAGAAAGGTACCGGATGCAACGCCGCCAAACAAAACAGCGCTCAGTGCAATTGCACCGGCTTTTTTTGCAATGCGTGCTGCACTCGTATTTTTTTTGCGGGGACGAGTCGGTGCCTGCTGTTCCGGGGTATTGGTATAATGATAATCCTGCTCTCTGTTGTCGAAGCTCTGGTTTTCATTTTCGTACATAACTGTCACTCCTTTTCTTATTCTGCCGGTAAGCTGCCTGATCGGTATCAGTCTGCCGGGAAAAACGGTTCAGCGCAAAGATTTATGCTGAACCATTGGTCTTTCTCTTTATCTGAGAAACAGTATAAAAAGGATTTGTGAGGAATGTGTTGGAAAAGTGTGAGGATTATGAGGAAAAATTGCGAAGGAATTGTGAAAATAGCTGTTGACAGCCGGATGGAGCTTCAGAATACTTTTGTATTCTGAATGGTTCCGGTTTCCCGGAAAATTTCCCATTCGCAGATATTGACCGCATGATCTCCGATGCGTTCGAGGTATTTGGCCAGCATCAGGGCATCGAGGCTCTCTATCGCATCGGAACGATCTTCTTTTATGTGGATAACGATATCATTCTTTACCTTATCAAAAAGCTTGTCGATGATATCATCGGAAGCGATGACATCATTCGCTTTTTTCTGATCCCGGGCGACAAAGGCGCTGACTGCCTCGTGTACCATCTCCCGGGAAGCTGCGATCATTGGCTGCAGATGTCCGGAATAGCGTTCCAGCTGCTTGTGATCCATCTGCTGAATCAGCTCTGCGATATCAGAGGCGTGGTCTCCAATGCGTTCGATATCCGTAACGACCTTCAGAATAGAAGAAACCGTGCGCAGATCCTGTGCGATGGGCTGCTGGGTTGTAATGAGCATCAGGCACTGAGCTTCGATGCTGCGCTCCAGGTTGTTGACGTTGCGGTCATCGGCCACGATCCGCTCTGCCAGCTGCATATCTTTGTTTTCGATGGAAAAAAATAAATTTTTCAGGGAAGCTTCAACGAGGTTTCCCATTTCCTCCAGGCTTTCGGAAAGCTGTACCAGCTCTTCACTGTATAATTTTCTTGTTGTCATAGATACCTCCATTTAAAATGAAAAATCGCAATGTAATGCCTGTTTCCTATGCTGGGAAAGAGAAAAACGGGTAGGGTCTGTCAGGATCAGCCGAACCGTCCGCTGATATAATCCTCTGTGCGCTTATCCTGCGGATGGGAAAAGATCTGCTTCGTATCGCCGAATTCCACCATTTCTCCCACAAGGAAAAAAGCGAGATCGTCAGAAATACGGGCAGCCTGCTGCATATTGTGAGTGACAATGACAACCGTGTATTTTTCCCGCAGCTCTGCCATCAGGTCCTCGATTTTCATTGTAGAGATCGGATCAAGGGCGGAGGTGGGTTCATCCATCAACAGGATTTCCGGTGAAACAGCAAGGGCACGGGCAATGCAGAGACGCTGCTGCTGACCGCCGGAAAGACCGAGGGCAGATTTTTTCAGGCGATCCTTGACTTCATCGAAGATCGCAGCGTTTTTCAGACTGGTTTCAACGATTTCGTCCAGCTGAGCCTTGTTTTTGATACCGTGGATCCTGGGACCGTAAGCGATATTGTCGTAAATGCTCATGGGAAAAGGATTGGGCTGCTGGAATACCATACCGGCTTTTTTACGCAGCAGAGTGACATCTACGTGGGGATCGTAGATGTCCTCGCCGTCAATTTTGACCTCACCGGTGATCTTTACATTGTCCACGAGGTCATTCATACGATTTAAGGTTTTTAAAAAGGTGGATTTACCGCAGCCGGAGGGACCGATAAAGGCGGTGATCGCTCCGGCCTTGATATTCATATTGATGTTTTTAAGGGCGTGATTTTCGCCGTAATACAGATCGAGGTTCTTCGTGCTGATTTTGATATTGCTCATGAATTCTCCATTCTGCAGGCGCTGCTGCGTCTGCGTTATCCTCCGGTTAATCGAGTTTGGAAACATCGAATTTCTTTGCGAGTATTTTGGTCAGAAGGTTGATAAAAAGGACGATGATCAGCAGGACAGCGGCAATTCCGAAGGCTGCGTCATATTGTGCCTTGGACATGCTCAAGTACAGCTGGATCGTAAGGGTTCCGCCGGATTCGAAGATTTTTTTGAAAAATCCTGCAAAGGTCTTTGGCAGAAGATAGCCGCTTCCGGCGGTGAATAAAAGGGCGGCGGATTCTCCGACGATACGTCCGATCGCAAGAATGATACCGGTGATAATGCCGGGCATTGCGGAGGGGAGCAGGATTGTGCGGATCATGTACCATTTGGTTGCGCCGATGCCGAGTGCGCCGCTGCGGTAGGTCGCAGGAACTGTTTTTAAGGCTTCCTGTGTGTTTCGCGTGATCAGGGGAAGAACCATAAGGGTCAGGGTCAGGGCGCCGGTCAGGATGGAATAGCCAAGTCCCAGGGTGGTTCCGAAAAATACCATACCAAACAGACCGAAAATGATAGAAGGAATACCGGAAAGGGTTTCTGTCGTAAATTCGATCAGCCGGACGATTTTTCCGGGCTTTGCGTATTCGTTTAAGTAGATCGCGCTGCCGACACCGATGGGAGTTGCGATCAGCAGGGTAAGGATAATGATGTAAAGCGTATTGACGATATTTCCGGCGATACCAAAGGTTCCCTTGATGGTGCTGGGAACGGAAGTCAGGAAGGAAAGGTTGATCTGGGGCAGACCTCTGAAAAAGACATAGCCCATAATCGCGATCAGTAAAAGGATGGAAAATGCCGCAGCCAGATCGATCAGAACGGTGAGAATGAGATCGGAAGATCGGATTTTTTTATTCATGACAATAGAATGCTCGCAGAGCATTCTATTGTTTAAAATACTGGAGGAACCGGGGACCGTAAGCTCTGTGCTCATTACTCTTTTTCTCCTTTCAGAATTTTGTTCAGGGTCATGTTAATGATCATAATGAATACGAAGAGGACAAGGCCGATGGTGAATAGTACCTGACGGTGTAAATCTGCTGCATAGCCCATTTCAGCAACGATGGCGGTTGTCAGGAAGCGGACAGAGTGAAAGGGCAGAGGGGCGTTGACACTGCTTCTGGATACAAGGCTGATTGCCATTGCTTCACCGATCGCACGGCCGACACCGAGGACGATGGCGGTTGCGATACCGGATTTGGCTGCCGGGATCGTTACACGAAAAATCGTCTGGATTTTGGAAGCACCCAGACCCAGGGAGGCTGCCTTTAAACTGGCAGGAACGCTACGGAGGGCGGATTCGCTGATGTTAATCACGGTAGGCAGGATCATGATTGCAAGGACAAGCACGGCAGAAATGAGGTTTGCACCGCCGGTAAACTGATGGGTCGCAGAGCCTGCAAAAATTTTCTGTTCGAGCTTATACATTGCAGGACACAGCAACAGGATACCGAGCAGACCGTAGATAACGGAAGGGATACCGGCGAGCAGCTCAATTGCGGGGTGGACGATTTTAGAGAGGGGCTTGGGCGCTGTTTCTGCAAGAAAAACAGCAGTCAGGACGCCGATGGGAACGCCCAGCAGGATCGCAAGGGTTGTGCCAACGATGGAGGTCAAAATGACGTATAAAATGCCGTAACTGGGATCTGCAGCGGTTGGCTTCCATACTGTGCTGAACAGGATCTCTGTAAGTCCCACCTTTGTAAGGGCGGGAGTACCATTTAAAAACATATAAACTGTAATGGAAATGACTGCAAGAACAGCGAAAAACGCGCAGATGGTAAAAATGATCTCAGCAGTTTGCTCTACCACGGATCTTGCTTTTTTATTGCCGATAATAGAATTCATAAAAATCCTCGTTTCCAGGCAGCCTGCAGAAGGCTGCCTTTAATCAAAGGTTATCCCCTATGCGGTTGTGCACAGAATACTGGAAAATGCAGGTCCGACATTGCCGGGCCTGCATCCAGCAGGGAGTGTTTTGGAAAAGAAATGTTGTCAGTCAACTGTGATCAGGCCAACGGATTTGATCAGAGCCTTGCCCTCATCGGAGCTGAGGTAATCAAACAGTGCCTGTACTTCGGTCTTCTGCTCGGAGATTTCACCTTTCGTTGCCATTACGAAGGGTCTGGACAGTGCGTAGTTACCGGCCTTAATATTTTCTTCCGTTGCGTCTACGCCATCGAGCTTCAAAGCTTTTACGGAATCATCTACAACATCGAGAGAAACATAACCGATCGCACCGGGGGTGGAAGCAACCTTTGCCATAACGGCACCGGTGGAATCCAGTTCGTTTGCGTAAACGCAGGCATCTGCGATGTCCAGCAGCTCTTCAAATGCACCTCTCGTACCGGAGCCTGCCTCACGACCAACAACAACGATCGCCTGATCGTCTCCGCCAACCTCACTCCAGTTCTTTGTTTCACCGGTATAGATGGAAACCAGCTGATCCTTTGTGAGGTCTTCTACCTTGTTTGCAGGATCTGTAACTACTGCGATACCGTCAATTGCGACGATGTTTTCCACTGCACCTGCGCTCTTTTCATCGTCCTTTAAGTTTCTGGAAGAGTTACCGATGTCAACGCTGCCTGCCAGGACGCTTTCAATACCTGCGGAAGAACCGGTGAACTCAGCAGTTACGGTCACGTTGGGATATTTTTCCATGAAGCTTTCTGCAACTGCGTTTGCCAGCTTTTCCATGGAAGTGGAACCGGACATGCTGACGGAACCGGAAAGGTCTGCATATTTGTCTGCGCTGTCTGCGCTTGTGTCAGCAGCCTCGTCAGCTGCTGTGCTGACGGCCTCGACGGTGGGTTCAGCTGCTGTGTCAGCTGCACTTGCTGCAGTATCTGTTGCAGCAGTATTGCCGCAGCCTGCCAGAGTGCCAACTGCCAGTGCGCTCATTGTAAGAAGTGCGATCAGTTTGTTTTTCATAATGTTTCTCCTCCTTGATGCCGGAAGTATTCTGTTCCGGGCTGATGAATGAAATATAGTGAATGCCTGAAGCCATATGCTGTCTGCCTCATTGCGAGACTTATGATAAGTCATTTGAGCAATACAAGATATCACGATCCGGTTAGGAATGGGTAAAGGTTGTGTAAAAGGATGTCGGAGTCAAAAGCCCTGACCCGGATGCCTGTGGAGCGCTTCGAGGTGTAATACACATAAATATACATATAGAATGTATATCGACGAATAATATACATACAGGTGAATATTTATACAAGAAAGAGGTAAAAAAGTGAATATTTTGTGAAAATTTATACTTGATTTTTAAAGGAAGTGTGATAGTATAGATGTCATGAAACGGATTTGCAACGGAAAAGAAAATCCCGTTTAAAGATGTCTTTAAAAATAAATCTAAAGATATAATAAGGAGACATCAGAGGAGAAGATTGAAAAATAAGATTTTTCAATCGCGAGATTTGTGTCTGCGCGCACTTGA
>ERZ779874.2220-NODE-2220-length-16604-cov-52.602695_pt1 | contig 16604 bp, 11 predicted proteins | sample MGYA00511031_ERZ779874 | MGnify/ENA primary metagenome ERZ779874 (study PRJEB29588, sample SAMEA2156850) | human gut metagenome | biome: human gut; feature: human-associated habitat; material: faeces | place: Denmark | collected 2008/2010 ...
CGTCACGCCGATGGTACTGCGTAACAGTGGGAGAGTAGGTAGCCGCCGTTTTGGGGTTTCTGGCAAGTGCGGATGCATTTTGCCGGAAACCCCTTTTTTTATTTCAGATCGGGTATATAATATTGAAGGTGGAAAAAATATATTCCTTGAATTAGGGAATATCAATTATTATTTGTATCTTTGCTGCCCGATTTATATAGTGTTGTATTTTGGAAACGCTTGATACATATAAGGTAAATTTGAGGGACATGATGCAAGATGCATGTTCGTATGAATATAATCTTGACGATACTTTTTTTCAAAGTATAGATGCTCCTGATATACGAAAAGGTAAATTGCATGCCAATGTGAATATTCGGAAATTGGCAGGAAATTTTATACTGGATTTTCATATTGTAGGTACAGCAGTAGTTCCTTGTGATCGTTGTCTGGATGATGTGGGTATTGCTGTAGATACGATAAATACATTGAAAGTGAAGTTTGGAACCTGTTTTTCTGATGAAGAAGAATGGGTTATTGTTCCAGAAGAAGAAGGATATATTGACCTGTCATGGTTTTTATACGAGTTTATAGAGTTGAGTTTACCGATGCAACGGGTGCATGAGTCTGGTGAATGCAATCAGGAGATGATGACTGTGTTAAATCAGCATCTGTGTGTGGAGGAAGATGAATCTCTAGCTTCTGATAGCGGTCAGGTTTCAGAGTTTGATACTATTGATCCGCGATGGAATGGATTGAAAAAAATATTAGATAATAATTAAATAAAACGTTAAAAAAATGGCACATCCTAAAAGAAGACAATCAAAGACAAGAACTGCTAAGAGAAGAACTCATGATAAAGCAGTTGCTCCTACGTTGGCTATTTGCCCGAATTGTGGTGCATGGCATGTATATCACACAGTATGTGGAGCTTGCGGTTATTACAGAGGAAAGTTAGCAATCGAAAAAGAGGCTGCTCTCTAAATCTGAATAGAGAGAAAGCTTTGTTGAACAAATGTTTATGAAGTTCAATTAAGAATAAAGCCGGAGAGCTTTCGGCTCTTCGGCTGTTTTTTTATATTTCATAAACTAAAAACAGAAATGATGGAGAAAATAAATGCAGTAATAACAGGAGTCGGTGGTTATGTACCCGACTATGTGTTGACAAACGAGGAGTTGTCGCGAATGGTCGATACCAACGATGAGTGGATTATGACTCGTATTGGAGTTAAGGAAAGACGTATTTTGAATGAAGAAGGTCTGGGTACCTCTTATTTGGCACGTAAGGCAGCTAAGCAATTGATGCAAAAAACCGATTCTGATCCGGATTCGATTGACTGTGTAATTGTGGCTACTACAACTCCTGACTATCATTTCCCTTCTACGGCTTCAATCTTGTGTGATAAATTGGGATTGAAGAATGCATACGCATTTGATTTGCAGGCAGCTTGTAGTGGCTTTTTATTTGCAATGGAAACAGCTGCAAGTATGATTCAGTCTGGTCGTCATAAAAAAATCATAATTGTGGGTGCGGACAAGATGTCTTCAATGGTGAATTATTCCGACCGTGCCACTTGTCCTATTTTTGGTGATGGGGCAGCAGCTTGTATGGTAGAAGCTACTACTGAGGATTTCGGTATTATGGATTCTATATTGCGTACGGACGGCAAAGGATTGCCTTTTCTTCACATGAAAGCGGGTGGTTCGGTATGCCCTCCTTCTTATTTCACTATTGATAATAAGATGCATTACCTGTATCAAGAAGGTAGGACTGTGTTTAAGTATGCTGTATCTTACATGTCTGATGTCACTGAACAGATTGCGAAGAAACATGGTCTGAGCAAGGACAACATTGACTGGATTGTGCCGCATCAAGCAAATTTGCGTATCATTGATGCTGTGGCATCTCGCTTGGAAGTGCCTTTAAGCAAAGTGATGATTAATATTCAGCGCTATGGTAACACCAGTGCCGGGACATTACCGCTTTGTTTATGGGACTATGAAAAGCAATTGAAAAAAGGCGACAATATAATTTTCACAGCATTTGGTGCCGGATTTACCTGGGGTGCTTCGTATGTGAAGTGGGGGTATGATGGTGATAAAATTTGAACGTGGAACAAATGAATATAATACAAGAAAACGCATCCCGACCCGATGCGTTTTTTTGTATAGTAGATAAATAAATAGAGTATGCATAAAGCTGGATTTGTAAATATCGTGGGCAATCCTAATGTAGGCAAGTCTACATTGATGAATTTGTTTGTGGGCGAACGTATCTCCATTGCTACGTTTAAGGCACAGACTACCCGTCATCGTATTATGGGAATCTTGAACACGGACGACATGCAGATTGTGTTTTCCGATACCCCGGGAGTCTTGAAGCCGAACTATAAGTTGCAAGAATCAATGTTGAATTTTTCCGAGTCAGCATTGGTTGATGCGGATATCTTGCTGTATGTGACGGATGCCATAGAAAAGGCAGACAAACATGCTGATTTTATGGAAAAAGTGCGAAATTTAAAAGTCCCAGTTTTGTTACTCATCAATAAAATAGACCTGACCAATCAGGAGAATCTGGTGAAATTAGTGGAAGAATGGCACGACATGTTACCCAGTGCAGAAATTATTCCTGTATCTGCTAAGGCGAAGTTCAACATTGATGTGGTGATGAAGCGCATCAGAGAACTGTTGCCCGATTCTCCTCCTTATTTCGGAAAAGACCAATGGACAGACAAGCCTGCTCGTTTTTTTGTAACAGAGATTATCCGCGAAAAGATTTTGCTGTATTATGACAAGGAAATCCCTTATTCGGTAGAAGTGGTGGTCGAACGTTTTAAGGAAGAAGCTAAAAGCATTCACATCAATGCAGTCATTTATGTTGAACGTGAATCACAGAAAGGTATTATTATTGGTCATCAAGGCAAAGCTCTGAAGAAAGTGGCTACCGAAGCGCGTAAAACATTGGAACATTTCTTCCAGAAATCTATTTATCTGGAAACCTTTGTGAAGGTAGACAAAGATTGGCGTAGTTCTGATAAAGAGCTCAAGAATTTTGGTTATCAGTTAGATTAATTTCGGCTGTGACAGCCGTAAACATTTAAGAAGTATATGGGAAATTTAGTAGCAATCGTAGGACGTCCCAATGTGGGAAAGTCGACACTGTTTAATCGTCTGACGAAGACCCGTCAGGCTATTGTGAATGAACAGGCCGGTACGACCCGCGACCGCCAGTATGGTAAGTCGGAGTGGCAAGGAAAGGAGTTTTCGGTGGTTGATACCGGAGGATGGGTAGTTAATTCGGACGATATTTTCGAAGAAGAAATCCGTAAACAAGTGGTATTGGCAATGGAAGAGGCCGATGTCATCTTGTTTGTGGTAGATGTTATGAATGGAGTGACTGATCTGGATATGGATGTGGCAGATATTCTTCGCCGTTCGAAAACACCTGTTATTGTGGTGGCCAACAAGACCGACAATAACAATTTGCAATACAATGCTGCCGAGTTTTATTCGTTAGGATTGGGTGACCCGTATTGTGTTTCAGCTTTAAGTGGAAGCGGAACGGGAGATTTGCTTGATTTGGTACTGAGCAAGTTTAGAAAAGAAGCAGGCGAATTGATTGACGAAGATATTCCTCGCTTTGCCGTAGTGGGGCGTCCTAATGCGGGCAAGTCATCGATTGTGAATGCCTTTATTGGCGAGGAGCGGAATATCGTGACCGAAATAGCCGGTACCACCCGCGATTCTATCTATACCCGTTATGACAAGTTCGGCTTCGATTTTTACTTGGTTGATACGGCAGGAATCCGGAAGAAAAACAAGGTGAATGAAGATTTGGAATACTATTCGGTTATCCGTTCCATCCGTGCCATCGAAAACTCAGATGTCTGCATCCTGATGTTGGATGCTACCCGTGGTATTGAAGGGCAAGATTTGAATATCGTATCTTTGGTTCAACGCAACCAGAAAGGATTGGTTGTGGTTGTCAACAAGTGGGATTTGGTAGAAGACAAGTCGGTCAAGGTGATGAAATTTTTCGAAGATGCTGTGCGTAAACGTTTGGCTCCGTTCACCGATTTTCCTATAATTTTTGCTTCGGCGCTTACCAAGCAACGCATCTTCAAGGTTCTCGAAGCAGCTAAAGATGTATTTCAGGCACGTATGACACGTATTCCTACTGCCCGTTTGAACGAAGCGTTGCTGCCTGTAATCGAGGCATATCCACCTCCTTCAAATAAGGGTAAATATATCAAGATTAAGTACATTACCCAGTTGCCTAATACGCAGATACCTTCTTTTGTGTTCTTTGCCAATTTGCCGCAGTACGTAAAAGAACCTTATAAGCGTTTTTTGGAAAATCAGATTCGTCAACGTTGGAAACTCTCAGGAACACCAGTCAATATCTTTATCAGGCAGAAATAAAGTCCTGTCAAAGTTTGGAAACAATGCGAAGATGAGCTGATACATTCTAGGAAAGATTATTTTGAATGAATGTTTGCATCCGGCCTGTATGCTCCCCTGAGGTGAAGATATACTTCAGTTGTGCATCATTATTGGGGCTGGTTGCAGACATTCATTTTATATTCATCAGGGAGGATCGTCTTTTTATTTAGAAGCTATTTTGAATTTCTCCAAAAAGTTTTTCTTGGCTTGATGTATCCGTTTTCGTGTGTGCTTTGGGCGATTTTTTGGTCTTTTTCGCTCCTGTTCTTCGTCAGATAGCCCGCTATCCTCCTCATCGCACAAGCGGAAATGCCTCAAAAACTCATCCCAAATCAGCACACGATAATTTCAAACAGTTTCTGAATAAAACTGTTTGAAACGTTCCATATAACTCCGTTTTCAGTCCTCCCTAATTAGGATTGCTGTGTTGAGGAGTAGAAACTGCAGTCCTATTAGTAGTAGGACTGCAGTCCTGGTATCTTAGGATTATGCGAGGACTGGAATGGCAAGCACTATGCAGATAAATAGAAACGCCGTTTGATTGCGTGAACGTTTTCTCAGAATAGCTTTCTTGTTATCAATTATGTTTCATCTTTTAGCAAAAATGTTACATGGAAACATATTTGCTTGAAGATGAAACATTTCTTTTATACCGTTTTTGCATTGCTTGCTACATTTGCAGTGTTCTCAAGAACGGAAAACTCTTGGGATTAGCGAGTAATTTCATATATTTGTTCAACTAAAAATTTAATGCATAATGGAAGGCATGAAAAGATTATTCCTATTTGCACTCTTCCTTGTCGGATTCAGTGCAGCGGTGCAGGCACAAAACCTGCAAGTGAGCGGAACGGTGGTCTCCAAGGCAGACGGATTTCCCGTTATCGGAGCATCGGTAGTGGAAGTAGGTAATGACAAGAACGGAATCATTACCGATTTGGACGGCAAATTTACCTTAACTGTAAAAGAAGGGGCGGAAATCTCCGTTTCTTACATTGGCTGCAAGACTCAGACCCTGAAAGCGCAGAGCGTAATGAACATCATTTTGGAAGAAGACTCTGAAGTGCTTGATGAAGTGGTTGTGACTGGTTATATGACCGAAAAGAAAGCCAGCCTTACGGGGTCGGTAGCTGTAGTGAAGATGAAAGATGTAGCTGATATTCCTACCGGTAACGTGATGTCGGCATTGCAAGGGCGTGTGGCTGGTATGAACATTACTACCGACGGTACGCCGGGCGGTATGAATACTTCGGCATTGGTGCGTGGTACTACCACTATTAATAACAGTACTCCGCTTTACGTTATCGATGGTGTACAGACCCGTGATAATATCGCTTCCATTCTCTCTTCGAACGATGTGGAATCTATCCAAGTGTTAAAAGATGCGGCTTCGGCTGCTATCTACGGTGCACAAGCCGCTAACGGTGTCATCATCATCACGACCAAACGTGCCAAGGAAGGTGACGTGAAAGTGAATTTCGATATGACGCTTAGTGCTCAAACATTCGCTACAGGCATTGATATGCTGAACACGCAGGAATGGGGCGAAGTCTATTGGCAGGCATACCACAATTCGTATGGAGCTTATCCGAGCAGTGTGGTTTATGGAAGCGGCGATAAACCTGTTATTCAAGAGTATTATTACGACCAAGACGGCGTGAAGATTCGTACAGGCAATACCGACTGGGCAAAGGAGATTTATAGCACGGCATTGATGCAAAATTATAATCTTTCGTTGTCTAAAGGTTTTAAAGACGGTAATGTGGCTCTTACGATGAACTATATGGACCAAGACGGTTTGGTGCGTAATACAGATTTCCAGCGTTTCAATACCCGTTTGACTTCGGACTTCCGCTTTTTGGATAACAAAGTACGTATCGGCGAGAGTGTTTCTATCAATTATTGGACTCGTCATTTGAATCCGAGCGGCATTGAAGAAGCGGTTATCAAACAGCATCCTGCCATTCCTGTATATGATGAGAACGGAGGGTATGCAGGCGGGTATGTGGATATCTTGGGAGATACGCCGAACCAAGTGCGCCTGACCGATAATGAAGCGAATAACCGTCACCGTTACTGGCGTGTGTTCGGTAGCGCTTATTTGGAAATTGAGCCGATAAAGAAATTGTTATTCCGTTCGAACTTCGGTGTGAACTACTACAACGAATTTAATTCAACGTTCGTACCCAAGTGGCAAGAGGCAAGCCGTGTGGTTGATACCAACGAACTGAACGTGACACACAATTACAGTTTGCAATGGATATGGTCGAACACGTTGAACTATTCGTTCGAAGTGAACAAGCATTCGGTCAACGCTTTGGTTGGTATGGAAGCGAAGAAAGAATACGGAGAGAACTTGAACGGTTACGGACGCGGATTGGTGATTGAAGACTTGGATTACCGTTATTTGGATGCGGTTACTTCGGGGCAGACCGTAGGCAATAACGTAAGCGAATATGCATTGGTTTCTTATTTCGCGAAAGTGAATTATGATTATGCCAGCAAGTATTTGGTATCCGCTACTGTACGTCGGGACGCTTCTTCCCGTTTCGGTATGAACCACAATTCGGCTGTATTCCCATCGGCTTCTATCGGTTGGAGAATTTCGGGCGAGAACTTTATGGAGAAGACCCAAAGTTGGTTGAGCGACTTGAAAGTTCGTGCTTCATGGGGTATCAATGGTAACGACCAAATTGACAACACAGCAACTTACAATAAATATTTGATGAGCTTGCAGAATGCGGGCTACAACTTAGTGGGCGATGGAGCTACATTGGCTCCGGGTGCATTGAAGACTCATTCAGGCAATAATAACCTGAAATGGGAAGAAACCGAACAATGGAACGTAGGTATTGATGCCGCTTTCCTGAACAACCGCTTGGCAGTAACATTGGATTATTTCAGCAAGAACACGACCGGTATGTTGGTGGAACGCCCGTACATCGGCGTTATCGGTGAAGGAGGTAATATGTGGTACAACGGCGCCAGCATGAGCAACAAAGGTTTCGAGGGTACATTTACTTGGCGTGACAATGTGAAGGATTTCAGTTATGATATTACCTTGAACCTGGCTTATTATAAGAATAAGGTAACCGATTTGCCTGAAGATATCTATTATACATACGGTGGCGGTGACGGTGTAAGCCAAAGTTTGGTAGGTCAGCCTTTAGGCTCATGGATGGGTTATAAGACCGATGGCCTGTTCCGTACGCAAGCCGAAGTGGACGAATATATGCAGAAATACGATGTACAAATCGGTGCACCGGGCGTAGGACGTATCCGCTATATGGATGTGAATAACGATGGCATCATCAACACTTCCGACCAGACTTGGTTAGGGTCTGACCAGCCGCGTGTATCTGCCGGCTTAAACTTGGGGGCATCGTGGAAAGGCATTGACTTCAGTATGTTCTTCAACGGGATGATTCGTGATGCTTGGAACAACTCGAAGACCTATACCGACCTCTTCCAGTTGTGGACCGGAAACCATTCTACCCGTCTGTTAGAGGCAAGAGACGCTTGGACGGCTTACGAACAGACCGGTGTGTACGATAGCAAATATCCGGCATTGGTAGCAGTAGATAATAATAACGAATCGCGTTCTTCCGAGTTCTTCATCGAAGACGGTTCGTATATCAAGCTGAAAACCTTGACTTTGGGCTATACACTTCCTAAAAAAGTAGTAGACAAGATAAAGTTGGACAACATCCGCGTTTATTTCCAAGCGCAGAACCTCTTTACGCTGACGCATTATACGGGTGCTGACCCTGAAGGATTGGGTTATACTTACCCGCAGCCCCGTACGTATACATTCGGCTTGTCCGTAGGATTTTAATTGATTAACCGATAAAAAGTAAACAAATATGAAAATCAAACATATAGCTTTTGCATTTACCTTAGCCGCATTGGCTTGTGGTTGCAATGAAGATAACTTCTTGGATATCCGTCCTTCGGCAACGTTGAGTGACGAGAATTTGTCGAACGGCGAAAATGTGGACTTGCTGATTACGGCAGCCTATTCAGCTCTGATGGGTGCTCCGGGTGAAACGGGAAGCATACAAACAATGCCTATGACCAACTGGAGTTACGGCGAAGTCCGCGCCGATAATGCTTATAAAGGCGGAGGTGGTACGGGAGACGTGCAAGACATCCACCGATTGGAAATATTCGATGTAGACGCTACTTTGGGAAATGTAGACGGCAAATGGTTTAACTTGTACAGTTGCGTTGCCCGTTGCAATTCGGCATTGAAGGTGCTGAATAATGTATCGACGGAGGATTATCCGGAAGTGGAAATCCGTAAGGCGGAGATGAAGGTGCTTCGCGCACACTTTTATTTCGAATTGAGCCGTTTGTTCAATCGGATTCCTTATTTTGATGAGAATGTGGAAATGGATGAGTATCCTAACATCCCTAACGATGCATATACACGTGATGAAATCTTAGGAATGATAGCGCAGGAACTGGCAGACGCTGCTGAAGTGCTTCCTGAAAAGCAAAGCGAAATAGGCCGTGTGAACAAGAACGTGGCATACGCATACGAAGCGAAAGTAAAACTCTATCAGGCATACGAACAAGACGAGAATACGCATCGGGTCATCAATATCAATAAAGACCTGTTGCGTGAAGTAGTGGAACTTTGCAACCGCTTAGACGGCAAGTATGACTTGCTTTCCGATTTCCAGCAATTGGATTTGGTGGCATACGAAAACGGAGTGGAATCTGTATTTGCCGTGCAGTATTCGATGAATGACGGTTCGCCCAGCGGCGGACGTATCAATTGGAGTAACCTGTTGAATACGCCGCAAGGTCCTTACAGTGGTGACGGCTTCTTCTTGCCCAGCCAAGACTTGGTGAATGCTTACCAGACGGATGCGGACGGTCTGCCGTTGTTTGATACATACAATAATCAGAATTATGACTGGATGGACAATGTGGACGATGACGCTACGTATCATTTCCGTACCGATGTGACGGTTGATCCGCGTTTGGACTTTGTCGTAGGACGTCCGGGCATTACGTGGAAGACATATCCCGATGCGCCTTATAGCTCATCGTGGGTACGTGACCGCGGCGCATACGGATTCCATAGCCGGAAACGTTTCTTGGTTTCTCCCGAAAGTTCGGATATGTATCAAGGTTGGCCGTGGGGCGCATCCGGCTTGAACTGGCAGATTATCCGCTATGCCGATGTCTTGTTGTGGAAGGCTGAGGCGTTGATTGAGATAGGCGATGGTGCCAGCTTGGAAGAAGCGCGCGACATTATCAACCGCATCCGTAACCGTGCGAAGACCAGCGCATACGTGAAAGACTTTACTGACCCGACCAAAGATGCTGCCAACTATAACATCGGTCTGTATCCTGCCGCAGGATGGACACAAGACTATGCACGCCAAGCGTTACGTTTCGAAACTCGTTTGGAAAAGGCGATGGAAGGCGAACGCTTCTTCGACTTGGTTCGTTGGGGGATTGCAGCCGAAACAATGAACACATACATCGGAAAGGAAAAAGACACCCGTGTCTACTATTCGATTGCCGACTTCACACAAGGGCGCGATGAATATTTGCCGATTTCCCGTCCGCAATACAATTTCTCGAACGGCAATTATGTTCAGAATCCGGGTTACGGAGATTTCTAATGACTGTTTTTTTGTGGTTCACATTAAGATAGGTTAGTTTGTAAAATGGAAGTACAGGCAGAATAGAAATTTCTGCCTGTACTTATTAAGAGAGACATCCTGTATTTAGTATGATTGGTAAGTTAATGATATCTATAGTAATGGTAAGTGTTTTATGCTTGCCTTTACAAGCGCAAACCGTTTACTGGCACTTTGAGGATGCCGAGTCGCTGAAAGCGGAAGGGATTCGTTGGCTTTCGGTGAAAGAACAAGTGGAGTTAGTGCCTGGTTATAAAGGAAAGGCTTTGCGTACTGATGGGTATTCTACTTATCTTGAAGCGGAATGGCCGGAAGGTGCGAGAGCTGTATCTGCCTGGTTTGCTCTAGAGTCTTTTCCTACAGATACGGCGGCTTTTGTTTCGGTACGGAATGAGAAAGGAGATTCCTTTTCATTGTGTGTAGACCGTTTCGGAGAGCTTTGTGGAGGTATAGGAACGAAAGGTAAGATGCGTTTTTATCCATTGAAGGCAAAAGTTGATAAGTTCGCGTGGTTTCATTTGGCTATATCCTTTGAACAAAATGGTACCGTATGTTATTTGGACGGGAAACCGTTGTCTTCTTTGCCTGAGTCATTTGCTGTATCTTCTCCTGCCGTGTTACGGGTAGGGAAAGATTTCCGTGAGAAAAAGAATGGCATCTATGACGTAACGGCTATTAATGGCTTGATAGATGAGGTGGAAATCGCTTCTTCATTGGATGTAGCCCGTTTGCGGGAAGACGCGGAACAGCCGAAACCTGAAGCTATATTGGCTATACCGGAAGTTCGTTTTCGGGATGATTTTAATCGTCCTACCTATCATTTGCTTCCGGCAGCCAATTGGACGAATGAAACGCACGGACTGATTTGCTATAAGGGGAAATACCATATCTTTAACCAAAAGAACGCTTCGTCTATCACGTTGAGCCAAATTAATTGGGGGCATTTCACCAGTCCCGACCTGATTCATTGGACAGAGGAAAAGCCTGCATTAACTCCTGATTGTGATTATGATAAAGACGGTATTTGGTCGGGATGTGCCATTATCAATGATGAGGGTATTCCGGAATTGCTTTATACATCCGGTGGTGAGCCAAGAGGAATTAGCATAGCTTTCCCTGCCAATGACAGTTTGGTGATTTGGAATAAATACAAGAAAAATCCAGTCATTGACGGGCATCCTGCCGGATATACCCGCACAGATATGCGTGACCCGTATGTATGGAAGGAAGGCAAGACATGGTATATGATTGTCGGTTATGGCATTGAAGATACTGTTAATCCGCATGGAGCATTGTTGCTTTACAAGTCGAAAGACGCGAAAAAGTGGAAATACGTACATCTGTTGTTTGAGGGCAATCCGAAAGTAGACCATACGGGTGTATTTTGGGAAATGCCTTTCTTCCATAAATTTGGAGACAAATATGTGTTACAGGTGAATCGTGTTCCTGAACCGGGTATTCCGGCTCGTTCTCAGTATTGGGTCGGCGAGTTTAAGGATGAAAAGTTTATTCCCGATAACCCGATTCCGCAAAACTTGGAAGTGATAAACAGGTTGTTGTCTCCTTCCATTTGGCCGTTGAATCAAGATTCTGTAGTGGCGATGGCGATAATACCCGATGAAATCAGTGCAGAAGCCAATTATAAGCAAGGTTGGGCACATGTGTATAGTCTGCCTCGTATTATCACGTTAAAAGACGGAAAGTTGGTTCAGTCGCCTTATCCGTTATTGAAATCGTTGCGGACGGATTCATGTCGGATAGAAAGAAGGCGGCTTGATGCTTCGGCAGTATGTCCTTTACCGAATAAGAGCTGTCGGGTAGAACTGGACATTACGTTTTATCCCGGCAGGGCGACCCGTTTCGGATTGACGTTGGGAAAGAATCCCGAAGGAACGGAGGCGACTTCTATCTATTTTGATTTGCAGAAAGAAGAATTGATAGTAGACCAACGCCGCTCTTCGTTGCGCGAGGGCATTCCTTTACAACTGCGTAAAGATGTCTATAAACCGAATCATCCGGGAAAGGTGAACTTACATCTGTTTATTGATGGTTCTGTAATAGAAGGATTTATCGACAATATAGATGCGTTTACTACCCGCATATTCCCATTGCATCGGAACAGTACGCAAATCGAATTGTTTGCAGATGGAGAAGTCGAAGTGGAGGCTACAGGCTGGCAGCTTAAAGAAGCAAAAGTGAAAGTTAATTTTTAAGGATAAGAAAAAAGTAAATAGGTATGAAATATATAATAAGTTTTTGGTTGCTTTGCGTAACTGCACTCTTGACCGTTTCGGCTGCTGCTCCTGATACACTGTATCACGAGCTTTACCGTTCGCAATACCATTTCAGTCCTCGTCAGGGATGGATAGGAGACCCTTGCGGGTTTATCTATTATCAAGGAAAGTATCAGATGTATTGGTGGGGCAAGGTGGAGTCGGAAGACTTGGTGCATTACCAAGAGGTGACTCCATTCGCGATGAAAGGTGCACCAGAAAACATCAGTTACTTTACCGGGTCGGTTGTGATAGACAAAGGAAATACGGCAGGATTCGGCAAGGATGCTTATGTAGCGGCCTATACCGCTTTTGAGAAAAACTCGAAGAAACAGGCGCAAGGCATTTCATTCAGTCATGACGGGGATACGTTCCAATATTATGACGGCAACCCGGTGTTGGATATTTGGAGTACAGAGTTCCGCGACCCGACTGTATTCTATTATGAGCCGACCCGGAAATGGATAATGGTCGTGGCGAAAGCTTTGCAGAAGAAAGTGGGGATTTATGCGTCATCCGACTTGAAGCATTGGGAATGGATGAGTGACTTCGGACCTTATGGCGACCAAGAGAAGTCGTGGGAATGTCCGGATTTATTTCAACTCCCGGTAGACGGAGACCCTTATAACAAGAAATGGGTGATGGTAGTTTCTGTCAATTGGGCGCAAGTGCAATACTTTGTCGGTGATTTCGACGGGAAAGAGTTCAAGCCGGAAGAGCATGGCTATCCGTTGTATGTTGATAAAGGGTTGGACTATTACGCCACACGTTCCTTCCGTGATTACGACGGAACGTTGGAGCATACGACTGCGATGGGTTGGGTAGCTACGTGGGATTATGCACCTCATGTACCTACCACGTACGGGAAAGGCTTCTGGTCTGTTCCGCGTAACTTAGCACTGAAAACTTATCCCGAAGGCATCCGTTTGGTGCAGACTCCGGTGACGGGTTTGGAAACCTTACGGTACGGCGAAGTGGCTTATACACGTACACTGCCTGTTGGAGCTAAAAGACTTCCCCGCTTCACTCCGGAAGAAAACGTATATGAATTAGACGTGACTTTCGATGCCACGAAGCCGAATGTATTCGGGTTCAACCTGTGTGTGGGAAACGGACGGAAAGCGGTCATCAGTTACGATACCGAGTCGCACAATTTGGTTATCGACCGTACGAATTGTGCCAAGGAACAGATGCCTAAGTTCAGGCGGATGGCACATGCGAAAGTGGAACCTGTAAACGGAAAGTTACGGATGCACATCTATGTAGACAAGTCGAGCATCGAACTGTTTACGAACGACGGGAAAGACGTGTTCACTTTGCTTACCTATCCGTCAGAGACGCAGACCGGCATTGAAACTTTTGCCTTACGTCCGGGCACTTCGATGGATTTCAAGGGCTGGATGCTGGAATCTGTATGGTAAAAATGTTACATTTCATGTAAACGTAACATTTTTGTCAGTATTTGAAACGAATGTTACAGTGGGAAATCGTAAAGTAGCGTAACTTTGTGACATACAAACCGAGATAGTTTAGTTTTAGTTGTTCATATTTAAAACCTTAAAAACAATGATTACCTTAAAGAAACAAGGCATTGCCGATACCGTGAAAACGTTGTGTTTAGGAACGTTTATGGGGCTTGCTTCAATAACTTGTCTGGCGGAATCGTCTATCGACGTGCGCCATTTGGTGAGTGAACAGAATATCCTTCAGATTAAGGAAGCGAAGAAGTATCTGCTGCTTCCGGTGCAGGACAATGCGCCCGAAGGAAAGATTTATTTTGTGATTAATAACCAGACGGTGGGCAGCGTCATCAACATCCGCCTTGCCCGCGAGAAGGTGGATTACTATGTGCCGCTCGACTTGTCGGCATACGTAGGTAAGGATTTGTCGCTCGACGTGCAGGGGATGCCCGAATCGGCTATCTGTTGGAAGAAGATGAAGCTGTCGGACACGTTTGATACGACGAACCGCGAGAAGTTCCGTCCGCTTTATCACCATACGCCGGCATACGGCTGGATGAACGACCCGAACGGGATGTTCTACAAAGACGGTGTGTATCACTTGTATTTCCAGCACAATCCGTATGGTTCCACTTGGGGAAACATGACGTGGGGACATTCCACAACGACCGATTTGGTGAACTGGAAGTTTGAAGGGGATGCCATTACTCCCGATGCCTGGGGCTCGATATTCAGTGGCTCATCGGTAGTCGATTATGAGAATACGGCAGGTTTCGGCGAAGGGGCTGTCATTGCTTTCTACACTTCGGCGAAGCCCAGCCCGTGGGGCGATGTGCAGATGCAGAGTATGGCATACAGCACCGACAACGGGAAGACGTTTACGAAATACGAAAACAATCCGATTGTTACATCCGAGAAGCGCGACTTCCGCGACCCGAAAGTATTCTGGTATGCGCCTGGCAAGCATTGGGTGATGATACTGGCGGGAGGTCAGGAGATGGATATCTATTCCTCGAAGAACCTGAAAGACTGGAAATATGAAAGCAGCTTCGGTGCCAAGCAAGGCGCGCACGGAGGAGTTTGGGAATGTCCCGACTTGGTGGAACTGCCGGTAGAAGGCACGAAGGAAAAGCGTTGGGTGCTGATATGCAACATCAATCCGGGCGGACCGTTCGGAGGTAATGCTGCCCAGTATTTTGTAGGAACGTTCGACGGGAAGAAGTTCGTCAACGAAGCTCCTACACAGACCAAATGGATGGATTGGGGGAAAGACCACTACGCCACAGTGACTTTCAACAATGCGCCAGACGGGCGTTGCATCGCTTTGGGCTGGATGAGCAACTGGCAGTATCAAGGCGTGTTACCTACGCTGCAATACCGTGGTTCGAATACCATTGCCCGCGACTTGACCCTCTATCGCCAAGACGGCGAACTGTTGTTGCGCTGTGCTCCCTCGCCCGAAATAGAGAAAGCACGGAAGGAAAACACGATTATTCCTCCGTTCAAGGTAAAAGATTCGTATGAAATCCCGATTCTGTTAGCGGACAACGAAGGGGCATACGAAATCAATATGACTATCAAAAATGCCGGTGCTTCGCGCATCAGCTTCACTTTGGAGAACACGAAGGGCGAAAAGGTGGCGATGTATTACGATGTGCCCCGCAAGCAGTTCGTAATGGACCGCACCGAGAGCGGGAAGACGGATTTCAGTCCCGAATTTCCAGCCTTGACGGTAGCGCCTGTTCCAGATACCGATGAGATTAACCTGCGCTTGTTTGTCGACCGTACCAGCATCGAAGCGTTTGGCGAGGGCGGCAAGTTTGTGATGACCAATCAGGTCTTCCCTTCCGAACCTTACAACAAGATGTCGTTCGTGTCGGGACGCGGCAGCTTCAGCGTGAAGTCGATGACGGTATATCGGCTTAATTAATAATGAATAGTGAATAATGAATAGTGGCGTTATTAACTATTAACTCTTAACTATAAACTTGAAAACATGACTATCGATAAACAAATCAAATATGGCAAGCTGGTTCCCGTGATGCTCTGCTTCTTCGCAATGGGGTTCGTCGATTTGGTGGGAATCGCTTCCAATTATGTGAAGGCGGACTTGGGGCTGAGCGATGCCGAAGCCAACATCTTCCCTTCGCTGGTGTTCTTCTGGTTCCTGATATTCTCCGTGCCGACGGGTGTGCTGATGAACCGCATCGGGCGGAAGAATACCGTGGTGCTTAGCTTGGCTGTGACCTTTGTGTCGCTGCTGCTCCCGATATTCGGCGACAGCTATGGCATTATGCTCTGCTCGTTCTCTCTGTTAGGCATCGGCAACGCGCTGATGCAGACTTCGCTCAATCCGTTGCTGAGCAACATCATCACGGGCGACAAATTGGCAAGCTCGCTCACGTTCGGGCAGTTTGTCAAGGCAATCGCTTCGTTTCTGGCTCCTTATATCGCCATGTGGGGAGCCACGCAGGCAATACCGGAGTTCGGCATGGGCTGGCGGGTGCTGTTCCCCGTCTATATGGCGGTGGCGGTCATTGCCGTCCTGTGGCTTTCTGCCACTCCGATTGAGGAAGAGGCTCCCGACAAGGCTTCGGGTTTCGTCAGTTGCCTCCGGCTGTTGGGGCGTCCGTTCATCTTGCTCTGCTTCTTAGGCATTATGTGCCATGTGGGTATCGATGTGGGCACCAATACCACGGCTCCCAAGATTCTGATGGAGCGCTTGGGCATGCCGCTTGATGATGCCGGCTTTGCCACCAGCCTCTACTTCATCTTCCGCACGCTGGGCTGCCTTT
>ERZ779874.2223-NODE-2223-length-16588-cov-12.285611_pt1 | contig 16588 bp, 11 predicted proteins | sample MGYA00511031_ERZ779874 | MGnify/ENA primary metagenome ERZ779874 (study PRJEB29588, sample SAMEA2156850) | human gut metagenome | biome: human gut; feature: human-associated habitat; material: faeces | place: Denmark | collected 2008/2010 ...
GCTCCGCCTTTGGAAACCGCAAGCTTTTGAAAAAGCTTGAGCAAAACTTTTAATTTAACAAGCTTAGACGCGAATAATAAGCGTTAATTTAACAAAAAAGTAGAACGCGTCTTGTCCTGTGCGGTCACGCACCGCGTCTTGGGAGCGGCGGCTCGCCGTCGGTAATTCACCGGAAATTACTTCAATTCCATAACCAATCTCTTGTAATGTAAGCCCTTTTCAGCGAAATTCTTATACATATCAAAGCTTGCACTTGCGGGTGACATAGAAACTATATCTCCGCTCTCGGCTCTCTCTCTTGCAATTTTAACAGCTTCTTCCATGCTGTTAACTCTGATTATCTCAGGATTTCCCTCACTATATGTTGATGCTTTTCTTGTAGCCTCCTCAATCTTATCTGCCGTAGCTCCCATAAGAATTAAAAGCTTAACTGTCTTAGGCACGACCTCGCCCATCTCGTCATATGGGATTTTCTTGTCATATCCGCCGGCAATAAGGATAATCTTACGGTCATAAAGTGAAAGTGTACCCTTGACGGTTCTTGTAGGACTTGTTCCGATAGCGTCATTATACCAACGAACGCCGTCTAACTCTCTGACTAATTCCGCACGATGCTCAACTCCCGCAAATTCCATAGCAACCTTGCGGATAGTTTCAACATCAACCAAGCCCCATACTGCACTTATTGCGGCAAGGTAGTTTTCGATATTATGCAAGCCAGGAATTTTAATCTCCTCCGCTTTCATTATGTGCGTTTCTTCTCCATTTATGCTCATAACTATTTCACCGTCAGGCTTCATATAAGCACCACTTCTTACAGAATTTCTGCGTGAGAATTTATAGAGCGTACCACGAACATATTCGCTAAAGCTGTTTGAGATTTCGTTATCAAGATTTAAGACTGTGCGTGAAAAAGCGTTCTGGTGGAGAACAATATTTTTCTTAGCGTCAATATATTCCTGCATATCCTTGTGAATATCAAGGTGATTAGGTGCAAGATTTGTTACAACTGCTATATCAGGGCTTTTTCTCATAGAAATAAGCTGAAAGCTTGAAAGCTCTACAACAGCATAATCCTCAGAAGAAATTGATTCTATATCAGGCAAGAGCGGGTGTCCGATGTTTCCTCCAAGATGAACAGTCTTTCCGCTTGCCTTTAAAAGCTCGGAAATAATTGTAGTTGTAGTTGTTTTACCATCACTTCCTGTAACTGCAATTATTTTGCAAGGGCATATATCAAAGAATACTTCCATTTCGCTTGTAACAGCAACACCATTGTTTCTTGCCTCTACAAGTTCGTCCATATAATATTTCATACCTGGGGTTCTGAATATAATATCCGCTCCAAGATTTTTTAAATAATTTTCACCAAGATGAAGTTCTGCACCATATTCTTCGGCTTTATCGGCATTTTCACCGAGAGCAGTTCTTTCTCTCTTATCACAAGCGAGAACCTTTGCACCATATTTTGCAAACATTTTTATAAGAGGCAAATTACTTCCACCGATACCACAGAGAGCAACTGTTTTGCCATTAAGAGATTCAAAAAAATCAGAAGCCTTTCTTTCCATAAATAATCTATCCTTTCAGCAATAATTCGTTAATTCTATTGCTATTATAAAACAATATTGCCTTTAAGGCAAGAAATTCCTTAATATTCGCTCAACACTCATAGGAGAAACTTGTTGACGCAGTCGGAAAAACTTCCGAGCGGACTACGATTAGCTAACAGATTTCTCTAAGACATTTAAAAGTTTTTGCTCAAGCTTTTTCAAAAGCTTGCGGTTTCCAAAGGCAGAGCCTTTGGTGGGTGTTAAGGGCAACGCCCTTAACATTTCTTGCCTTTAAAGGGCGGACTTTGTCCGCCCTTAGGAACTAATGTTGCTGACAAGAGAAATTTATGTTAGGCTTCGCCCAAAGGTATTTCGCCCTCTGCGGAGAGCGACAAGGGCGTTGCCCTTGTCCTACGAGCCTTTTTACTGTTTTAAGGAAGTTATTTTGCTTAATTTTCGGCTTATTCATTGTAAAAAGCAAAAATATGTGATATAGTTTTTTTATATATTGAAGGAGGAAGTTATTATGTTAAAAAGTAGAAACAAAAATCAGACGGCTTGGCGGTTTATCTGCATTTTACTTGCCGTCACAGCACTTTTGAGCTGTTTTATGCTCAGCACAGCAAATGCGGCAGATACCACAAGTCAAAGCGATAACACTATTACAAGTGCTAAGGACATTCCAGGAAAAAAAGTTGGTGTTCAGCTTGGTACAACTGGTGATGACTATGTCACCGAATATGAGGGTGACGAAAAAGGCACTACGATTGAACGCTATAATAAAGCCGCTGATGCTATTCAATCACTTAAACAGCAAAAAATCGATTGTGTTGTAATTGATGAACAGACAGCAAAATCCTTTACAGAGAAAAATTCTGATATTAAGATTCTCGATGAGGAATTTGCAAAGGAACAATATGCTCTTTGCATAAAAAAAGGCAACAAGGAGCTTCTCGATAAGCTCAATAATGCCATAGATGAATTACAAGCAGACGGAACTTTATCAGATATAGTTACAAATTATATTGGCTCTGCAAAAGAAATCGGTACTAAGCCTTATAATGAAAAAAATGTTGACCGCAAAAACGGTACTTTAGTTGTTGCAACAAATGCTCAGTTCAAGCCATATGAATACTATGAGGACGGAAAAATCGTCGGTATTGATATGGATATGATGAGAGCTATATGCGATAAGCTTGGAATGGAACTCAAAATTGAGGATATAGAATTTGATTCCATTATAACCTCCGTGCAATCTGGTAAGGCAGATGTTGGTGCCGCTGGTATGTCTGTTACTGAGGATAGAAAAAAGAATGTCGATTTCTCAAATTTCTATGCTGAAACAAGACAGGTTATTGTTGTAAGAAATACAGAATCAGGTGCAGCCGGCATATCATTCTTCGAGAAACTTCAACAGAATTTTGTCGATAGCAGCCGTTGGAGCTATATCGTCACAGGTCTTGGCAACACACTTCTTATTACACTCTTTGCGATTATAATCGGTATTGTGCTTGGTGCACTTATCGCAATCGTAAGAACCATACACGACCAAAACCATAAGCTTAAAATTTTGAATTTCATCTGTAAGCTATACCTCACCATTATAAGAGGTACTCCTGCAATGATTCAGCTCCTTATAATCTATTATGTAATCTTTGCGTCGGTCAATATTGATAAGATTCTCGTTGCTGTTGTCGCTTTCGGTCTTAATTCAGCCGCTTATGTTGCCGAGGTTATCCGTTCAGGCATAAACTCAGTAGATAAGGGACAATTTGAGGCAGGTCGCAGTCTTGGTCTTACATATAAGCAGACTATGCTTTCAATTATTCTTCCACAGGCTTTCAAAAATATTCTTCCTGCACTCTGCAATGAGTGTATCAGCCTTCTCAAGGAAACAGCTATCAGTGGTTATATCGGACTTACAGACCTCACAAAGGCTGGCGATATTATCAGAAGTCAGACCTTCGAGGCATTCATACCACTTATCGCTGTTGCACTTATCTACCTCGTAATAGTAATGATCTTAACCGTAGGTGTAAATAAACTCGAAAGGAAGCTTAAAAATGACAATGCAAGATAAAAGCACAAATCAAGTTCTTATAGAGGTAAAGGACCTTTGCAAAAGCTTCGGTGAACACGATGTTCTCAAAGGCATAAACACCACTATCTCAAGGGGCGATGTTATCGCTATTATAGGACCCTCCGGCTGTGGAAAATCTACTTTTCTCCGCTCTCTTAATCTACTTGAAACACCTACAAGCGGTGTCATAAAATTTGAGGGTACAGATATAACCGATAAGTCCGTAGATATAAATAAAATGCGTGAAAAAATCGGTATGGTATTCCAGCAGTTCAACCTTTTCCCTAATATGACAATCAAGCAAAATATTATGCTTGCACCTGTCAAGCTTGGCAAGATGACAAAGGACGAGGCTTCAGCAAAAGCTGATGAGCTTCTCGCAAGAATCGGTCTTTCTGAAAAGGCAGATTTATATTCACCACAGCTTTCTGGCGGTCAGAAACAGAGAATCGCTATTATAAGAGCTTTAGCAATGAATCCTGATGTAATGCTCTTTGATGAGCCTACATCAGCACTCGACCCTGAAATGGTCGGAGAAGTTCTTGCTCTTATGAAAGACCTTGCAGAATCAGGTATGACAATGGTTATAGTTACTCACGAAATGGGTTTTGCAAGAGAGGTTGCAAATAGAGTTATGTTCATCAATGATGGAATAATTCAAGAAGAAAACAATCCTAAGGAACTATTCGGAAATCCGCAGAACCAAAGACTTAAAGATTTCTTATCTAAGGTTCTATAAATCTAAATATTCAACCTATCATAAACGGTGATTGCAATAGCAGTCGCCGTTTTTTTGTTGACAAGCTCACCTAAGGCGGCGAGCCGCCGCTCTCAAGACGCAGAATCGCTCGACAAGTCTCGCTCGGTGTTGATAAATGAAGATTATTGCTACGGTCGAAGAAATTTCCAATGAACTACCGAACGGGCGAACACAGTTCGCCCCTACGCTCAGCTAATGTACTTATTTTAGACAGTTAAAAGTTTCGCTTGAGCCTTTTCAAAGGCTCACAGTTTCCAAAGGCAGAGCCTTTGGTGGGTTTTAAGGGCGAAGCCCTTAACATCTCTTACCTTAAAAGGGCGGACAAAGTCCGCCCTTAGGTACTAATGTTGCTAACAAAAGAAAATTAAGCGGTGGACAAAGTCCACCGCTTTTAGAAGTAAAGAATGTTGGGCTTCGCCCAAAGGTATTTCGCTCTCTGCGGAGAGCGACAAGGGCGTTGCCCTTGACCTACGAGCCTTTAAAAAGGCTCGACCTAAACTTTGAGTATCTTAGGGAAGCTTTATCGTAGGGGGCGAATAAAGTCCGCCCATTGGCAATTTCTTCGACCGTGGCAATATATTTCTCTAATCAACTGCGAGCGAGGCTTGCCGAGCGATTCCGCGTCTTGGCAGTGGCGGCTCGCCACCGAATAAATTTTATAACAATAATAATTTTTTTCTTACAACGCTTGAAAAGTGCAGAAAATTATGTTATAATTTAAAAGTTAAATCTTACATATATTTTTGCGGGTATGGCGAAATTGGCAGACGCAAGGGACTTAAAATCCCTCGGACTAATACTCCGTACCGGTTCAAGTCCGGTTACCCGCACCAAAAAACGAGCAACTCAATTAATGTGGGGTTGCTCGTTTTTGTTATTAATGCCAAACATCTCAAAATATGAAGTGTGTTCTGCTAATGCACAAATTCCTTTCGATAATAAAGATTAATAAATAAAGGAGTGGTTTCAGCCACTCCCTTTTTTATAAACAAAAAGAAGCACCTTGCCATAGTGACGAAGTGCTTCCTATAAATCAGTTTAGTTTAAACAGTTTTAAGATTAAGCAAGCTCTGCGAAATACTTAATTGTTCTTACCATCTGGCTTGTGTAGCTGTTCTCGTTATCATACCAAGAAACAACCTGTACCTCATAGAGGTCATCAGCAATCTTAGATACCATTGTTTGTGTAGCATCGAAGAGTGAACCATATCTCATACCGATAACATCAGAAGATACGATTGGGTCTGTGTTGTAGCCGAAAGACTCAGAAGTAGCAGCCTTCATAGCAGCATTGATGCCATCAACTGTAACATCAGCACCCTTAACAACAGCTGTAAGGATAGTTGTAGAACCTGTTGGTACAGGAACACGCTGTGCAGAACCGATGAGCTTGCCGTTGAGCTCAGGGATAACAAGACCGATAGCCTTAGCAGCACCTGTTGAGTTAGGAACGATATTAGCAGCACCTGCTCTTGCTCTTCTGAGGTCGCCCTTTCTATGTGGACCGTCAAGAATCATCTGGTCGCCTGTATAAGCGTGGATTGTTGACATAATACCGCTCTGAATTGGAGCATAGTCATTAAGAGCCTTAGCCATAGGAGCGAGGCAGTTTGTTGTGCAAGAAGCAGCAGAAATGATTTTATCATCAGCTGTAAGAGTATTCTCGTTTACGCTATAAACGATTGTCTTAAGGTCACTGCCTGCAGGAGCAGAGATAACAACCTTCTTAGCACCAGCATCGATATGAGCCTGTGACTTTGCCTTAGAGCAATAGAAGCCTGTGCACTCGAGAACAACATCTACACCGATTTCGCCCCATGGGAGCTCAGCAGCGTTAGCCTTAGCATAGATTGTAAGAGTCTTGCCGTCAACTGTGATTGTGTTAGCCTCGTCATCAGCCTCTACTGTGTGGAGATTTTGACCAATCTTACCGCAGTAGCCACCTTGTGCTGTATCATACTTGAGAAGATCTGCAAGCATAGAAGGCTTTGTGAGGTCGTTGATAGCAACAACTTCATAACCCTCTGCACCAAACATCTGGCGGAAAGCAAGACGACCGATACGGCCGAAACCATTAATAGCAACTTTAACTGACATTGTAATTATACCTCCTAAGTTTTTACTGCTTTTATTTTATAGCATTTTGAGAAAAAATACAAGTGTTTGTTTAAAATTTAACAAAATTTTCTTAAATTTATTTTCTACTTTTCGAGAATTTTATATTTTGCAGTAATTTTTTTATATATTATTCTAAAAAAGCATCTTTGCCCTTATATTCTGTTCAACTTTTTAAAAATTATTCAGAATAGTTCTAGTTTTTACGCATATACTGTTATTAAGTATACCAAAACAAGATTTAATATTTTCTAAAAAATCTTTTAAAAACTATTGACATTTCATTCTGAAAGAGTTATAATAATAAAGCTCTCAAAAATAACATATCGCGGGATGGAGCAGTTTGGTAGCTCGTCGGGCTCATAACCCGAAGGTCGTTGGTTCAAATCCGGCTCCCGCAACCAAATTGATATTCAGGCTTGATACAATTTCAAGTCTGAATATTTCTATATAAAAATATTTGTTTTGTGACTTTTTTCTTAGATTCCATAAAAACTTAGATTCGGTAGGTAAATCAGCATTCATATAATGATGATTGTCAATGTTAGATTACCACATATGTGGTAAATATAAAATTACAAGAACAGTATATGAGAACGGAGGAAAATGTATGAAAAACGCAAATAATTCAGCTCTTAATAATCTCCTTAATAGTGTGGGAAATTCTGCAGCTGAAATAACTCGTAATCTCAGTTTATTTGGTGATGGAAACATGGGAAAAGGTATCCAAAATCTTTATGAAGCAGGAAAACAAAGTGGAATGATTAAAGGTTCTATAATCACAGCAGGTACTTTTAGCTTTGGCTTTGTGGTCTATAAACTCACAAACTATATCGTTAAAAATGTTATTTCTTCAGAAAATTGTTTAAAAACGGAAATATCTGATGGTGCTATTACTATAGATAATTCTCCAGTAAATACTGCCGAATTTATTGAACCACAAACCAAAAATACAGTTTGATATTTCTTTGCCCTATTATTATTGATAATTCAGAAGACAAATATCAAAAGAATATATTTTAATTTTTACCAGTTCAACACCTTATCAAAATATGATTTTATACAAATATATGCACTCAAAGTTAGAATCTTCAGATTATCCGAGAATTCTAACTTTCTGGTAATAATTGAAATATTGAGTTTTGTCTACTATTACTTAAAAAATGGCCCGTAACACCTCAAATACACTATCTCAGATTGTATAAGATCACATAATGTAAAAAATTGAATTTTAAGCAACAAACTGATTTCGTTTTTCAAACGAAGTCAGTTTTGTTTTTAATTAAATACGATAGTTGTTGTAAAAGTTGATATTCTCTTGGCATAACAAAACTGCCTATGGTAGCTTCTTTAATTCTACCATAGGCGGTCGTTTTTTCATTATCCACTTTTTATGGACTTGTGCAATTACAATCCTATTTTTCCTTTAAACTTCCATTAAATCCATTCAAAATAGGCTCTAAAAAATATGAAATAATACTTCTCTGCCCAGTTTTAATTTCTAAATTACCAGATAATCCAGAAATAATTTTTATATTCTTATTATCATTTTCTATGTCAGTTATAACACGATATACATTACCTATGTTATCTACAACATCTGAATTTGGACTTATATATATAATCTTTCCAGATACAGTTCCATAATCAGAATATGAATATGCATCAAGTTTTATTTGAACTGTATCACCAATATTTATATCTGCTATATCTTTATTTTGTATATAACATTCCATTTGTAATGGTACATCATTTGGAACAATCGACATCAATTCTTGATATGAATTAACTATATCCCCTATAGAATTTACAGCTAAATTACTTATATAACCATCGGCTGGTGCGGTAATATGGGTATATTTTTCTGATTTCTGATATTGTTTAAGCTTTGTATTTAAATTTGATAATTCACTCTTTTTTTCAGAATAAATATTATTTATTTCTTGTTTATGCTCTATATCCAGATTCTGGATTTTTAATTCAGCATTTTCTAATTGAAGTTTTTTCTGTTGTACTATCTGTTCTTGGGCTTTAAGAAGTTCTGCACTATTTTTATAACTTTCCTTTGTTGCCACTGCGTTATCATATTCCAATTTAGCGGATTCTTTTGACAATTCAAGTGATTTTTTAGATAAAGAATAACTATTTTCTTTTTCTATAATAATTTCGAGATTACTTTTACAATTTTCATTATAATTTTTTAAAGAAATATTGGATATATCTATTTTATCAATTAGTTTTGAATAAACATCTATTTCAGCTTCAATGACACTTATTTGCTCTTTTATAAAAGTAATATCTGTTTCAGATTCAGTATCAAGCTCAATCAAAATATCTCCCTTTTTCACACTTTGACCATTTTTTACATATATCTTTTTAATATTTCCAGAAAGATAAGATTTAACTATTACTATGTTTCCTTCTGGAATCACCTGACCTTTTGCAGTAACAACAACATCTGTTTTCGCTATGCAAGACCAAATAATTGTAACAATAAGCAATGAAAAGATTGAGTATATAATAATCTTACCGGCTTTATGTGCGGGTCGTTCAATTATTTCAAGAATATTAGGCATAAAATCATATTTTAACTCACTGTTTTTATGTTGGCTATATTTTAAAATATAATCCGAGATTTTATCTTTCATTTACTATTCTCCCATCTGTTGTTTATGATATAAATATGAATATAAACCATCTTTTGCAAGTAAATTTTCATGTGTATCATACTCAACCAATTCGCCTTTATCTATAACCATAATTTTTTGAGCAATTTTCAAGGTTGAAAGCCTATGTGCAATAATTAAAACTGTTCTTCCTTTACAAATATCTTTTAAATTTTTTTGGATAATACTTTCGGATTCATAATCAAGTGCAGAAGTTGCCTCATCAAAAATCAAAATACGAGGATTAGCTATAATAGCTCTGGCAATAGCAATCCTTTGTTTTTGACCACCTGATAATCCTATGCCTTTTTCTCCAATTACAGTATCATATCCATTAGGAAGTTCTGTAATAAATTCATGTGCACCCGCTGTTATAGCTGCTTGTATAATTTGTTCCGCTGAAGCTGACGGCATATGTATAGCAATATTTTCACTTACAGTTCCAGAAAACATATAATTTTCCTGCAATACTACACCTATCTGTGTTCTCAACCACAACGGATTTACCAATGAAATATCAATATTATCTATACTGATTTTTCCACTTTCTGGAATATACAATCTTTGTATTAACTTAGAAATGGTACTTTTTCCTGACCCACTTCGACCAACTATACCTATTATACTTCCCTCAGCTATATCAAATGTAATTCCTTTTATAACTTCCGGATTATCTATCTTATATCTGAATCTTACTTTATCGAATGATATTTTTCCCTTAATTGATGGAAGATTAGAAAGATTGGTATTAGAAATTGGTTCTGTAGGAGAATTAAATATATCACCTATACGCTTTACAGACATTGAGGCTTGCTGATATTCCTGCCAAAGCTGAACCAATCTTAGAACAGGTCCGGTTACTCTTCCCGAAAGCATTCTAAATGCTACCAATGCACCAACAGTTAATGCTCCATTCATCACAGCTACAGCCCCGAAAACAAGAATAAGTAACTCAAACATTTTTTGTATAAACTGAGCTATACTATTAGAATTAGCAGAAACCATAGATGCTCTATATCCTGCCTTAACATATTCTGATTGTATATCTCCCCACCTTTTTTCAAAATTTTCTTCTAATGCAAAAGATTTAACGGTTTGAACACCATTAATAGATTCAACTAAGAATGATTGAGATTCAGCACCTGCATTAAATTTTTCATCTAATCTTTTTTTAAATATTGGTGTAATAATTGCAGAAAGAATTGCAAAAACAGGAATCGAAGCTACTACAATAAGTGCAAGAGATACATTATATATAAAAAGGATAACTATATATACAATAATAAAAAGAAAATCTATTATTGAAGATAATGGTGTACCTGTTAAAAAATTTCTAATATTATCTAATTCTCTAACTCTTGCCACTGTTTCACCCACACGCCTGGATTCAAAGTATTTTAAAGGAAGTGCAAACAAATGTTTAAATAACTTATAATTTAGAATTACATCAATTCTATTTGTTGTATGAGTAAAAACATAATTTTTTGCTATTCCAAGTACCAATTCATAAATATAAACTATTATAATTCCAATAGCAATAGACCACAATGTAGACATACTATTATTGACTAAGACTTTGTCAATAACAACTTGTGTCATTATCGGAGTAAGAATTCCTAAAATTTGTATTGTAAAAACTGCAATAAACACTTGAATAAATTGCTTTTTAAACTTAAGGATTGTTGGAATAAACCATTTAAAGCCAAATTTTGTTTCAGAATCTATAAATTCTCTTTTTTTCAGTAATATGGTTGTTCCACTCCAAAATTCTTTGAATATATTCAAATCCATCATTTCAGGATTTTGTTTATCAGGATATAAAATCATAACTTTATCATTTAAAATTTTTGCAACAATAAAATAATTATCATTTTTATCCTTAACCATTACAGGTACTTTTAATTTTGCTAAATCTTCTATGCTCATTTTGCGAAGTTTTGCTTTTAATTTAAATGACTTAGCTATACTTAGAATATCAAGGTCATTTAATTGAGATTTTTGATTAAGCATTATGTGTTCTATCTCTTGTTGAGAAATCTTTAAATTCAAAAATCTCATCAATATTATTAAACAACCTAATCCACTATCTAATTTATCATTCATTATATAATAATTTTCCTCTCTACTAAAAATAAAGACCAAATATAAAGAGCTAAAATACACCTTATATTTGGTCTAATCTCAAATATTATTAATTTGCTTTAACCCATATCTGTTCTAATACATTTCTTGTTCCTATAGAATCTTTCTCTATAGATTCACTCCAAGAAATATTATTTTCTGATGTATAAACTGACATATTTTCAATAAGGAGTTGAACTTGGTTATTTCTAAGTGCATATCCATCATTACTAATGATATTTTCTATTTGATTATTTTCGCCCTTAAACCAATCATTTATTGTAAATACATCATTAGTTTCATTCATAATTATATCAAGATTATCCTCATTTCTTGAAAATACAAGATTCAAGATATCAGTATTTATCTGCAAGGTATCATTTCCAGCAGAATCAGAAATATTAACAATACCATCTCCAGAAGAAAATGTATAGTTATTATCTATTTCCAAACTATCAAACGAAAAATTAGATTTATTAATTTTTGCAACTGTTCCATCAGCAAAGACATATTTGAAATTAGAATAATCATCTCTATAGAAGTAATTCTGAATAATCAATTTATCTTCTGTTCCATTTATGCTTATCTCAAGGTTATAGCTATTCTTTTTCAAAGATAGGTCTTTGGGATTTACATTATCTGTGAACTTGATTACATTCAATCCACTGTTATCATAGATTGTATCTATACCATAACCCTTGCCAAAGATATATGTATCATCTCCACTTCCACCACGGAGATAATCGTTTCCTGCTCCACCATCTAATATATCTTTGCCACTTGAACCATTGATAGTGTCATTACCACCATATCCATATAACTCTGAACTTTCATATACTGTTCCAAGATTATCGTTTGCATCAGTGCCACGAACTACTTTTAATATAGCTGTAATATCATCTTTTACCCATTTTGTTCCATCAGCAAAAGTATATTTTAAATTAGTACAATCATTATTATAAAAATAATCCTGAATAATCAGCTTATCTTCTGTTCCATTTATGCTTATCTCAAGATTCCGGCCATTCTTTTTTAAGGAAAGCTCGTTTGGATTTACATTGTCCGTAAATTTAATTACATTCAAGCCGCTGTTATCATAGACAGTATCCACACCATAACCCTTGCCAAAGATATATGTATCATCTCCACTTCCACCACGGAGATAATCGTTTCCTGCTCCACCATCTAATATATCTTTGCCACTTGAACCATTGATAGTGTCATTACCACCATATCCATATAACTCTGAACTTTCATATACTGTTCCAAGATTATCGTTTGCATCAGTGCCACGAACTACTTTTAATATAGCTGTAATATCATCTTTTACCCATTTTGTTCCATCAGCAAAAGTATATTTTAAATTAGTACAATCATTATTATAAAAATAATCCTGAATAATCAGCTTATCTTCTGTTCCATTTATGCTTATCTCAAGATTCCGGCCATTCTTTTTTAAGGAAAGCTCGTTTGGATTTACATTGTCCGTAAATTTAATTACATTCAAGCCGCTGTTATCATAGACAGTATCCACACCATAACCCTTGCCAAAGATATATGTATCATCTCCACTTCCACCACCGAGATAATCGTTTCCTGCTCCACCATCTAATATATCGTTGCCGCCATTTCCAGATAAGCTATCATCTCCTAAGCCACCAATAAGCATATCATCTTCAGAAGAACCATTTAATGTATCTTTTCCTGCGCCACCAACCAAAACTCCTTCAGTAGAAAGAGAGAGACTATCATTTGAATTTGTACCAACTATACCACCACAATATTTTTCTATAGTTTGAGCATATTGCATATTTAAAGAAGATATATATGATTTAAAATCTATAAACATATTTTTATCTTCAACAAGAAGAACTCGTCCTAAATCAGCAAGAGTTACAACAGAGGCAGAACCACTTTTAAGTTTGAAATATACATATGAATTAAACAAACTCAAATCATAATGCTTTTTACCATCAGGAAGATTTTCTATAGATATAAATTCTAAATAATTTTTAATCTCGCCATAAATCATTTCAGAATAATATGATGATGCAAGATTTTTATATGTTTTTTGAAGTATAGGACCTGCAAGTTGGTTTGGATTTGCACCAAATTGACCTGAAAAGTTCCTATCTATCATCTTTTCAATAACATTAAGCTGTCTTGCATCAATATATTGACCTCTACTTGTAGGGTCAAGCTCTGATACTCCACAAAGATTATAAAGTATATCATCTATAAGTGAAACTCGTTCGTCTAAATTTTTAGATTTTAAAAATTTCTTAACAAGGGTTGTAAGCTTACCTGTTGAATCCATAGCCATAGCATAATGCAGAGAATGAACACTTCCGACTGAACGCACATTTGGCAGAGCAAGAATATCATCGCTTATCTTAAATTCAATGTTATCCTTAGTATCAATACGGTCTGAAGAAAATTTAAATTCCCCCACAGTTGTTTCAGTTCCATCTTCAAAAGTAACACTCGAAATATTTGCAAGAACCGAATCATTAATTTCATTATCAGAATTTTTTTCTGTATAGTTTAGGTTTATTGAAGTAATTCCTGCCTCTTTCAATGTCATAAGCTCATCAGGGGTTGAAATACCATCTTTATTTTTATCCTGCCAAATAAGAAGTCTATTATATATCTCATCATGAGCATCAATCAGTCCATCAAGATTATAATCATATTGTGCCAGTGCCTCAAAACCAGATTTTGCATATGTACCATCTGAAAGAAGGGTTCTATCACCAAAAAGTTCTCTGCTATTGTTAATCTTACCATCTCCATTTAAGTCCAATGCAAGAAAAGCGTCATCACCTGTTATCCAACCTGTTTTTTCAGCAAGACCGTTTAAATCCATATCGAAATGTACGCCGTCTTCTATACCGGTAAGCTCGAAGCCTGATTTACCAAGGTCTATTACCAGTGGGTCATATACAATATTCTCAGCAGTTGTTATGCTTTTATCTGCTTCATCGGCAGATTTTTTTACACCGCCAGAGCTAATGGAGCCAATAGGGATAGAATCTAAACCCATTTTAGCACTATAATCTTCTGCTTCTTTTATTGTATAATATAATCCATCAATTTTATCTTGTTCTTCTTTTGTTAATGTTATACCTTCTAAACTTGAGTTCAGTTGTTTAATAAGTTCTGAAATATTATCCGTTATAGATGACATTTCATTTTTTATTTTCTGACCTATATCAGCTACATCAATATAACTGCTAATACTGTCATAATATCTTTGAATATATTCAATATCTGAATTATATGATATGAGATAATGAGATATATTACTTATCGAATTGCAAAAGCTGCTTCTATCATCATTTTTGTTTTTAGGTATAACAGCCATGCAAGCATTGATAACTTCTTCTAATTTTTTGTTGTGTTCCTGAATCATAAGCAAGCCCAAATCCAAGCACATTTTTCCCATACCGAAAACCACAGAAATATATTGAGAAATCAATGATTCGTTAAAAGCACCACTTACCGAATCTATAATCCCAAATGTATCTGACAGAATCCTTCCAGCTCTATCTGCTTTCTGTTCAGAAGACAATTCATCATAATCTGCAAATGCTTCAATTAAAGTTGGTAAACCGTCATATATTGATTTTGCTATACTAAAGCCGTTATAAATATTAGAAATTTTATTTGATATAAAATTATCAAGTGTTTTTAAATCACCTGAATCAAATCCATTTTTTACAGCATTGTAGTATTCCCTGGTCATAACATCTTCTTGAACTGTAAGAGCTAATTCTCTTTCTATGTATTCAATTTCTAAACCTTCGATATTGCTAACTATCATATCATACAACTGATTAGCAACTATATACACCGCCCTATCTCCATCAGTTTTTAAATCCTCATATTTGATTAAATCTCCAAATTCAGGTGATAATAAAGCCATTTTTAACCTCTCCTTTATAAATTATTTTTAGATTACATTATTATTCCAAGATAATCAATACAGCCATTTTCATCAAATGCATAACATACATTACTTTCGCCATACATATTATCTTTATAATATGTATAACTACCTAAAGTTCCCTTTTTTCTTTTACTATATATTATTTCATGAGGTTCACCTAATTTGTTTTTAACATCCTCACTCGTATCACCGATTTTTAAATCGGATATTTTGATATAATTTGTGTTCTCCTGCATCCCATTCAATTTAAAACAATCTTGACTTATAAAAGTTATTGGAAGCGATTTAATTTCATTATCCTTTTTGTAATATTCTTTTGATAAATTATCAATACTGCAATCTAAAAGTTTTTTGCTGTTATACAGAATGTCTGCATATGCCTTATAGGTTTCTTTTTCATTATCAGTTTTTAAATATCTAATATTATCAAAAGTATATCCCTCCCCTAAATCATTAAGTGAAAATGGAAATGTGTACTTTTTACCATTGATTTCGATATTTTTACAAAGCTCGTCAAAATCAAAATCATCGTTTTTGTTAAGCGAAACCTCACTCAATGTGGTATTACTACTTTCTACTGCAGATTGCGATACAGCACTTGCTGTGCTTGGTGTGTTTGCACTGTTTTCTTGGTTCGATACAGAAACCGATGGTGTTGATGTACCACAAGCCGCCGCACTCGCTACAATTGTTGCTGAAAGCAATAATGTCAATAATGTTTTTTTCTTTTTCATTTTCATTCCTCTACCTCTCTTATGATTTATTTTTTTATAATCTAACTTTATTTTCAGTTAGATGTTGATTATAACATACTTTATTTTAAATTTGTTATATCTGGTATGAAAAGGGCTTTTTCTGGTAAACTTTGTACTTGATATATGATTTTTGTGTAAGTTTTAATTTATATATAAACTACAAAGTTTATTAGATTCACATAGCAAAAGTCGGAACAACCACACACTCTGAAATAATCTCTAAAATAGCATTTAAAGTAGAATCAGATACTGTTGCTGATGAATATTTTGTTAAATAAGAAATTAATCTTGAAAGAAAAGCTGGCTGTTCGACCTCTTCATTAAGCTCTCCATTTGAATTAAAGACTTTATTAGGGCAATGGTTTAAACCAAACTCCTTATCAAAATCAGCTTTTATATACTTTATGTCTCCAGCTATAGGAAATAGCAAAGAATTAACAAAATCATGTTCTGCCGAAATAGATGTTATTATTGATTTCCTCTCTTCTATTCTTGCGGAATAAAATTCAAGAAATTCTTTTGAAAAACCCTGTCCATCGAAGGATACACATCTTCCTATTCTATCTGTAACAATCGTAACATATTGTGC
>ERZ779874.2225-NODE-2225-length-16571-cov-93.106321_pt1 | contig 16571 bp, 11 predicted proteins | sample MGYA00511031_ERZ779874 | MGnify/ENA primary metagenome ERZ779874 (study PRJEB29588, sample SAMEA2156850) | human gut metagenome | biome: human gut; feature: human-associated habitat; material: faeces | place: Denmark | collected 2008/2010 ...
CGTTGACTATCCAAATGGAAGAAAATACTTCAGAAGATCCGACAGGTATCCAAGGTAGCGGCATTACGATTAATGCAAGTGTTTCGTTTGATGAAGATTCAGAAGATGTGCCGGTAACGGTTAAGCCGGGAACTCCTACTCCAGATCCGGAATTGCCTACTGTGACATTCCCGCAAAATGCATATACATTGCCTGCGGATGCTTCTAAGAATGCAGATGCAGTGATTACTTCTACAGCGGAAGGTGGAATACAGAGTGTAAAGGTTCAGATTGTCGGTGGTAATGACGGTTTCGCGGATATTACTTCAACTATGGGGTTTGCAGATGGACTGGAACTTGTTGGAAATACAACTTTAGGTCCCGTTATTGGTGCCATTGTTCAAGGCTTGGAAATGCCTCAAGCCGGTGATACAAGTTACACATTCCCTGTAGGAGGTTTCTTTAATATTTTGCAGCAAATGGGAGCAACAACCGTTGAGGAGGGTCATGTATTTAACATTACTGTGACCGATGCGAATGGCACTGCTTCTGAAAGTTTAAGTGTAAAAGTTACAGAGTAAAGAGAGGAGGATTAGAACAATGAAACGCATATATACTATTTTATTAATTGCAAGCACCCTCTTCTTCTTTGCTTGCCAGCAAGAAGAAAACTTGGCAGGAGGGGCAACGGGGTATCTTCGCTTGACGGTAAACGAAGACATGAGTACCAACTCGCGTGCAGATGTGCCCGAGGACTATAAACCCGAACAAATCGCCGTACAGATTGTGAATGCAGAAGGCGAAACAGTGGAAGAGACGGAAGACTGGATATTGTGGCAAAATAAATCCATTGAACTGCCTGTAGGTACGTACACCATTAAGGCTTCTTCCAATGGATGGGACGGACAGGCTGCCGGTTTTGATATTCCTTATTATACAGGCAGCAAGGAAGTGACGATTACAGCGGGTGGTGAAGTAAATGAAACCATTACGTGTACACTGGCAAACGTGAAAGTGACCGTGAACTTTGATGCGGCATTGCGTGCAAAAGTACGTTCTGTTGCGGCAACTGTTGACGATGATGCCGTTTCTAACGGTGCATCGCCTACTTACAGCTTGTCTTTTGAGTCTACGGAAACCCGTTCGGCCTATTTTCCGGTATCAAGGTTGTTCGCGAATATTACCGTGGTGAACAACGAAGGTGCTTCGAACTCGATGCGTAAGGAGTTGACCGATGCAGAGGGTAATCCTGTGAAAGCCCGCGACCATTTCATCTTAAATATTAAGGAGTCGGGTACAGGCGAAAGCGGCATTTCGGTTACTGTGGATCCTACTACGCACGAATATTCGTATACCTTCAATGTATCGACCAAACCAACTACTGGAGCGACTACAACTACGGGTGTATGGGATAATCTTGTTTATTTAAAAGCAGAGAACCTGACATTCGGAACCGGAGTTAGCACAGAAGGCATTAAGTTTCAATATCGTGAAGCTGTTTCTTCTCAGTCAAGAGCTTCGGAAGCGGATGATGAAGGTTGGATTGACGTGAAAACAACGGAAAAGGATGGCATCTATACGGCATTTATATCGGGATTGACCGCAGATACTGAATATGAATATCGTTTGGTAAATGTAGATGGAGTTGAGATTCAAGGTGCAAAATCGATTAAAACAGCAGAAGCTCCAACGGGAGGAGAAGCTACACAAGAACAACTGCAGAATGCCGGCTTTGAAAATTGGTATAAATCAGGAAGTGTTTGGTATGCAGCAACAGAGACTGATTATAACGGTGGTAATTATATGTGGGATAGCAGTAATCCGGGTTCTGGTAATTTTGGAATTAATCCGACTACTCAAAGCACAGATGTGAAGTATGGAGGTAATTCTGCAGCTAAATTGGAAACTCAATACGCTTTCATTAAATTGGCTGCCGCCAGTCTCTATTATGGTAGATTTAATGGTTTGGTAGGGATAAATGGAGCTAAAATTGATTTTGGTCAACCATTTACTTCTCGTCCTATTGCCTTCAAAGGATGGTATCAATATAAACCGGTAGCAATAGATTATGTTGGCGGTAATCAACCTGCAAATACAGTAAGTAAAGGTGATATGGATTTGTGCTCTATTTTCATTATTCTGTCAAAAGGGACATATCAAGTAGACAATACGAAAACAGAGACTCTTCTTACAGCCCAAAATATTTGGAATAATGATCAGTTTATTGCGTACGGAGAACTACCTGTTGACCAATGTGTTAATACAAATGGTGAATGGAAGGAATTCAATATACCGTTGCAATATAAAGAAAGTCAATTTGGTGAACAGCCTACGCATTTGATAATCGTATGCAGTTCCAGCAAATACGGTGATTATTTCACGGGTGGTAAAGGCAGTACCCTCTATGTAGACGATTTCAGCCTTGTCTACGAAGGAACACCTTCTATTTGGAAAAATAAATAAGATAGCTTAGTAATGTCATCCTGAGCGTAGCGAAGGATCTCGCATCCGTGTACAAGGCGGATACACGCGAGATTCTTCACTATGCTCGGAATGGCATTTTATGGCGATATAAAGCATATAAACAAAAAAATGAATATCCGCATGTTGCCCAATTATTCCCTTCTAAATGAAACTATGCTTCTACCGCGATAGAAGCAAGGATAAATGGCAAAGTATCCAATAATACTTGGTCCTAGAAGCAAGGATACTTGAAGGCGGAAGTTTACCATGAAATGCTTCTTATTCCCTGTTGGGGGAAATTGAGGATATTCATAAAACAAAATCAACCCTTACATGACCAAAAGATTACTTTTAGCAATCGTTTGCCTCTTGGTTATAACCGTAACGGCAGGAGCACAGAAGCGTGAACGGAAGATGAAGCGCATCGACCGGGGCGTACAAGAACGTGTATTTATCCCTAAAGGACAATGGATGGCAGGAGGAAGCGTATCCTATTCGGAGCATGAAGAAGACAACTTGAACTTTTTGGTACTGAAAGACGTGGAAGGCAAGGGATACAATTTTAAAGTCAGTCCTTATTTCGGCTATTTTTTTGCCGACAATATGGCGGCAGGATTCCGTTTTGCCTACAACCGTACATATTTGGATATGCCCAATTTTAATTTGAATTTGGGCGATGACCTGAACATCAGCCTGAGTGACCTCTACTATTTGCAGCATCGGTATGACGTGTCTGGTTTTCTACGCACCTATATGCCGATAGGCAACAGCAAGATATTCGGCTTGTTCAATGAGCTTCGTCTCTCTTACGGTTACAGTACCGGTAAAAACTCTACCGGTTCGGGTACGGAGTATGACGGGACTTTTGAGAAAGCCCATCATCTTCAGATTGGTATTGCGCCGGGTTTGACGGCATTTGTCACCAACTGGGCTGCGGTAGAAGTATCAATGGATATCATGGGATTCGACTTCAAGTGGCAAAACCAGCAGACCAATCAAATAGAGACGGGCAAGCGGCGCACCAGTTCGGGCAATTTCAAGATAGATTTGTTTTCTATTAACATTGGTATGACGTTCTATCTTTAATTTTACTACTTGAATACTTTATTTATTTGCATACGAAACATGATAAAGAAGTTACTTTATACCACGTTATGCCTGCTGGCACTGCATGGTTGCAAGATAGAAAACGACATTCCTTACCCCATTGTGGAAGGAAACATTACGGCATTCGAAGTAGAAGGACAGCGTGCGGGTGAAGAAGGTGGCAATGTACAGGCTGCCATCAGTACGCAAAACCGCACGGTGACGCTCTATGTAGACGATTCGGTAGACCTTAGCGAATTGCGGATTACCCGTCTCGGCATATCCGAGGAAGCCGAACTGCTACCCGATTCGGCTTCGTGCAAGGATTACAATCATTTTCCTCGTGAAGGATTCGATTCGGTAGACGATTTGCCTCTTTCGATGGATACGCGGATGGACTTTACCCGACCGGTGCATTTCACCCTGCGTACGTATCAGGATTACGACTGGACGGTGACGGTGACCCAGATTATTGACCGGGAGATTGTGGTGGAAAACCAAATCGGGAATCCGGTGATTGATGTTCATTCAAGAAGTGTGATTATTTATGTTTCACCCGAACAAGAGCTGGATGCCATCCATGTCACTACGTTCAATTTAGGCGGAGCGCATGGCAAGGTAGTGCCCAATCCGGAAGAATACGATACGTTCGATTTCTCGACACCGCAAGAGTTCTATGTATCTTATGCCTGGGAAGAGGCTTCTTATCCGTGGAAGGTCTATGTCTACCATCAGGAAAGCAGCGAAGCTACGGGTGATGTCTTTGCGCGGGTGACTACGGCAGAGTTAAGCGGAACGATTCAGAACGGTAAGACACCGGTGGTGGAATATAAGGCACAGGGTGAAAGTTCGTGGACGGCATTGTCCGCTTCGGCTGTGACGGTGAATGGCACGTCTTATTCGGCTTCGTTCAGTGGACTGAGTGCGGGGACTGTTTACCAGTACCGTGTCAGTGTCGACGGAGTGGCAGGCGAGGAGCAGACATTTACTACCGCTCCTGCCACCCCGTTGGAGAACGGAGGCTTTGAAGACTGGTCGGAAGAAAAAGCTGGTACGCAAACGTTATACAATCCGTGGGCTTCGGGTGCCACTTCGTTCTGGAGTACAGGCAATGGCGGTTCGGCTCCTTTCATAGGCAGTATCACAACGCCTACCAATGATGCGGTGTCGGGCACGGCTGCCCATCTGCAATCGCGCTGGGCGGCTATCAAGCTGGCCGCGGGAAACATTTTTACGGGTGATTTCGCTTTAGACGGCACGAATGGTGTCTTGGCTTTAGGGCGTGAGTTTGCTACTTTCCCTTCGGCTTTGCGGTTTTCGTATAAATACAAGACGTCGAAAGTAAATCGCATCAAGGAAGACCGTTTCGAGTATATGCGCAATCAGAACGATTCGTGCCACGTGTATTTTGCCCTGACTACGGCAAAATATACCATCCGTACGGCAAAGGGAGATTCGTTCAACCGCCACGACCCGTCGGTGATAGCATACGGCGAATTTGCTTCCAATCAAGACCAGCCGACGTACAAGGAAATGGAAGTGCCGTTTGAATATTACGACCGGAAGAAAACGCCGAGCTATCTGATTATCGTATGCAGTTCGAGCAAATACGGCGATTTCTTTACGGGAGGTGATTCGAGCGAAATGTTTATAGACGAAATGGAATTGGTATATGAATAAGGTAAAGTTTTTAGTGGCAGCATTGTTGGGGGTGCTTTTCGTGGCATGTAGCGAGGAAGAAAACCTGTCGCAAAAGGGCAAGACGGGGTTTCTTGTGTCACTGACGGAAGATGTAAAGGTGGATTCGCGCAAAACTCCGGAAGAACTGGGCAAACCTGCGGCTTCGCAATTCAAATTGAAAATAACGAATCAGACAACGGGAAGCGAATTGTATAGCGGTTCGTACACCGAAGATTTGATTCCGGCATCTGCCGGTATGTATGAGATAGAGGCAACGTACGGCGATAATCCGGTTTTGGCTCTGGATGCCCCTTATTATAAAGGTACTGCTGAAGCGGATTTGGCGGATGGAGAATCAAAGACTGTGCAAGTAAACTGTAAAGTTGCCAATGCCTTGGCTTCGGTTGAGTTTGATAATAGCGGAACGAATACATTCGAGAGCCAGTTTGTTTCGTATGGAGTGAGGGTCAGTGTCAATACTTCTGTCACTACATTGACCAATGATGGGAAAAGTGCTTATTACTGTGCGGGTTCGATGCCTGTCTTTACTTTTGTGGGAACTTTGCGGAACGGAGGAGGCGTGAAGGAAGTGCCTTTGGAAAATTCCAATCTTTCCAGTCCGTCTACCTTTGCTGCCGGAAAGCATTGCCGGATTACGCTGAAGCTAAGTGACGCTGCTCCAGGTTTGCGTGTAGAGATAAGCAAAGTAGAAGTGGATTCTGTTACCATTAACGAAACGATTCCATTGGAATGGTTGCCGAAGCCGAAAGTGACGGCGGAAGGATTTACAGACAATACATTATTTATGTATGAAACAGAAACACCGACTGCTAAATTTAATTTTAATCTTTCTTCAGCCTTGCAAGAGTTGAAATTTACGTTAAATCTGGCGGATGAAACATACCAGTCATTAAATAAAACTTATACGTTGTCCGAATTATCGGAAGAGGACAGAACGGCTTTAACGAATGCTGGTGTTGTATTGCCTGTGATTGGTTCCAAGGAAGCATCGTTAGATTTTACAGGATTGGCAGCTAAATTGACAGGAAGTACAAGTGGAGAAGTCTTGTCGAATGTCATAACATTGGATGAAGTAAAGGCTAACAACCGTGTTTTGGAAGGCGAACAGGTTTACACGATTCAAACCAGTGCGCCTGATTTTGAGTTGATTGTTTATCCGGGTAATACTTGGACGAAGCAGTTTACAGCAAATACGCAAATTATACATGGCAATGCGGATGTGATTCGGAAAGGGATGACGTTTGAATATAGCACAGATGGTATTATATGGACTCCTGCAGCTGATAGCTTGATTACGGAATTGATTCCGGGAACGACTTATCAGATACAAGGTAAGTTTGGGAAGCATATTTCAAAGATTGTGGATGTTAAAACCTATGAAGTACTTACGATTCCCAATTCCACATTAGATGATGGCTATGATACTACATATCCTAAAGATGATAATCCGCTTTATTCTTTTATAGGCGATTGGATTGATACACGCAATGAATTAACTTGTCATAGTGATGGAGTTAATGCTTTTTATGTGTCAAAATCAAGTACATTGCCTATAAATGACAATGGGAGTACTGTCGCTCATATGATGGTTATTGGTTGGGGAGCAGGTAATAGTTGTGCATTCGGGAATAAAACGGGAAGTGTTATTGGCAATATTTCATCTGGAATTGTATGTGTTGGAGATTACGATGCTAGTTCAGATGTTATCAATGCAAAAGAGGCATATATTCGTCCTACATCATTAACTTTTACTTATAAAGCATCTCCTTATAATGGCGATGAATATTTAGTAGAAGTGGTATTGTTGAATATTACAGATGGTGTAGAAACAATTATAGGTGAAGGAATATTGCAGTCAGGTAATACCGTTAATGATTATTCTACCCAATCAATAGATATAAATTATGATGATTCTGCTTTAGAATTGCCAATATCTCATGTAAAAGTCTTATTTAAAGCTGGAACTAAAGAGGATAGAGATCATTTGGAAGATAAGTTTAGAGATGCAAGTTTATGGAACGGTTTTGTGAATGCATATATTATAGGAAGTCAATTTTGGCTTGACTCGTTCCAATTTAATTACGATAAATAATCGGATATGAAACAAACCATACTATACCTATTATTAGGAATCTTCCTCTTGGCAAGCTGCCAGCAGGAAGATATATCAAGCAATACAGCTACGGGATACTTGGTTTTGGAAAGCATTGACGTGCAGGTAAACCAACAAACGGTATCATCGCGTGCGGTAGATGCAGACCTTTACGTCGATATCTTGCAAGAAGATGCCATATTCCGTCAATACGGTCCGGGGATGGTGCCCGACCGCATCGAACTGCCTGAAGGAACCTACCGGCTTCATGTGTATAATGCAGCTGCTACTTTGCCTGATCCTTATGACGGAAACGGGGTGGCTATATTTGAATATACCGGAGAGCCTATTACGGTAGAGGCCAATGGAACAACGCTGATAGAAGAGATAGAAGTACCGATGATTAATTTTGGTGTTACATTACAACTTCCAGAAGAATTCAATACCTTTTTCGAAAATTATGCATTTACGGTGACAAGCGACAGGTCGGTGGAATTGAAAGAAGGGGAAACTGCTTATTTCCCCTATGATAGCGATAATGTAACATTCAGCTATTCATTGAAAGCGACCAATGCAGACGGGGAAGAGTCGGAACCGGAAGGGGGAACGAGGAACGAAGTCGTTTCCGGAACAATCTATACCGTATCCTACGAAATGGAGACCCAATCGTTTCACGTAGCATGGTAAGAAACGGTTTCTAAAACTCTGAAATAAGGAAATGGCGTGAATAGGCACCAGGATGTGTCTATCCACGCCATTTGTTTATGTCCGTGGCAAGGCTTCGGAATAAATGGCTTCCTTTTTCTTGATTTTCTCGAAATAAAATGGTTTCTTTGTCTTGGACTAATAAAAATGAATGAAAGTTATGTGTTCGGAAGGCATTATTGAAAGATACGTGAACTTTTATACCGACTTCGCTTTTAAGAAGTTGTTCGGTACGGAAATAAACAAGGACTTGCTTGTCAGTTTTCTCAATGCGCTCTTGAGCGGGAAAGAGGTAATAGAAGATATCACTTACCTCAACACGGAACATTTGGGCTCACAGGAATATGACCGCCGTGCCGTATTTGATGTGTATTGCAAGAACGAAAAAGGAGAATATTTCTTAGTGGAGATGCAGAAAGGCGAACAGCAATTCTTTAAGGATCGTAGCATTTTCTATTCTACTTTCGCCATTCGTGAGCAGGCACCTCGTGGTGTATGGGACTATGAACTGAAAGGTATTTATACGATTGGCATCCTGAACTTCTGTTTCGATGAAAAAGGAGAGGAAGATTATTTCCATGAAGTGAAACTGGTAGATCTAAAGACGAAAGAGGTTTTTTATGAGAAGCTGACGTTTATCTATTTAGAGATGCCTAAATTCGTCAAGAAGGAAGATGAGCTGGAAACCTTATTCGACAAGTGGCTGTATGCCATCCGTAATCTGGCTTCACTGATGGAACGTCCCCATATCTTGCAGGAAAAAGTGTTCACGCATTTGTTTGAAGCGGCTGAAATTGCCAAATTTAACCGTAAGGAACAGTATGAATACCAAGAGAGCTTGAAAGCCTATCGGGACTGGTTCAGCGTAATGGAGACAGCCGAACGCAAAGGTCTGGAAAGAGGTCTGAAGAAAGGTCTGAAGAAAGGTCTTGAGCAAGGAATAGAACAAGGCATTAAAAAGGGAATAGAACAAGGCATTAAAAAGGGAATAGAGCAAGGCATTAAAAAGGGAATAGAGCAAGGAATAGAGCAAGGAATTGGACAAGGAATTGAACAAGGAATTGAACAAGGAATAGAACAAGGTAAAAAAGAAAATGCTTTGATGACAGCCCGTAATCTGAAGAGCATGAACATGGATGCTAACCTGATAGCTCAGGCTACAGGACTTACCTTGGAAGAGGTAGAAAATTTATAAGAGTTTCTTAGAAGCTGTTTTGAATTTATCGTGTGATGATTTGGGATGAGTTTTTGAGGCATTTTCGCTTCTGTGATGAGGAAGATAGCGGGCTATCTGACGAAGAACAGGAGCGAAAAGGACCAAAAAATCGCCCAAAGCACACACGAAAACGGATACATCAAGCCAAGAAAAACTTTTTGGAGAAATTCAAAACAGCTTCTTATTCGAACTATTATTTTTAATAAAAACGATGCAACATTACGATTACTTGATAGTAGGAGCAGGACTGTTTGGTTCAGTTTTTGCCTACAAAGCAATGCAAGAGGGTAAGAAATGTCTGGTGATTGACCGCCGTCCGCAATTGGGCGGGAATCTTTATTGCGAAAATGTGGAAGGGATTAATGTGCACAAATATGGGGCACATATCTTTCATACGTCGAATAAGGAAGTGTGGAATTTTGTCAACTCGGTTGTGGAGTTTAACCGCTACACCAACTCACCCGTGGCAAATTATAAGGGCAGGCTCTACAATTTGCCTTTCAATATGAATACGTTTTATCAGATGTGGGGCGTGACAACCCCAGACGAAGCCCGGGCAAAGATAGAGGAGCAGAAGGCGGAGGCCGTAGCACGCATGCATGCTGACGGTGTGACCGACCCCCGTAACCTGGAAGAACAGGCGCAGACGCTTATCGGAAAGGATATCTATGAGAAACTGATAAAAGGGTATACGGAAAAGCAATGGGGACGGAAGTGTACGGAGCTTCCGGCTTTCATCATCAAGCGGTTGCCGGTGCGTTTGGTATTCGACAACAATTATTTCAACGACAGGTATCAGGGAATTCCTATCGGAGGATACAACGTATTGATAGAACGCTTGTTGGAAGGTGCGGATACACGGTTGGACTGTGATTTTTTCACACATCGTCAAGAGTTGGAGTCTTTGGCAGACAAGGTAGTGTTTACCGGCGCGGTTGATGAATATTACGGATATAGGTTCGGCAAGCTGGAATACCGCACGGTGCGTTTTGAAACGGAAACATTGGATACTCCGAATTACCAGGGCAATGCGGTGGTGAACTATACGGAACGGGAAGTGCCTTATACCCGTGTCATTGAGCATAAGCATTTCGAAATGTTCGGCGCGGAAGTGGATAATTGTCCGAAAACGGTCATTTCACGTGAGTACAGTTCGGAGTGGACAGAAGGCAGTGAACCTTATTATCCGGTAAACGACGAGAGGAATAATGCGCTTTACCAGAAGTACAAGGAACTGGCGGACAAGGAAACGAATGTTGTCTTTGGCGGCCGGCTGGCGGAATATAAGTATTATGACATGCACCACATTGTAGAAAAGGCTTTGCGTTGCTTTGAAAGCTAAATAACAGTTTTGAATTTATCGGTGCCTACAGCACACACGAACGGTACATCAAGATAAGGATAACTTTTGGGAGAAGCTTAAACACAGCTTCTCCGTTATCCCAATACAAACACCGGATGTCGGGGTGTGCTCAGTTCATGCCTATAGGTGAATCCTTCCCATTCGAACGTGTTGAGTTGTCCGGTTTCTTCCACTCGGCCCTTTAATAGGAAACGTGTCATTTCGCCGCGGCACATCTTGGCGTAAACCGTTACGCTTTTAGGCTTTTCGCCTTTTTGAACCAAGAATTCCGGTGTGATGACCTGCACGTTTTCTTCTACCTGTTTCCAGTAAAACAAGTCTTTCATTTCGGCACTGGCAAGATTGACCAGTGTACCTCCTTGCTTTTGGATTGTTTCGATGAACCAGTTGGTAAGGACAGGTTTCCAATAATCGAACATCGTACATTCCTGTTGAGGCAGACGTATATCGCCTTCTAAGCGGTAAGGCTTGATAAGGTCGAGCGGACGTAACAGGCCATATAAAAAAGAAGAGATAAGCAGATGCTCTTGTGCGTATGTGAAATCTTCGGGTGTGAACGAAGCGGCATCGATACGTTTGAACACCATGCCGGTATAGGCAAGCAAGGCGGGCAGGGCAGGGGTATCCGCTGAAAAGAAATCTTGATAGCGCAGGTAGTTTTCGGCCGCAATCTTGGAATTGACACGAAGCAAGCGGCTTAATTCATCCGAGGTGAAATGGCTCATTTCCATGACGTTCCTTTTGGCTCTGGTCTCGAAAGGAGGATTTGTCGTAAAAGGAACTTGCAACCGGTTGCGTCCGGTCATGGTTTTGGCGCACGATATAAACAGTATCATATTTAAGAAGAATGAAAAACGAGGGATTTAAGAATGAAGAATAAGCAGACATTCAGTAGTAAGTAAACATCCGCTTATTCTTCATTCTTTATTCCTTGTTTTTATTTATACTCTTGCCAGCTCTTTATCTTGATGTCTTCTTGTTTCATCCGGCAGAAGGCTTCGATAAAGGCTTTCGCTAAACGGGCATTGGTTATCAATGGGATATTATGGTCGATGGCACCACGGCGGATACGGTAACCGTTGGTCAGCTCACGTTTGCTGTGGTTTTTCGGAATGTTGACAATCAGGTCGAACTTGTGTCCGGCTATCATTTTCATTACGTTGTTTTCGGCATGCGGACGTTCATCGGGCCAGAATACGGGTGTAGTCGGTATGCCGTGCGAGTTGAGGAACGTGGCTGTACCGGCGGTAGCGTAGATGTGATAGCCGTTCTTGCTCAGTTCCTGGCTGGCATCCAATAAGTCTACTTTCGATTTCGTGGCACCCGAAGAGAGCAGCACCGATTGTTTCGGAATCTTGTAGCCCGTGGCAATCATGGCGTTGAGCAAGGCTTCATCGAAATCATCGCCCAAGCAACCAACTTCGCCGGTAGACGACATATCCACGCCCAATACCGGGTCGGCGTTTTGCAGACGGGCAAAGGAAAACTGCGAAGCTTTTATGCCAATCCAGTCGATGTCGAATGCCGATTTGTCGGGTTTCACATAAGGAGCGTCGAGCATGATGCGTGTGGCCGTTTCGATGAAGTTACGTTTCAGCACTTTCGAAACGAACGGGAAGCTGCGCGATGCACGAAGGTTGCATTCGATTACCTTTACTTCGTTTTTGCGTGCCAGGAACTGGATGTTGAACGGACCCGATATGTTCAATTCTTTGGCGATGCGACGGCTCATCTTCTTGATTTGGCGTGCCGTAGAGAAGTAGATATGCTGGGCGGGGAATACCAAAGTTGCATCGCCCGAGTGTACGCCGGCATATTCGATGTGCTCCGAGATGGCATATTCTACGATTTCACCGTTTTGCGCTACGGCATCGAATTCGATTTCTTTGGTTTCCTGCATGAACTGCGACACTACTACCGGGTATTCTTTCGACACTTCGCTTGCCATTTGCAGGTAACGTTTCAGTTCTTCCTCGTCGTAGCATACGTTCATGGCGGCACCGCTCAATACATACGACGGACGTACCAATACCGGATAGCCGACTTTTTCAACGAATTTTTCTACGTCTTCCAGGCTGGTCAGCTCCTGCCAAGCGGGCTGGTCGATGCCTAATTGGTCGAGCATCGCCGAGAACTTGTTGCGGTTTTCGGCACGGTCGATAGATACCGGCGAGGTACCCAGTACGGGAACCGACTGGCGGTGGAGCTTCATGGCAAGGTTGTTCGGAATCTGTCCGCCTACCGATACGATGACCCCGCGTGGCTGTTCCAGGTCGATGATATCCAATACACGTTCGAAGGACAATTCGTCGAAGTAGAGCCGGTCGCACATGTCGTAGTCGGTCGATACCGTTTCGGGGTTGTAGTTAATCATGATGGACTTGTATCCCAACTTGCGTGCAGTCTGGATAGCGTTTACCGAGCACCAGTCAAACTCTACGGAAGAGCCGATGCGGTAAGCGCCCGAACCCAATACGACAACCGATTTCTCGTTCTTGTAATAGTTGACGTCATATCCTTCGGTACCGTATGTCATATAAAGGTAATTGGTCAGTTCGGGATGTTCCGAAGCCACGGTATTGATGCGTTTCACGGCAGGCAGGATGCCCAGTTTCTTGCGGTAAGCCCGGACAGCGAGGTTTTCTTTTTCCATATTGCCGCTTTGAGGCTTCAGTACGAAGCGGGCTATCTGGAAGTCGGAGAATCCCAACCGTTTGGCTTCGCGCATCACTTCGGGTGTAATCTCTTCCAGTGAATTATAGCTTTGCAGCTTGTGCTTGTAATCGACGATGTTCTTCAGCTTGCCGATGAACCACGGGTCTATTTTCGTAAGGTCATAGATACGCTGGATGTCGTAGCCTTCTTCCAATGCCTGTGCGATGGCAAAGATGCGGAGGTCGGTGGGGTTGGCAAGTTCATCGTCCAAGTTCTCAAACTTCGTATGGTCGTTGCCTACGAATCCGTGCATGCCCTGGCCCACCATGCGCAACCCTTTCTGTATAATCTCTTCAAACGAGCGTCCGATAGACATGATTTCGCCTACCGATTTCATGCTCGAACCGATGCGGCGCGATACGCCGACAAATTTGGTCAAGTCCCACCGCGGAATCTTACAGATGAGGTAATCGAGCGACGGAGCGACGTAAGCCGAGTTGGGTGTGCCCATTTCGCCTATTTCATCCAAGGTGTATCCCAAAGCGATTTTTGCCGCCACGAAAGCAAGCGGATAACCGGTGGCTTTCGAAGCCAATGCCGATGAGCGGCTAAGGCGTGCGTTCACTTCAATGATGCGGTAATCATCGGTATCGGCATTGAAGGCGAACTGGATGTTGCATTCGCCTACGATACCCAAATGGCGCACGCATTGTTTCGAGATATCCTGCAGCATGGTTACTTGTGCTTGGGTAAGCGAGCACGTAGGAGCTACTACGATAGATTCGCCCGTATGGATGCCCAGCGGGTCGAAGTTTTCCATGCTGGCTACGGTAAAGCAATGGTCGTTGGCATCGCGGATGACTTCGAACTCGATTTCTTTCCAGCCTTTCAATGATTCTTCTACCAGGATTTGGGGAGAGAAGGTGAAAGCACTTTCCGCCAGTTCGATAAATGCTTCTTCATCGGGGCAAATGCCGCTGCCCAGTCCGCCCAATGCGTATGCCGAGCGTATCATCACCGGGTAGCCGATGCGCCGTGCCGCTTCGATGGCATCTTTGGTATTTTCCACCGCATGGCTGATAGGAGTCTTTAAAGGGATTTCGTCCAGTTTCTTCACGAAGAGGTCGCGGTCTTCGGTATCCATGATGGCTTCTACCGAAGTGCCCAGCACTTGCACGCCGTATTCTTTCAGGGTTCCGTTCTTGTAAAGTTCGGTTCCGCAGTTCAGTGCGGTTTGTCCTCCAAAAGCTAACAAGATGCCGTCAGGGCGTTCTTTCTTGATGATTTCTGTAACAAAATAAGGAGTGACAGGCAAGAAATATACTTGGTCGGCAATGCCTTCCGAGGTTTGTATCGTAGCGATGTTCGGGTTAATCAGTACCGAGCGGATGCCCTCTTCGCGTAAGGCTTTCAAGGCTTGCGAACCTGAATAGTCAAACTCTCCTGCTTGTCCGATTTTCAATGCGCCTGACCCGAGGACCAGGACTTTTTTCAATTCATTTTTCATGGCATTATGTAGATTTATGTTGAGTTAATAATTAATAGTGAATAATGAATAACGAGGGTTGTAGTCTGCTACCGTTGTTAATTATTCATTGTTCATTATTAATTGGATGGACTCTTTTTGCAAAGGAACGATTTATTTTTGAAGAAAACAAAGGTTTTGTTTATCTTTGTCCCAATAAATTTAATGAGAAATTATAATATGGGAAAAGAAAAGATTATTTTGACCGGTGACCGCCCTACCGGTAAACTGCATATCGGACACTATGTAGGCTCATTGCGCCGCCGTGTGGAGCTTCAGAACTCGGGGCTTTATGATAAAATATTCGTGTTTGAGGCCGACGGACAGGCGTTGACCGACAATATCGACAATCCGGAGAAGATACGTCAGAACGTGATAGAGGTAGCGCTCGATTATTTGTCGGTAGGATTGGACCCTGCCAAGTCGACTATCTTTATCCAGTCGCAGATACCGGAGTTGTGCGAGCTTACCTTTTATTATATGGACCTTGTCACCGTATCGCGCTTGCAACGCAACCCGACGGTGAAGACCGAAATCCAGATGCGTAACTTCGAGACCAGCATCCCCGTAGGATTTTTCGTATATCCGATTAGCCAGGCGGCAGACATCACCGCTTTCAAGGCAACGACCGTCCCCGTAGGCGAAGACCAGGAACCGATGCTGGAGCAGGCACGCGAAATCGTGCGCCGCTTCAACTATATTTATGGTGAGACATTGGTAGAGCCGGAAATCCTGCTTCCCGATAATGCCGCTTGCCTGCGCTTGCCCGGTACGGACGGAAAGGCGAAGATGAGCAAGTCGCTGGGCAACTGTATCTACCTTTCCGACCCGGCTGATGAAGTGGAGAAGAAAGTGCGCAGCATGTACACCGACCCTACGCACATCAAGGTGAGTGACCCCGGCAAGCTGGAGGGCAATACGGTATTTACGTATCTCGATGCCTTCTGCCGTCCCGAACACTTCGAACGTTATTTGCCCGAGTATCCCAATTTGGGCGAGCTGAAGGCTCACTATACCCGTGGCGGTTTGGGCGATGTGAAGGTGAAAAAGTTCCTGGCGGCTATCATGCAAGAGGAATTGGAGCCTATCCGTGCCCGCCGCAAAGAGTTCGAGAAAGACATTCCGGCTATATACGATATGCTGAAGAAGGGATGTGAGGTGGCACGTGAGGCCGCCGCGCAAACCTTGAGTGAAGTGCGCCGTGCGATGAAGATTGACTATTTCGATGATGAGGCATTGATTGCCGAGCAAGCCAAACGGTTCGGGCAAGCGTGATTATAGTCTGTCGGAAATGAGTTGCTCCGGCAGTTTAATCATATTGAAACTGTTGTTTCAGCATGGTGAAACTTTAGTTTCAGTGCACTTGAACTTTAGTTTCAGTATAATGAAACCAGACTGAAACTGTATTGGGACAGGATATGGAAAGAGGCTTATTTACCAGGAACCGTAGATAAGCCTCTTTCCATTTTATAGGGAATACAAAAACAGATATACAGATTCTTCTTGCCCGATGACGTTACCGATGGCGTATAAGACCGAGTCGTTGGGGGAAACAGCTATGATTTCTACCTTCCGGTCTAAGGTATAGTGACATAAAGCCTGGCCTTTCAAACCGAATGAACAGATATCATTCGCACTCCTCGTGGGATTGTTGACGGCTTGTTCTTCTGAATACAAGGCATAAAACTTTTGGGCTGATGCTGAAAAAGTCTAAGCCTCCGTCATAAGCTAAGAAGCTGTTTTGAATTTCTCCAAAAAGTATTTCTTGGCTTGATGTATCCGTTTT
>ERZ779874.2242-NODE-2242-length-16495-cov-3.362165_pt1 | contig 16495 bp, 13 predicted proteins | sample MGYA00511031_ERZ779874 | MGnify/ENA primary metagenome ERZ779874 (study PRJEB29588, sample SAMEA2156850) | human gut metagenome | biome: human gut; feature: human-associated habitat; material: faeces | place: Denmark | collected 2008/2010 ...
AGGTCGCGCTTTGCTTCTTCTGTAAGTTCTTTGCTCTCGGTTACGATGTTGGAGATCAGCTCGTCATCGATTGCAAGCTCCTGACGTCCCTGTTCGAAAGTCACACCATATACCTGCTTGTGTTCCAGTGGAGCCGGTACATAATCCGGATCGATCTCGATCACGTTGTAGTTGCCTTTTTTCTTCTGTTTGAGGATCTCAAGGGCTTCCTCAGTGTAACCCGGTGCGATCACGCCATCGGAAACTTCTCTCTTGATCAGCATTGCTGTGTCTTTGTCGCAGACATCAGAAAGAGAAATAAAATCACCGAAAGAAGACATACGGTCTGCGCCTCTCGCTCTTGCATAAGCACAGGCAAGCGGGGAAAATTCTTTCCAGTTCATATCGTCTACCCAGTAGATTTTTGCAAGTGTTTCTGTCAGCGGAAGTCCGACTGCTGCACCTGCAGGAGAAACATGCTTGAAAGAAGTTGCTGCCGGAAGTCCTGTTGCTTTCTTGAGGTCACGTACAAGCTGCCAGCCATTGAATGCATCGAGGAAGTTGATATATCCAGGTCTTCCTGAATGAACTTTGATCGGAAGCTCACTTCCGTCCTCCATGTAGATCCTGGAAGGTTTCTGGTTCGGGTTGCATCCGTATTTTAACGCTAATTCTTTCATGATTTTCTCCTTTCGCAAAACACTCGATTTCTTATTTATTTTTATTCACGATTCTTGTCTCATACTTGCCGGTTGCAATGTCGATATAGCGTGTGAAGAGGGACACCTTGTTGTCCTCGTTTAAGCTGCTCCAGAGCAGTTCGGTGAAGGCATCGATGTCATCCGGAATCTCGACCAGTTTTGGCTCACCCTCAAAGCTTGGCAGCGGATTGCCGTCGTGCATGTAGGTGTGGATGAAATGGCCTTCCCCTGCTACACAGTTATCATAGGAGAAGGTGTAGCGGTTGCACTGGGACGGATCGCCGTTATTGCTCTTTAAGATCGACATCTGGTAGCCGTACGTTCCGTTCTCTACGTGCATCACACCGGAAATACGAGGAGTGTAGTTCGGTGCATCCGGCTCAAACTCTCTGCTTCGAAGGGATACCTCAAACGTTTTTCCCTGCTCCAGTCCTTCGTATACGGTATCGGTCTGGTCTCCGTTTGTTACGATCGTATCATTTCCCAGAACGCGTACTGGTGCGTAGATGATCAGGCTCGGATCTTCCAGCTTCGACGGATCAAACGCCTGTGTGCGGATTCCCTCACCCTCCTCAACAAAGACACGGTTGCGGCTGTTCTGGCTTCTGCCCATAATAAAGTATCCGGCAACGGCTTTTGTGCCGTCTTTGGATCTGCCGATCACAATTCCTCTTCCTGGATATGCATTTCCTTTTAATTCCTGTTCCAGTGATACTTTTTTCATCTTCTGATCTCCTTTTCAATGTGGCTGGAATGGGATTTTCTGTTTTTGGATAAAAAAACAGACCCACTCCCCCAAGCATTCTTCTGCCCAGACGGTCGGCCTCTTCTCACGCTATACTCCCTGTGGTCATTTCCACTTCCGTCAGTCGTATAACTGCCTTTACCTTAACATGGAAAATCCCGCCTGTCAAGGGACACGGCGGGGTTTTCTTTAAATAAAATTTTCAGAATGCACGAAGACAGTTCCGGTAAACGCCCCGGTGGATTCTGCAAATGTGTGGGTGAACGTCAACTTAGAACCCCTCTCTGTGACGCTCTTTTCGCAGTTCATAGCGGCGTTTTCCGCCCTCCCACTCGGCCTCCTGCTCCGGGGATTCCAGAATCAGGCCCGGGACGGGAAGTGCGCGGCCGTTCTCGTCGATGGCCACCATCACCACGTAGGCACGGTTGATCATTTTCCGAATGCCGGTCGCAAGCTCTTCCACGTACGTGTCGACGCGCACCTCCATTGAGGTGCGTCCGACATACGTCACTCTTCCGACCAGTACGACGGTGTCGTTCAGAAAAGCAGGATGCTTGAAGTTCAGATTGTCGATGCACGCGGTGGTGATTTCGTGGCCGCAGTGGCGGCGTCCCACCAGACCGGCAAGCTCATCGATCCACGCGACCAGCTGGCCGCCGAACAGACGGCCATAGCCGTTGATATGGCGGTGCATCAGAAGATACGACTGCTCTGTCTCAGAATCTTTTACGCGTTTCTTTGCCATTTCTTCCATTTTACCAATACGCTCCTTTTCACATCCTGTTTTTTGTATCTTTATACGTTCGCAAGCGCCTGATCAAGGTCTGCAATGATATCGTTCACATCCTCGATGCCGACTGACAGACGGATCAGATCCGGCAGAACACCGGCTTCGATGAGCTGCTGATCGTTCAGCTGGCGATGGGTATGGCTTGCCGGGTGCAGAACGCAGCTTCTTGCATCGGCAACGTGTGTTACAATTGCTACCATTTTCAGGCCGTTCGTGAAGCGCATCGCGCCGTCTCTTCCGCCCTTTGGTCCGAAGCAGAGAACGCCGCAGGTTCCGTTCGGCATGTATTTTTCTGCCAGCGCATGGTATTTGCTGTCTGCAAGGCCTGCGTACTCAACCCATGCTACCTTCGGGTGGTTTTTCAGGAACTCTGCCACTTTCTCGGCATTTCTGCAGTGACGCTCCACGCGCAGGTGCAGGGTCTCCAGACCGACATTCGTCAGGAATGCATTCTGCGGGGACTGGCACGCTCCCATATCACGCATCAGCTGTGCGGTTGCTTTTGTGATATACGCTTTTTTACCGAATTTCTGCGTATAAATCACGCCGTGGTACGATTCGTCCGGTGTGGTAAGGCCCGGGAATTTGTCTGCATGCGCATCCCAGTCGAAGTTTCCGGAATCGACAATCGCTCCGCCGAGCGCCATTGCATGGCCGTCCATGTATTTTGTGGTGGAATGGGTGACAATATCTACACCGAACTCGAACGGACGGCAGTTGATCGGGGTTGCAAAGGTGTTGTCGCAGATCATCGGAACGCCGTGCTCATGTGCAAGTTTAACAAACTTGTCAATGTCAAGTACAACACCTGCCGGGTTGGAAATCGTCTCGGCAAAGACAGCTTTGGTGTTCGGCTGGAATGCTTTTTCCAGCTCCTCTGCCGGCGCATCCTGGTCCACGAGGGTAGTCTCGATGCCGAATCGTTTTAAGGTAACGGCGAGCAGGTTGGAGGTTCCTCCGTAAACCTTTGCCGCGCAGACAACGTGGTCGCCTGCCTCACAGATGTTGGTAACAGCAAGCATCGTTGCCGCCTGGCCGGAAGATGTGAGCATGGCTGCCACGCCGCCCTCCAGATCGCAGATTTTCTGTGCTACGACGTCGTTCGTCGGGTTCTGCAGACGGGAATAGAAATATCCCTCCTCCTCCAGATCGAACAGTTTTCCCATTTCCTCGCTGGTTGCATATTTGAATGTTGTGCTCTGGTAAATCGGAAGTACACGCGGCTCACCGTTTTTCGGCTGCCATCCTCCCTGTACACAGATTGTGTCCTGGCTGTATCCCATAATTTTTCTCCCTTCTGTAAGTGAAACCGGTCCACCGGGCCGATTTCTGCTGTGCTCAGCGCCATAATAATACCCCCACCCGGGATGCCCGGGCGAGGGTATCACTTTTTCCTATTATAACTCTGTTTGTTCTTTCCTGCAACTATATGCGCACAGATTTAGGAGAGATATTCATCCACATATTTCTGGATATTGGAAGCATTCACAATCTTCTGCGCCTGGCCGTCCTCCACAACGAGAAGAGTCGGTGCCTGCATGATGCCGTACTGTGCGGCAAGATCCGGGTGACGCTCTGCGTCGATCACCTCATACTGCTCCTCGGCGAGCATTTCTTTTGCCATTTTGCAGTTCGGGCAGGTGCTTGTCGTGAACAGGTACATGCCGTCTTCCTCGATTTTATCTGCTGCTGCAGCGGCTTTCGGCTCTTCTTTTCCAGCGGCCTGCTCTGCCAGTTTCTCTGCTGCGCCGTACGATTTCATTTTCTGCTCCGGCGATTTGGAGTGGATGATATCATATACAGTTCTGTTCTTGTACTCCTGGCGTTTTCCGTCGTTCCAGTTCTTGACCGGACGGTAATATCCCGTGATACGGCTGTAAACCTCTGCCTCTTTTCCGCAGATCGGACATGTAAAGTGCTCGCCGGCGAGATAGCCGTCGTTCGCACAAACAGAATACGTCGGGGACAGCGTGTAGTACGGCAGTTTGTAGTTCTCTGCAATCTTCCGCACAAGGGAAGCTGCTGCTTTCCAATCCGGCAGTTTTTCGCCAAGGAACGCATGGAAGACAGTTCCCGAGGTGTACAGCGTCTGCAGATCATCCTGAATATCAAGCGCAGAGAAAATATCCTCGGTATAGTCCACCGGCAGATGGGAGCTGTTGGTGTAGTACGGGGTATCTCCCTCATGGCCTGCGGTCTTGATATCCGGCCATTTTGCACGGTCGTGTTTTGCCAGACGGTATGCGGTCGACTCCGCCGGAGTTGCCTCAAGGTTGTACAGATCGCCGTACTCCTCCTGGTAATCAGAAAGACGCTCTCTCATATGGTTCAGAACTTCTTTCGTAAACTGCTGTGTCTTCGGATCCTCCAGACCCTTTCCGAGCCATGCGGCATTTAAGCCGGCCTCGTTCATACCGATCAGACCGATGGTTGAGAAGTGGTTCTCAAACGTTCCAAGGTACCGTTTCGTATATGGATACAGTCCCTCGTCCAGGAGGCGGGTAATGACCTCACGTTTCGTCTTTAACGAACGTGCGGCAATATCCATCATATGATCGAGACGGCGGTAGAACTCTTTCTCATCTTTGGACTGATATGCGATACGCGGCATATTGATGGTGACAACGCCGACCGATCCGGTGCTCTCGCCGGAACCGAAGAATCCGCCGGTTTTCTTTCGAAGCTCACGCAGATCCAGGCGGAGACGGCAGCACATGGAGCGCACGTCGCTTGGTTTCATATCGCTGTTGATGTAGTTGGAGAAGTACGGGGTACCGTATTTTGCAGTCATTTCGAACAGCAGACGGTTATTCTCCGTATCGGACCAGTCAAAATCGGATGTGATGGAGTAGGTCGGGATCGGGTACTGGAAGCCTCTTCCGTTGGCATCTCCCTCGATCATCGTCTCGATGAACGCTTTGTTGACCATATCCATCTCTTTTTTACAGTCTTTGTACTTGAAGTCCATCTCCTTACCGCCGACGATCGCCGGAAGCTCCGCGAGGTCATCCGGTACGGTCCAGTCGAGTGTGATGTTGGAGAACGGTGCCTGGCTTCCCCAGCGGCTCGGTGTGTTGACGCCGTAGATAAACGCCTCGATGCACTTCTTCACTTCGCCGTAGCTTAAGTTGTCCACTTTGACGAACGGCGCCAGATACGTATCAAATGAAGAAAATGCCTGCGCACCTGCCCACTCGTTCTGCATAATGCCGAGGAAGTTGACCATCTGGTTGCACAGAACCGAGAGATGTCTTGCCGGAGAAGAAGTAATCTTTCCGTTGATGCCGCCAAGTCCTTCTTTGATGAGCTGTTTTAACGACCATCCTGCACAGTAGCCGGTCAGCATCGACAGGTCGTGGATGTGAATATCCGCGTTGCGGTGTGCCTCGGCGATCTCGTCATCATAAATCTCTGATAACCAGTAGTTGGCTGTGATCGCGCCGGAATTGCTTAAGATCAGACCGCCGACAGAATACGTTACGGTCGAGTTCTCTTTGACACGCCAGTCCTCTACTTTTACGTAGCTGTCCACGATCTCTTTGTAGTCTACGATCGTCGATTTCATGTTGCGGATTTTTTCCCTCTGCTTGCGGTACAGAATGTAAGCTTTTGCCACTTCTGCGTAGCCGCACTGGATCAGCACGTTCTCCACGCTGTCCTGAATTGCCTCCACTGAAATTTTTCCGTCTTTGATCTTGGACTGAAAGTCCGCTGTTACGCGCAGTGCCAGCATCTGAAGCATGTCATCGCTGAACTGCATATCTTTTGCGCCGAATGCTTTTCCAATCGCATCGGTAATCTTTTTCATCTGGAACTCTGCAATCGTTCCGTCTCTCTTTTCTACCTGAAACATGGAATCCCTCCTGTTAATTCAACCGTTTCTGCAAGGCCTTTTTAAGGTTCCACTCTTTGCAGTGTCTGAACCATATGATAGCAGAGCATGTTCCTCCCGTCAATAGTAAAAAGTACCATATCTAGTGTGAAATTTTCTAACATCACTAGATATGGTACTTTTACTTATGTTCTGTCCCTTCCATTTTTCGGCGCTGTACGGCGCTTAAAGGGATGTACTGCCGTTTTTAAGCCCGCTTGCCATACCTCTATACCCTCGGATAGATATCCTTCGGTACATAGGCTTTTACGCGGATGCCTTCCGGCAGATATTCTTCTTCGAGCAGAATTCCGTATCCGCGGATCAGTGAAATCGTTCCCGCCTTATCGTACGGATAGAGGCGCTCGATATAGATTTTTCCCTCCATCATCCACGAGGAGAGTAAATTTTTGAGGTCTTCGAGTCCCTGTCCTGTTTTGGCAGAGACCGCAAGGCTCGCGTCTGCCCGGAAATCTTTTACAACCATCGGGGCAAGAAGCTTATCCTGCTTGTTCAGCAGGGTGACGATCTTTTTGTCCTCAACTTTCAGTTCCCGCAGCGTATCGTACACAACCTGCATCTGCAGCTCCATCTGCGGATTTGACGTGTCCACAACGTGGAGAATATAGTCGGCATACCGTGCTTCCTCCAGCGTACTGCGGAATGCATCGATCAGATGATGTGGCAGCTTATTGATAAATCCAACCGTATCGGTCAGCAGGATTTCCTGTCCATCCGGAAGGGTCAGTGACCGCGTCGTCGTATCCAGCGTGGAAAACAGCATTGCATCTGCCAGAATTTCCGATCCTGTCAGTGCATTTAAAAGACTGCTCTTTCCCGCTGACGTATAGCCTACGAGCGCCGCTACCGGGATTTTGGAACGTTTTCTGCCTTCACGAAGGAGCTCTCTGTGCTGGCGTACTTCCTCAAGCTCACGTTTTAACTGCGTAATACGCGTGCGAATCAGGCGCCGGTCGGTTTCCAGCTTTTTCTCTCCCGGTCCTCTCGTACCGATTCCGCCGCCAAGACGGGAAAGCGATGTGCCAAGGCCGGAAAGTCGGGACGCACGGTACTTTAACTGGGCCAGCTCAACCTGGATTTTACCCTCGCTGCTCACGGCGCGCGCCGCAAAGATATCCAGGATCAAAAGCGTACGGTCCATGATCTTGCATTCCAGTGCTTCCTCCAGCCCTTTTAACTGGATCGAGGAGAGCTCATCGTCGCAGATGATGCCCGTCGCATCGCAGGCGCGCACCAGAATTTTCAATTCCTCTAATTTTCCTTTTCCGATGTACGTTCCCGGATGAATGGCCTCCCGCACCTGCACCAGGCGGCCCTCCACCTTCGCACCGGCGGTGCTGGCCAGTTCCGCCAGCTCGTCGAGCGATTCTTCTGCGTTTGCGCCGCCGTTTTCCTGTACGCCGACCAGAATCACGCGCTCCTGTTCTTCTCTTAAATCAAACAATCCAACTTCCTCCGTCTGTTATCGGTTCTGGAGAAACGTATTTTCCCGCTGCGCCGCAGTGTTTTCCGGGTATGCTGCCAGAAAATCCGCTATCAGCGACTTCGCGGTATCAAAATCCGCCCGTTTTTCATAGGATACAATCTGGTTGAACAGCAGATTTTCCCGGTCGGAATCCTCTGCCGTTTTGAGTCCTTCCTCGATATACGAGAGTGCACTGTCCGTGTCGTTTTCCGCAAGTGCGCAGAGCGCCAGCCCGTTGTTTGCTGCCGCCGCAAAGCCATCTGTCGAAAGATACGAAGAAAACAGTGCTTTCGCCTTGTCGTTCTGACCATTGGAAAGGTAAACCTCGCCGAGCATTTCCATCGCCGCGCTGCTGCCGTCCTTCATTGCCTTCGAGAACGCTTTGACCGCCTCGTCCTGCTCCTCCAGATAGTAGTATGCACAGCCGATGTTATAATAATCCTCGGTCGTTTTCGGCTCAATCTTCACTGCCGCTTCGAGGTAACGGTCTCCGTCCGCCTTCATGCTGCTCTCCTGATACAGCTCGTAAATGTCAAGGCAGAGCTGATAGCTCTCCTTCGTCTCCACTGCCGCATCAAAATCCACCTTCGCCTGCTCGTAATTCTTCTGCAGGAAGTACGCGCGTCCCCTAAGGAACAGCGCATCGGCATCTGCCTTTTCTTCCTGAATATTGGTGCAGATCTCAATGGCTCCATCCAGATCTCCGGCCTGTACGCAGGTTTCCGCCTCGTAATACATGACATCGCGCGAAAACTCCGCGTCTTTGTGCTTCATGCTCGAAAGACTGCTCTTGAAAGCCTCTTTTGCCTTGTCATACTCCTGGCTTTTCAGATAAGCGATGCCGAGCGACCGGTAGCTCTCCGCCATTCGGTCGCCTGCCTTTACGGCTCCCTCCAGCATCGCAATCGACGTTACGTAGTCCTTCTGTTCGAGCGCCTCGATGCCCTTTTTATAAAGCTTTGAATTTTTATTTTCACAGCCGCCAAGCACCATTGCCGCCGCCAGAAAAAAGATTACCAGTCTTTTTTTCATTCTGTCACAAGTCCTTCTTTATGCATCACAGAAACAACCTGGTCTACGTATTTTGCACACGTTGCGTCGTCCGGTGCTTCCACCATGACACGGATCACCGGCTCGGTGCCGCTCTCTCTTACGAGGATGCGTCCGTCATCGCCCAGGGCCTCTGCTACGTCTTCTACTGCTTTCTGTACTGCCGGGTTGGCCTTTGCAGCTGCTTTGTTTGCCACGCGGACATTCTTTAAGAGCTGCGGGTAAATCACTACCTCGGCTGTCAGGGTGCTGAGCGGGAGTTTCTTATCTATCAGCACTTCCATCACCATCAGGGAGGTCAGGATTCCGTCACCGGTCGTCGCGTGCTTGCTGAAAATGATGTGGCCGGACTGCTCTCCGCCGAGAGAATAGCCGTTTGCCATCATGTTCTCGCACACGAATTTGTCGCCGACTGCCGTCTTCTCATACCGGATACCGGCGCGGTCACACGCTTTGTAAAGACCGAGGTTTGACATGATCGTGGTCACGATCGTATCTCCGTTTAACTGGCCTTTTTCTTTTAAGTATTTACCGCAGACGTACATGATCAGGTCTCCGTCTACCACATTTCCCAGCTCATCGACAGCGATGCAGCGGTCTGCGTCTCCGTCGTAGGCAAATCCGACATCGAGGTGTTTCTCTCTTACGTATTTCTGAAGCTCTTCGATGTGGGTGGAACCACAGCCGCGGTTGATGTTTGTTCCGTCCGGCTCGTTGTGGATCACATATGTCTTGGCGCCGATGGCATCAAACACGCTCTTGGCTACGGAAGAGGCACTTCCGTTGGAGCAGTCGAGTCCGACTCTCATGTTTTTAAAGGATTTTGTCGGAATCGAGATCAGGTGTCCGATGTAGCGGTTTCTTCCGGCTGCAAAATCCACGGTGCGTCCGATGTCTTCTCTCGTTGCGAACGGGATCTTCGGTGTTCCGTCGTCGATGTAGGCTTCGATCTGCGCTTCGATGTCGGCTTCCAGTTTCTGTCCCAGGCCGTTGATGACTTTGATTCCGTTGTCATAGAACGGGTTGTGGCTGGCGGAGATCATAATTCCGCAGTCAAAGTTTTCGGTACGGACAACATAGGAAACGCTCGGGGTGGTCGTTACGTGCAGCAGATAAGCGTCTGCTCCCGATGCGGTCAGTCCTGCTACCAGCGAATATTCGAACATGTAGCTGGAGCGTCTGGTGTCTTTTCCAATGACGATCTGTGCTTTGTGGTCTTTTCCGAAATACCATCCGAGGAATCTTCCCACTTTATATGCATGCTCAACCGTCAGATCAATGTTTGCTTCTCCGCGAAATCCATCTGTTCCAAAATATTTACCCATGGTATGCTCCTTTCCCCTTTCGGGCAGAAAGCGTGTCTGAAATTTTTTGCAATCATTCAAACACGCTTTTTCTGGTTATTCACTCAAATAACAAAATATCGTAATTAGTCGTACAGCTTCTCGCTGTATACGCCGTCCGCAATCAGTTTGCGGAATGCTTCTGTTACGGAAGCTTTGTCTTCCTGATACGTTACGCCGAACCACTCTGCGTCGGTCGGAAGAACTTTTACTTCTGCTTTTCCTGCGTGCAGCAGCTCGTCGATGTAGATCGGAAGGAGGTACTCGCCTTTTACATCTCCCTCTTTCTGTGCAGAAAGGAATTCAACAAAGCCTTTCTCCAGAAGATCAATGAACTCCGGCTGCAGTCCCCACATGTTCATGGAAACAAGGGAGTTTTTGTCGATCGGATCAACCGTTCCGTCTTCTTTTTCAACGCCTGCGCCCTCTGCGGTCTTTACAATGTTTTTCGTCTCGTTGACACCGGTCAGGTTTCCGTTTTCATCAACGACGCAGACACCTCTTGTAACACCGCCGTTGTCACTTAAGGTGTTTCCAAGCACGAATCCTGCCATGGAGATCGGCATAACTTCATCCACATCATGCTCCTGTACGAGGTAGTCGTGCAGTTTTACGAACGGATCTTTTCCGTAATAGTCATCAGCATTGATAACAGCAAACGGCTCTTTTACAAGACCTTTGCAGGCAAGAACGGCCTGGCCGGTTCCCCACGGTTTGGTACGGCCTTCCGGTTTTGCAAAGCCTGCCGGCAGATCATCGAGCTCCTGGAATGCATATTCCACCTCTGTGATTTTGCTGATGCGGTTGCCGATGACTTCCTTGAAATCTTTCTCCAGATCCTTGCGGATGATGAAGACTACTTTGTTGAAGCCGGCTTCCAGTGCATCGTGGATGGAATAATCCATGATGATCTCCCCGTTTGGTCCTACTGGCTCAAGCTGCTTAATTCCCTTTCCAAATCTGCTGCCGATTCCGGCTGCCATGATCACAAGTGCTGTTTTCTTCATAGCGTTTTTCCTTTCTCTTTTCCCCTTTTTTCTCTTGTTTATTCTATCAGCAATCGATCCTGTAGACCAATCGTGATTCGCAGCGTTTATTATTATGCTTCTTCCTGCATGCTGCTCAGCTTTGCGGCCTGATCGGCTGCAATCAGACTGTCAATGATTTCATCCAGATCGCCGTTCATGATGGCGTCCAGTTTGTATAAGGTCAGTTTGATTCTGTGATCCGTCACACGTCCCTGCGGGAAGTTGTACGTACGGATCTTCTCGGAGCGGTCTCCCGTTCCGACCTGGCTCTTTCGAAGCTCGGCCATCTCATCGTGCTGTTTCTGCTGCTCTAAGTCGTACAGACGGGCACGCAGAATCTTCAGTGCCTTGTCCTTATTCTTTAACTGTGATTTCTCATCCTGGCAGGAAATGACGATGCCGCTCGGGAAGTGGGTCAGACGGACTGCTGAGTCGGTCGTATTGACACACTGGCCGCCGTTTCCGGAAGCACGGAATACATCGAATTTGTAATCTTTCGGGTCGATCTGTACTTCGACGTCGTCCACCTCCGGCATGATCGCTACGGTCATGGTTGAGGTATGGATTCTTCCGCCGGACTCGGTTTCCGGCACACGCTGTACGCGGTGCGTGCCGCTCTCGTACTTCATCCGGGAGTACGCGCCTGCTCCGTTGATCAGAAGTGTTGCGTCTTTAAAGCCGCCGATTCCGTTTTCATCGGCGCTGGTCAGCTCTGTTTTCCAGCCGCGGCTCTCTGCGTATTTGATGTACATACGGCAGATTTCTGCGGTAAAGAGTGCCGCCTCGTCTCCGCCGGCACCTGCGCGGAACTCTACGATAACGTTCTTGTCATCGTTCGGGTCTTTCGGCAGAAGCAGGACTTTGAGTTCCTGCTCCAGCTCCTCTACGCGTTTTTTCGCATCGTAGAGCTCTTCTTTCAGCATTTCGCGCATCTCTTCGTCGGATTCCTCCTCGAGAAGCATCAGGCTCTCTTCGATGGTCTGTTTCTGTGTTTTATAGTCCTTATATGCGTCTGCGATCGGCTGGAGTTCTGCCTGCTCCTTCATCAGCTTCTGGAACTTCGCCGCATCGGCAGCGACGTCCGGCTCGCTTAACTGATTCAGTACCTCCTCGAGACGCATGAGGATATCATCAAGTTTATCAAACATAAAATGACTGCTCCTTTTTGCTGTTTTCGTCTGTTTATGATGTCATTATGGTGTCAAAATTAAAATTCATTTCTGTCAGGGTTTTTTGTGCCAGATACCGGTCACCACGCGGTCCAGGCCTGCCAGATCTTTCAGAACCTGTACATCGGCAAAGCCGTGGGTTTCCATCAGCTCCCGCACTTCATCTCCCTGATCGTATCCAATTTCAAAACAGAGCTTTCCGCCCTCTTTTAAATAGCTTCCTGCCTGCTCTGTAATCTTCCGGTAAAAGACAAGACCGTCCGCACTGCCGTCGAGTGCCATCCGCGGCTCATGGTCGCGCACCTCCGGCATCAGCGTTTCAATCACATCCGTGCGGATATACGGCGGATTGCTTGCGATCACATCGAAGGTTCCCTCGATGTTTTCAAATAAGTTGCTCTTTACGAACGATGCCCGTCCGCCTGCCTGTGCGCCGTTCTTTTCCGCAACCTGTAAGGCTTTCTCGGAGAGATCCGCGCCGATTCCCGTGCAGTCCTCTCTCGTCACAAGAAGCGATATGAGGATGCATCCCGAACCGGTGCAGAGATCGAGAATCCGTGCATCTTTGGGAAGGCCGCGGAGCGCTTCCTCCACAAGAATCTCGGTGTCCTGCCGCGGAATCAGTACATGCTCATTCACAAAAAACGGGATTCCGTAGAACCACGCCTCTCCGGTCAGCTGCTGCAGCGGAATGTGTTCGCCGCGCTTTCTGACCAGCGCTTCGTACTGCTCCTGCTGTTCTTTTGGCATTTCATCTTCACTGTGTACAAAGTAGGTGCTGTGGCTGATCCCGCAGACATGCTCCAGTAAAAGCCATGCGTCCTGCCGGGCTTCCTCCACCCCCTGCTTTTGTAAGTACAGAATAGCGGATTCCAGTGCAGATTTCAAGTTTTTTCTATCGTGCACACTCATCGGTCACGGCTCCTCATGTTCTTTCTTTTCGGTTTTGGCCGGGTACGTATAACCAAAGTTTTCGTTCAGGTACGCTCTCCAGTCAAACACAGCCTCCACAGCGGCGATCGCAACCTCTGCCATCTCGGCATCCGGCTCGCGCGTCGTCAGGTGCTGCAGCATCAGGCCCGGTTTACTGATCAGGTTGACCAGTTTATTGTCACTTTTTCCCGCCAGGCGGATAATTTCATACGAAACGCCCGCGATCACCGGAATGAGAAGCAGGCGGATCACAATTTTCAGCACCGGGGAATCGACCCGGATGAACATGAAAAAGATGATACTGATGACGATGACGTACATAAGAAAGCTCGTTCCGCAGCGCTTGTGCTCCCTGGAACTCTTTAAGACGTTTTCCACGTTCAGTTCCAGACCGTGCTCGACGCAGTTGATGCATTTATGCTCGGCACCGTGGTACATGAACACGCGCTGAATGTCTTCCATACGGGAAATGGCTGCCAGATAGCCGAGGAACAGTGCCACACGCACAAAGGCCTCTGCCACCGCGGTCAGTGTCGTTCCGGCTCCCGCTTTGTGCAGCAGTTCGGACAGGAAGTACGGCACCATCAGAAAGAGAACGACGGCGATGACAACGGAAAATGTGACGGTTCCGTACATCATCAGCCTGTCTGTCTTTTCTTTTTTCGCTTTCTGCTGCTCCTCTTCCTCTTTCGTCGCCGGCTTTTTCTTTTCCTCCTCCTCGTCCTCATAGAACGAAGCGGAGTACATAAGGGAACTCATGCCGACGATCATCGAATCGGCAAAGCTGAAGACACCGCGCAGAATCGGAACTTTTAAAAGCCCCTTGTGCTTTGTCAGCGGCTTGTGCTGCTCTACTTTAACCTCAATCTCCCCGTCCGGCCGGCGTACTGCGACGGAATAGTGGTCCTTGTTCATCATCATGACGCCTTCCATCACGGCCTGGCCGCCAATATTGGATGATTTCATAATTTACGTTTACCTCCTCAAAGGGGATTTTCTGCATCCGTAACGCAAGAACGGACTGAGATCTTCCAACCTCAGCCCGTTTTTCATCTTGCTTGATTCAATTCTTATTTCATGCCGTATTTCTTGTTGAACTTCTCGATACGTCCACGAGCTGCAGCAGCTTTCTGCTGGCCAGTGTAGAACGGATGGCATTTAGAACAGATCTCAACGTGGATCTCTTTCTTGGTAGAACCTGTTACGAAAGTATTTCCGCAGTTGCAGGTAACAGTTGCCTGATGGTATTCTGGATGGATTCCTTCTCTCATTTTATTCACCTCTTCTTAATATTGTTATCTTCTCAGATTTACTCTGATGATTTCGTATTTCAGGCTGACAAAATCTCATCAACCTTGCACAGCTTTCTCATTGTATCACACAATTTTGAAAATTGCAAGCCTTATACTATTTTTTGTTTCTTTAAAATTTGAATCAGTTCGCCGTTGTTTCTGGTGCGGGCAAACATGTTCAGAATATTTTCCACGGCTTCCTCGGATTTCATGCCGTTTAATGCCTTCCGCATATTGTAAACGGCCTCCTGCTCATCCGGTGTCAGAAGCAGATCTTCTCTTCTTGTTCCCGATTTGGCTATGTCGATGGCCGGGAAGACGCGGCGTTCCTGCAGTTTCCGGTCGAGCACGAGTTCCATGTTTCCGGTGCCTTTGAATTCCTCGTAAACGACATCGTCCATCTTGCTTCCGGTGTCCACAAGCGCCGTTGCAAGAATCGTCAGGCTTCCGCCCTCGCGCATGTTTCTGGCCGCGCCGAAGAACCGTTTCGGCATGTAGAGTGCTGCCGGATCGAGACCGCCGGAAAGGGTACGGCCGCTCGGCGGAACGGTCAGGTTGTAAGCTCTGGCGAGACGTGTGATGCTGTCGATGAAGATCGTAACGTCTTTTTTACTCTCCACAAGACGTTTCGCGCGCTCAATGACCATCTCGGACACGCGTTTGTGGTGCTCCGGCTGCTCATCGAAGGTGGAATAGATGACTTCCACATTCGATCCCTGAATCGCTTCTTTAATGTCGGTGACCTCCTCCGGACGCTCGTCGATCAGAAGGATGATCAGATACATCTCCGGGTTGTTCCGCAGGATGGATTTTGCCGCATCCTTCAAAAGCGTCGTTTTTCCGGCTTTCGGCGGGGAGACGATCATGCCTCGCTGGCCTTTTCCGATCGGACTTACAAGATCCACGATCCGCATCGCCATGCTTCCGCCCGGGCGCTCAAGGCGCAGCCGCTCATCCGGGAAGACCGGTGTCATATCTTCGAAATTGCCGCGGCGCATGATCTGGTCGAGCGGCAGATTGTTGACGCTCTTTAAGTATAAAAGGGCGCTGAATTTTTCGGTTGCGGACTTTACTCTCGTGTTTCCGCGGATGATATCTCCCGTTTTCAGTCCGAAACGGCGGATTTGGGACGGGGAAACGTAGACATCGCTGTCGCCCGGCATATAGTTGTCGGAGCGGATAAATCCAAATCCGTCCGGCATGACCTCGAGGATGCCGCAGGCCTCCTGGCCGCTGTCGAGCGTGCTGGTTTCCTGACGCGGGTCCTGTCTCGTCTCTGGTCTTGCTTCCTGACACAGCGGCTCCTGTCTCATTTCCTGCCCTGCTTCCTGACGCGGCTCCTGTCTTTGCTCTTCCTCACGGTTATTCTGATTATAATTCCGTGGTTCCTGAAATCTACGCTCATTGAAACGCGGCGCTCTTGGACGGTACTCCTGGCGCTCTCCGTTTTCACTGCGCTCTTCCCGGCGGACATACCGCGGTCTCTGGTACGGGCGCGCGGTGCCGTTTTCCGAGGTTTCCCGATTCTGGCGCTCCATACCGTCCTCCCGCTTTTCCTGCGGTTCCTGATTCTGATCCTGTACAGTTTCCGTCTTTTTTTCCTCTTTTAGAACCGCCGGCTCTTCCATGTTTTTCTGGTTTTCTTTCTGATCTTCTTCCAGCATCCGCTCAATCAGCGCTTCTTTCCGCAGAGTGGAAATCCCCTTCATGTTTCTGGATTTTGCCAGCGCTTTCAGCGTGCTCAAAGGCAATGACTCATACTTTTCTCTTGTCATACCATTTTTCCTCTATCTATTCTCTATTTGATTTTCGGTTCTGTTTGGAGTTTTTAAGATATTTGATGCGCGAATATTTTTGCTGCAATTATTTAGAATCTGATTTTTGTCATTTTACTGCTGTGGATTTTTCTGCGGTTAGTGGGACTCGAACCCACACGCCGAAAGGCACAGGAACCTAAATCCTGCACGTCTGCCAATTCCGTCATAACCGCATATTATTTTTTCAAAAAAGAAAAACCCCATAGAAAACCTCCATGGGCGTTTTCTATGGGGTATTTAGTGAAGCATCGGGGATTCGAACCCCGGACAACTTGATTAAAAGTCAAGTGC
>ERZ779874.2265-NODE-2265-length-16359-cov-4.617211_pt1 | contig 16359 bp, 17 predicted proteins | sample MGYA00511031_ERZ779874 | MGnify/ENA primary metagenome ERZ779874 (study PRJEB29588, sample SAMEA2156850) | human gut metagenome | biome: human gut; feature: human-associated habitat; material: faeces | place: Denmark | collected 2008/2010 ...
GCTTCATATCTCGCGCCCCCTGTCCATTTTCTTTACCTTGTCGCGGGCGGCGTTACTATTCTCAGGATGTAGTCGACCGCCGCATGGCTCTCATCGTTGAAGTAATTACGGATGAGGGAATTTCTGGTTGGGGCGAAGGCTTCTGCTCCGGGCAAAATCCACTCATATTAAAAGCGATCGTTGACAATGCGTATACACCGAGGCTTATCGGCAGAGACCCATTTGATAACGACGTAATTTACGAAACATTATACAACATGAGCCGATCCTACGGTCAAAGCGGCTCTGCAATAATCGCACTCTCTGCCATTGATGTTGCACTTTGGGATATAAAGGGTAAGGCTCTGAATATGCCTATCTATAAGCTTTTGGGCGGCGCTTACCGGGATGGGGTAGAACCATATGCCTCAGGTCCGTGCCGCATAGAAGGCGAAGTTTACCCGGATGCAGCGGTAGAGCAGGCAAAGCAATATGTTAAGCAGGGCTATAAAGCGATGAAATTCAAAATCGGCTTTGGCGTGAATGAAGACGTGAAGCTGATACATGCAGTTAGAGAGGCTATAGGTCCGGATATCCGGATCATGGTGGATGCGAACTGCGCATACGATGTATCGAAAGCCAAACGTATACTTTTTGATACTGCTGACGCTGATCTATACTGGTTTGAAGAACCCATTTCACCTGAAAACAGAACCGGATATGCGGAGCTGAAAAACCTCACCAAAACATATTTGGCTGCCGGCGAACAGGAGTATTCCAAGTACCACTATAAGGAATGGCTCGAAGCTCGGTCGGTAGATATTCTGCAGCCCGATTTGTGCGTTATGGGCGGCTTCACCGAAGGAAAGAAAGTCCTGGCCCTTGCGCAGGCGTATATGATTCAGCTGGTCCCCCATATGTGGGGAACCGGAATCGGTGTTGCAGCCGGATTGCAGTTTATTGCCAACATCCCTGCCACACCACTTGCACTTTTCCCTGATGAGCCGATGATAGAGTACGATCTCTCGGAAAATCTTCTCCGTGATACACTTATTGGTAAAACTATTAAAATTGAAAACGGCACAGTCAAGATTCCTCATGGCTCTGGGCTTGGGATAAAAGTTGACAGGAATGTGATTGAACGCTTCCTGATGAAGTGACATAGCATTCAAAATGAATCTCCTAGGGATACACAAACGCGAATTCAGTTTAATCAGGCCGGAGAGTTCCTCCGGCCTGATTTTTAGGTAATCGGATATCAAGCGTGAGTTATTCTGAAAAGCAAGCGGTAATGTCCCCATCCCGTGCCAAGGCAAGCATAAATAACCCTTTGTGACGGGAGAACTTAGGCAAAGCATATAAAAGAGAGCTTGAAGGACCTGCGGCAATCCGCAAGTCCTTCGATTTATGTTTCGACGGCAAACGATGCAAGCACCATTTGAGCGCATGAAAAAAGCCGGACAGAGGAAATTCCTCTGCTCTATATATCTGTGTACCACACCGGCCTTGCGGCTGTCTCAAAGCCGGTTCGGTGCGAGATCGCTACACCGCCCTGTCCGATCACATACTCGCCTGTCGGAGCATCTGCCGCTGGGCGGTTTGCCGATTGAAGGTGAATGCCGATTTTTGCCCCATGCGGAAGAAGTCGTGGAACAGGCGCAGACGCTCGTTGAGAGTGATTTCCCGTATGCCGGAATACATGTGGCCGAGGCCAGCGGTCAGGTCAGTGCCGACGCGGGCGAAGAAAGTACGGGCCTTCTCGATGCTGCGCTTGGTCACGGACACGGTAATGCTTGTCCACTACGCCAGCAGTAGATACGTCTGATACACAATATCCAAGTGCTGGTTATAGCTGTCTACCCGTTCATATCCTTTTGCTTCAGCAGCAGAAGTAGTCATATACACCTTTTTCTTTCCTACCTTATCTTCATTTTGATCCTCTCATCTAAAATGCTTAACGGTCTGCATAGGGCTGAGGATCGCCAAATATGAATCTGTACCCTCCATCAACTTCCATTGCCTCTTCCCGCGTCAGTTCGCAGAAGCCATTCATGTTTTTCAGTTCCATAATTTTTCTCCTTTGTTTTCGTTTATATCTATGCGGTCACCGTCGTGCACCGGCTTTCGAATGATATATGATAAGGCTCATGCTAATGTTTACCAGGAAAGCTATCGATACATTTCGTGCGGCAACAAAAGTGCTCAACTTTGCATATAAAGAGCATCGATAAATCTCATGATCTTCCCTGCGCGGTGTTAGTTAAATTTACCAAATATTGGATGATGTTATGTGTCGGGCTTTTTTAGGCTGTAAACCGCTGTTGCGGTGTACAGCTTGAGCCCTTGCGGTGGGGCAAACGACCTGTGCCTATGCGGAACGCGGCGGCTATGACCGCCTGCACCAGTCATTACGCAGTTCTTCACACGCAGGAGGTCACTGGTTCGAGTCCAGCAGTCTCCACCAAAAAGTTCCTGATTTCTTGCGAAATCAGGAACTTTTTCTGTTTATATCCTCAAATAGTGACGCGGCATTTTGGCGTTTTTCGCTTGACCCAAACCGTGACCCAAAAGCCGAGAGGTCAGGAAAGCACCGGAGAGGGGCGGATGGCATCACCCGTCCCTCTCCGACTATTTTTGTGGGCTACATGGTCTGGCTGATGACGCTGCCGATGGTGTCGGCGGCGGAGCGCTTCATCCCCTCCGTGGCGTGGGTGTAGGTGCTGAGAGTGAAGCCCGCGTCGTAGTGTCCCAGCGCGCCGGACAGCGTCTTGACGTCCACACCGTACTTGAGGGACAGCGTGGCGAAGGTGTGTCTGAGGTCGTGAAATCTGATGTGCTCCGCACCGATAGCCTTCAATATCTTTTTGTGGGTGTGACGGAAGGAGTCCGGGTCAAACATGGTGCCGGTCTTGGGCGACACGAACAGGTGGGGACTGTGTGGGTGCTTTGCGTGCTCCTCCACTGGTGCTGCCATTGTGGTGATAATAATAAACATCCAGACTCTTATCCGCCAACAAGAACAGCTTGCCATCTGCGTTTTGCAGCACACGCCACTTGATCGGCTCGGTCAGATAGTCGCCGTTTCCGTCACTGCTCTGCTTGTAATTGCCGAAATAGACGCTGCTCTTCTGTGCGCCTTTAATCTGTGCTACCGGATTGCTTTGTGCTGCTGGATCGCTTGTGGTATCCGCCGCAAATGCTACTGTCGGCGCCATCGTCAGCACCATTGATCGGCCTGTGATTGGCCTTTGCAGCACGAGCAGATGCGAATAGGCGTTGCCATGGCGAAATCCCACCAAAATGCGAAGTAAGGCCCCCGGGAATTACCCGGGGGCCTTCACGGTTATCGTATATATTTGGAGGATGAAAAATCGGATTTATTCATCCTATGTCGTAGGCACTGCATCGAAAGAATTCAATCGTAAGGCGGAACACCGCATAAGCCAGCAAGTCTACTTTCAGGATATCCGTTTGGGGCCGATTACATCACGGACAGCATATTGTAGCGCTTCAGCAGCTGAACGTCCTCCCGGGAGATGCGCAGGTCCTGCAGAAACTCCGGTGTCTCCGGCTGGATGCTCTTGGACAGAAATACCTTGGTGGAGGTAGGCATAATGGGTCGGCAGGAGATGCCGAAGCCCAGCCCCCACTTTGTTCCGGCGTTCAGATAGGAGGCGGGCAGACAGAGGAGATAGACGTCCATCTCCGTGTCCTGATTGTGGGTAACGATGTTGCTGAGGGCATCGTAGTGGCTCAGCGTACCCAGATAGGTGTTTTCACAGTTCCGGTACTGCTGATAGTCCTGAAAGTTCATGTACAGCGCTATGTCATAGGCGTTGGCGCCGGTCTTGGCCCGGATATCGATGACGCTGCGGACCAGACTGTTGTTCCGGCCGTCGAAATAGTACATATACAGCCGGTCAACGCCGCGGAAGAAGGCGGGCACGCTGTCGGCCATCAGATCTTCCACGGGCAGCGGGGCACAGTACAGCAGCTTTTCCGGCGGCACACCCAGGGCGGCCGCCACCTCGTACAGCGTCACTACGTCCATGGCGATCTGTCCGCTTTCATATTTGGATACGGTGGCCCCGGTTTTGTGGAGCAGCGCCGCCAGCTCCACGATCTTCATTCCGCGCTTTTTGCGGTAGTATTTGATCTTCGCGCCGATCTCTTCTGTCAATGTCATGGCACTTTCCTCAAAATCAAGTTTTAGTGATTTGACCCTCTGCTTTTCAGTATAGACGCTTTTCCCGGTCCACGCAAGGGAAAATATAATTGTGAGGAAGGTTTTTCAAAAAATTCATTCCTGAAAAGTAAACGGCGGGCTTTGACGGGGCGCGCGGCGGCTGGTATCATAAAAATATAACAGGAAAGGAGCGATACACCATGACCTACAACTTCGACGAGATCATTGATCGGCGCAACACCAATTCCGAGAATGTAGAGGGCTGGCGGCCCTACATTTTCCACTGCGGGCCGGAGAGGGTGTTCCCCTACAAGGACGAGGAATTCATCCGGATGTGGGTGGCGGACATGGAGTTCGCTGTGGCGCCGGAGATCCTGCAGGCCATCACCGACCGGGTAGATCGGCGCATTTTGGGCTATACCCTGGTGTACGACAAGGGGTACTATGAGGCGCTGCGCGCCTGGTGCGAGAGCCGCTACGGCTGGTCCTTCCCCAAGGAGCAGCTGACATTCTCTCCCGGCGTCATCCCGGCGCTGTACCAGCTGACGGAGGACCTGGTCAAGCCGCTGAACGGCAAGGTCCTGACCATGACGCCTGCCTACGGATTCTTCCTCCACGCCTGTGAATACAACGGCGTTGAGCTGGTGACCTCGCCCCTGCGGGAGGAAAACGGCCGCTTCTCCGTGGACTGGGAGGACCTTGAGGCGAAGGCCGCCGACCCGGACGTGAAGCTGCTGATGCTCTGCAATCCCCACAACCCCACCGGCCGCATCTGGACCGAGGATGAGCTGCGCCACATGGCGGCCATCATCGAAAAGCACCGGCTCTGGGTGGTGTCCGACGAGATCCACTGCGACCTGATCCGCGCCGGCTTGCACCATACCCCTATGGGCAAGGTCATGCCGGACTATGACCGGCTCATCACCTGTATGTCTGCCAGCAAGACCTTTAATCTGGCGGGCCTGATGCACTCCAATATTATCATCCGCGACGCGGAGGAGCGTGCCCGCTTCCAGGACCGGGACAAGAACATCGGCGCGGTGAACCCGCTGTCCATCGCGGCCCACAAGGCGGCCTATGAGCACGGCGGCCCCTGGCTGGAGCAGCTGAAGGCCTATGTGGACGGCAACCTGGCCCTGGTGGATCAGTTCCTGAAGGAGAATATTCCCGGCGCGAAGTTCACCATTCCTGAGTCCACCTACTTTGCCTGGGTGGACCTGCGGGAGGTGCTGCCGGAGGTAGAGGACCTGCCGGACTTCTTTGCCAACAAGGCCGGTGTGCTGCTGGAGGGCGGCGACGGCCTGTTCGTGGGCAACGCCAGGGGGCATATCCGCCTGAATTTGGCCATGCCCCGTGCCACAGTGCAGATCGGTCTGGAGCGTATCGCCGAGGCCATCCGCAAGGAGAAGGCCGGCGCATAACGCCGCGACCGCACGAATAGGCGTTGCACATCTCCTGCCTATCTGCTACAATGGCGGCAGTGTGCTGTGCGGGAGGGAAAACGCCTATGAAAAAAACGCTGGATTCCAACGCGATCAAGCTCGTCGCCATCGCGGCCATGACCGTCGACCATGTGGCCTGGTGGCTGTTTCCCGGCTATCCCCGGGCGGTGCTGCCACTGGCGATGCATATCATCGGTCGGCTGACCTGTCCCATCATGTGCTACTTTGTGGCGGAGGGCTATCACCACACCCGGGATATCCGGAAATACACGGCGCGGATGTTCCTGTTCGCGGTCATATCCCACTTCGCCTATGTGTTCGCGTCGGCGGATTTTGCCGGCTGGCGGTCGTTTATCCCGTTTTCCTCCGGCAGAGTGCTGAACCAGACCAGCGTCATGTGGTCGCTGGCATGGGGGCTGGTGATGCTGCGGGTGGTCCATGACCGGCGGCTCCGCCCGGCGGTGCAGGTGGCGCTGATCCTGCTGATCTGTCTGGTCAGCTTCCCGGCGGACTGGAGCTGTATCGCCGCCCTGTGCATCGTGGCCTTCGGTACCAATCGGGGAAAGCTGAAGACGCAGGCGCTGTGGATGATGTTCTATGTGGCGCTTTACGCGGTGGTGTACGCCCTGGCGCTGGACTGGGTCTACGGCCTGGTGCAGCTGGCGGTGGTGCTGGCCGTTCCCGTGCTGGCGCTGTATAACGGGCAGCGTGGGCCGTCGCCGCGGGTGAACACGGTGATGAAGTGGCTGTTCTACCTATACTACCCGGCGCACCTGGCCTTGATCGGCTGGCTGCAAATGCAATGAGACGCAGATACCCGGCACGCCTTCGGCGTGCCGGGTATCTTTTGTTGACGTGGTCGGTTTACAGCAAGGGACGCCAGGGCGTCTCTCTGACCAGTCGTATCATCTCCCGGGCGAAGATGCCCAGAGCGCTGTCCCGACGGTACAGCACCCGAAGCTCCCAGCTGAGCTCGGGGACGTCTATGGCGTAGAAAATAAGCTTTCGCAGAGTATCCGACGGTATCCGGCCAATGAAGTAGCTGGGGACGAAAGAGGCGCAGTTTTCCAGAGAGGACACCAGCGTGTGGTTGATGACCGGATCGCCGCAGTGGATCAGCGTGTCGGGAATAATGCTGTAATGCTGGAAAAACCGGTGGGAGGAGGCGTAGATCATCTGATTTTTGTTGTACATACAGTACTGAAACGGCGGCAGGTCCTCCACCGCCAGCGGCTGTACCAGCAGGGGCGGGTCCGTATCCATAAGATTGGCGGGACGCCGGGCGGCCAGATAGATCTTTTCCGTGGACAGGGGGATATAGCTGACGTTGGTGTCGGCGATGTGGATATGGGCAAAGGCCATGTCCAGCTGACGGCCGGCGATCAGGGTCTGTATCTCCGCGCCCGTGGCCTCGACGACGCTCAGGGACACATTGGGAAATGTGCGGCAGAAGGAGGGCAGTATCGCGGGGAACAGGCTCTGGGCCAGATTGGCCGGCGCGCCCACAGACAGCTTGCCCCGGCGGCCCTCCGCCGCCTCCCGCAGGTCCAGCAGCAGCGCGTGTTCCTGCACCGCGGAACGGGTCAGGTACTCGTAGTACAGCTCACCGGCGGGGCTGAGCTTCAGCGGACGGCTCTTGTGGTCGAAGAGGGCCACGCCCAGCTGTGCCTCCAGCTGCTGCATTCGTTTTGTCAGGCTGGGCTGTGAGATGTATAGCTGCTCGGCGGCCTTACTGATGCTCTCGGATTTCGCCACGGTCAAAAACAGCTCGTCGTTTTTGGACAACATACACAAAAACCTCCGTTAGTATTCCTGTTTTGGAATATTAGTTATATTATACCGATATTGGACAAAAAGCAATAGGCAAACTATAATGTAAGGCAAATAAAGGAAAGGTAAAGGAAATCAGCAAAACAAAAGTACTTGCGTGACAAAATTTTCACATTGTGAAGAAATTTGATTGACAAAAGTTGGGCGATCATTGACGGACGTCTGTAAAGTAGTATTCCATTTCCTAATAACAACATGAAGAAAGCGAGGGAAAGACACATGACCAGAGAAGAGGTCCTGACGCTGCTTCCGGAGATCAAGCTGATACACAGCACCGATCTGCAGGAAAAGAGCATTACCTGCTGGCAGCAGGTGCTGGAGCTGGGCGGCTGGGACAAGAAAGGCGTGGACAAGGCGCCCCTGGCAGCGGGCATTGTGGCCGACAACTGTCCCGAGACGGGTATCGATCACTGCCGCCGGGTGGTGCGGATGTGCCAGCTGGCCTATGACGAGCTGGGCGGCTGGGCCAACGAGATCAGCAAGCTGGACCATGACACGCTGATCTGCGGCGCAGTGCTGCACGACATCGGCAAGTTCCTGGAGTATGACATCAAGGACGGCAAGGCCTGCCACAGCGAGATGGGCAAGTATTACAACCACGTGGTCAGCGGTGCGTATATCGCCAAGAGCAACGGCCTGCCCGACAAGATCGTGCACATGATCCTGGAGCACAGCGATATGCAGTCGCCGGCAAACACCTATGACTACCCTGAATTGATGATGATGAAGAAGCTGGACCATATGTGCTTCTCCATCGCGTGGATGGCGTATCCCTGCAAGTAAAGCGGGAGAGAATAACAAAACACAAAATCAGGAGGAAAAAACCATGAAAAAACTGAACGCGAAGCGTCTGGCGGCCCTGGCGATGACGTTGGTCATGCTGCTGGGCGTGCTGACCGCCTGCGGCGACAAGGCCGACACCAACAATGGCAGCGGCGACGGCGAGGGCTTCCCCACCATGACGATCCAGATCGCCCACGTGAACCCCACCACCGATGACGACCAGTACAACAAGCTGGCCACCCTGTTTGCCGAGAAGGTGACCGCGGCCACCGACGGCGCCGTGACCTTTGAGATCTGCGGCAACTCCGAGCTGGGCGGCGAGGCCGACGTGCTGACTGGCTTCGACCTGGGCACCCATCAGATGGGAATCATCACCAACGGCTCCTACGGCAACCTGTACGGGCCCTCTCTGGTGGTGGAGCTGCCCTTCATCTTCAAGGACAACGAGACTGCCTGGAACTTCCTGGATGGCGACATCATGAAGGAAGTCACCGACGGCCTGTATGACACGCTGGGCTACAAGGTCCTGGCCTGGGGCGAGGGCGGCTTCCGCAACATCCTGTCCCAGAAGCCCATCCGCACCCCCGCTGACCTGAAGGGTATGAAGATCCGCGTTCCCGGCATGGAGATGTTCATGACCACCTTCCAGACCATCGGCGCGGCCCCCTCTGCTCTGGACTTCAATGAGACCTTCACCGCCGTGCAGCAGCACCTGATGGACGGCCTAGAGCTGCCCATCGCCAGCGCCTATACCGGCTCCTACTATGAGATCTGCGACTACTACGACATGACCGGCCACTTCTATAACGCCATCTCCCTGTCCTGCTCCAAGTCCTTCTGGGAGAGCCTGTCCCCCGAGCTGCAGGAGATCTTCCTGACGGCTGCCAAGGAGGCCGGCGCTGAGCAGCGCACCTGGCTGCAGACGGCCGCGGCCGATATGCTCTCCAAGATGGAAGATGGCGGCTGCACCATCATCGACGATGTGGACGTGGCTGCATTCCAGGAGGCCTGCGCGCCCGTGTACGAGGCCTATCGTGACAAGATCGGCAGCGATCTGCTGGATCGCGCGGTTGCCGCTGTGCAGTAAAGCTGCGGCGCATATCTGAATCGTATCAACTGACGCAGGGGGCGATGCAGAGAGCAGACAGCTCACTGCCCGCCCCCTGACGCATATTACAGGAGAAAGCTATGAAAGTCATCAAAACCATCAAGGACAAGATCCTGTTCGCCTACCAACTGGTAGCGGCGATCACGCTCGTGGTCCTTATCGCGGCCGCCGCGATCCAGGTGGTCACGCGCTATGTTATAGCACAGCCGCCCGGATGGACGGACGAATTGGCCCGTTTTGCCTTCGTGTGGTGCAGCGCCCTGGGCGCCGTGGTTGCCCTGGATAAGGGTATGCACGCCGGCATCACACTGCTGGAAGAAAAGCTGCCGGAAGCCGGCCGCCGTGTGCTGAAGATCATCTGCACCATTCTGGTGATCGCGATGGCGGCGCTGGTGGGCGTCAAGGGCGTATCCCTGGTGAGCGTCACCGTTACGGTGCTCAGCCCGTCCCTGCACCTGTCCATGGCCGTCATCAACGTGTCCATCTGCCTGTGCGGCTTCGGTATGGCGCTGGTGGGCCTGGTGCAGCTGCTGGAGCTGCTGACCGGCGGTAAGGACGCCGCCAAGGTAGAAACCATGGAAGAGCTCATCGAGGAAGGAGGTACCGCGGAATGACAGGTCTTATTATTTTCGGAAGTCTGCTGATCGGTATGTTCATGGGCCTGCCCGTGTGCTTTGCCCTGCTGGCCGCGTGCCTTATCTACCTGATCCCCTCCGGTATCCCTCTGACCATCGTGCCCCAGACCATGATCGCCGGCATGAACTCCTTCGTGCTGCTGGCGATCCCCCTGTTCACCATGACCGGCTATCTGATGGAGCAGACCAGTCTGTCCCGCCGTCTGGTGGACTTTGTGGAGGCGCTGTTCTGCCGGTCCCGCGGCTCCATGGGCGTTGTGACCATCGTCACCTGCGCCATCTTCGCCGCCCTGACCGGTTCCGGCCCCGCCACCGTGGCGGCCATCGGCGCCATTATGATGCCGGCGCTGACCCGTGCCAACTATCCCAAATCCACCTCCGCCGGCATGATCGCCGCGGGCGGCGCCCTGGGTCCCATCATCCCGCCCAGCGCCAACATGGTGGTCTATGGCGCGGCCATGGGCCTGTCCGTGTCCAAGATGTTCATCGGCGGCGTGCTGCCCGGCATTATGATGGCGATCGCCCTGTGCATGGTGAACGTCTATCTGGCGGCCAAGTATAAGTTTGCCAAGAGCGATGTGCGCTATCCCAAGAAAGAGGTGCTGCGCCGCACGGCCCGCGCCATTCCCACGCTGGTCCTGCCGGTCATCATTCTGGGCGGCATCTACGGCGGTCTCGTCACGCCCACCGAGGCGGCGGTCCTCAGCGTGCTGTACGCCCTGATCTACGGCCTGGTGACCAAGGAGATCAAGGTCAATGTTCTGTGGACGGTGCTGAGCAAGACGGTGCTGACCTCCGCGGTGGTGACGTTCATCATCTCTGTGGCCAAGACCTTCGGCTGGATCCTCTCCAAGACCCGTCTGCCCGCCATCATCGGTGCGGCCATTATGGAGGTCATCCCCAACAAGTGGGTGTATCTGGCAGTTCTGATGGCGCTGCTGTTCGTCGTGGGCTGCCTGATGGACACCATCCCCAGCATCCTGATCCTGGCGCCCATTCTGGTGCCTGTGGGCGTACAGCTTGGCTGCAACGAGCTGCACCTGGGCGTGCTGTTCTGCATCACCCTGACGGTGGGCTTCATCACTCCGCCCTTCGGCATCAACCTGTTTACCGCGGTGTCCACCACGGGCGAGTCCTACACGTCGGTGGTCAAGGGAGTTATCCCGTTCATGATCGTGATGATCATCTGCGTGCTGATCTGCGCTTTCGTCGCGCCCATCATCACCTTCCTGCCCAGCTTTATGATGGGCACATAAGCGCCTATATCCGCGATCCAAAGGAGATGTATACAAATGAAATTGGGATTTATCGGGTTCGGCGAAGCGCCGCACCACATCTCGCGTGACTTTGTGAACAGTGATGTGGAGGTCCGCGCCTTCGACGTCTCGGCAAAGGACGACTCGCCCCGCGCGCAGAAAATGCGCGAGCACGCGGCCATGGACCAGGTGACGCTGGTGACCGACATGGCGGAGCTGATTGCCTGGGGCGACGTGTTCTTCTGCTTCACCAGTGCGGACGTGGCGCTGCCCATCGCCCGTCAGGCCGCGCCGCTGCTGCGTCCGGGTCAGTTCTATCTGGACATGAACACCACCTCTCCCCAGACGAAGCGGGAGATCGCTGCGGTGTTCGCGGACAGCCGGGGCGACTTCGTGGAGGGCGCGGTCATGGCCTCCGTCCCGGTGAACGGGAGCCGTGTGCCGGTCAGCGTCTGCGGCGCAAAGGCCAAAGAGGCGGCGGAGCTGCTGAACAGTCACGGCATGAAATTTACATACCTCAGCGACGATATCGGTCTGGCCTCCGCCACCAAGGCGCTTCGCAGCGTGCTGGCCAAGGGCATTATCGCCCTGGTCACGGAGACGGTGTTCGCCACGGACCACTACCATATCACCGAGGAAGTGCTGGACAAGATGAAGGTCACCATGTTCGATGAGCGTGGCTTCATGGGGTTCTGCCACTACTGCGTGGCCTCCGCCGCCATCCACAATGGGCGCTTCTGCCATGAGATGGAGGAGGTCCTCAAGACCCTGGACGACCTGGGCGAGAACAGCATCATGACCCAGGCTACGCTGAAAAAGTTTGAGTGGCTCCAGCAGGAGGGCTATGCCGCCTACTTCCCGGAGCGCGCCAAGACCTACGATGAGGTGCTGGCGGTGAAGAAAATGCTGGATGAGAAAAAAGGAGAAAAAGCAAATGTCTAATGTTGGATGCAGAATTTTTACGGAGGTGCCCCGGCCGCCCAAGGAGCTGGTGGAGCGCTTCCGCGGCCTGCCGGTGGCCAACATCGGCGACAATATGAACCGTATTTACTGCGTGGACTCCGCCATCCGTTCCATGAACGGCAAGCCCATGCTGGGCGTGGCGTACACGCTGCACCTGCCCTCCGGTGACAACCTGCTGCTGCACAAGGCCATTGAGATGGCCCAGCCCGGCGATGTACTGCTGATCTCCGCCGGCGGTCCTGAGCGCGCCTACTGCGGCGAGCTGATGATGATGGACTGCCGCAACCACGGCTTTGCCGGCTGTGCCATTGACGGCTACCTGCGGGATATCGATGAGATCTCCCACATGGACTTCCCCGTGTTCGCCCGCGGCATCACACCCCAGGGCCCCTACAAGTTCGGCCCCGGCGAGATCAACGTGCCCATCGCCTTCGGCGGTCAGGTGGTTTTCCCCGGCGATATCGTTATCGGCGACACCGACGGCATGATCTTCGTGCGCCCCAGCGAAGCGGAGGAGATCCTGGAGAAGAGCTGGAAGCAGCACGCCAAGGAGGATATGCTCCACGCCAAGTACGACGAGGGTGCCACCGTGGCCTCCTACAATGAGGAGACCCGCGAGGCCACTCTGGCGGCGCTGGGCTGCCAGGTCATCGAAGGCCAGTGGAAGTGAGGTGCCGGCCATGAGTGAAGTGCTCCGCGTAGATGCGGAAAAGCTCCAGGCCGCCGTAGCGGCGATCATGGAGAAGGAGGGCGTTGCGCCGCAGGATGCCGCCATCGTGGCGGACAGCCTGGTGTCGGCCGAGCTGACCGGCCTGCAGTCCCACGGTGTGCAGCGCGTGAAATTCTATACCGACAGCATGGAGGCCGGCGGTACGGATCCCAGGTGCCGGATGAAGACGATCCGGGATTTCCCCGGCGGCGCATTGCTGGACGCCCAGGGCGCTCTCGGCATCGTGGCGGCCTACCGCGCTATGGAACTGGCGATCCAGAAGGCGAAGGACGTGGGCATCGGCATCGTGAATGTCCGCAATTCCAACCACTGCAGCTGCACGGCCTACTATATCCGTATGGCGGCCAAGGAGAATATGCTGGCCATCGTCAGCTCCAACGCGCCCAAGTCTATGGCGCCCTGGGGCAGCCGCGAGAAGTACCTGGGCACGAACCCCCTGGCGGTGGGCGCGCCCACCCACGGCGACCCGGTGATGATCGACATGGCTACCAGCGTGGTGGCCCGCGGCAAGATCATCCTGGCTGACAAGAAGGGCGACTCCATCCCGGAGGGGTGGGCCATCGATGTGGACGGCCATCCCACCACGGACGCGGCCAAGGCCCTGGAGGGCTGTGTGCTGCCCTTCGGCGGCGCAAAGGGCTCCGGCATCGCCATGATGATCGACGTATTCTCCGGCGTGCTGTCCGGCGCGGCCTATGGCAGCCACATCCACAAACCCTTTGCCCACCCCCGGGTGCCCATGGATACGGGCCACTGCATGATCGCCATCGACATCTCCCGCTTCCAGGACCCCGAGGAATTCAAGACCACCATGGACACCTACCGCAGCGAGGTGAAGGGCCTGAAGCCGGCGGCCGGCGTGGAGGAGATCTTCATGCCCGGTGAGATCGAGTGCAACAACTACCGCAAGAACCTGGAGGCCGGTCCTCAGCTGTCCCTGGCGGTGTACCGCGAGCTGGAGGGCCTGTGCGAGAAGCTGCATATTCCCTTTGACATTCTGAAGAAATAAGCGGAGGAAACGACGATGCTGATGCTGCAAGTACGCTATACCCTCCAGGAGGGCAAGGACCCCGCCGCCTTCGTCCACGCATTGGAGCAGGCGGATATCCCGGCCCGTACCCGCGCCGAGACTGGCTGCTGCCAGTATGAGTTCTTCTATTCCGCGTCGTCGCCGAACGAGGTCCTGCTGTTGGAGGCCTGGGCGGATGAGATCGCGCAGCAGGCCCACAAGGGCACGGCCCAGTGCGCCGAGCTGCAGAAGGTCAAGGCCCAATATGTGGCCGACGTGTCCTTCAGGCAGTATACGGCGGAATGAATACGACGTACCGGGCCTCTCCTGCGAGGGAGAGGTCCGGGCATCGCGGAGGTAAGTGCGTATGAATTGCGTGATCGACAAAATGACATCGCCCCGTTCCCTGCTGATGATCCAGCGGGCAAAGGAGCTGCAGAAGAGCGACAGCTCCTATATCTCCCTGGCCGGCGGCGAACCGGACTTTGATACGCCTGCGGCGGTGACCGAGGCGGCCATCGCCAGTCTGCGCCGGGGCAACACCCATTACGTGGTGGGCCCGGGCATCCCGGAGCTGCGGCAGGAGATACAGCAGAAGCTGCTGCGGGAGAACGGCATCCAGACAGAGGCTGACCGTATTCTGGTGACGCCGGGCGGCAAGATGGCCATTTATCTGGCGGTCCAGGCCGTGCTGAACCATGGCGACAAGGTCCTGCTGCCGGAGCCGGCATGGGTATCCTATGAGTCCATCGTCATCTCCGCCGGCGCCGAAGCCGTAAAGGTCCCGCTGTCCCCGGCGGACCACTACCGGCTGACAGAGGCGCTGCTGGAGCAGCACTACACGCCGGAGGTGCGGCTCATCATCATCAACTACCCCAATAACCCCACCGGCCGCATCCTGCATCAGGACGAGGCGGAGGCGCTGTCCGCGTTCATGCAGCGCCACCCGGACGTGCTGCTGCTGTCCGACGAGGTGTACGACGCCATTGTCTATGACGGTGTGCGGTCCATCAGCATGGCCTCCCGCCCCGAGGTGGCGGACCGGGTCATCACCATCAACGGCTTTTCCAAGTTCGCGGCCATGACCGGCTGGCGCATGGGCTATCTCACCGCCCGCAGGGACATTTACGCCGCGATCTACAAGCTGTACCAGCAGAGCGTCTCCTGCATGAGCGGCTTTCTGCAGGAGGGCGCGGTGCAGGCCTTCCGCATCCCTGATGAAGTAGAGGCCATGCGTCAGAGCTACCAGCGTCGGCGCGATGCCTTTGTGGGCCGGCTCAACGCCATCCCGGGCGTGCACTGCCAGATGCCCGAGGGTGCCTTCTACGCCTGGGTGTCCTTCGATGTGGACATGACCTCCGACGAGATGTGCGACTACATTCTGGACCATGCCAAGGTGGTGGGCGTCTCCGGCGCGGCCTACGGCATGACCCAGGGCTGCTTCCTGCGCTTCTCCTTTGCCAGTGATGACGCGGCGCTGTCAGCCGCGGCCGACCGGATCGAGGCGGCTATGCGGGCGTATCAACAACGATAACCGACGGAGCTTTCTTCCTGTCTTCCTCTCCCCACAAAACACCACACCCCACGGCGCTTGCGCCGTGGGGTGTGGTGTTTTGTGTCCAGCGCCGGTCTTTACTGCTTGTTTCCCGGCTGGAACGCACCGCTGGGCGGGGTGGGTGCGCTGCCGGGGTCAAAGCTGCCGCCGGGTATCTGACCGGGCTGACTGCCCATGCTGCCCATGCCGCTGTCGGCCTTGGAGCTCATGGAAGCGGTGCCGCCCTCGCCGGTCTCCAGCAGAACGTAGGCGTGCAGGCCGCAGGTTTCGCAGATGTACACGCCCTCATCGGCGTTGAACTTGTAGCTGTGACCCAGGGCCTCGGCGCCCTCTGCCACGGTCTTGTCGCCCTTCACCAGGCCATACTTGTCGGTGCGAATCTGGGTAAAGGCAGGGCTGGTGCAGCTGGCCGCCACGCTCACCTCGCTGCTGGCGCCGTCTGCCAGATCGCCCAGCAGGTCGGTCATCTTGGCGCTGTCGCGGATGTTGGCGCACCACAGGAACTCGCTGTTGTTGTTGTCGCCCTCATCGCTCACCTGGCGCTGATAATCCGGGTTCAGGTTCACGGCCTCCTGGCTGTAACGAACCTCGGCATCGGCGGCGTTGGGGTAGCTGAAGCTGAAGTTGGTGGCCACATTCACCGTCAGGGTGGGGTTGCTGGTCAGCTTGGCCGCGTCAAACTGCATCCCGACCGGATTGCCGCTCTCGTCCATAACGGGGGTGTAGCAGCTGGTGAAATCGTAATCCTCGTAGATTTCCAGGGCGGCAATGGGCTTGTTCTGCACAGTCTTGTCGCCGTCGGCATTCACATAGTAGGAGCTTGCGGTAAAGGCGCGCCCGTCGCTGGAATATTTCACGGTGTCGTATTCCTTGAACAGGGCCA
>ERZ779874.2266-NODE-2266-length-16346-cov-98.449573_pt1 | contig 16346 bp, 11 predicted proteins | sample MGYA00511031_ERZ779874 | MGnify/ENA primary metagenome ERZ779874 (study PRJEB29588, sample SAMEA2156850) | human gut metagenome | biome: human gut; feature: human-associated habitat; material: faeces | place: Denmark | collected 2008/2010 ...
CGATAGCTATCCGGAAATGCCCTGAGTAAATCAAGCAGGTATAAGATGGAAAGAGGATGTCCTTAACTGGGGAGGTCTTATGGACGTGTGTAGGAAGTAGCTTTCCGAATCACGGAGTAAAGCTTGTCATAAGAAGTCAGCCGAGATCATAGTACCTGATGCTTTATCTACTCTCATTGGGGAAGGACTGAACTATTAGTCAATTGAACAGTAAATGAAAGTTACTCCATGAAGGAAAGAACGCAAGTTCAGCGACAACAGCTTTGGTTTCCGTCTCCATCGAAGTTGTCACAAGGCATTAGGCGGGCGCAGGAATAGATACCCCAAGGCTATAAGTACTGTGTATTCCTTGACCTTGAACGCTTCTTCGATACGGTGAACCATAGCATGCTGATAAGGCTGCTGTCGCGCACCATACGGGACGGGCGTGTCCTATCCTCATCCATAAGTGTCTGACGGCAGGCGTCATGGTTAAATGCAGTTATGAAACGAGTGTTGAAGGCGTTCCTCAGGGAGGTCCATTCAGAAGCTGTTTTGAATTTATCGTGCGATGATTTGGAATGAGTTTTTGAGGCATTTTCGCTTCTGTGATGAGGAAGATAGCGGGCTATCTGACGAAGGACAGGAGCGAAAAGGACCAAAAAATCGCCCAAAGCACACACGAAAACGGATACATCAAGCCAAGAAAAACTTTTTGGAGAAATTCAAAACAGCTTCTAAGTCTCCTGTTGGCAAACATCATGCTTAATGAACTGGACAAGGAACTATTTCGGAGGGGACACAAGTTTGTTCGTTATGCGGATGACTGCCTGATACTATGCCGGAGCAAGCGTGCTGTAGCACGCGTTCGTGAGAGCATCTTCACTTATATCGAATCGAGACAAGACAGAGGTGGTTTATGCAGGCAAGGTAAAGTATTTAGGTTACTCTTTCTACAAGTCTACCTATGAATGGCTTCGTCACCGGATACGCAGTTATGTATGGAAGAGTTGGAAGAAGTGTCAAATTGCATCAGAACTAAGGAACCGCCGTATGCCGGACGGTGATGTGAGAGGTCGGAAAATGAAAGTAGGAAGAAAACTGCTTCGTTTCCCTCCTACTCGATTATATACAAATTTCTATGAATGTGGTAATTAGTCTTGACAAATAGTTGGCGTTTTTTTACTTATTTATTCTTTTTTGTTATGTTAAGTTCCAATTTGTTTTGTTTGTGCTTTGCACATTTATCTTTTTATTATAAATCACAGCTTTAAAAACCGTTTTATTTCTTCGTAAATTTAATTCTTTTTCGTACCTTCGCACTGATTTAGAAAATATTAAAGATAATGACGAAACAGCTATTGAAACCTGATTACATCTTCGAGTCTAGTTGGGAAGTTTGTAATAAGGTCGGTGGAATATACACCGTATTATCAACAAGGGCAAAAACCTTGCAAGCTGCATTTCCGGATCGAATTTTCTTTATCGGCCCGGATGTTTGGAGAGGTAAGGAGAATCCTTTGTTTGCCGAAGATGAGAAAACACTGCAATTGTGGCGTGAGTATGCGCAGAATGAAGGATTGAAGATTCGTGTAGGGCGTTGGAATATTCCAGGACATCCGATTACGATTTTGGTGGACTTTGCTCCGTTTTATGACCAAAAGAATGAAATTTATACTCAAGCGTGGCTTGATTATCAAATTGATTCTTTACATGCTTATGGTGATTATGACGAGGCATCGATGTTTTCTTATGCTGCCGGAAGGGTAGTGGAGAGTTTTTATCGTTATAATTTGTCCGTTCAAGATAAAGTGATTTATCAGGCTCATGAATGGATGACGGGTTTGGGTGCTTTATATGTACAGAAAAAAGTGCCTGAAATTGCTACTATATTTACTACGCATGCTACTTCTATCGGGCGTTCGATTGCGGGTAATAATAAACCTTTATATGATTATTTGTTTGCATACAATGGTGACCAAATGGCACAAGAATTGAATATGCAATCAAAACATTCTATCGAGAAACAGACCGCTCATCATGTGGATTGTTTTACTACGGTGAGTGAAATTACCAACAATGAATGTCGTGAATTGCTTGATAAGCCGGCTGATGTCATCTTGATGAACGGTTTTGAAGATGATTTCGTTCCGAAAGGAGATAGTTTTGAACTTAAGCGTAAACATGCCCGTAATGTCATGTTGCGCATAGCTAATAAGTTATTGGGCACTCGCTTGAGTGATGAAGAAACAATGATTATCGGTACAAGCGGCAGGTATGAATTTAAGAATAAGGGTATTAATGTTTATCTTGAAGCATTGAACCGTTTGACTCGTGATAAGAATCTTAAAAAAGACATATTGGCTTTCATTAATGTTCCGGGGTGGGTAGGAGATGCCCGTGAAGATTTACTGGAACGGATGAAGAGCGATGAAGAATATACGACCCCGCTTGAAGTTCCTTTTATTACCCATTGGTTACATAATATGACTCATGATCAAGTGTTGGATATGTTGAAATATTTAAACATGTCTAATGCACCGGAAACGAAGGTGAAAGTGGTTTTTGTGCCTTGTTATCTGGACGGGAAAGACGGACTGGTGAATGAGCATTATTATGACTTGCTGATTGGTATGGATTTGAGTGTATATCCTTCATATTATGAACCTTGGGGGTATACACCTTTGGAAAGTATAGCTTTTCATGTACCCACCATTACTACAGATTTGGCGGGATTCGGCTTATGGGTCAATTCACTTGAAAAACACGAGGGAAGATTGCAAGGCGGTGTAAGAGTTATTCATCGTACTGATTATAATTATTCGGAGGTGGCGGATGCGATAAAAGACACTGTGACAGAATTCTCTGCTTTATCAGAGAAAGAAATAAGTAAAATACGTGAGAATGCGGCAGCTATTGCCGAAAAGGCTTTGTGGAAGCATTTCATTCAATATTATTATGAGGCATACGATGTAGCTTTGCGTAAGGCAGGGCAACGTCTTTCTCAAAAGTAGCAATAACAAAAAATTCATTTACATTTAAATTAAGCAATATGAAAGTCAAGACTAATTATGCTAACACTCCGGCTTGGAGAGAGGTTAATGTAAAATCTCGTATTCCGGAACCTTTGAAGATGTTGGATAAAATGGCTCGCAACATTTGGTGGGCTTGGAATGACGAAGCAACAGAGATGTTTAAAGAATTAGATCCGGAATTGTGGCAAGCCGTAGCCCAGAATCCGGTTGCATTGTTGGAGCGCTTGAGCTATGAAAAGTTGGAAGACATTTCTTCTGATAAAGATATGCTTAAGAAAATCAATGATGTATATACCAAGTTCGAGGCTTATATGAATGTAAAGCCCGATGCATCACGTCCTTCCGTTGCTTATTTCTGTATGGAGTATGGTCTGACTCATGTCCTGAAAATCTATTCAGGAGGTTTGGGTATTTTGGCAGGTGACTATCTGAAAGAAGCATCAGATAGTAACGTGGATATGTGTGGTGTTGGTTTCCTGTATCGCTATGGCTATTTCAAGCAAACCTTGTCGATGGACGGTCAGCAAATCGCTAATTACGAAGCGCAGAATTTCGGTAGCCTGCCGTTGGAGCGCGTAGTCGATGCGGAAGGCAAACCTTTGGTTCTTGATGTTCCGTATCTGAATTATTATGTTCATGCATACGTATGGAGAGTGAATGTAGGTCGTGTTCCTTTGTATCTGCTGGATACCGATAATGAAATGAATAGCGAATACGACCGCCCGATTACTTATCAACTTTATGGTGGTGATTGGGAAAACCGTCTGAAACAAGAAATTTTGTTAGGTATCGGTGGCGTATTGTTGTTGAAAAAGCTGGGTATCAAGAAAGATGTATATCATTGCAACGAAGGACATGCGGCTTTGTGCAATGTTCAACGGTTGTGCGATTATGTAGAAAGCGGAATGACGTTCGACGAAGCATTGGAAATCGTACGTGCTTCTTCTTTGTATACGGTTCATACCCCGGTTCCTGCGGGCCATGATTATTTCGATGAAGGATTGTTTGGCAAATATATGGGTGGTTATCCTCAACGTATGGGTATCACTTGGGACGAGTTGATGGACTTGGGACGTATCAATCCGGGTGATCACGGTGAGCGTTTCTGTATGTCTACTTTTGCCTGCAACACTTGTCAGGAAGTAAACGGTGTGAGCTGGTTGCATGGAAAAGTTTCTCAGGAAATGTTCTCGGGCATTTGGAAGGGATATTTCGCAGAAGAAAATCATGTAGGTTATGTAACCAACGGTGTACACTTCCCCACTTGGTGTGCTTCCGAATGGAAGAAGCTGTATAATAAGTATTTCGACTCGAACTTCATGAACGACCAGTCGAATCCGAAAATTTGGGAAGCTATTTACAACGTGCCCGATGAAGAAATCTGGAAGACTCGTTTGGCGTTGAAGAATAAGTTGATTGACTATATCCGCGAGAAGTTCCGCAAGAATTGGCTGAAGAACCAAGGTAATCCGGGCTTGATTGTATCGTTGCTTGATAAGATTAATCCAAATGCGTTGACTATCGGTTTTGCCCGCCGTTTCGCTACTTACAAGCGTGCGCATCTGTTGTTCAGCGATTTGGACCGTCTGTCTAAGATTGTGAACAATCCTGACTATCCGGTACAGTTCTTGTTCGCCGGAAAGGCTCACCCGCATGATGGTGCTGGTCAGGGATTGATTAAACGTATCATTGAAATCTCCAATCGTCCGGAATTCTTGGGTAAGATTATCTTCTTGCAAGATTATGATATGAAGTTGGCTCGCCGTCTGGTATCGGGCGTTGATATTTGGATGAATACTCCGACCCGTCCGTTGGAAGCTTCAGGTACATCTGGAGAAAAAGCGTTGATGAACGGTGTTGTAAACTTCTCTGTGCTCGACGGATGGTGGTTGGAAGGTTATCGTGAAGGTGCCGGTTGGGCATTGACCGAGAAACGTACTTACCAGAATCAAGAATACCAAGATCAGCTGGATGCTGCTACTATCTATAGTTTGCTGGAAACCGAAATCCTGCCGCTGTATTACGCGCGTAATAAGAAAGGTTATTCTGAAGGTTGGGTTAAGACCATCAAGAACTCGATTGCGCAGATTGCTCCACATTACACGATGAAACGCCAGTTGGATGATTATTATGCTAAGTTCTACGGAAAAGAAGCTGAACGTTTCCACGCTTTGGAGGCCGATAATTATGCCAAACTGAAAGCATTGGCGGCTTGGAAGGAAGAAGTTGCGGCTAAGTGGGATTCTATCCAGGTGGTTTCTATGAACAAGTGTGAAGAACTTCGCCAAGGCAACGTAGAGAGCGGCAAAGATTATGTCATCACGTGTGTGATTGACGAAAAGGGTCTTAATGATGCGGTAGGTGTGGAAATGGTGGTTACTTACACCAATGCCGAAGGTAAGGAATATGTTTACAGTGTCGTTCCGATGGAACTGGTAAAACGTGAAGGTGATTTGTATACCTTTAAGTTGAATTACAGCATTTCGAATGCTGGAAGTTTCAAGGTAGCATACCGTATGTATCCGAAGAATATCGATCTGCCTCACCGTCAGGACTTCTGCTATGTACATTGGTTTAATGAATAATCAACTGTAAGCTATTGTAATTGCATAAGGAAACAAGCCGGTGGAATTCTGTATGATGATTCTGCCGGCTTGTTCGTTATTTTGTATGTAGTGGGTAAGCATTCGAAATGCATCTTTTAAACCTTGAGGTTTGGTTATAGCTTTGCGATAGCAAATAGAATTAAACCTCAAGTATTATGAACAGACTAGAATTTGAAGAATTAGAACTGCAGTTACAGCAAAGGGACTGCCGTTGAAGTCGTACCTACAACAAATAGGTGTAAGTTATTCGACCTATCACTATTGGCGTAAAAAATGTTCAGTTGACAAGAATAGTGTCACGCAAGAGTTGGCTCCCATCTGTTTCAAACAGGCTGCTACGGAATCTTCCCTTGAAGAACAAATACCTCATGGTGTGGCATTACTATTTCCCAATGGTCTTCGTGTCCACTTCGGAAATGGTTCTGAAGAGATACTTATGGAATTAGAAGCTGTTTTGAATTTCTCCAAAAAGTTTTTCTTGGCTTGATGTATCCGTTTTCGTGTGTGCTTTGGGCGATTTTTTGGTCCTTTCCGCTCCTGTTCTTCGTCAGATAGCCCGCTATCTTCCTCATCACAGAAGCGAAAATGCCTCAAAAACTCATCCCAAATCATCGCACGATAAATTCAAAACAGCTTCTATTGACCAAAAGTCTTGGAGGCGGCCATGTTTAACTTGAACGACACTATGCGCTACTTCCTGTGTCCGGGCATTACAGATATGCGCAAAGGTATCAGTTTGTTGTGCGGAGTGGTACATGAAAAGATGAACAGTGAAGTGAAGAACGGTGATGTCTTCATCTTCATCGGCTCCAGCCGCAAACTCATGAAATTGCCTCATGCAGAAGATGGAGGCATGGTGATGTATGTGAAACGTCTGGAAGCCGGTTGCTTCAAACTGCCCAAATACGATCCTGGGTCAAAAAGTTATTCCATGGAATGGCGTGACCTGGTGATGATGGTCGAGGGTATTCAGGAGAATCCTGAACAGAGACTCCGGCGGTTAAGGGCAGAACGAAAGGAATACCATGTATGACATGCCCTAATCCCTATCTTGACTGAAAAAAAGCAAAAAAAGCACTCTATGTTTTGTACATATCAAAAATATATATATCTTTGCCAATGATTTAAAGTTGTAACGATTACAAATAAAGAGTATAAAGATGAAGGTTTACGAATATCTGCTCAGTTATCAAATCAAGCCGTCCGTACAACGCATTGCCATTATGGATTACTTGCTGAAGCATCATACTCACCCGTCTATCGATGAGATTTATATGGCTTTATGCCAAGATATTCCTACCCTGTCGAAAACAACTGTCTACAACACATTGAAATTGTTTGTAGAGCATGGGGCGGCACGCATGCTGACTATTGATGAACGAAACGCGTGTTTTGACGGAGACACTTCAGCACACGCGCATTTCCAATGCAAAGTATGCGGAAAAATAACGGATGTTCCCTTGGTATCGGAAGAGATGGAAGAAACCAAACGCTTGAAACAAAAAGGTTATCGAATAGAAGAAATACACTATTATTACAAAGGTGTATGTCCCGATTGCCTGCACGCAAACGATAATTAAACGCATGGCCTTCGGGCTATCGGATAAAATAATTAAATAACTAACAACTAAAAAATTTTGACTTATGAAAAAATTTATCTGTACTGTATGTGGTTACATCTACGAAGGTGAAACAGCTCCCGAAAAATGCCCTCTATGCAAGGCTCCTGCTTCTAAATTCAAAGAAATGGAAGAAGACAACAACGGACTGACTTTCGTTGACGAACACGTAATCGGCGTGGCTAAAGGTTGCGACGAAGAAATGATTAAAGATTTGAACAACCACTTCATGGGCGAATGTACTGAAGTAGGCATGTACTTGGCCATGAGCCGCCAGGCAGACCGCGAAGGCTATCCCGAAGTAGCCGAAGCTTTCAAACGTTATGCTTGGGAAGAAGCTGAACACGCTTCGAAATTCGCGGAACTCTTGGGCGACTGCGTATGGGACACCAAGACAAACCTGGAAAAACGCATGAATGCTGAAGCTGGTGCCTGCGAAGACAAAAAACGTATCGCTACTCGTGCTAAACAACTGAATCTGGACGCTATCCACGATACCGTACACGAAATGGCTAAAGACGAAGCTCGTCACGGAAAAGGTTTCGAAGGCCTGTATAATAGATATTTCAAAAAATAATATGCTGAATACCCGATAAAGAGGGGGTGCGTTAAAACACAGTCGTTTTAATGCACCCCTCTTTTTTAACTTAGTTTTTGATGCAAACTCTTTTCACTACAGTAAGCATTCGATAAATCCATTCAGGAACTGAACAATTTTTATAGGCTGGGTGGGGTTGGATGTCCCTGCCCAGTCACTGGACAATATAACCAATACTTCGTTAAATAAACTCTGTGCCTTCGTGCCTCTGTGTTCGATAAAACAAATTTGAACACAGAGACACGGAGGAATAATTTAGAGAACTCTGTCCACTTGAGAAAAATAAAAACTCTGCGCTTTTGCGCCTCTGCGTTCGATAAAACAAAAACTATTAACTATTCATTCTTAACTATTAACTATTGATTACATGAAAAAGAAAAACATTTGAAGGATTATCATCCAGACGTTGGTTACGATTCTGACCGCTATCGGGACCTCATTGGGAGTCACTTCGTGCCTTTAAGGTGAAGAATTAAGGATGAAGAGGCTGTCTCAAAAATAGAGTCTGACTATCATTTTTGTCACCTTGGGCATCGCAAAAGATTCCGAAACATCGGTAGATGCATACGGGATTCTTCGCTATACTCGGAATAGCATGCTTTTTGGTAGTTGATTCTTGTTTTGAGACAGCCTTTTCATCTTTAGTCTTTAAGAAATATGTTGTTAATCAGCTGGCTTTCTATTGTTAGTCTCGTTTTTTTTTCTATTTTTGAGAAATCGAAAAACTCTTAATAAATACGTTTGTGAAAAAAAATTATGTGTTTGGATGTGTGCTTGCGGTATGTCTGTTCGCTTGTAGTGAAGATGTGACTTTGGAAGTCAACACGGAGGATAAAACAGGTTATGAATCTTTAACTGATGAAGAGACAGCTGTTTTAAGTATGAAATTGCAAGGAACTTTTGTTTCTGAAAGTGATGCTTTACAAAAAGCAACAAAATTTTGGGGGCTTACTTCTTCGAGGACTGATTTGCAAGAAAAAGTGTGCCGTGTCTTTTGGGTAAAATATCAATCATCTTTGTCTCAAATGTCCAGGACTATTGAAAACGAAGATAGTATCCCTGTTTATTTGGTTAATCGTGTCAACGGTGGTTCGGTGCTTGTTGCTGGTGATGAACGTTTACCTGAAATTCTTGCATATTCAGAAGAAGGAGAGTTGTCGTTAGAGAAAAATGGTTCGGGGTTGGATGTTTTTATAGATAATTTGCCTGCCTTTATTAGTTCTGAAATAAATAGATTTGAAATTCGTAATGATTCGTTGTTGCAAAATGTAGAGAATATATCGAGGGGAGTGGTCGAACCGGTACCTTGGCAACGATTGGAAGTGGAGACGACTCCTTGGATAACCACTTATTCTTATCCACAATTGGTCAGTGTGACATGGAATCAGACAGGATTATATAATCAGAAGTTCCCTTCTGTGGTTTGTGATAATTCTACGAATATTCAATTGGAACATGCTTATGCAGGATGTGTTCCTGTTGCTATTTCACAAATATTGTCATTTCATAAATATCCGGTGAAATTTGGAAATACGATAGTCAATTGGCTGGAGATAACCCGTTATCCTTCTATAGACTTATTAAGTCCTACATATAGGGACCAGTTACAAAGTTTGCTGTATGAGATAGCTGAGGATGAGACAATAGAGATTGAGTATGATTGCTCAGGGACATCCTCTAATATATATTGTGCTAATGCTTTTTTTGAGAAGATGGGATATGTGACTGATGGCGTGCAAAGTTATCAAAATGAAAAAGTAAAAGGGTCAATTAGTAATAGTCGACCTGTGTATGCCCGTGGAGAAAGTAGTGGTAGCAGTAGTGGACATGCTTGGGTGATTGATGGTGGAGAAGGAAAGAAAAGGACACGAACGGAACGTGTATATCAATATATAGGAAATGAAGAAAAACCGTCTAATCCTATTGTCTCATGGGAGTGGCGGCTTATACGTGAAACCTATGATGTGACAGAGCAAGAATATGTACATTGTAATTGGGGTTATGGAGGAATGTATGATGGGTATTATATTCAGAAAGCATTCAACCTGACGGATGACGTTTGGGGCGATGGTGCTTCTTATACGAAAGAATTATATACATTGACAAACATTAAACGTAGATGATTATGAAAAAGCTTATTAGATTGGCGCTGATGGGCGTATGGGTATTGTCGGCTTGCGATAACGACGCGGATGCAGGCGGCGGGAGCTTTGAACAGACGGAATTCCAGCCGATAGAGTTAAGTGTGACAGAACAGACGATGGCGCAAGGGCAAACTGATTTTGCCTATTCGCTTTTCGCGCTCTTGAATCGGGGAAGAGAAGGAGAGGACCTGCTGGTTTCGCCTTTCAGCCTGCAGTGTGCGTTGGGGATGTTGTCGAACGGGGCGATGGGCGAAACGCGCGATGAAATAGTCCGTGCCATGGGGCTGGACGGCTATTCGCAAGAGGAAGTGAATGGTTACTTCCAGAAGCTGATACGGGGCATGAACGGGGTGAGTCCTTTTGTTTCGGTGCAGACTTCCAATTCTGTCTGGGTGAACCGGCAGATGGTGCTGAATGAGGCGTTCCGCCAGACCGGTGAGGAAAAATATGGGGCACTTGTGTCGTCGCTGGACTTTGGAGACCCCTCTTCGGTGGACCAGGTCAACGCGTGGTGCAACGAGACGACCCATGGCAAGATTCCCAGGATATTGGGCAGCCTTTCCCCCTCCATCTATGTCTATTTGCTTAATTCGGTTTACTTTAAGGCGCGCTGGGACACGGAGTTTCCGGTGGACCAGACGCGGCAGGGCGATTTTCATGCCGGGGCGGGCGGTGTCCTGCAGGCGAGTTTCATGCACCAGACGGTGGAACATGGCTATTTGGCGAGGGGAGAATCGTTTACCAGTGCCGTGCTTCCGTATGTAGGCGGTCATTATGAGATGCGTTTCATTTTGCCCGATGAAGGCGCTACGGTGGATGAAGTGGCGGATGCGCTGGCTTCTCCGGGAGTTTTGCAGGCAGCCATAGACAATGGCGAGGAATGCCGTATCAATTATGCGGTACCCCGTTTCGAGATGGAAAACGATATTACGTTGAACGGTGCGTTGCAGGCATTGGGCATGAAGCTTGCCTTTACGGATGAAGGCGATTTGTCGGCATTGACCACTCCGTATGCTCCGGTTTCTACCATCTTTCAGGTAGCTACGCTGAAGGTAGACGAAGAAGGGTCGGAAGGGGCGGCGGTAACAGCCGTTACGGATGGTGCTCCGCTTCCCGATGAAGCAAGGAAAGAAATAGACTTTACACTGGACCGCCCTTTCCTTTTCCTCTTGACCGAAACCGGCACGGGGACGGTGCTCTTTATGGGTAAAATGGAAAAACCGAAATGAAATGAATATCCGCATTTTGCCGATACTCCTTATCAGGCAAAATGCGGATTCCATTTTTATTATGGCTAAATCAGATGCCGTGTGCGTCGGCTTCCTTACTGATTTTCTTAATCAATCCCTGCAATACGGCACCCGGCCCGCATTCTACGAATTCGGTGGCTCCGTCGGCTATCATGTTCTGCACGGTTTGCGTCCAGCGCACAGACGCGGTGAGCTGTGCCACCAGGTTGGCTTTGATTTCGGCGGGGTCGGTATGTGGCTTGGCGTCTACGTTCTGGTAGACGGGGCATTCTGGCGTATGGAACTCTGTAGCGTTGATGGCGGCTTCCAGTTCTACTTTAGCCGGATTCATCAACGGAGAGTGGAAAGCGCCTCCTACCTTCAGCGGAAGGGCACGTTTGGCTCCGGCCGCTTTCATCCGTTCGCAAGCCTTGTTGATGCCTTCGATAGAGCCGGAGATGACGATTTGGCCGGGGCAGTTGTAGTTGGCGGCTACGCACACTTCGCCTTCCTGTGCCACTTGCGCGCAGATCTCTTCTACCTTTTCATCGGGTAGGGCGATGATGGCGGCCATGGTGGAAGGCTGCATTTCGCAGGCTTTCTGCATCGCCATCGCGCGTGCGTAAACCAGTTTCAATCCGTCTTCGAACGACAGGGCACCGGCGGCCACCAATGCCGAGAACTCGCCCAGCGAGTGCCCGGCGGCCATGTCGGGCTTGAACCCGTCGCCCAAGCAGAGTGCCGAGATGACCGAGTGGAGGAACACGGCGGGCTGGGTCACCTTGGTCTGGCGCAGGTCTTCGTCCGTGCCGCTGAACATGATGTCCGTGATGCGGTATCCTAAGATTTCGTTCGCTTTCTCGAATAATTCTTTTGCCAAGGGGGAGCTTTCGTAGAGGTTCTTGCCCATGCCTACGAACTGTGCTCCCTGGCCGGGGAATACAAATGCTTTCATATCGGTTGTTTTTAAGTTAATGTTTGGGACAAAGGTACGAATTTATAGGAAAACAAAATTGGTTTGCGAGAAAAAATCGAATGCGGAGAATTTTTTATTGAACACAGAGACACAAAGACACAGAGAAATAATTTAGAGAACTCTGTGTCTCCGTGCCTCTGTGTTCGATAAAAAGATAAACTCTGCGCTTTTGCGCCTCTGCGTCCGGTTTATCCTATCCACCGATAGTCTTCATTGCCACAGGCGCGAAGAAATGGTTCAACGGACCGTGACCCGCTCCGATATGTACGTCTTTTCCAGTCGAAATGCCTTGGTGGACGTATGCTTTGGCTTTGCGTACCGCTTCGCCGAGCGGTTCTCCCAGGGCGAGGTAAGTGGCAATGGCGGAGGACAGGGTGCAGCCGGTGCCGTGCGTGTTGCGGCTTTCTATTTTGGGGGAAGAGAACAGGCGGGGCTGCGTTTCTCCTTTTATATATAATACGTCGCACATTTCTTCTTCCTCCAGGTGTCCTCCTTTGACCAGGACGGCCTGGCTCCCGAAGGCGAGCAGTTCGCGGGCGGCGGCCTCCATTTCGCTCAGGGTGGAAATCTTCTTGCCTGTCAATGCCTCGGCTTCGTGCAGGTTGGGGGTGATAAGGGTGGCGAGCGGCATTAGGCGGCCGGTTAAAGCCGTGATGGCATCTTCTTCCATCAGCCTGTGTCCGCTGGTTGAAATCATCACGGGGTCGAGCACGGTGTAATGAGAGGGGTATGCTTCCAGGCTTTCGGCGATGGCGCGGATGGTCCCGGCATCGTTTACCATGCCTATCTTGACGGCGCGCGGGCGGATGTCGGCCATCACGGCTTCGATTTGCGCTTTTACGCAGGCGGGCGGCACGGGATGGATGCCCGTCACGCCGCGGGTGTTTTGTACGGTAATGGCGGTGACGGCGCTTGCCGCGTAGGCTCCCAGTGCCGATATGGTCTTGATGTCGGCTTGTATGCCGGCTCCTCCGCTACAGTCCGAGCCGGCGATGGTGAGTATGCATGGATAATGTTTCATGTGTTTTTTGTTGTTTGGATGGTTTATGCCGCAAAGGTAGGAAATTTCCCGTTACCTTGTCCGGCGCTGGCCGGAAAGCCTGGCACATACTTCTTGTATTATGTACGATAAAGCGGTTTGAGGTTGTTGTATGATGTATGAAAACTATCGGATTGAGAAATAATGTTTTATAACATAGTAAATATTTGTGGTTTTTTTGAACAACGTATTGTAAAACTACGTATATTTGCGGTGTTAAAAGAAAACAAAGATGGAAAAGCAGGCCGGAAATAACCAATTGATAGATGTGCATGTGTCGGTAGACTGTGCGGTCATCGGATTTGACGGGGAACAGTTCCGGGTGCTTTTGGTCAGACAGATAGGCAAGCGGACGGACGGTACGTTTAACGACTGGAAGCTTCCGGGGAGCCCGATTTACGTGGATGAAGACTTGGACGAGGCGGCGAAACGGGTGCTGACCGAGCTGGCCGGATTGAAAAACATCCGGATGAACCAGTTCAAGGCGTACGGGTCGAAGGACCGTATGGCCGACCCCCGCGACGTGATGTGGCTGGAGCACTTCCATCTGATAAAGGAAGGGAAGGTGGGACGGATCGTGACGATAGCCTATCTCGCCCTGCTGAAGATAGACCAGCGCAACAAGCGGCTTTCGGCCACGTATGACGCACGGTGGACGCCGGTGTCGGAAGTGGGGCCGCTGGCGTTCGACCACAACCGGATACTGAAAGACGCGATGGAGGTGATCCGTCATTACGTGGAGGCTTCCCCTTCGGTGATGTTCGACCTCCTACCGCGGAAGTTCACCGCGGCGCAGCTCCGGGTGCTTTTCCAGTTGGTGTACAACAAGGAGTTCGACGTGCGCAACTTCCATAAAAAGATGGCGCAGATGCCATACGTCGTGCCGCTGGAAGAAAAAGAAAAGGGAGTGGCTCACCGGGCTGCCCGGTATTACCGTTTCGACAGGAAAATATATAATAAGTATAAATGATTAAAAAACTGTAGTGTTATGTATTTGTTAGGGTATGATATAGGAAGTTCTTCGGTGAAGGCCAGCCTGGTGGACGCCGAGACAGGTAAATGTGTGGCTTCGGCTTTCTATCCGAAAACGGAAGCGGAGATTATCGCCGTCCGTCCGGGATGGGCTGAACAGAAGCCGGAAATGTGGTGGGCCAACTTGAAGTTGGCTACGGAAGCTATCATGGACGCGAACGGGGCGAAGAAGGAAGAAATCGCCGCTATCGGCATTTCTTACCAGATGCACGGGCTGGTTTGTGTGGACAAGCAGCAGCGGGTGCTCCGTCCGGCCATCATCTGGTGTGATTCGCGCGCCGTCCCTTACGGCGAGAAAGCTTTCCAGGCGTTGGGCGAAGAGAAATGCCTTTCGCACCTGCTGAACTCTCCGGGCAATTTTACCGCTTCGAAGCTGGCCTGGGTCAAGGAGAACGAACCGGAAATATTCTCTCAAATCGACAAAATCATGCTGCCGGGCGATTATATCGCCATGCGCCTGACGGGCGAGGTATGCACGACGGTATCGGGCCTGTCGGAAGGCATGTTCTGGGATTTCAAGGCGGACGATGTCGCCCAGTTCCTGCTGGATTATTATGGTTTCGACCGTTCGCTGATAGCCGATATCCGCCCTACTTTCTCCGAGCAGGGAAGGGTGACCGCCCTTGCCGCCGCCGAATTAGGCCTGAAGGAAGGCACCCCGGTGACTTACCGCGCGGGCGACCAGCCGAATAACGCGCTCTCCCTGAATGTGTTCAACCCGGGTGAAATCGCTTCTACTGCGGGCACGTCGGGAGTGGTTTATGGCGTGAACGGTTCGGTGAATTACGATCCCCAGTCGCGCGTGAACACGTTTGCCCATGTAAACCATGCGGCCGGGCAGACCCGTCTGGGCGTATTGCTCTGCATCAACGGTACAGGCATCCTGAACTCGTGGATAAAGCGTACGGTCGTGCCCGAAGGCGTTTCATACGCCGAGATGAACGACCTTGCCGCCCAGGCTCCTATCGGCTCGGGAGGCGTAAGCATCCTTCCTTTCGGCAACGGGGCGGAACGCATGCTTCAGAACCGGGAGACGGGATGCTCTATCCACGGAGTGAATTTCAACCTCCATACGCGCAACCATATCATCCGTGCGGCACAGGAAGGCATCGTGTTCTCGTTCAAGTATGGCATCGACATCATGAAAGGCATGGGCATGGATGTGCGGAAAATCCATGCGGGACACGCCAATATGTTCCTCAGCCCGATATTCCGCGACACGCTGGCGGGCGTGACGGGCGCGACCATTGAACTGTATGATACCGACGGCTCGGTAGGCGCGGCGAAAGGCGCGGGCATGGGCGCAGGCATCTATAAGGACAATGACGAGGCGTTCGCTACGCTGGACAAGCTGGCGGTCATCGAACCGGACGCAGCCAACCGGGCGGCATACGAGGACGCCTACCAACGCTGGCTGGAACGCATGCAGAAAATAGTAACCAAATAATCACATTTCATTAACTTTTAAACAAAAAAACTATGGCAACAAAAGAGTATTTTCCTGGTATCGGTAAAATCAAATTCGAAGGTGTAGAAAGCAAGAACCCGTTGGCTTTCCGTTATTATGACCCCGAAAGAGTGGTAATGGGAAAGAAGATGAAAGACTGGTTGAAATTCTCCATGGCTTGGTGGCACACGTTGTGCGCTGAAGGCGGCGACCAGTTCGGAGGCGGCACGAAGCAGTTCCCCTGGAAAGGAAACCCCGACAAGGTACAGGCTGCTAAGGACAAGGCTGACGCAGGCTTCGAAATCATGCAGAAAATCGGTATCGAATATTACTGCTTCCACGATGTAGACCTCTGCGACGAAGCAGACACGATTGAAGAATACGAAGCGAACATGAAGGAAATCGTGGCTTACCTGAAACAGAAACAAGCCGAAACAGGCATCAAGCTGCTGTGGGGTACGGCCAACGTATTCGGCCACGCGCGTTACATGAACGGTGCCGCCACCAATCCGGACTTCGACGTGGTAGCCCGTGCCGCCGTCCAAATCAAGAACGCTATCGACGCTACTATCGAACTGGGTGGTACCAACTATGTGTTCTGGGGCGGACGTGAAGGCTATATGTCGTTGCTGAACACCGACC
>ERZ779874.2268-NODE-2268-length-16337-cov-4.589915_pt1 | contig 16337 bp, 14 predicted proteins | sample MGYA00511031_ERZ779874 | MGnify/ENA primary metagenome ERZ779874 (study PRJEB29588, sample SAMEA2156850) | human gut metagenome | biome: human gut; feature: human-associated habitat; material: faeces | place: Denmark | collected 2008/2010 ...
GGCTGTTGGTGCCCATTGCCAGTCTTGAGAATATTGGAGAGGAAGCGATCGCCACGGTGCGCAAGGACGCGGGCGATGATCCTGACGTGACGGATGGAGCGGCGATCGTGGCGGCCGTTAGTTGGTTACCCGCCGGGGCGACGAACCGGATCGAGATCGCCGGTGGTGTAGGCGTAGGTCGGGTGACGCTCCCCGGATTGGGGATCGCGGTGGGCGAGGCGGCGATCAACGCGACCCCGCGGCGGATGATCCTCGAGAATCTGGAGCGGGAGCTCCGGAAAGCTTATGGTGATCGCTGGCCCGGAGTGCGGGTCGTGATCTCGGTGCCCGAAGGTGCCGAGCTGGCGAAGCGCACTTTCAATCCCCGCCTGGGTATCGTCGGGGGCATCTCGATCCTCGGTACCTCGGGCATCGTGAAGCCCTTCTCGTCGGAGGCTTTCGTCAATTCCATCCGTAAGGAGATGGGGGTCGCCATCGCCTCGGGTACGCCGGCGGTGGTGATCAACTCGGGCGCCAAGAGCGAGCGTTTCTTGCGGGCCTATTTCCCCGGCTTGCCCGCGCAGGCATTCGTGCAATATGGCAATTTTATTGGCGAGACAATCCAGGTAGCGGCCGAGGCGGGCGCGACCGACCTGCGTTTGGGCATCATGCTGGGCAAGGCGGTCAAGCTGGCCGAGGGGCATTTGGATACGCACAGCCACAAGGTGGTCTTCAACCGCGATTACCTGACGCGGCTCGCCACGGAGGCGGGTTGCTCGCCAGCGGCGATTGACCTGATCGGGCGGATGACCTTGGCCCGCGAGTTGTGGGAGGGCCTCTCGGCCGACGATAGCGACCGTTTCTTCACCCGCCTGCTCGACGATTGCCTGGCGGTTTGTGCCCCGCTTTTCCCCGGCAAATTGACGATCCTCTTGATTGACGACGCGGGGAGCGTGCGCTATCAGGTCGATCACCAGCGGTAAAGCTCCCTGAAATTCTCCGGCCGGTGCTTGCGGCGGTATTCACCCGGTGTCATGCCCTCCGTCTTGAGGAAATGTTTCGATAGGGCGGGGGCCCCGCTAAAGGGACTCTTGCTGGCGATCTCACTGATAGATAGATCGGTGCACGAGAGCCATTCCTTGACTTGACGCATCCGGTAACGCATGATCAGATCGGAGGTGAGCATGCCTGTCAGGATACGCACGGCACCGTTTAGGTCGCGTAGGCTCACCTCCAGCCGTTTGGCGAGTCCCGATGCCTCCGATTCGTCGGTCGTGGAGAGGATGGTCGCCACCGCGTCCATGATGAGAGAGCCTGTCGGCTGGAGGCGCTTGTCAATCGGCTCGAAACGTTTCCATCCTTCCTCGTTGACAACGAGCCGGGCCTGGAGGACTGAAACATAGATCTCTTCTATGGTCGTTTGCTTGATGATTGTTCCCATTTCTCTTCTTTTTCGTGCAAGATAATAATTTTAATATTCTTATCATGCTTGATAGGACAATAAATTGTGATTATTTTTATCCAATTATGCCTATGGGAATAAAGAATACAAGTTCGTGTATTCCCTATACACCTATTCGGATAATAAGAAGAAGTATTTATTATTCCCATGGGTGTTTGGGGATAGTAAATACTTCTTCTTGTGTTCCCCATAAACCTATGAGGATAATACGAACTGGTTTTTATATTCCTTGTCTGCTTGGTTGGATAATTCTCAGATCTTTTCGAGTAGTTGCCCGATGGTGAAGGCCATCTCCTGGCCGGTTGGGGTGAGAATCGTGAAGGGATCGTCGCAAACGATCGTGATGGGGCACTCCACCTCGCGGCCGGCACGGATACCGTTGCGTTCGAGGGCCTTGCGGACCATGGCGTAGCGTTGCCCCTCGCCCTCGAGGCGGATCTCGCGACTGAAGGTGTTGTCGATGCGGAAGAGGCCCGTCTCCTTATCGAAGGCGACGCCCTTGCGCTCGAAGAAGTGGTTGAGCGCGCCGTCGAGGGCCAGGTCTTCGGGTGTGCCGACGGTGACGCCCCGTTGGCGGTCCATGAGCCAGATCTTGTCGGCGATCTGCAGGGCCAGCTCGAGGTCGTGGGTCGACATGAAGACGGTCTTGCCCATTGTCCGCGAGAGCTCGTGGAGCAGCTGCATGATCTCCACTTTGCTGGGGAAATCGAGGAAGGCGGTCGGCTCGTCGAGGAAGATGATCGGCGTCTCCTGCGCGAGGGCTTTGGCGATCATCACCTTCTGTCGCTCGCCGTCGCTCAGGGTCTGGATCATGCGATGGGCGAAATGGCCGATCTTAACGTGCTCGAGAGCCTGGCGGACGATCTGCCGGTCCTGCTCGCCGAGCGTGCCCCAAAAACCGGTGTAGGGGCTGCGGCCGAGGCCGACCAGCTCCTCGACGCTCATGTTGCGGATTTCGCACTTGTCGGTCAGCACCACGCCGATCACCCGCGAGAGCCGCTTGTCCGAGTATTCGCCCAGCGGGCGGCCCATCAGTCGGATCTCGCCGCCCAATGGGGGCTGGAAGCCGGAAAGGGTGCGGAGCAGGGTCGATTTGCCCGCCCCGTTGGCGCCAAGCAGGCAGGTGAGCTCGCCGGCGCGGATGGTCGCGTCGATCTTGTCGGCGATGACGATGCGCCGTTTCGAGTTGATGTAGCCGGTTGAGAGGCCTTGGATCTCTATGCTTGCCTGGTGATTCATTCCCTTATTTCGTTTCGTTTCTTGTTGAACAGGACAGAAAGGACAACCGGTGCGCCGATCAGAGCGGTGACCGAGTTGACCGGCAGGGCGCCCTCGAAGCCCGGCGCACGGGCGATCAGGTTGCAGACCAACGCGAGCGAGGCGCCGGTCAGGAGCGATGCGGGCATCAGCACCCGGTGGTCGGAAGTCTGGAACAGCGCACGGCAAAGGTGCGGCACGGCCAGTCCGAGGAAATTGATCGGTCCGCAGTAGGCGGTGACGATCGCCGTCAGTATGCCGGCCGAGCAGATCACCAGAAGGCGGGCCCGCTTGATGTCGAGGCCCAGGTTGCGGGCATAGTTCTCGCCCAGCAAGAGCAGGTTCAGCGTCTTGATCAGCAAAAAGGATAGCGGCAAGAGCAAGAGCATGATACAGGCGAAGAGCGTCATCTGGTCGCCCGAGACACGGGCGAAACTGCCGAGGCCCCAAATGACGTAGGCCCGGATGTCCTCCTCAACGCTGAAATACTTGAGCACGCCGATGATGGCGCTCGCCACGTAGCCGATCATCACGCCGATGATGAGAAGCGTGACGTTGCCCTTCACCTTTTGCGAGATGAAGGCGATGAGAGCCATGACCGACAAGGCGCCGACGATGGCGGCGATGGTGAGCGCGAGCTCGCCCATATAGCCCAGCCGGCTGAGGGCGACACCGCCAATACTGCCCGACAGCAGGACGACGAAGGCTACACCCAGGCTCGCTCCCGAGCTGATGCCGAGCATCGACGGGCCCGCCAGGGGGTTGCGGAAGACGGTCTGCATCTGAAGACCGCTGACCGAGAGGCCGGCACCCGCCACCATCGCCGTGATGGTCTGCGGCACGCGCGATTTCCAGATGATATTGGTCCAGACGTCGCTTTCCGAGCCCGTTCCCCAGAGGATATTCCAGATAGCTTTGAAGGGAATATGGACAGACCCGAGGACAAGATTCAGCGCGAAGAAGAGCAGTATACTCGCCACGAGCAGAAGCATGTAGAGGCTGGTCGGTCGGTTCATCTCGTTATCAAGGTAATCGTTTGTAATAGACAGGTTGGTAATCGGGCAACAGGGCGGGATGGAAAGCCTTGATCAGGTCCGCCAGGACCACTTCGGGCTCCATCGGCATGCTCTCATAGAAGGGATGCTTGCGGATGTTGCAATAGATGATACCCTTCTCACGGAAAGCCCGGAAGTCGCGGTAGCGCGGGTCGCTCTCGCCCAAGGTCTCGTAAGAGAAGTTCTCGTCGCTGTTGACGATACGCCAGAACTGGGCGTTCTCCGCCTGGCTGTAGACTGTCTCGTAATCGAGGTAAACGCCACCCGACCGGTCGTCGTCCTTCAGGAAATAGTCGGCACCGGCGTCGTGGAACTGCTGGGCGAGAAAACTCTTGCCTCCGACGGCGTACCAGTTGCCGCCCCGCAGCTCGCCACTGAAGACCATCGGGCGTGTTTCCACGCTGTCGGCCATCGCCTTCAGCTTGTTATAGCGTCGCTCGATCTCGGCGAAGAGCGCGTTCGCCTTTTTCTCCTCACCCAAAAGAAGACCGGTAAACTTGATCCACTCCGCCTGTCCGAGCGGGGTGGTCTCCTTATAGCCGAGATACGGCATGAGCGGGATATCCATTTCCTTCAGCACGTCGTAGCCGCCCCGCTTGAAAGGCGAGATGAGGATGAGGTCGGGATTGATGCTCATGATGACCTCGTTATCGAAGTTGCCCTCGATGCCGATCTTGGTGGTTTGGCCCGCCTCGATCTGTCGGTTGACTTTCTCGTTGAAGAGATGCCGTGTGCTGGTGATACCGACGACCCGCTCCGTCTCATCGAGCTTGATGAAGCTGGAGAGTTGCAATGAGGTCATACAGATCGCTTTCCGCACCGGGACACGGATCGGCTCGTAGCCTTCGGGCAATCCGCTAACCTCCATACCTCGTGGAATGAGGGCGTAATGGAACTGCTGCGTGTTCTCCTTTTGCGGATCTTGTATGTCGACCAGGCAGTAGCCATCCTTATAGGTAATGTTGAATCCTTTCGCGTAAGTCGGCGCGATTCTTGTCTCGAAAAGGACGGTTGTTTGCTGGTCACTCTCATGCGCTTCCGGGTTGTTGCGGTTACCCTTACCGCCACAAGCGGTGAGCGCCGCGATCAACAGGAAAGCGAATATAGTTTGGAATCTCATGTCGGGAATTTGATTTAATTTCCGCGAATGTACGGATTTATCTTGTTTAGATGCGGGATTCTCTCCAAATTTGTCCGCGAAATCAAGCGTGGATATGGAAAATGATAAGAGAGAGAACCGGGTGGCCTTCGTCTCGTTGGGCCCGGGAGACAAGGATTTGGTGACGATCGCCGCCCTCGAGGCCTTGCGTGGGGCGGAGGTGATTTATTGCCCGTCGGTCGAGGACCGTCAGGGCGTGCGCCGTTCTCGTGCGGCCGGATTAATCGAGGCGTTGGGGATTGATCCGGCGAAGATTACCTGTTTCGACTTGGCGATGCGTACGGATCGGACAGCGGCCTGGAATGCCTATGGCGAGCTTCTCGAACAGGTAAGGAGCGATTATGCCGCCGGACGTCAGGTGGCCGTGGCGGTCGAGGGCGACGTGAGTATTTATGCCTCGATCCATTACGTCCTGGAGCAACTTCAGGAAAAGGGCGTGCCGGTAAAGCAAGTGGCGGGGATTCCTTCCTTTATCGCGGCAGCGGCGACAGCCAATCTGAGCCTGATCAGCCAGGGAGAGAAGTTGCTGGTTGTTCCCGGGCAAGCGACAGCCGAGGAGATGGATCGTTGGCTCGATGAGGGCTGCACGTTGGTCATCATGAAACTTTCCCGCCTGGCGGAGCGATTGGGGGATTATATGCGATCTCGCCCACAGAATCATTATTATTATTTGGAGAACGTGGCGACTCCGGCGGCAGTTTGCCTGACCGACGTGGAGGAGATCCTGGCTCGAGAGATTCCCTATTTTTCGTTGCTGATCGTAACACGGCGGTCATAATCAGGGAACTTTTTTCCCTGTTACGGTGGTTGGAAAATTCGTTAACTTGTTGATGTTGGCCCGATCTTGTTCCGACTTAAAAATTATTCGGCAGTAATGTGCTTTCATAAGTTTTAGTGCGGCGAATAGTAGATGTAGATAACATTTTGAAAAAAAATAATCAACGAACGTGTCGATTTATTCGATGAATGGAGTTTTTTCTTCGATAAAGTTTATGTATGTTTGCATTCTGAAAATCTAATATCTTAATATTGAGTTTATAATTATGCAGTTATCTATAGATCAGAAGGACATCGATAAGTTTTTGATGATTGGTGATAAGGTCTTGATTAAGCCGAAGAATCCGCAAAGCCAGACGAAGACGGGGCTTTATTTGCCTCCCACTGTTCGAGAGGGCGAGAAGATACAAGCCGGTTACATCATCAAGATTGGTCCGGGATATCCCTTGCCTGCCCAGGCGGAAGAGTATGAGGTTTGGGAAAGGAAAGAGGATAAGGCGGTTCGCTATTTGCCTCTTCAGGCAAAAGAGGGCGATTTGGCCGTTTATCTTCAGAGCGCCGCTTACGAGATCAATTTCGACGACGAGAAGTTCTTGATCGTCCCCCATTCCGCCATCCTGATGTTAGTTCGGGATGAGGAGCTTTTCAAGTGAATAAATAATAACATATACAGTATTATAACATATGAATAAAATTGTCAGTAAGGAGCACTTCTCGGCAAATGTCGTGAAGTTGGAGATCGAGGCTCCTCTTATCGCTCGCTCGCGCAAAGCGGGGCATTTTGTGATCGTCCGTGAAGGTGAGCATGGCGAGCGTATTCCTTTAACGATAGCCGACGCGGATGTCGAGAAGGGGACCATTACTTTGGTCATTCAGGCGGTTGGCGCCTCTTCCAGGAAATTGTGTGAGTTGAATGTGGGTGATTACGTGACGGATGTTGTCGGTCCTTTAGGCCAGGCGACGCATATCGAGAAGGTCGGTACAGTGGTTTGCGCTGGTGGAGGTGTCGGTGTCGCTCCGTTGCTGCCGATTGTCAAGGCGTTTCATGCGGCAGGCAACAAGGTGATTGTTGTTTTGGCCGCACGTACGAAGGACCTGATTATTCTTGAGGAGCAAATGAGAGCAAACTCGGATGAGGTAGTGATCATGACGGATGATGGCTCTTATGGAACGAAAGGTTTGGTGACGGAAGGTGTGGAGAATGTCATTAAGCGGGAGCCGGTTAATCTTTGTGTGACAATCGGTCCGGCAATCATGATGAAGTTTGTGTCGGCGCTGACCAAGAAATACGAGATTCCTACAGTCGCCTCCTTGAATACGATTATGGTCGATGGTACTGGAATGTGTGGCGCTTGTCGGGTGACGGTAGGCGGAAAGACAAAGTTTGTCTGTGTGGACGGTCCGGAGTTTGACGCGCATCAGGTGAATTTCGATGAGATGATCATGCGACTGGGTGCTTATAAGGATGTCGAGAAATAATCAAAAAGTACGGTGATATGACGGTAGAGGAATTAATAGCGGCCCGGCGTGCGGAGCCTTGGCGTGAGGCACTTCGCAAGGGCATGAAGAATAAGGAACGTTCGGCGATTGAGCGGGTGAAAATGAACGAGCTGGATCCGGAGTACCGGAGCCATACCCGCCTGGAGGAGGTGAATTTGGGTTTAACGAAAGAACAGGCGATGATGGAGGCGCATCGTTGTCTTGATTGCCCGAATCCGACCTGTATGCAAGGCTGTCCGGTAGGAATTCATATTCCTTCGTTTATTAAGAATATTGAGCGGGGTGAGTTTTTGGAGGCTGCCAAGATACTGAAAGAGACAAGCGCGTTACCTGCTGTTTGTGGTCGGGTTTGTCCGCAGGAAAAACAATGCGAGAGTAAGTGCGTTCATCTGAAGATGGGGAAACCGGCGGTGGCGATTGGCTATTTGGAGCGTTTCGCGGCCGATTACGAGCGTGAGAGTGGTCAAGTTTCTGTCCCGACGATCGCGGAGAAAAATGGCATTAAGATCGCGGTAGTTGGCTCTGGCCCTGCGGGTTTGTCGTTCGCTGGTGATATGGTGAAGCGTGGTTATGAGGTAACGGTTTTCGAGGCGTTGCATGAGATCGGTGGCGTTTTGAAGTATGGTATTCCTGAGTTTCGCTTGCCAAACCGGATCGTGGACGTGGAAATCGATGGCTTGCGACAGATGGGTGTTAAGTTCGTGAAAGATTGTATCGTTGGTAAGACCTTAAGCTACGACGATCTTCATGATGAAGGTTTTAAGGGTATCTTTGTTGCCAGTGGTGCCGGACTCCCTAATTTCATGAATATTCCTGGTGAGAACTTGGTTGGCGTCATGTCGTCGAATGAATACTTGACTCGTGTCAACCTGATGGACGCCGCTAATCCCGAGAGCGATACACCTGTGTTGAAAGGAAAGCGGGTTGCCGTGATCGGTGGTGGAAATACGGCTATGGACTCGGTTCGTACGGCTCGTCGTTTAGGCGCTGAGCGGGCGATGATCGTTTATCGCCGTAGTGAGGAAGAGATGCCTGCCCGTTTGGAAGAGGTGAAGCACGCGAAAGAGGAAGGTGTCGAGTTTTTGACTTTACATAATCCGATTGAGTATTTGGGTGACGAGCGTGGACGGGTGCGTCAGATGCGTTTGCAGAAAATGGCATTGGGAGAGCCTGATGCTTCTGGTCGTCGTCGTCCGGTGCCCATTGAGGGTGCGATCGAGACGGTCGATGTTGATGAGGTAATTGTCAGCGTTGGCGTATCACCGAACCCGTTAATTCCTCATGCCTTCAAGGGCTTGGAGATTAGCAAGAAGGGAACGATCATCGTAGGTGAGGCCGATATGCGTTCCGCTTTGCCGGATGTCTATGCTGGAGGCGATATCGTACGTGGTGGCGCGACCGTGATTTTGGCTATGGGTGACGGACGAAAGGCAGCGGCCGCCATGGATGAGCATTTGAGGAATATTTGATAGATCTTGAGAGTAAATAAAAATAAGAGAGGCTGTCCGGATGGGCAGCCTCTCTTATTTTATGGATGTTTTTTCTTTTTAGAGAACCTGGATATCCTCTTCTCTTGCCACATTCTCTCCTGAAGGTGTGATAAGCTTATAGCCTTTACCATGGATATTGATGATCTCGATACCTGGATCATCTTTCAAAAGCTTACGCAGTTTCGTGATATATACGTCCATACTGCGGGCATTGAAATAATTATCGTCGACCCAGATCGTTTTCAGGGCATAGTTACGCTCAAGGATCTCATTAGCGTGAGCGCAGAGCAAGCTTAACAACTCACACTCCTTAGTTGTCAACTTCGTTACCTTCTCGCCAATAGTAAGCGTCTGTTTCTGTGTGTCGAACAGGAACTCACCAAGCTTATAGAAAGGTACATCTTTTGATTTCTTGCCCTTTACGCGGCGCAAGATCGCCTCGATACGGAGCAATAACTCCTCCATACTGAAAGGTTTGGTCAGGTAATCGTCCGCACCGATCTTGAAACCTTCCAGAATATCTTCTTTCAAAGTTTTAGCTGTCAAGAAGATGATTGGAATATCCGGATTGATGGAACGAATTTCTTGTGCCAAAGTGAATCCATCTTTCTTAGGCATCATGACATCCAATACGCAAAGGTCGTATTTGGTCTTCGTGAATCCTTTGAATCCTGCTTCTCCGTCCGAGAATAGATCCGTAACATACCCTTTTGCTTGTAAGTATTCTCTTAAAAGCATTCCTAAATTCTCGTCGTCTTCGCAAAAGAAGATTTTCAAACTTTCTTCCATAACTAACTTTTTATAAGAGGTAAAGTAATAATAAATTTTGTCCCGATATTTCCGTTGCCACTTTCAGCCCGTATAGAGCCTTTGTGGTCTTCGATAATTTTTCTCACATAAGCCAGGCCAAGGCCAAAACCTTTGACGTCATGCACGTTGCCTGTCGGTACGCGGAAGAATCTGTCGAATACTTTCTTCAGGTATTCTTTCTTGATACCGATACCATTATCCTCTACAGAGATCTGCAGTTTCCCGTTCTCGTTCCAGGTCCGTGCCATCAAGGTCAGCGGTACTTCTGGCCGGCGATATTTAACCGCGTTATCCATTAAGTTGAATAAGACGTTGGTGATGTGCATCTCATCAACATAGATATCCGATTCGGTCGCTTGCAAGTCGATGTCGAGCGTTCCGCCATATTTCTCCACTTTCAGGATGAAGGTATTGGCTACGTTGGCGACCAAGTCGTTCGCGTCGATCTCTTTCAGCTTCAAGGCTGCCTTCTGGCGCTCGAACAAAGACATCTGTAATACTTTCTCCACAAGGAAACTGAGTCGTTTCGTCTCATCGTTTATGACACCAGAGATATGCTTGAATACGTCGGGACTCTTCGTGATATCCGAGTCCTTAAGCATCTGGGCTGCCAATGAGATGGTTGATACCGGCGTTTTCAACTCATGCGTCATATTATTGATGAAGTCATTTTTCATCTCCGACAACTTCTTCTGGCGGAACACGATATAGATCGTGAATATGAACGTGATCAATAGGATCAGCGAGAAAATGACCGATGGTACGATAAATGTTACCGAACTGGAGATATAATCACCCTTTGTCGGGAAATAGACGCGCAAATAGTTGAGCTTCGACGGTGGATCATTCGGGAACAAAACCTGTGTGATCACGTCGGAGGCCAAAGGCTGTTTGGGCAGTTCTCCACTGATGTAGACTTGGTTCCCGTCCTTGTTGATGACCGAGAAGATAAACGGCAAGTTCAAGCCATTATTGATCAACTCGGACTTGATATAGTTGTTGAGTTTCTTAAAGTCTATACGCTCCTCTATGGGTTTCAGGTTTGCCGTATAAAGGATATTATAAATGACCTCCTCGATCAATCCGCCTTGATATTGATACCGCCTTTTCAAGGTTTTCTGTAAATCCCTTGAGGTATTGACGATACTGTTCGCTGTCGATTGTCGGCTGGAAAGGGTCGACAACGGACCAACCTTATGGCTATGGAAGCTTTTGAGCTCGATTTGTTGAACGGATCCATTGGAATCCTTGATTTGGAGTTGATAGCTCTCACTGTTCAACACCTGTCCGAGGCTTTTCGCGTCGGGCGCATTCTGGTACATGAAATTATTCTCGTCGCGCTTGATATCCTCTTCCAGGTATTTGCGCGTCTCATCAAGCTCCAGGTTCTTGGATACTTGGCGCAAACTTCGCTTGACGGTCTCGTTAAATTGCTCGCTCCGGGTCTTCAGGATAATGCTGACATAGTTGATTTGCAAGTAAAGCAATCCCGCGAAGGCGAATGCCATCACGACAGCGAGCAACCAAATAGTAGACTTTTTCATATCACAGCTTAATTAATCAACAGCGCAAATAACGTCGGTTTTAATTTAATATTCACCTAAAAAAAGTAAAAAGTGAGCGAACGAAATGTTAATTATCCCTGTTTATAAATAGGATTTAACTTATTCGTTTCTAGTATAACAATCTCTGCAAAAAAAAGTTTCGTCAAACAAATATTTGTCTCTGACGTGAGAGGGCGTATTTTCTCCTTGTTGGAGTTCCGAGCCTGTTTAAATGGGGCGAGGCGGTGGTGGCCCCATCGGTCTTTGGCGTGGTCCTCTTCGTTCTCCGGGTGGCATGGGACGGGCATCTTGTTGGCCGCCTCCGCCTTTGAATATGCTGAAGCGGTAGATGAAATGAACCATGAAATAACTGTTCAACGTGTTGTATTCCGAATCCTGTATGTAGGAGGCGGTAATACTTCTGGAAATATTACTGCGCTGTTGTAAAATATCATAAATCTTGATACGTAATGTCCCTTGATTGTTTTTCAAGAAGGATTTTGATAAGGAAGCGTTCCACAGGATTTCCTTCTGCTTGAATCCCTCGCCATAACCGGCGTTGGCGGACCAGTTGATGTCGCTTTCTATTTTGGTTTCCCAAGGCAGGTAGATCGTCGTATAACCGCCGACACCATAATTATAGGTGTTTTGGTTGTTTTCTTTTTGCAAGCTGTTGCGTGCCTGGTTGTATCGGAAGTTTCCATTGATTCCGACATCAAACAGATCGGAACGATAATCAATGCCGGCTCGTTCGGAAAGGTTCATGTTACGGCTCGTGTTTTTCTGTTCGTTTATATAGCCGTTATTGTTGTTATAAGAGAGCATCGTGGTCGAGTTGATTGAGAATTTTTTGTTTTTCAACGGTGTATTGAACATGGTGCGGAAATTGCCGCTGTAATTGCCATTGACATTTTTATACGTCGTGGTCTTGACGCCGGTTTCTGCGTTGTAGGCGGAATAGCTGACAATATCGTTGATCACGTACCTTAGGTTGAGCATGATCAGGAAGGCACGTTGTTTCTGGGGCGTGAATTTTTGGAAATTAATGACCATATTATTGGTGTAGACCGGGGCAAGATCTGGATTTCCCGTGACGATATTGGTCGGGTCCGTTATATCGGTCACTGGTTGCAATTGAGTCATGCTGGGCTGGCTGGTCCGTCCGCTATACATGATTCTCAAGTGGGTCCGTTTGTCGAACAAATAGTTGAAACGGGCCATGGGCGAGAGGTTGATCACTTTGCGTGAGAGTCGGGAGAGTGTCGTGTCGCCCACGAAATTCTCGCTGCTCGAGTAGGAGGGATCCAGGTTCAAGCCGATCGTGTAGTTGTATTTTTCCCTTTGCGAGCGAAAGCTAAGGCTTGCCCGTTGGTTGATGAAATTGTTCCGGTAACTTTGGCTGTAGGCCGTGTCGAGGACATTGTATTGCCCGTTCTCGTCTTGGGTATAAACATTTTTCAAGGACTCTTGTCGGTTTTGGCTGAAACTGTATGTCGCTTGCAGGAAGTTGCCTTGTCCGATTGGCTCAACCCACGAGATATAAGCCCGATAGTTGAAACTTTTGTTCTCATAGCGCGAACGTTGGTCGATAATCTCGTCTCGTGATTGATCGTCCTCTTTGAAATAATGCAGGTCCGAGCGGTTGGATCCGTCGCTGTCCGAGTTCTTGTTGCCACCCGAAAGGGAGATGCTGAGTGTTCGTCCTTGGGGGTTCAGTTTTCTGCTGAACTCCACGCTGGCGTTCAGGTCATAACCTTGGCTCTCCGTGTGGTTGACTGTCCGGTTGGTATTCACGCTATCCCGGTCATTTCCCAAGGTTGTCGCGTCACTGTAGCTGTCGTTCAGGCTATGGCTCAAGTTAAAGCCTGGATGGAAGATTAAGCGTGTCAGCGTATCCGGTTCCCATTCGAAACGAAAGTCCGCGCCGATATTGTCGTTTTTGGTTCGGTTGCTGACTTCGCTGTTGTCATAACTGGAGCTGTCGCCCGGAAGGATATTTTGCCGGTTGCTTTTACTTTTTGCCTCATTGCTGGAGTGGGAATAACGAAGGTTACCGCCTAGAATGGTTTTAGGCGCGAACTCTTTGCTGAAATTCAATCCGGCGTTGCCTGATGAGGTGATACCGCTTCCCGCATTCATGCCCCGGCCTCTTCCGCCGATCATTCCTGAGAACATATTGGAGGCCATATCCGAGAAACCCATATTATTGGTGTTATTGGCTCCGCCCATCAAGGTTATCTGGTCGTTTCCGATGAAACGATTGATCATGGCGTTGCCCTCATAACGATCTTTACTGCCATATCCGGCATAAGTGTTACCGAACCAGCCCTGCTTCATGCCTGGCTTGACAGTCAGGTTGATGACGGTTTCTTCCTCTCCATCGTCGAATCCAGTCATCTTGGCCATATCGCTTTTCTTGTCAAGAACTTGAAGCTTGTCAATCATTTTGGCCGGCAAGTTTTTGGAGGCCACTTTGGGATCATTAGAGAAGAACTCTTTTCCATCCACCATGATTTTGGTGATTTCTTTACCATTGACGGTTATTTTTCCGTCGCTGTCAACCTCTACACCGGGCATTTTCTTCAATAGGTCTTCTAGGACAGAACCTTCGGTGAGCTTATAGGAGTCGGCATTATATTCTATGGTGTCGTTGCGGAAACTGACTTCGGGCGCTTTCCCGACAACGACCGCCTCTGCCAGTCGTATGGAGGCATCCGATAGCTCAAGTTTTCCTGTTTTGAGGGGATTCTCTTTACCCGTGACACGGATTGTCTTGTAGATCGGATCGAATCCGACGAATGATATGTTCAGCAGGTAATTGCCAGGTCGTACGCCTTTTAGGGTAAATTGGCCATTATTTGCGCTAACCGTTCCCCTGATCATGCTGCTGTCCTTTGGTTGTAATAGGCGGACCGTGGCTTGCTCAACCGGTTCTTGGGTCGTTTGTTCGATCACTTGTCCCGTAATATTGACTTTGACTTGTTGCGCTTGTACACGACAAGGAGCCCCAAACAGAATGCTGGTTAACAGGAATAGATATATAATGACCGTGGATGATTTCATGTCGTTACACTGTTTTTTAAGGTTACTTTGATTCAATTGACGAGTCTAACGGACGCATGTTTAATTTAGTGGTTATTATTTTACTTTTATTAACTGTTTGTGGAGATGATTTGGGGGCAGGGAATATCGGATATAAAACCAGGAAAACAGAGGAAGTGTGACCCTTACAGAAACACGAACGGGAGGCGAATTACGAGTTTTTCGTCTATGCGCCTCCCGTTTGTTTAACACGCCATTCCTTAAAATCTGGCGCTTCCCTTTGGTTACCTTATATTATAAGGTTTTTAATTTCAAGTTTCTCCATTGTACCTTGATGCCACCGCCTGAATGGATTTGCAAGGCGATTCGGCCTTGTCCGGCACCAATCTTCTCATCATTGATATTGACCATCTCTTGGCCATTCAACCAAGTCTGTACGTTATCGCCCTGAACTTTAATACGCATAGTGTTCCAATCACCAAATTTCAGGATATCCTCTTTCTCGTCCGGAATCTGGATCAACCAGCCACGACCATAAGACTCATAGATACCACCTGTGTCTTGACCTTTCGGAGCGACCTCTACTTGCCAGCCGTTTACTTTAACGCCTTCCTCGATGAATGAGCGAATGAAAACGCCGGAGTTTCCGTTGGCCTCTTGTTTGAATTCAACAGTCAGGTCGAAATCATCGTAATACTCACGGGTTGCCAAATAGCCATATTCCTTGTCTGGACCACTCTTGCAAACTAACAAGCCATTCTCGACATACCATTTTTCCGTTCCGTAAGCCTCCCAGCCAGTCAGGTCAACACCGTTAAACAGATTAACCTCTTTGCCAGCCTTGCGTGGTAACTCTTTGATCTTAATGTTGCGGAAAGAAGCGGGATAACCATGATCCTGTAAGCAGATGACACCCTTCTTAGCTAAACCATACTCAGGAGCGTTGGCCCATTTGCCGCTGTTCTTTTTCGCGAACCAGTCGTCTGTCCAAGCCTCAAACTCAAGGATCTTCTGTCCGTTCAACCAATGCTCAACATGACCATTGTCGAATACGATCTTCGAGTTGTTCCATTCGCCTTGCGGGTTTACCTTCATTTTTGATTTGTCAGGCAAATGCATCGCGTAGTCAACACCTGTCTTTTGCCACTCTTCAAGAGGCTCGGGGAAATTCGGCTCGTCGATTAATTGGTATTCAGGACCGGTTACGTAAGGAACCGCGAATTGCGGACGCTCTACGACATGGTATAACATACCGCTGTTACCGCCTTTCGACAGTTTCCAGTCCCATGATAACTCAAAGTTCTCATATTGTTTTTCGGTGACGATATAGCCGCTTGCGTCGCTACCCGCACCTTTAGCTTGGATACAGCCATCGACCACATGCCAAGGAGCGGTCAGGCTTGTGCCATTATAATCTTTCCATCCATCTAATGTTTTTCCATCAAACAGCAGAGTCCAACCATCGGCGATCTCTTCCTCTGTTAATGTGTTGGGCGCTTGTGAAGCGCAAGAGCTGAACAGCGCGAAAGCGCAAGTGGCTAACAAGCTAGCAGCCCCAGTTCTTTTCATAATAAATTCCATTTGTCTATACTTTTAAGTTAATATATAATGATGTTTTTCTAGTATTCTTTTGTTTGCGTCGCCAAATTTACGAATAAAATATCCACAAACGGGCATATTTTATATAGGAAATACGCAGTAATGTGCATTACGTTCAGGATATACATATTAATAGGGCGTTTTGTGTTGTTGATTAATGCTCTTGGACTGGATTCTTACTCCGGCTAGATTCCGTTGATCAGGAACATTCCCCAATAGCTAAAATAACGACAGGCATTGTATGGGATTAACGATGCCTATTATGGATCGTTCAGAATAGGGATTATTGGAAGATCTGGATAGCGGTTATGGCAGTCAAGACTTACGAGGGCATATATACGGATGGTTGCGGTAGCAATTCCGTATCCGTTTCCAGTCCTCTTCGGGGAGTACTCCAGTTTTTTTCGGGGAGTACTGGAGTCCTTTCCGGGAAAGATTGGAGTCCTTTCCGCAGGGGACTGGGGAAGTTTCCGTACGCCTGTCCCGGTATTTCCCCAGGGAATGGCCCGGGAAGTGCGGAAACAAACCGAAAAAAAGTTCATGCCTTATCCCGCTGATTGATATTCACTTATCGGTTTTGTCCAAAAATTTCTTGAAAAAAGTGTTGAAAATGTTTGGAAGTTATGTTTTACAGCACTACTTTTGCACCCGCTTTCGAGAGGG
>ERZ779874.2271-NODE-2271-length-16330-cov-4.875392_pt1 | contig 16330 bp, 14 predicted proteins | sample MGYA00511031_ERZ779874 | MGnify/ENA primary metagenome ERZ779874 (study PRJEB29588, sample SAMEA2156850) | human gut metagenome | biome: human gut; feature: human-associated habitat; material: faeces | place: Denmark | collected 2008/2010 ...
GGAGGATGTGGAAATGCTGCAGGATATGATCGTTGCGGCGGTCAACGAGGCCATGCGCAAGGCCGAGGCCGACCAGTCCGCGAATATGGCCAAGCTGACGGGCGGCCTGAATCTGGGCGGCCTGTTCTAAGGAGAAGCTATGCAGTTTTTTCCCGCTGCGCTGCAAAATCTTGCCGACCAGTTTGCAAAGCTTCCGGGCATCGGCGGCAAAACGGCGCAGAGACTTGCTTTCCATGTGCTGAGCCTGCCCATGGAGGAGGCCCAGTCCTTTGCCGACGCCATTGTGGATGCGAAAAAGAGCGTCACCCTCTGCCCCAGCCACCGACTGCATCTTGAGGTAACGCCCTCCGCCACCGTCCTGCAGGAGGGTGACACCTACGATATGGCCGGAGTTCGGGTGCGGATCCTTGATGAAAACGGCAGCCCCGCCGTCTATGCACAGCTGCCGCTGACCTTTGCCGTGACCGGTGCCGCCGCCCTGGTCGGCCCTGCAGCGGCAACCGCCGAGGGCGGCATGGGCGGGACTTATCTGCGCACAGTCGGGCAGACAGGTACAGCCGCGCTGACCGTCTCGGCCCCGCAGTGTGCGCCTGTCACCGTAGAATTTACCGTCACAAAGAAGGAGTGTGCAGTATGGAACTGACAACAAAGCAAAAAGCCGCCTTCGGCATCGGCGCAGTGGGCAAGGATATGGTCTACGCGTTGTCTGCCTCCTATGTCATGTACTATTATCAGGATGTGCTGGGCCTGCCTGCCACCTTTGTCGGCCTGATCCTGATGATCGCGCGTGTGTTTGACGCCTTCAACGATCCCTTTATGGGTGTGCTGGTGGCCAAGACCCGCACCCGCTGGGGACGGTTCCGTCCGTGGATCCTCAGCGGCACCGTCCTGAATGCGGTGGTTCTCTACGCGCTGTTTGCCGCGCCGGTGCTGGAGGGTGCCGACATGATGGTCTACTTCAGCGTCATCTACATACTGTGGGGCGTCACCTACACGATGATGGACATTCCTTACTGGTCTATGATCCCCGCTGTGACCCGCACCCCGGCCGACCGCGAAAACCTGTCGGTCGTAGGCCGCACCTGTGCGGGCGTCGGCTCGGCGCTCATTGCAATGTTTACCATGCTGCTGGTTGGTGCTTTAGGCGGCGACAGCGAGCGCACCGGCTTCCGCTGGGTAGCACTGCTCGTGGCTGTCATCTTTGTGGTTACCGAGGCGATCTGCTGCGCCAGCGTCAAGGAGACCGGCAGCGCCGAGATAAAGACCGCCACCGTCGGCGAGATGTTCAAGGCGCTGTTCTCCAACGATCAGGCGCTTGTGGTCGTAGGCAGCATCGTTTTGATCAACTCGGCGCTGTATCTGACCTCCAACTTTATCATCTATTTCTTCAAGTACGATTTCGGCGGCACAGGCTGGAAGGCCAGCTACACGCTGTTCTCAACCATCGGCGGTGCGGCACAGATCCTCGGCATGATGGTCCTCTATCCGGTGCTGCGCAAAAAGCTCAGCAACACTGCCGTATTTACGGTAAGCCTGGGGTTGGCGCTGGGCGGCTATGCTGTGCTGCTCCTGCTTTGCCTGACGGGCTTTTCCGGCAGTCTGGCACTGCTCTGCGTGCCGGGCGTGGTGGTGTTTGCCTGCAACGGCATGCTCAGCGTACTGACGACTCTTTTCCTCTCCAACAGTGTGGACTACGGCCAGCTCAAGACCGGGCGCCGTGAGGAAAGCGTTATCTTCTCGATGCAGACCTTTGTTGTAAAGGCTGCGTCCGGCGTGGCGGTTTTTCTGACCGGCATCGGCCTGGATCTGATCGGGCTGTCCGGCAATGCCGAGGAGACAGGCCCCGTTGCTGCCCAGAGCGCCGGTACACTGCTCGGGCTGCGGCTCATGATGACCGTTCTGCCCATGGCCGTCCTTGCGGCGGCGCTTGTACTGTTCCGCCGCAGGTTCACCCTGACGGATGACCGCGCAGCCGAAATCAGCGCTGCGCTTCACAGGGAGGAAACTCAAAATGGCTGAGATACAGTGGTATGCCGCAACAGACAGCGGCCGGTTTGACGGCACGGCAGCCATCACCCCGCGCAGCGGTGCCGTCTGCCTGAGGGCAGAGCTGCCCGCCGGAGTGCTGCAAAATGCGGTTGCTGCGCTTCCGTGGACAATGACGCACGAAGAAAAGATCTTCATGAACGGCTACCAAACCTGGACCGCCTGCCCGGAGCTGGGCAAATGGGACCGGCAGCACGGTGTTGAGCGTGTCCCGAAATTTCTTTTGGAGAAATACAGCTTTGACCGTTACGGCGATTATCATTTTGTTCCATACAGCGGCAAGAGGGGACAGAGCCACGGCTTCTCCTACTGCTATTTCCGGCGCGGAAAGACCTACCGCCTTTTGGCCAGCCTGGACGAGGCACCGGGCTATACGATTTTTTCCTATGACAGCCGCACCGCACAGCTGCGCATTGAACGCGACTGCGCCGGGGTACAGCATACCGGCGGCAGCTTTCCTGCGTTCTCCCTCTTTTTTGCCGAGGGCACCGAGGACGAGGTATTTGACGCATGGTTTGCGGCGCTGGGCTGCCGCCCGCGCACCACGCGCAGGCTGGCCGGGTATTCCAGCTGGTATAACCGCTACCAGAACATTGACGAAGCCTCGATCCAGGAAGACCTCAACGGCTGCAAAGCGCTTTTCCGCGCAGGGGATCTCTTTCAGATCGACGATGGATGGGAGCGCAAGGTAGGAGACTGGCTGGAGCCTGACCCTGCCAAATTCCCCAATGGGCTGCGCCCGCTGGCAGATGCAGCGCATGAAAGCGGCTTTCTGGCAGGACTGTGGCTGGCACCGTTCGTCTGCGAAAAGGAATCCCTGCTCTGCAAAGATCACCCGGACTGGCTGCTGCAGGTGGACGGTCAGCCCTGGTGCTGCGGCTGCAACTGGAGCAGCTTTTATGCGCTGGACATCGACCACCCGGAGGTACAGGCCTACCTCAAGCAGGTCTTTGACCGCGTCCTGCAGGATTGGGGCTTTGACCTTGTCAAGCTGGACTTTCTCTACGGCGCAGCACCGTTCGGCAACGCCCGGGAATCCCGCGCAGGACGGATGCAGCGCGCCATGGCACTGCTGCGCTCATGGTGCGGCGACAAGCTGATTCTCGGCTGCGGTGTGCCGGTCATGCCTGCCTTTGGCATCGTTGACTACTGCCGCATTGGGTGTGATGTAGGGCTGGACTGGGACGATGTGTGGTATATGCGGTTTTTCCATCGCGAGCGGGTCTCCACAAAGCAGTCCATCGGCAACACGATTTTCCGCCGCCAGCTCAACGGGCGTGCTTACGGCAGCGACCCCGATGTATTCTTCCTGCGCGAGGAAAACTGCAAGCTGACCCTACAGCAAAAGCAGACCCTGGCCCGGGTCAATGCGCTGTTCAGCGGCATCCTGCTCACCTCCGATATGCCCAGTCGCTATACGGATGAGATGCGCCGCCAATACAACGCCCTGCGGGAATTGACCGATCACGCCGAAAATTGCACCGTGGATGCAGACGACGGTCTGACCGTACACTACACTTTGCACGGCAAGCAGCAGGCGATCAAGGTTTTTTGACCGTTCAGCCTTCTTCAAAAACACACAAAATTTTTGCTGCGGCGGCTGATGGAATTGCAATCACAGGGCAGGGGATGGTATAATGTATAAATAGGGCGGTATGCCCTTCCGCTTTGGCGGTATATGTTATATTGTAATAGGTTTTATCTGAGGAGTTGTGGAATGAAGAAAAACGATCTTTCCCCCGAAGCCTTCCGCTTTGAAGGCAAGATGTCCCTGAAGCAGGCACTGCCGCTGGGCATGCAGCATGTGTTGGCGATGTTTGTCGGCAACCTTACGCCGCTGCTTATCATCACGGGCGCCTGCGGCCTGGCCGGCGGCGAATTTGCCGACCTGCGCGTCACACTGCTGCAGAATGCCATGCTTGTGGCGGGCATCGTCACACTGGTTCAGCTGTATTCCATCGGCCCCATCGGCGGCAAGGTGCCTATCATCATGGGCACCTCCTCCGGCTTCATCGGGGTATTCAGCTCGGTCGCAGCCTCGATGGGCGGCGGCGTACTGGCCTACGGCGCAATCATGGGCGCGTCCCTGATCGGCGGCCTGTTTGAGACCGTGCTGGGCTTCTTTCTGAAGCCGCTGCGCAAGCTGTTGCCCTCTGTCGTTACCGGCACGGTGGTGCTTTCCATCGGTCTGAGCTTGATTTCGGTCGGTGTAAACTCCTTCGGCGGCGGCAACACCGCGCAGGATTTCGGCTCGGTCGAAAACCTGCTGCTCGCCATCTTTGTGCTGGTCGTCATCCTGATCTGCAAGCACTCCGGCAGCACCTTTTTGAATTCCTCCTCGATTTTGGTGGGCATCATCTGCGGCTACATTGCAGCGTTTCTCATGGGTCTTATTCTGCCCACCACGGCGCTGAATGCCGAGGGCGTTGCCTACACCAAGGCATGGGTGCTGAACTGGAACAAGGTGGCCGAGGCCAAATGGTTTGCATTGCCCCAGCTGATGCCGGTCAAGCCGGTGTTTGATATGCGCGCAATTGCACCGGTCATGATTATGTTCATCGTCACGGCGGTCGAAACCGTGGGTGATATTTCCGGCGTTATCATGGGCGGCATGGACCGCGAGGCCACGGACACCGAGCTGTCCGGCGGCGTCATCTGCGATGGTATCGGCTCCAGCTTTGCCGCGCTGTTCGGCGTGCTGCCCAACACCTCCTTCAGCCAGAATGTCGGCCTTGTCAGCATGACCAAGGTCGTCAACCGCTTTGCGCTGGCCACCGGCGGCATCTTCCTGATTCTCTGCGGTCTGGTGCCCAAGCTGGGCGCGCTCGTCTCGATCATGCCGCAGTCGGTGCTGGGCGGCGCAGCTGTCATGATGTTCTCTTCGATCGTGGTGAGCGGTATTCAGCTCATCACCCGCGAGCCGCTGACCCCGCGCAGCCTGAGCATCGTCTCTGTAGCGCTCGGTCTCGGCTATGGCATCGGTGCCAACAACGGCATCCTTGCACACGCACCGCAGATGATCTCTCTGGTATTCGGCGGCTCCGGCATTGTGCCCGCCGCACTCGTTGCCATCCTCTTGAATCTGGCCATTCCCAAGGACGAAAACGGCTAAAGTAAGCTTTTCTCAATAGCGGGCAGTGTAAAGCGCACTGCCCGCTATTGATTTTTTGTTGAAATTCAAACGCACAAAAGCACCTTTAGCACCCTATTGACATTTGGGTGCCAGACTGCTATTATATGACCGAAATATCGTAGAATCGTTGCTGGTGCGCCGTTTTGGCTGCAGGCAGCTTTTTTACGATCTAACGGTTAGATTATTCTAACGCGCATATACAAGCTGCCATGCTGCCGCCGGGCAGCTTTTCAAATAAGCAGCAGTTAGTTGATGCAAACCAAGGAGCTGAGCATTACGAAAAAGAATTTTTGGGACAGAAATGCAGCAAGGTATGACCGCTTTATGCGTAAGAATGCAATAGCCTATGATCAATTATATGCGCTGCTTCGCCCTGCTGTGTGGCACAAAACCGTTTTGGAGGTAGCCACCGGCACAGGGCAGGTGGCAAAGCATCTCCTGTGTTCTGCCGACCACATTGAGGCTACCGACGTCTCCGCAGCGATGATTGCGCAGGCAAAGCGGGGCAATTTTTCGTCCAAGCTGTATTTTTCCGTGCAGGATATGTTCCATCTGCCTTATGCTGACCAGTCCTTTGATGTTGTCATTGTCTCCAATGCACTGCACATTGTGCCGCACCCCGAGAAAGCCCTTATCGAGTTTCGCCGTGTGCTTAAAAACGATGGCACGCTGATTGCTCCTACCTTTACCCATGCAGAGAATTCCCCTTGGGGAAATCTTCAGGCCCTTGCGCTGAAAATTGCAGGCTTTCCGCTGCACAGCAGATGGACGAGTGCTGCGTATCTGGCATTTTTGCAGCAAAACGGCTGGACCGTTTGCAAAAGTGTTGTTTTGCAGAATTCCATTCCACTTACCTACGCAGAGTGTAAAAAAGTTGAAAGGAGATAAACGATGTCATTTTTTGAAAATACGAGAGACCCCAAAGGCTTCGGCGGCAGGCTGATGGTCACCATGATGAACCTTGCCCACACCCCCGTGGCGCTGTGGGGGCTTCACTTTCTGCATCTTGCGCCGGACGCAAAGGTGCTGGACTGTGGCTGCGGCGGCGGAGCGAATATCAAACGGCTGTTGAAAAGGTGTCCGCGCGGCATCGTAAAGGGCGTGGATTACTCTGCTGTCAGCGTCGAAAAATCCCGCCGTCTCAATGCAGAGGCGATTCAAAGGGATCGCTGTGTCATCTGGCAGGGCAGCGTGCAGCGCATCATTTTTGCCAGCGATTGGTTCGATGCAGTCACAGCGTTTGAAACCGTCTATTTCTGGCCGGACCTTGCAAAATGCTTCCGGGAGGTTTGGCGGGTTTTGAAGCCGGGCGGCACCTTCCTCATCTGCAATGAAGTCAACGGCGACACGGACAAAGACAAAAAATGGACAGAAATCATTGATGGCATGACCATCTACAAGGATACTGAGCTGAAAGCATATCTTGAGCAAGCGGGCTTTTGTGACATTGCGGTACACAAAAGCAAAACAGGCTGGCTGTGTTTGACCGCCGTAAAGCAAAGTGACTGTGGCTGCGGGAGGCAGGAGAATGAAGGTTTATGAATTTGGGGCGGATACCGCTCCGGTCATTTTGCTGCTGCCCGGCACCTGCTGCCACTGGAAAAGCAACTTTGGCCAAGTGATCCCTCTGTTGCAGCGGGATTTTCGCGTACTTTGCGTCAGCTATGATGGCTTTGACGAAACGGAAAGTACCGAATTTCCGACAATGCTTGCAGAAACCGAAAAAATTGAAGCCTACATCCTGAAAAACTGCGGCGGGCATATACGGGCCGCCTACGGCTGCTCTCTGGGCGGTTCTTTCGTGGGACTGCTGGCAGCACGGAAAAGCATACATATGGACTACGGTATTCTGGGCAGCTCCGACCTTGACCAATGCTCCAAGCTCGCGGCCAAATTACAAACGAATTTTCTCCTGCCGCTGATTTATCCGCTGATTCGGGACGGGCAGTTCAAAAGTTGCTTTCTGCAGAAGCGATTAGAAAAGCTCTCCGCGGAGAAGGGGGACTATGTCCGCGCTTTTATGGCGATGTTCGGTGCTGCACGCCCCTATGTGACGATGCAAAGCTGTAAAAACCAATTTTATTCCGACCTCATCACGCCCTTGCCGGAGGGAATTGATGTTCCCGGTACGGAGATTCATATTTTCTACGCGCTGAAAATGGGAGCGAAGTATCGCGCGCGTTATCAGCAGCATTTTGCGCACCCCGTAATTCATGAGCAGGATCTGCAGCATGAGGAGCTGCTGGCCTGTTACCCTTACAAATGGGCACAGCTTGTCAAAAGCATCATTGAACAGGGGGTATAAAGTACCTGTGTTTTTGTGTATATACCATAAAAGGAGGCGGCTTCATTGACGGAAACTTTTTGGGGGATTCTGATCCCCTTTTTGGGTACATCGCTGGGCGCAGCGTGCGTATTTTTTATGCGGCGCGCTCTGGGAGATCTGGTGCAGCGCTCACTTGCAGGCTTTGCCGCCGGTGTGATGGTGGCGGCATCGGTCTGGAGCCTGCTGATCCCGGCAATCGAACAGTCGGAGAAGTTGGGACGGTTCGCCTTTTTCCCGGCGTTTGCCGGATTTTGGTTCGGCGTGCTGTTTTTGCTTGCCCTGGATCATCTGATACCCCACCTGCATGTCGGCAGTGAGGAGGCTGAGGGGCCAAAAAGCAGGCTGGGCCGCACTACGATGATGGTGCTGGCAGTGACCCTGCACAACATCCCGGAGGGCATGGCAGTCGGTGTGATGTACGCCGGCTTTCTCGCAGGCAGCGCGCAGATCACCGCGGCGAGCGCGCTGGCCCTGTCCCTCGGCATAGCCATCCAGAATTTCCCGGAGGGCGCCATCATCTCGATGCCCCTGCGCGCTGAAGGGGAGAGCAAGGGCAGGGCCTTTGCAGGCGGTGTGCTTTCGGGCGTGGTTGAGCCAATCGGCGCAGTGGTGACGATTTTGGCCGCGCAGCTTGTGATACCGGCATTGCCTTATCTTTTGAGCTTTGCTGCGGGCGCGATGCTCTATGTCGTGGTGGAGGAGCTGATCCCCGAAATGTCGCAGGGACGGCACTCTAACCTCGGCACAGTATTCTTTGCCGTTGGCTTCAGTGTGATGATGGTGCTGGATGTGGCGCTGGGGTAACAGGAGCCTTACAACGCAGAAAATGCAAACAGCTTCACCCGGCCTGACACAAAGTCAGTCAGAAAAGGTCCAGCATGGTATCCAGATACAATTCCTCGCGGACAGTCAGCTGATATTCCGGCTTGGTCAGGTAGTGAAGCAAAAATTCAAGGATCAGCGCACTGCCAAGGCCGCGCCCCTCGATCTTGAATTGGGTGAAGCCCTTCGGCAGGTAGGTATCCCGGATGGCCTTGATGCCGATAAAGCCGGGGTTCGCCATCGCTCGGGAGAAGCGATACCCATCCGCTGCGCCGGGGGCGCTGCAGTAATGCTCCGGGCCGGGCAGACCCAGATTTTTGCGGCTGACGGCCTCATAGCAGGCTCTGCGTTCCGTGCATCCGAACCAGCAGCACTCATTGCAGAGGAACTCCACCTTGTCCTTCTGGGACTGGGGCAGCGCTGCAAGTCGGTCAAATGCTCGGTTCAGCCGGAAATCCGGCACGACATAGCGAAACTCGGGCCGTGCCAGCTCCCGCTGCAAATCGTTGAAGTCTGTCAGCACTTTTGTGGTTGAGGATACAAGATACAGCGATGGATAGTTCTTTTTCAGGTACTGCGTCAGCAGCTCAGCATGAACGATGGCGCCGTTTTGCGGGTCATTTTGTTCCTGAAACAGTCGGCAGAGCGCATTGCAGTCCGGGTCTGTGAGATGCTCCGGGCGCAGTAATGAATTGCTGAGTGTCAGCCGCGCCGAGATGCCGTATTCACGCGTCAACGCCAGCACCTCGCGTGGGGTGCGGTCACTGCACTCGACCCGTCCGCCCGCCCATAAGCAGTCAGACGGTGCGCCGTAGATCGAGCCGATGGCGCACCAGTCGTAAAAATACTCCCGATGCGCACGATAAAGCGGCAAAAACGCCGCATACAGGTCATAAAATTCAAACAGACCGGGCAGATGAAACAGGGCTGTGCCCTGGTGAGGTGTTTCCATAGCGGAGACCTTTCCTGGCCGCGCAGGCGGCCCGATGGGATATATTTATTATACCAGCAGTCCTGCCGGAATGCAAAGCGAAACGCCGGGGTATATGTTTGTAACCGACGTAAAAACACATTGCTGAAATACTAAGGGGGATGTTGCAATGCCGTCCATTGATTTAAACTGCGACCTGGGCGAGAGCTTCGGCGCGTACACCATCGGCATGGATGCCGAAATTTTGCCCTATGTGACCAGCGCGAACATCGCCTGCGGGTTCCACGCGGGCGACCCGTCCGTGATGCAAAAGAGCGTTCTGCTGTGCAAAAAGTACAGCGTGCAGGTGGGTGCACACCCGGGACTGCCGGATTTGCAGGGCTTTGGCCGCCGCAGAATGGCAATTTCCCCCGCCGAAGCCGAGGCCGACGTGATGTACCAGATCGGTGCGCTGAAGGCATTCTGCGACGCGGCGGGCGTACCGCTGCACCACGTCAAACCCCACGGCGCGCTGTACAACATGGCCGCCAGGGATCCGGTGCTGGCGGCGGCCATCTGCCGCGCTGTGCAGGCTGCAGCTCCCGGTGCTGTGCTGCTGGCACTCTCCGGCAGCGAGATGGTCAAGGCCGCAAACGCCATCGGACTGCCCGTTGCCAGCGAGGTATTTGCAGACCGCGGCTACCAGGCCGACGGCAGCCTTGTGCCACGCGGCGCTCCCGGCGCAATGATCGAGGACGAGGATACCGCCATTGCGCGGGTCTTGCAGATGGCGGCGCAGGGTACCGTACAGGCCGACGACGGCAGCACCGTAACCCTGCAGGCCGATTCCGTCTGCGTCCACGGTGACGGCCCCAAAGCCCTCGCCTTCGTGCAAAAAATCTCCGCCGCCCTCCTTGCCGCAGGGACAGCAGTTGCAGCATTTTGATTGTAGGCAGAAAGCAAGATGGGAGTTGAACCTATCTGAAGAAGGTAAAGCAGCGCTAAGCGGCAGAATCTGTCCTGCGCCTCTGCCGGGGCGCAGGAATTTTTTGTCAATAAAAATACCGTTGTATCGTGTGATACAACGGTTGAATAATTTGAATGCAGCCTTGATGTGTTTAGGCAGCGGATCCTGCACGGAGGACGAGCCGACACCATAGCACGAAGGCTTTTTTTCATTCCGGCAGACGTCCGTACAGTTCCATTTCACTGTGCAGCTTTTTGGCCAGCCTTGTGTTAAAGACACCGGGTTCGGCACGCCAGCACCAGTTGCCGCCCAGAGTGGACGGCGTGTTCATGCGGGATTCATGCCCAAGGCCCAGCAGATCCTGTGCCTGCACGACAGCCAGATCGGCAGCACTGGACCAGATGCCGCGCATCATGCCCCAGTGATAGCCCTCTTTCTTCGTCAGATTCAGGTAGCGCACGGCGCGCGCCACGTCCTCAGGGGCGGCGGTTTCCATCCAGCCGTTCACAGGCTCGTTGTCGTGGGTGCCTACATAGGCAATGCAGTTCTTGGGGTAGCTGTGGGGGCGGTAATCACCGCCGTCACGGCTGTCAAAGGCAAACTCCAGCACTTTCATGCCGGGATAGCCGCATTGCTTCAGCAGGGCAGTGACATCTTCCGTCAGGAATCCCAAATCCTCGGCGATGATGCGCGGGCTGCCCAGCTTTTTCTTTATGGCAGCAAACAGCGCATAGCCGGGGCCTTCGCGCCAGCGGCCGTTTTGGGCGGTTGCTTCCCCGTAGGGGATAGCATAATAGCCCGCAAATCCGCGGAAGTGGTCAATGCGAACCACATCATAGATGCTGCACATGTGTTTGATGCGCCGCACCCACCATGCGTAGCCGGTCTTGGCCATGGAGTCCCAGTCGAACAGCGGGTTGCCCCACAGCTGGCCTGTGGCGGAGAAGCCGTCCGGCGGGCAGCCTGCCACCTCGGTGGGCAGCAGGTTCTCATCGAGCTGGAACTCCTGCGGGCAGCTCCACACATCGACGCTGTCCAGCGCCACATAGATGGGAAGGTCGCCGATGATGCGGATTTCCTGCTGGTTGGCGTAGTGCTTCAGCGCCTGCCACTGACTGTAGAACATAAACTGTACAGCCTGCCAAAACGCCACATCGTCGGCGTACTGCTGCCGGGCTGCTGCCAGGGCAGCGGGCTCACGGCGCCGCAGCGGTTCTTCCCATTCCAGCCAGCAGACTCCGTTGTGGGCGTCCTTCAGCGCCATGAACAGCGCGTAGTCGGGCAGCCAGAAGTCGTTTTCCTTCACAAAGCGGCGGTAGTCGGCACCGGGCTTTGCCAGCAGACGTTTGGCTGCACAGCGCAGCACTGCGTAGCGCTTTTCGTACATGACGCCATAGTTGATGCAGTCGGGGGTGCATTCCCAGTCGATGGACGCATATTCCTCCGGCAGCAGCAGTCCCTGCTTTGCCAGATCGTCCAGATCGATAAAATACGGGTTGCCCGCAAAGGTCGAGAACGACTGATAGGGACTGTCGCCGTAGCTTGTGGGGCAGACGGGCAGAATCTGCCAGTATGCCTGTCCGGCCTTGACCAAAAAGTCCACAAAGCTGCGCGCGGCTGCACCCATGGTACCAATGCCATAAGGCGAGGGCAGACTTGAAATGGGCATCAGAATGCCGCTTGTTCTCATCAGAGAACCCCTCTTTCTTTTGATAGTAAGCAGCCGGGATGTCTTTCATTCACAGTTCACGCACGCTTTCTCCTTCGGTCAGATCGAAGGAGACGATCTCGTGCACGGCATTGCCGGGTTTTTGGATGTTGTGGAGCAGGATCCGCGCCGAACGCCGCGCCAATTGCTCCATATTCTGCCGGATGGTCGTCAGCCGGGGCACACTGTACTGTCCCAGCGCGATGCCGTCAAAACCTGTGACGGAAATATCCTGCGGCACACACAGCCCGTGATCTCGCAGCGCACGAATTGCGCCGAGCGCCATCAGGTCGGACATGGCAAACACTGCCGTAATGTCGGGGCTGTGCTTTAAGAGATACTCCATTGCCTCATACCCGCTGGAAAGCGAGAACCGCGCATACGCATACTGCTTTTCCATGTCAAACGGCAGACCAAGGCGCAGCATAGCACCCTGACAGCCGGCCAGACGGGCGAGACTTGGACGGGAAAGATTGGGCTTGCCACCGATGATTCCGATGCGGCGGTGCCCCTTTTTGTACAGATATTCGATCATCGTGTCCGATGCAGCCATATCGTCTACGGACACACTGGACAAATTGCGGATGCGCAGGGATGCCGCGCTGTTTGTCAGCAGCAGGCAGGGGATACCCAGTGCCTCCAACTCCGGCGTAAAGTATTCCGGATTTGAGCCGAGAAACAATATACCATGGGGTTTGCGCTCTGTGCAGATGCGTCGGGCCTGCGCAACCTCGTTGGCTTCCTCGTCAATATAGTAGACCGTCGCAACGTAGCCGCTTTCCTCAATGATCTGCTGCAGCGGCTCCAAAATACCGGCAAACAGCATATTCTGGGTGCCTTTCACAATCAGTGCGATCCCATCGTTGGTCTGCTGCTTCAGATGCTTGGCGTTGGCGTTCGGTTCATAATTGTGGCGGTTTACGATTTCCAATATTTTTTGACGGGTTTCTGCACTGACGCCGGGGGCGTTATTTAAGGCTCGTGAGACGGTCCCGACCGCATAGCCGGACTCCCGCGCGATGTCTTTGATGGTCATTTGCCAATCCTCTTTCTTGAAGAAGTGTCAAATTTACCCCTTGACAGCACCGGCGACCACGCCATCGATAATATATTTCTGGCAGATCAGGTACAGCACGATAACAGGCAGCACCGTAATCATGATGCAGGCCATCATGGGTGCCATCTCCACCTTGCCGTAGCTGCCGCGGAAATACTGGATCGCCATAGGAATCGTGCGGAAGGTCTTGATGTCCAGCACCAGCGTGGGCAGCAGATAGTCGTTCCAGACCCACATGGTTTCCAAAATGGCGGTAGAGATCATCGTCGGCTTCAAAATCGGGCAGACGACCTTGAAGAAAATCTGGATGGGATTGCAGCCGTCGATCATAGCGGCTTCTTCAATAGCAATCGGCATGGATTTTACAAAGCCGGTGAACATGAACACCGCAAGTCCCGCGCCGAAGCCCAGATAGATGATGCAGATGTTGTAGGGGTTATTCAGCTTTAAGGTATCAGCGGTTTTTGCCAGTGTGAACATGACCATCTGGAAGGGGACAATCATGCTGAATACGCACAGATAGTACATACCTTTGGACAAGGTGTTCTGCACACGGGTGATATACCATGCGCACATGGAGCAGCACAGCAAAATCAGTGCCACAGACGAAACCGTGATCACTAAACTATACCAGAAAGAGGACAAAAAGTCCATTTCCTGAATGCCATAAATGTAGTTTTTCAAGCCGACGAAGGTCTCGGCGTTCGGCAGATCAAAGGCGTGGCTCGTCGTGATGGCACGCTCGGTCTTGAGGGAGTTCATCAAAATCATGAACACCGGGTACAGCCAGGCGATACACAGGATCGTGAACAGAACGGACAGTACCGTGTTGATGCGGCGGTCTTTTTTAGTAGCACCCATTATGCCTGCACCTCCTTAGAGCGGGTAAAATGCAGCTGGAGCAGCGAAATAACGACCACAAACAGGAAGAAAACGACGGCCTTGGCCTGACCGATGCCCTTCCACTGGGGTCCGGAGCGTGCGTAAAACGTGTCGTAGATGTTGTAGGCCAGCATCATGGACTGCTTTGCAGGCTCACCGGCTGTCAGCGAGAGGTTCTGGTCGAACAGCTTGAAGGAGTTCGTCAGCGTCAGGAAGGTGCAGATCGTCACGCTGGGCATGACCATCGGGATTTTGATTTTGAACAAAATCTGGCTGCTTGTTGCACCGTCAATGCGTGCGGCCTCCACCAGATCCACCGGCACATTCTGCAAACCGGCAATATAGATGATCATCATGTAGCCGATCTGCTGCCAGCACATCAGGATGATCAAACCCCAGAAGCCGTAGGTGGCATTCAGCGCCAGCAGCGACTTACCCCAGGAGGACAGCAGACCGTTGAGCAGGATCTGCCAGATATAGCCCAGCACGATGCCGCCGATCAGGTTCGGCAGGAAGAAGATGGTGCGGAAAGCGTTGGTGCCGTGCATACCGCGGGTGAGAAGCAGCGCAATGGCAAAGGCCAGCACGTTGATCAGCAGGGTGGACACGACGGTGAACGCCGCTGTGAACCAGAACGCATGGGTGAAGGTGTTATCCGACCAAATCATTGCGTAGTTGCTTAAGCCCACAAACTGCACATTTTTGACGGTGGTGAACTTGCAGAACGACAGCCCTGCACCCCAGATAAACGGCCAGACAAAGCCAATAATAAAGGCGATGAGGGTCGGCAGTACGAAAACAGGCCAATAACGTCGAATGGCTTTTTCCATAAGTATGCTCCCTTTGTTGTAATTTTTGTTTTCTGCAAAAGAAGCGGGGCGGGCGAAACCGCCCGCCCAGCTAACCGGTAATACTAGGTAAGGAGAAAAAGCTTTCAGTGTAGAGAAAACAATCTTATGTTATGCAGCAGCGTTCAGAGCGGCCTCAGATGCCCAGCCATCGACGAAAGCGGTGACGACATCATCCCAGCTGCCGGTACCGGCGGCGTAAGCGGTCAGAGCAGAACCAACACCGTTCTTCCAGTTCTCGGAAGGCATGGTGGAGAAGTTCCAAGCCACAGGGGTCTTGCCGGCGGCGGTCATTTCCTTATCGGCCTTGACGAAGACGTTGGGGGACTCGACAGCATTCTTGAAGGGGATAACGAAGCCCATGTCGTTAGCCATGGCCTTGGTGCCCTCGTCAGAGGAAACGCACCAGTACATGAAGTCGAGCGTTGCGTTGATGTCGTCCTCGCTGGCTTCCTTGTTGACGCACCAGTAGTTCTCAGTGCCGGTGCACAGGCCCTGGTTGGCTTCATCGCCGACGCCAATGTAGATGGGCAGCATGGTCAGATCGTCATCGGTGAAGGGCTTGCCGTCGCCGACGAGGTTGGTGTACTCCCAAGAACCATTCTGGAAGAAGACAGCCTCATCGTTCAGGAACTCGTTGCGGCTGTCGTCGCCGGTCTTGCCAGCCAGTTCAGTAGGATCGCAGGTGGAGTTGTTGATGTACAGGTCGAAGATATTCTTGTAGTTGTCGAGATAGGTGCCCTTGATGGCGTCGGTGTTGTCGATGCCGTCCTCCTGATACTCGAAGTAGATGGGCAGGTTGGCCAGATGGGTCTTGTAGCGCCAGTCAGAGGAGCCGTCCATACCAGCGGAGGTGAAGGCGGAGAAGCCCAGCTCGTCCTTGCGGGCGGTGATGTCCTCGGCCACCTTCTTCAGATCGGCAAAGCTCTTGATGTCGTCGGCGGAGTAGCCGGCCTGCTCCAGCAGAGCCTTGTTGTAGATGATGCCGTAGGTCTCGATAACGTAGCCGATGCCCGCCATCTTGTCCCCGTCCATCAGGGCGAACTCCTTGCTGGTGAGCTGGCTGGCAATGTCAGAGCCGGTCAGGTCATAGCAGTAGTCCTTCCAAGCGGCCAGGCCCACGGGGCCGTTGACCTGGAACAGGGTGGGAGCATCGGTCTTGGCCATCTCGGACTTCAGAGTGGTCTCATAGTTGCCAGAAGCGGCGGTAACGACGGTGACATCCACGCCGGTCTCCTTGGTGTACAGGTCGGCCAGTTCCTGCCACTGAGCATCCTGCTCAGGCTTAAAATTCAGGTAGTACACTTTTCCGCCGGCGGAATCGCTGCCAGAGCTTCCTGTGCTGCTGGACGTGGATGGTTTTGCACCACAACCACTCAGCAGTGACAAACACAGTGCAGCGGCTAAACCGAGCGCAACGAGTCTTCTTTTCATTTCCATTGACCTCCTAATAAGTTTCCATTGACTTTATTCTGGAAATGTTCCTGGAATCGTTTCCAGTTCTGCTGAAGTTATTATATATCTTTTCGGTAATAATCTCAATAAAAATTTCACTTCTCTTTTGCTTTTTGTCTGAATCACCAATATACGTACTATGATATTGTGTATATCGAACAATTTTTAATTAGATC
>ERZ779874.2273-NODE-2273-length-16318-cov-2.668327_pt1 | contig 16318 bp, 13 predicted proteins | sample MGYA00511031_ERZ779874 | MGnify/ENA primary metagenome ERZ779874 (study PRJEB29588, sample SAMEA2156850) | human gut metagenome | biome: human gut; feature: human-associated habitat; material: faeces | place: Denmark | collected 2008/2010 ...
CCCAGGGGAGTAAAGGTCATTTGCTCCGATGGAGATCACAAGCTGGGGGGGGCTGACTGGGATGCCGCTCTGCGTGACCTGTTGCTCGAAAAACTTCTCATTGAAAACCCCGAAGCAGGCGACCTGATGGCCGACTCGGCAACCAGGGCTGCCTTGATCACGACAGTGGAAAAGACAAAAATGAGTCTCAGCCAGAAAGAAACAGCTACCGCCCGCATTACCTGCTGCGACGGCAGCAAGAGCAAGGTGAGTGTGACTCGGGAGGAATTCAATGAAGCGACTCAGCCTCTGCTTAACCGTACGATAGAATTCACGGATGCCATGATTGCCATGGCTCGTGAAAAAACAGGTGTGGAAAAAATAGATGAATTCCTGCTGGTCGGAGGTTCTACTTATATGCCGCAGGTGATGGAGATGGTTAATAGCCGCTACAAGGACACGTTGAGGGTAGAGCCCAAACTGTATGAGCCCAATCATGCTGTTTCCAAGGGCGCTGCCCTCTATGGGAATAATAAAGCTATCAGGGATCTTTATGAAAAGGTTCTTAAAGATCTGAAAGAAGCAAATCCCGATACCCCGACAGGAAAACTCGAAGACGAGGCAAATAAGAAAGTTGCAGACGAATTTTCGTTGGCACCTGAAACGATTGATACTGCGGTTAACACCGAGATGATTACGGTGGCTTCCAAAAGTATCGGTATTCGGGTGAAGAACAAGGAAGGTATATTTGTCTGTTACAACCTGATCGAAAAACAGAATGAAGTTCCTTGCAACAATACTCAAACTTTCCCTGTTTCTGCCGCTAATGCAGCCACTCTGCCTCTCATCGTCTATTCCAATAACATTGTGGGAAAACAAGCGGATCTGGACTGTTGCCTGGAACTTGGCAAAGCAACCATGGAATTGACTCCCGGCTTGCCCGCAGGAGCTCCTATTGAAGTAACATTCGCGCTGGATCCTGAAGGCCGGCTCGAATTGACTGCCCGGGATGTTACCAATGACAAAAAAATTGTTGTGCCCTTCCAGGTAGAAGGAGTCCTCAGTGAAGAAGAACGGAAAAAGCTGGAGGAAGTTGTAGCCGATCTGGAGATGGCCGATTAACCAACATAAATCATGAACAGGATAGCCGTGGGAATTGATCTGGGCACAACATACAGCTGTGTGGCATATGTAGGCAGGGATGGCCGTCCCCAGGTTTTGCTGAACAGTGAAGGTGAACGCACGACGCCTTCCGTTGTCTGGTTCGATGATGATCGAATTGTCGTAGGCGATGAAGCCAAGCAGGAGGCTTCCATGAGTCCCGGCGAAGTGTGTACCTTCATTAAACGCGAAATGGGTTCGGAGAACTACCGCTTTTCCTGTTCAAAGGGTTCGTACAGGCCGGAGCAGGTCTCGGCCTGCATTCTGCGTAAACTGGTGAATGATGCATCCGAGCGTCTGGGGCAGGAAATTCAGGATGTGGTTATTACCTGTCCGGCCTACTTTTCCCATCAGGAGCGCGAAGCCACCAAGGCGGCCGGGGAGATTGCCGGCCTCAATGTTCTGGAAATACTCAATGAGCCCACTGCCGCCGCCATGGCCTATGGACTCACCCAAAATCACCATGCCGAAGAACGCAATATCCTGGTCTACGATTTGGGTGGAGGAACCTTCGACGTGACCATTATTAATGTTTCCCCCAAGGGACTGAATGTAGTCTGTACCGATGGCAATCATCTCTTGGGTGGAAAAAACTGGGATGAAGTCATGCAAGGAATGCTGGTGGACCGTTTGCAGATGTCGTCGGAAAGCGCAATCGACCTCTTGTCTGACCCTGCCGCCAGTCAGGATATGCAGTTATTAGCTGAAAAGGCTAAGAAAACACTTACATCTCGTACAGAGGCACAGGTTTCCTATAAATTCGAAGGCGAAAAACTATACGCCCACATCACACGTGAAGAATTTGATTCAGAGACGGAATCCCTTCTTCAAAGTACAATCAGAGGAACGAAACGCGCTCTGGATATTGCCCGGGGAAAGGGAGTAAACAGAATCGATGAAATCATTCTGGTGGGAGGCAGTACCTACATGCCTCAGGTTTCCGCTGCAGTTGAAAGAGAATTGGGGATTACTCCCATTTCCTATGATCCGGACGAATCGGTAGCCAAGGGAGCAGCTATCTCCGCACTGGCCCATCTGATGCGCGAACAGATTGGAGATGGATTCACTCTGGAAACAGACGATACCGGTGAATTTACGCTGGAAACGGAAGGGAAGCTTCAGGAGTTGGCGGATGACAGCGGATTTACCCTGGAAGCGGTCAGCAACATACTAACCCCATGTTCCAACGTATGCAGTCGCAGCTTCGGTCAAATTTTGCTCCGTCACTCCGATAGGGTGTCGCGTATTTATAATCTCATTTACCGCAATACCAACCTGCCGGTCGAAGCAAACATGCCCAGTTATACTGTTGAAGACAATCAAAATACCGTACATATACAAGTAGTGGATAATCTGGTGGAATATCCAGCCACACCCGAAGAAGAGAGAATACTCGATAGAGAAGGAATCGATCCCAACGACGCTCGTCTCATCTGGGAAGGAAATCTGCCTATTCAACCGGGACTCCCGGCTGAGTCTCCCATAGAAACCGTTTTCAAGCTGGATGAAAGCGGGCTACTCACTATCTTCTCACGGGATCCAGCCTCCGGTCAGGAAATCAAAGGAGAAGTTCAGACGGCCTGTACAATTCCGGCGGAACAGCTGAACGCCATGAGGAAAGAGTTGGAGCGAGCTACCATCGAATAACTTCTCTCTTGAGAGTTTCCCACTCACTTTATTTTCTGTTGAAACGGGTATGAAAAAAAGAAATTACTTTGAAATCCTGAATTTATCCCTCGATCCTCTGGAGACCAATGTTGACAACGCATTGGCCAGGCTCAAGCAATGCACTGCCGAGTGGAGCAGCGCCCCTCAGGATGATGTTTTGAGGAAGACATGGATGGAAGCCGTTCCCGAGATGGAAAAGGCTCTTTCAAATCCTCAATCTCTTCAAAAGCAGGCAGAGGAAGCCCTGAAGAATGAACAAAAACGAGTCAGAAATTTCCTGCAAAACGCCGCTGTCGACGGTCAGATTTCCAGGGCAATCTTCCGGAACATCTGCAATAATGTACAGCTGGAAATAGATTCGGTTTCCTCTCTTGCCGATGAACAGGGCATTGTCATCAGCAGTCAGGCGGTTGACAAATCATGTAAAGCTCTCAGTGTCCCTCCCCAACCGGCAAATGGCCATCCCGTATACCTGATTTCTGCGTCTCGCGATATTCAGAAATTGAAATGTTGCCTGGAAGCTGCGGGAAAAGCCAGTATTTATGAGTATCTGAATTGCAAGAATTCTCTTTCGCCCGAGCAACTGCTCAAAATCAATTCGGATAAGAGTAGAGAACCCAACAAGGGCGGATCCGCCAATAATCCGGTCAATACCATTAAGGTAGAGATTACGACTATTGGCGCCAAATACTTCAAGAACGAAGAATCAAAGAAACGTTACGATTACGCATGGCGGGGGCAGGAAATTTGCGAACGTGTGTTTGCTGCCTTTCCAAACTATGTGGAGGGTTCACCCGGTACCATATCACCCATATACTACACCAGGTTATACGATACCCTATGCGCCGAGGGGCTGGATTCCACAGACGCGCAGTGGCTGGTATACCCCCGGTGCTGTCAGGGCAAGGACAAGGTTCCTTTCCCGTGGCAGGAACAATTCACGGAGTGCCCGAAGTGCAAGTCCAGAAATGAAGCCAACAGCAGCCGATGTTCTCAATGCGGTGAATTATTTCGTATCATGTGCCCGAAATGCGGAAAGTTCATTCAGGCATCAAGCTCGAAATGTCATTGCGGTACCCGCTTTGATGCTGCCCGGAAAGTGTATGAAAGTCTGGAAAAATGCGGGAATAGTCTCAGGGGAAGCAGTAAAGAACTGGATACGGCTCAGAAAGAAATACAAGGGATTCTGCGTTCCTTCCCGGATTATGTGCCGGCCCGCAAGCTTCTGGATGAACTGGGAAAAGCCAAAACAGTCAAATTGCTGGATACGCTGGAACCTCCGTCCATCAAGAGTGTGCGGGCATCAGGAAAAGCGCTGGAAATCGTCTGGATCAAGGCTCGCCATCAAGGAAATGAACTTGACCGCCTGCCGGATGCCAACGGTACTCCGATCAATTACATGCTGCGTCGCAAACGCAATGGGATTCCCGTTGGTCCGGATGATGGGGAAGCGCTTGGCGGCAGCGCGGCCTCCCCTTGTACGGACAAGCTGGCAAAATCTGGCGTGGAATATGGCTATGCCGTTTTTGCCGTAGTGAACAAGCGCATTCTGAAGGGCCTCGCGGGCGGCAAGGGCATGGTGCTGCCGGAGGCGGATTTTCATGTTTCCATGGGGGATGGCAGAGCCCGGCTCACATGGTGCGCATTACCGGCAGGATGGTCTGCCGCTCTCATCCGAAAAGAAGGGGGAGAACCTGAATCCATCAATGATGGCACACGCCTGCCGGTCGATGGAGGCAGTAACAGTTTTCATGATACCGGATTGACCAATGGCCGGCAGTACGGATATCTGCTGGTATTGCGTGGCAGCGGACATGAATTAACCGCCCGTGCTTCCGGCACGCCTCAACTTCCCCCGCCGATACTGGAGCCTGACCAGTGGAATTACAAATGTTTGGGAACGGATATCCATATTCATTGGGAACTGCCTTCCGGCGCTGATGAAGTGCGCTGGATGATCTCCGACAAAATGCCGATTGCCCCAGGCAGCATAGTAACAGCCAATCGTTTCAAAACAGTCGGAGAAACCGACAAGGGTGCCCAGGTTACCATACTTCGCGAAATCAATCTCTGCGGAAAGTTCCTCATTCCTCTGGTAATCAAGGGCGATACCGCTCTCATATGCACAGGTCGGCACGGCGGATTGCAAAATCTTCGCCTGCGCAGAAATCCAGGCCGAATATACCTCCAATGGACCTGGCCGGAAGGCTGCAGCGAAGTGACCGTGGCCTATGGAAACAAATCATTCGCGGAGAATCCGGATGATTTGAATGTCAATGAAATACGTACTTGCAAACGCAACGGCTTCGAACAGGCACATGAGCTCATTATTCCCGTCATGGAAGACAAGGATTATTATTTTTCCGTTTTCATGCAAGTGGGGAGTATGTCCTCTTCAAGCTGGTCTGCCCCGCGCAACGTGTATTCTCCCGCTCCGGGCGGAGGGAACAGGGTGAACTGCCGAATAGCTAAACGTGGTCAAGGGTGGGTATTTGAAGTAAAAAGCAAAAAAGGCATTCCTGCCATGGAGATACGGTGCGCTCGTCGCGTATTTCCTCTTTCCAGACAGGATGGGAAGAAAGCTCTGGCAGTTGAGGCCTCCGGACAATCCCGGGTATCAGTCCCTATTCCGGATAACATGGTTGCAGCTGGTAATTGCTTCATGCCCTTTGTATCTGGAGACTCTCACTACGATTTGATTTTCAATCGCAAATCTCTTTCCATGGAATAAACATATGGCTGGCGAATTATATTGCCCACATTGTTACAAGCAAATCAACGACAAGGAGTTGTTGTTTTTCAAACCTTCTTGCGGAGATAAATTGCCTCCTCCCGCCCCTTCCGTTTTGCAAAATCTGGGAATTGGCGGTACGCCTTCAAGCATTTCATGCACCAGAAATAACAAAAGTACCTGCAAGATCTGCGACCGTATCCTGTCATTCCGTGCGTGCCCGATTTGTAAGGGGGGCATATCGGCTAACAGAGAGGGCAAGCCGCTCATCATAGCCATTACCGGTACAGCCGGTTCAGGAAAAAGCAGTTATATCCGCGTTGTGGTCAATCAACTTCGCAAGCTTAGTGAGATATGTGGCTGGACGATTATGGAACAAGATGCTGGCTCAAGCAAAAATTCCATGTATCTGATTCGTAAAGGAAAGTCAGACAAGGGACGCCTGATCGTATTTGCCGAAGTCACAGAAGAAAAGCTTTCTCCCGCCCTCATGACAGCACTTTCGGGTATTGTTTGTCTTGTGGATCCTTTGCAGGTTGAAGCGCTGCGGAATGAACTGGGAACAACCGACATCGTTTTGCCGCCTCTGAACGGAACCCCATCGTCTCCTCTTGAAGCTGGGGCGTGCATGTCCTGCAGTACCACTGGCTGTTGCCGTTTCCAAACTTGATGCATTAGCATGCCCGGACATCAATTACACAGGTCGTTGGAGACTGAAAACAACCGAACGTCTGGTATGCCGCGATAGTTCGTACCGGGGCTCGCTTGATCAGGAAGAAATGGAAACGGTGAGTTGTGAAATGGAAAGTTGGGTGGCAGCGGCTGATGTGAACATTATGGAAGCCTGCAAAGCATTCACTCGAAAGCTTTTCTTCGGCATCAGCACAAAGGAGCCGGCTTTGCGCGTAGAAGATCCTCTTCTGTGGATTCTTTCATAGAAGAGAGTGACGGAAAGCAAATAATACATGTATGGCCAATAAAAATACAGACTGTTACGGGAGTGCCCGATGGGCGAGCGCCCACGATTTGGCAGAGGAAGGCCTGTTTACTTTCCCCAATTTCCAACACTCGCCGGATTGTTTTATCAACAGCCGAATTCGACGGGACTTTGTGGAACGGGAACCAGCCAATCGTTGTATGGTGCTGGGACGTTTGGTCAATCCTGAAAAACTGGTATCCGGCATACGTCAGGGCTATGAGGCTTCCATGGGGTCACTGATGTCCGGTTTGTTCAGCCTGATCAGCAATGGACATGAAAATCAGCTTTTGGGTTGGTCAGGAGATGGTCATATCATTACAGTAGCCCCCACGCGTTCCGGCAAAGGCGTAGGTCTGGTAGTTCCGAATCTGTTGCACTATCCCGGCTCTGTGCTGGTCATTGACCCGAAAGGGGAAAATTACGCCATTACGGCTGACTTCCGCCGCAAAATGTTCCGTCAGGAAATCATTTGTCTGGATCCTTTCCATGTGATGACGGAAGAAACGGACAGCATTAACCCGCTTGACAGCCTTGTCGACTATCGGAAACCAACGTCTACCTATCTCACCCAAAATCCGGAATTGGGCGATATCGCCGCCAATATTGCCGATGCCATGATTGTGCGCGATGCCGGCGCCAAGGATCCGCACTGGGATGACAAGGCTCGCACCCTGCTCAGAGGACTTATTCTTGCTGTTATCTGCGGTAAAGGCCCGCACCGCTTGCGTCATCTGTCCGAAGTACGGGAGTTACTGGCTCAACCTTTCCACGTCATTGGGAATTTCATTCTGGATTCCATGTGTCAGGACAAGGTTGCTGTAGGAGAGTTGCTGAGTCGTGCGGGTAATGAAATTCTCTCTACCGGTAATGAAGAATTAAAGAGCATCATATCCAATGCCCTCAAGCACACGGAATTCCTGGACTCGGGGCTGGCCTGCAAATCTCTGGGGGATATGAATGATGGTGGTATTGGAACGTACGATCTGGCCGATCTCAAAAGCATAGGCGGAGTTTCCATTTATATGATTATTCCTCCGCAGTATCTGGTACGCTACTCGCGCCTTATCCGTCTGTGGATCACGATGGCCATGTCCGCCATGACCAGGAGCAGCCGGAAACCGGCAGACGGATGTCCTGTGCTCTTCATGCTGGACGAAATGGCCCAGCTGGGTTCTTTGCCCATGATGAAGCAGGCGGTGAGTCTGCTGGCCGGATACGGCATGAGCATCTGGATGGTATGGCAGGATCTTTCCCAGCTTAAAGCCCTGTATGAACACGACTGGCCTACCTTTCTGGCAAATGCCAAGATTCAGCAGTTTTTCGGTATTAACGATCACGAAACGGCCAAGTACATCTCCGAAATGCTGGGGGCGGCCACCATAACCAGCAAATCTGTTTCTCACAGTCAAAGCGGCAAGTTTACGGAATTTGTCAAAAATAAGAGTGAAAGCGAATCCTTTTCGGAAATTACACGAAACCTTCTCAATCCGGACGAAGTTCGTCGCCTGAATCGCGAAGCTGTGCTCACTTTCGTCCAGGGTATTCCTCCCATTCTGGCGGAACGCCTTACTTATTACAGCGATCACATGTTCTCTGGAAAAGCTTCCTCCAACCCCTATTTTAGCAACAATCTCACAAGAAAATAAACAGACGCCATGAAAATGAGAGAACAGGCAGAAGATCGTTTACGTGAATGCGAAGAAAAACGCAAAAATCTCGAATCTGAACGCAATGCACATCAGGATAATTTTCCGGATGATGGACGTCCCTTCAACGAACGCCTCGAAGAACATCAGAAAAAGCTTGAAGAACTGAATAATGAGGTGGAAAAGGCCAAACAGGAGGAACACGAAGCTCAAATGGAACTGGATCGTGCCAAAGCCATGGAGCAAAAAGCCCGGCAAGAGAGCATAGAAAATCGAAAGGAAATGAACCAGGGCCGGGAAGACGACCACACGGAACAACAGAGATGGGAGGAGGAACAACGTAAGACTCAGGAGGCAAAGGAAGAGCAATATCGTCAGTGGCAGGAGGAATGCCGTGAAAAAGAGAGAGCCAGACAACATGAGGAAGCTGAGAAGGAACGCCAAAAGGAACGTGAACGGTTTCAACAAGATCGCTTTTGTGAAGAAAAGCAGGAACGTTTCGAAAAGAAGGAACTTAGCCGGGAACAAGAGGGACGAAGTAGATAATTGAACGCTATGGGTATTTTTGCTGTATTTGCCCGATTAATCAAATTTTTCGGGTCAACCGCATTCACGCTCTTAAAACTGCCTTACCAGATCATATCAAAGATCTTCGGACCGTTTGTCGCATTTTTTCTGTACATTCCTATGATGTTGATCGTCTTTGGAGTTTTTATCAAACTTTTTGAACAGGAAGTGGTAGACAAATCTCCCTGGAACTCCATGACCCTCTTTCATACTCTTCCTTACAAGGAGCGGCAGGAATTGATCGATATGACGGAAATGGCTTCCTTTGTCTATCTGGATACGAATGCCTGGGGCAATGACTTAATTCGTCTGCAAGACAAGGGATATTTCCTTCTGGAAAAACCGAACCTGAACGATGGAGGGTTGACCTATGCCTTGATGGCTAGGGCGAATAGTTCTCTGAATTCCCCCAATCCCGGTAACCTTGAAATAGAGAATACGGTCTATATTCTCTTCAGAGGCAGCATGACTCTTGCCGACGCCCTGGACGATGGGCAAATGATTTTTTCTGATGAGAAGCTGGAACACATGGGGCGCTTTACTGTAGCCTTACGAGTTACTCGCGAACTTTTGGGAAAATACCCCAAACACCATTTTGTCCTTGTCGGGCATTCCCTGGGAGGAGCCACTGTTCAATATGTGCTAAGACACATATCTTCCTCCAGACTCAAAGGCTATACAGTCAATCCCATTGGCCTTCCCGGTAAAATCGGAATTATTCCTGAAAAACGCCTTGTGGATATCGTACATGAAGCTGATATCGCTCAAACCATTATGCTTGATTCTCGTCTTGTGGGGAGAGGCATCCTTGTTCGCGGCCATTTTACCCGACAATCTGACGACACATGGACTCCGGATTTTTCATTACTGAGTGCTGCTTCACAGCATTCTGTGAATAAGACATTGAAGAATATGATTGCCCAACATACAGGTACTTATGCCCCACCATCCAACAACCAGATTGCCCAACCAAAACCGGGAGGAATCAAGGCTCCTGTGAAAACAAATTTCAGAGAAGCGTTCGGCGATACTCTTTAATTCGTTTCCCCTGCAGCTTCATATCGCAGATAGGGTCAATTCGGAAATCTACCAAGTAAACTCTGGCGCCGTAAGGCGAACAGATTCGAATTCTTTCATGTACGCCAACAATAACACTCTTTAAGTGAACAACTTGAAGAGGGTTATTGTTGTTGATAGAGAAGTGGTCAATTTCATGAAACGACCCCAATCTGTGTACAAAGAGTGTACACTTTGAGAGTGTTTTTAGCCTTATTTGACAAGGTATTTCTGTCATACGGATCACACAATAGACGGCCCAATTGACCGCTTTGTAAAACGGAAATCCTGCGCGTCATATATAATTGATAAAATATCAGTATATTGTGTTAATTTATGTCCATCTACACTCTTTCCCATCAGGTAAGGCGGCAGGATGAAACACTTTGCGGAAATGGCAGGAAGTACTCGACCGGAGATGTTCTGTTTTCAGGTGAGGGGAAACGAATCGTTCTGGGAAAACTCATTGCGGAAGGAGGTGAAGGATCGGTCTTTGCTGCTCATGCAACATCGGCATCACCACTCGTTGCCAAGCTCTACTATCCGAACCAACGGATGTGTTGGCGCGAGCAGAAGCTTCGGCTGATGTGTTCCCGCCCCATTCGTTCCCCGTGCGTGGCGTGGCCGCGCGAGATCCTGTACGACGAACTGAGGCGCTTTGTCGGCGTTCTGATGCCCCGGGTGGACGGTGTTCCGCTCGGGGCTTTTGCGTTTCATGCGGAGCTGCTGAAGAAACAGTTCCCCTCATGGACTCGTTACGATCTGACCAGACTATGCCTGAACCTGTCGGAATCCGTCCACACGCTGCACCGTTACGGTGTCGTTCTGGGCGATCTGCATCCCGGCAATGTGATGGTTTCTTCTGATGGCTCAGCTTGTTGGGTAGACGTCGATAGTTTCCAAATCGAAGACTATCCCTGTTCCGTCGGTACGGAGCGTTTCCGGGCTCCGGAGCTCCACGGCAACTTCGGAGACTTCCTCCGTACCCACAGCCACGATGCCTACGCCCTGTCCGTCCTGCTCTTCATGACGCTGACGCTCGGCCTGTCTCCCTTCGCCCGGCAAGGGGGAGAAGGAGACATGCGGGAAGCCGCCGGAAAGGGCATACTGCCATATCCGTTTGCTTCGTACAGACCGCCAGCGGGATTCTACCCGCCCGATACCCCCGGACGCTATGTCTGGTCGTATCTCCCCCGCAAGCTCCGCGATGCTCTCGGTCACAATCTTACCTGTGTCCAGCGTCGCGATTTGCGTCCACGCGCCATGCCGGAGTATCTGACGCGTTGTTTGCAGCAATACCTCAGGGATATGGAACCGGGAGGAAGAAGGGATCATCCCATGTACCGGGATCTTCTGCACGACCAGCCCTGCCCACCCCGAAGTCTGCTGGTACAGATGACACCCAACATCTGTACGGACTGCGGGATTCTCTTCCGGGAGGCTCCTGACGATGTCGCACGGCGTTTACGGCAATCTCATGCCAAATCTTTATGCAGGCTCTGCATACGGCGTCGTAGCGCATTGAATCAGGCAACCCGGAATCCAACCACCAACCATTAACTCGAATAAACCATGTCTATATCATCATCGACACAACCAAACAAACAGGAACAGCTCGCCGCCATGCGCGAGTTCGGCAACAACGCCAACGCCCGGCTTCCCGTTCTCTTTCTGCTGGATGCCAGCAGCAGTATGAACGGTATTGTCCGGGGCGACCATCAACAAGTCCTCCGTCAGGAGCACTCCGACGGAATCGATTGGAATATCGTCACGGGAGACAATCTCGTTACCCGGATGGACGAGCTCAATACCGGGCTTCAGCGGTTCGTCAGCGACATTCTGGCCGATCCTCTGGCAAAACTGGCCGCCGATGTAGCGGTGATCACATTCGCCCGGACGGTAGCAACAGTAAAGGAGTTCGGTCCGATCCGGGAATCTGACACAGTCCTGAAGATCTCCACGTCACAGGAGAATGAAACGCTCCTTGGTGAAGCCGTCGAATTGGCTCTAGCTGAACTCGACAGCCGCAAGCGTACCTATCGGAAACACGGAGTGGAATACTACCAGCCCTGGCTCGTCGTGATGACGGACGGGGTTCCGACCAGCGCCCGACACCGGGAGCTGGAGGGACGATTGAAGGAACTGACGGCTGCCCGCAAGCTCAGTGTGTTCGTTTTCGGTATCGGCCGTGCCGATCTGTTGGAGCTTTGCAGCATCAGCCCGGGGCGCCCGCCCATGCAGGTCAATGAGCAGAAGTTCCCGGAACTGTTCGCATGGCTGAGCCGTAGCGTCCGCATGGTCAGCATGTCCGTACCGGGCGACGGGGTGTCTCTAACTCCTCTCCCGGAGGATGTGTGGCAGGTGTAGGACTGGCAACATCAGGAAGTCTCTCTCATGGGGGGCTTTCTTTTAGATAGCCCACAACATGAATGGTGTTATCTCCACTATTTCAAGTTTATGCGTTTTCCTAAAATAGCGGCTGTAGTTATTTCGAGAAATGTTCCCATGGGAGCGACGCCTTTTGATGAAAGTCGTCGGATGATGTGAGCTTTGAGCTTTGCATGCATGCCGGTTTTGCTATGCTCCATTGGGCTTGTTGTTCCAGAATGACTGCCGTTATTCGGGTTGCAATATGGATTGATCGAAAAGAAGACAAGGTATGACCCATCTGCCGACAGAAGACGAAACCCCGGTTCCCGGAGAGCTGTTATTGTATACTTCTCCGGATGGCAACATCCGTCTGGATCTTCGCATCCATGATGAGACATTGTGGATGACCCAGCAGATGATGGCCGAACTGTTCCAGACATCCGTGCAAAACATCATCATGCATGTGAAGAATATCTACGAAGAGACTGAGCTTGAAAGGGAAGGAACTTGTAAGGATTTCTTACAAGTTCGTCAGGAGGGTATGCGTCAGGTTAGACGTTCCATCACGTTTTACAACCTCGATATGATCATTTCCGTCGGTTACCGGGTGAATAGCATACGGGGCACTCAATTTCGCATATGGGCGACCCAGAGCCTGAAGGAATACATGATCAAGGGGGTTGCCATTGATGACGAACGTTTGAAGAACCCGCCGATTCCCGGAACGACACCGTTGACGGCCCACTTTGATGAATTGCTCGAGCGTATTCGGGACATTCGTGCCAGCGAACGGGCATGTACCTGCGCATCAAGGATGTTTTTGCCATGGCGGCTGACTATGTGCCGTCCGGAAAGGAAACGACGGAGTTTTTCAGCTCAATTCAGAACAAACTGCACTATGCCATTACCGGACACAGTGCTGCGGAATTGATGATGATGCGGGCTGACGCATCAGCGCCCAACATGGGGTTGACCAGCTGGGCCGGAGACCGAATCCATGTCAGCGATGTTACGGTCGCAAAGGAGGAAGAAATCAGCGATTTCAATCGTTTGACCTCCCTGTGCCTGGACTTTGTCAAGGATCAGGCAAAAAAACGCCGTGAGATATTCCTGCATGAATGGGAAGACGAGCTTAACGAACTGCTTCGTCTCATGGGAAGGCGTGTACTGAAAGGCAAGGGGCAGCGGTCAAAGAAGCAGGCCCAGGCGCATGTCCGGGGGCAATACCGGCTTTATGAGGAGCGCCGCAGGCTGGAGGCTGAACATCAGCTCGGAAATCCGGGAAGGTGAAACTTTTGTCACTCTGGAAACCATCGTTACCTACACGCGCGACGCCGCCGGGCGCCCCTTGCGGACGCGCCGCGATACCGGAGCCATGACGACTGCGGAATCGATCGTCTGCGACCAACTGGGGCGTCCCGTCGTTCAGACCGATCTTCTGGGCCGCGTCACTACTACGGCCTACAGCGAAGACGGGCTAACGACCACTGTCACGACACCCGCCGGGGCTACTCTTGTCACCGAACTTCACGCCGACGGCAGCATCATGCACGAGTACGGCACGGGACAGCGCGAAATCCACCACTCCTACGATCTCGACGGCAATTGTCTGAGGGAAACCGTCTATTTGGCTGACCGCTCGACGATTCTCTCCCAGACCCTGACCAACGGTTTCGGGCAAATCGTTGCCCAGGTGACTCCCTCCACTTCCAGCTTTATCTATGACCGCAGTGAATACAATGCGGAAGGTCAGATCGTGCGCACCGGGCGCGACACGGGTTCCGGCGCCGACGCCGTTTCCATGGCTCCTACGCTCTATGAATACGACGCTTTCGGCAACCTTGTGAAGCAAACCCTGGCCTGCGATGACGAGCCTTCCGTCTTGAATTCGCCTGTCCGGGAATACGCCTATGGTGTTGAAAATACCGAAGACGGTGTCTATACGGTTACGATGCAAACCCGGTACAATGCCGAGGGCCAGCCTCTTGTCTCCCTCCAAAAACAACTCGTTTCCGAACTTTCATCCACGCTGGAATCAAAGTCGGTCAACATCGACGAACGCGGCTTGACTTCCATGGAATGGATAGAGTATGCTGAGAATTCAAAGAAAATCCAAAAGAATGTAATTCCTTCCTCAAGTGTGACGGCACAAGTTGTCAGCATCGACGGGTTTGTGCCTTCTCAAACCGATTACACAGGCATTGCCATAATGAAAAACCGCTCTTTTACGGCAACCGGCATGACGTTGACGACTACGGATGGGCGCGGTAACACGACCACGGCGCAAACCGATATTGCCGGGCGCACCGTTCGTCTCATCGATGCGGCGGGTCACGCAACGACAACGGAATACGATGACGCCTCCGGCCAGCCTCCGTCGTTACCGACGCCCTAGGCAACACAGTGTACTACCGCTATGACCTTTTCGGCCGCAAAATAGCGGAATGGGGAACGGCGATCCAGCCAGCCTCGTTCGCCTACGACAACGCCGGCCGTATGATGGCGCTCACCACCTACCGTACCTCCGACGGGGATATCTCTACGGATCCGGCGGACCGTACCGATGGCGATACGACGACGTGGTCCTATCACGACGCTACTGGCCTCGAAACGCTTAAAACCTTCGCCGACGGTTCGCATATCGACAAGTCCTACAATGCTTTCAACCAGGTCTCTACTGAGACCAACGCCCGAGGCATCGTCAAAACCTGCACATACGACATCAAACGGGGCCTGTTGACGGGCGTTTCCTTCTCCGACGGCACGCCGGGGCAAACAATCGTCTACAATCATTTGGGCCAGATCACCCGGCTCGTCGATGCCTCCGGTATGCGCTTGATGACATATAATATATACGGAGAGCTCGAATCTGAAAGCCTGACAACGGACGGCTCGACCTATCGAATGGGCGAACATATCGATTCCTGCGGACGCAGAGCCGGTTATCGGCTGGCAAATGATGCCCAGGATATTCAGAATACGCAAATTGCCTACGATGATTGCGGCCGCATCGCTTCCCTGAGTCTGGATGGGGCCGCGGCGCCGTTTACCTGGTCCTATGCTGCTGCCAGCGGATTTGTGGAAGGGCCTGACTACCCCAACGGGATGAGCCGTAAGAACACGTATGACGATAAACGCAACCTCGTTGCCATCATTGATTACCAGCGACCGGACAGTGTCTATTCGCCAGCCTGTCACGAATACGAGCACGATGCGCTGGGGCGCCGATGCAACGCAAAGACATGGGGAACACTGCAGCACCCAAAACGACGCGCTTCTTCACCTACAACAGCCGCAGTGAACTGATTGGCGACCAGCTTCGTCCCGGTGGCCGATTCGGCTATCAATACGACAACATTGGGAACCGCAAGACCTCCTTCGAATTCGGCGATACTACGGATTATACGACCAATGATCTCAACCAATACGCTGGTATCGTTAAGAATGGCGACGAATCCTTCATTCCTTCCTACGACGAGGACGGCAACCAGACGAAGGTGAAAACCTCTACCGGCATCTGGAACGTCTTCTACAACGCCGAAAACAGGCCTGTGAAGTTCGAAAATGGAGAAGGTACTACTATGTACCTAAATTTAGTAAAAGTGTCCCGCTAGGTCCTATGGGAGATGGCCGATTCTCTTTTGGAGGAAGATTGAATTTTAGCATGAATCTCATTTTCGCACCTAATACGTCAAAGTTTAATGTTGATGTAAATGGCGAATATGATATAGAAATTAGTGTTTCCAGTATAGATAAACAAATTAATATCGGAGGTATGGAAGCTAGTTTGAGAGCAGGTGCTACTGTAGGAGATACTGCTAAAATCGGTATTGATGGATCTGCTGATATAGCTAAATGCCCTAAACGTTCTATTACGGGACGAGTGTACATTACAGGAAGTATGGAATCTTATATTATTTTAGGGGCCAAAGCTTCCCTAAAAGATAGTTGATTTGACATTTCTGTTGGTGCCGAAGTTAAGGAATCCATTAAATTATCGTATAAGCAATGTCGGATTTTTCAAGGAGGAAAATCTACATTCTAGACAGCAGAAATAACTTTATCGGCAAGTGCTAATGTTTATATATATTCGCTGATTCTTTAAATGTTAATTTAGAGGAAAAGGGGCAAAAAAGTAATGCAGATATTTGTCGATGCGGA
>ERZ779874.2297-NODE-2297-length-16157-cov-3.252888_pt1 | contig 16157 bp, 9 predicted proteins | sample MGYA00511031_ERZ779874 | MGnify/ENA primary metagenome ERZ779874 (study PRJEB29588, sample SAMEA2156850) | human gut metagenome | biome: human gut; feature: human-associated habitat; material: faeces | place: Denmark | collected 2008/2010 ...
TGCTGAAATGACAAACTTAGGTCTTCCAGTGCCACAGGGCTTCACAATCACAACAGAAGCTTGTACTCAGTATTATGAGGACGGAAGACAGATCAATGAAGAAATCATGGCTCAGATCATGGAAGCTATTACAAAGATGGAAGGAATCACAGGAAAGAAATTCGGTGATAAAGAGAATCCACTTCTTGTTTCCGTTCGTTCTGGTGCAAGAGCATCTATGCCTGGTATGATGGATACAATCCTGAACCTTGGTCTTAACGAAGACGTTGTCAATGTACTTGCTGAAAAATCAGGCAACCCACGTTGGGCTTGGGACTGCTACAGAAGATTTATTCAGATGTACTCTGACGTAGTTATGGAAGTAGGTAAAAAATACTTCGAAGAACTGATCGACAAGATGAAAGCTGAAAGAGGCGTTAAACAGGACGTTGAACTTACAGCAGAAGATCTTCACGAATTAGCTAACCAGTTCAAGGCAGAATATAAAGAAAAAATCGGTGCTGAATTCCCGACAGATCCAAAGGAACAGTTAATGGGAGCTATCAAAGCCGTATTCCGTTCATGGGACAACCCGAGAGCAAATGTATACCGTCGTGACAACGATATCCCGTATTCATGGGGAACTGCTGTTAACGTACAGATGATGGCATTTGGTAACATGGGTGATGACTGTGGTACAGGTGTTGCATTTACACGTGACCCAGCTACAGGAAATAACGGACTGTTCGGAGAATTCCTTACAAATGCTCAGGGAGAAGACGTAGTTGCAGGTGTTCGTACACCAATGCACATTTCAGAAATGGAACAGAAATTCCCAGAAGCATTCAAACAGTTCAAAGAAGTATGCAAGACTCTGGAAACACATTACAGAGATATGCAGGATATGGAGTTTACTGTAGAACATGGTAAACTGTACATGCTTCAGACACGTAATGGTAAGAGAACAGCTCAGGCTGCTCTTAAGATTGCTTGCGATCTCGTTGATGAAGGAATGAGAACCGAAGAAGAAGCAGTTGCTATGATCGATCCTCGTAACCTTGATACACTGCTTCATCCACAGTTCGATGCAGCTGCACTGAAAGCTGCTGTACCGATGGCTAAAGCACTTGGAGCATCTCCAGGAGCTGCTTGTGGTAAGATCGTATTCACAGCTGATGATGCTGTAGAATGGGCTGCAAGAGGAGAAAAAGTTGTTCTTGTACGTCTTGAAACATCACCGGAAGATATCACAGGTATGAAGTCTGCTCAGGGTATCCTGACAGTTCGTGGTGGTATGACATCACACGCAGCCGTTGTTGCACGTGGTATGGGAACATGCTGTGTATCTGGTTGTGGTGACATCAACATGGATGAAGAAAACAAGAAATTCACACTTGGTGGAAAAGAATACCATGAAGGAGATGCAATCTCTCTTGATGGATCTACAGGTAACATTTATGACGGAATCATCCCGACTGTAGACGCTACAATCGCAGGTGAATTCGGAAGAATCATGGGATGGGCTGACAAGTACAGAACTATGAAAGTTCGTACAAATGCTGATACACCAGCTGATGCTAAGAAAGCCCGCGAACTTGGTGCTGAAGGTATCGGACTTTGCCGTACAGAGCATATGTTCTTCGAAGGCAACAGAATTGATGCATTCCGTGAAATGATCTGCTCTGAAACTGCAGAAGAAAGAGAAGCTGCACTGGCTAAGATCCTTCCGGAACAGCAGGGCGACTTCGAAAAACTGTATGAAGCACTGGAAGGTAACCCAGTTACCATCCGTTTCCTGGATCCGCCTCTGCATGAGTTCGTTCCGACAGAAGAAGAGGACATCAAGAAACTGGCTGACGCACAGGGCAAGACTGTTGAGCAGATCAAAGCTATCATCGACAGCCTGCACGAGTTCAACCCGATGATGGGTCATCGTGGATGCCGTCTGGCAGTTACTTATCCGGAAATCGCTAAAATGCAGACAACAGCTGTTATCCGTGCAGCTATCAATGTAAAGAAAGCTCATCCGGACTGGGCAGTGAAACCGGAAATCATGATCCCACTGGTTGGTGACATCAAAGAGCTGAAATACGTTAAGAAATTCGTTGTTGAGACAGCAGACGCTGAGATCGCAGCAGCAGGAAGTGATCTGCAGTACGAAGTAGGTACTATGATCGAGATCCCGAGAGCAGCACTGACAGCTGATGATATCGCAAAAGAAGCTGACTTCTTCTGCTTCGGTACAAACGACCTGACTCAGATGACATACGGCTTCTCTCGTGATGACGCTGGTAAATTCCTGGATGCTTACTATGATGCTAAGATCTTCGAAAACGATCCGTTTGCAAAACTGGATCAGGTTGGCGTTGGCAAACTGATGAAGATGGCTATCGAATTAGGAAAACCGGTTAATCCGAAACTGCACGTAGGTATCTGCGGCGAACATGGTGGAGATCCAAGCTCTGTAGAATTCTGCAACAGCATTGGTCTTGACTATGTATCCTGCTCACCGTTCCGTGTACCGATCGCTCGTCTGGCAGCAGCTCAGGCAGCAATCGCTCAGAAGAACGCATAATTTGAGCTGTGTCACAGGGCAGATAAATGTCCTGAAACATAAATGAACCTGATTTGATCAGGTCATAGTCCAAGCGTAAATTAGGACTCCTGGAACTTCGGAGATAATCTGAGGTTTCAGGGGTCTTTTTTGTTGCGGCAGTGAGAAACTATGCAAAAATCGACAAAATAGCCCCTTCTGGTTGGAAAAAAGGAAAAAGCTTGTGCTATAATAGGAAAAACAGCTTGTAAATGTAATGCCAGAATTTCCAAAGCAGGGAGATTCTGGCATTTAAAGACAAGGCAGGAATTGCAGATGGAGTTTGACATCCTTGGATTGATAACATACAATAAGAAAATGTGTAACGATTTATGCCAAAAATATATAGGTTTTGACAGGCAATTATACATGACGTAAAATCAAAAGATAAGGATAAATAGATATGGCACAGGTATCGTTTCAGGATGCAGGCGGCAGACTGTATGGTGAAATGCAGAAATGTATAATTTATATACAGAATCATCCGGATCAGGATATTACCATGGAAGATCTGGCAGGAAGAATGGCATATGCTCCGATACAGCTTTCTTACCTGTTTGATCTGTTTTTTGAAAAAAGTTTAGAAGAATGGGATATAGAGAAGATCAGAGCCTATCAGGGAAAAGGCAAAATACCATATGAACGAGTCATAGATAAGGAAAATACAGAAATTTGTTTTGTTCGAAGAAGAGAACAGAAAATAGTGGCAGAGTCCATCCTGTTCGAAACAGAAAAATCCCCAAAAGGTTCCTTCTTAGAGGCAGCCATGGAAAAGGTTGAAGAACATGCCAAAGACAACTGGAGAAAGAGAACCAGTACAGAAGAGAGAATGCTGTTCTGGTGGCATGACAGTGAATATCGGTTTCACTTTCTTTCAGGAAGAGAGCAGTCAAAGAACGAAGGAAAAGAAAGAGGGGAAAGAGAAACATTTGAAGTGGTACTGGAGGCTTCGGATTATGTTGTATTTACCTGGAAAGAAAATTTCACAGGAAGAGCGGCAGAAAGCATGCTGAAAATGGTACTGAAATATGCCCTGTGTGACTGGGAAACAGAAAATCAGATATGGTATGACCAGAATAAAATTTATTTTATTTCGTATGAAAATGGAAAATATTATGTTTATATGCCTCTGCAAAAGAAGATACAGGAAAACTATAAGATAAAATCTACAAAACAGGAAAGAAAAATATATGGTCTGAATGAATGGATCGATTATATAGATGAACATATTAAGGAGGAACTGACGGCCAAAAATCTTGCGACCGTATTTGGGTATTCCGAACGTCATTTTCGCAATGTGTTTCAGATTTATTATGATATAAAATTAAATGATTATATACGCAGGCGAAAATTATATTTTGCAGCACAGGAACTGAAAAAAGGGAAAAAACCGGAGACAGTGGCCAGACAGTATGCATTTAAAAGCAGCAGCAGATTCAGCAGAGCTTTTCATGAAGAATATGGTATGACGCCGGAAAAATATTATAAGGAAGAATTTCGAAATGAAGAGTGGATTCGCTACATAGATGAGCATATGAAAGAAGAGCTGACCGCAGAGCAGCTTGCAAAAGAGTTTCATTATTCAAAGGATCATTTTCGCAAGGAGTTTCAGAATGTCTTTGGAATGGGACCGATCACTTATATCACACAGCGAAAAGTACAGTTTGCTGCAAAAGCACTCAGAGAAGGAAAACTACCGGCGGAAGTTGGAAAAGAATATGGGTTCTGTTCGAGAAACGGGTTTGACAAAGCATTTCGCAGAGTGTTTTATACAAGTCCGGCGAAATACGCCAGAGCAGGAGCAAAGGTTGTCAATCTGGACCGCTATTATTCTGAATATAAAGATAAAATCAAAATTTCATATATAGATATGGACGAGATCAAGATGGCCGGATGGACCATCATTGCCAATCGGCGGGAGGCAGATATTCCGGCACAGCTGGCATTCTGGCTGGATGAGCATTCTCCGCAGTACCGGAAACTGAATGCATTGACAGGAGAAGAAAAAGGAAGAGATAAGATTGCATTGTGGTATCAGGAAAAGGAAAATATTGAATATATTCTGGGACCGATCGTAGAGTCCTTTGACAATCTTCCGGAAGATGCTTTTCAGGTAAGGATCGCAGCCGGAAGATATGCTGTTTTTGAGTCAGATCAGGAGAACGATATGGAAAATCTTCCGGAGACGGTGCGTATGTTTGCAAGATGTGTGCTGTATGGCTGGATTCGGGAACACAGAGATGAGCTGTCTTTGCAGAGGCTTACCTTTGAACGGTATACCAGTCAGAAAATGTATCTTTATGTTCCGGTCAGTGAAAAAGGGACCGGAGGAAACGAAAGAAAGGATGAGAAAAACTTTGAGAAACAGAGTGAAAAATAAAAAAAGAAGAATAGCTTATATGCTTGTGGCTGCGGTACTGCTCTCTTCTTCTCTTGGTGTTTCTTATGCAAAGACAGATGAGATATGCCAGCAGGCAGAAACAGAAAGCGAAAAGCAAAGCGAATCGCAGAAGGAAAGTGAATCTCAGAAAGAGACAGAAAGCGAAAAGCAGAGTGAATCACAGAAAGAAACAGAGAGCGAAAAGCAAACCGAATCGCAGAAAGAAACGGAGAGCGAAAAGCAAAGCGAATCCCAGAAAGAAACGGAAAGCGAAAAGCAGAGCGAGTCACAAAAAGAAACGGAGAGTGAGAAGCAAAGCGAATCCCAGAAAGAGTCTGAATCCGAAAAAGAGACAGAAACGAATCCAGGCGGGGAGAATCTTCCGGCGGAGCGAAGTACGGTGCTTTCTTCTGTGAGAAATTATCTTCTGACAAAAGATGGCAATCCGGATTTCAGCAGTATCTGGAATGTGATCGGACTGCAAAGAAGCGGATTATATGTTCCATGGTCTTATACAGCAACCTTTTATCAGAATGTGTATGCTTATTGTGAACAGAAAAACTGGAAACTTACGAGAACAAAATATTCTGACTATTCAAAGCTGATCATGGCACTGACTTCCATCGGCATCGATGCACAGAATGTCGGAGGACACAATTTATTCGACTATCTTTCAGACTATGAGAATGTCCGTATGCAGGGAATCAATGGACCGATCTGGGCACTGATCGCACTGAACTGCCATCCGTCTTATTCTATTCCAAAGAACAAAGAGGCGGCGGTGCAGAATACGGAAGAAATGCTGCTTCAGGCAGTTCTGGGGGCACAGTGTGAGGATGGCGGATGGAATCTGGCAGGTGGTCAGGGAGATGCTGACATGACCGGTATGGCATTGCAGGCACTTTCCTTTTATTATGGAAAACGCACAGATGTAAATGCTGCGGTTGAAAGAGGACTTGCGTGGATTTCGAAAAATCAGCTGGAAAGCGGCGGGTTTGGCACGCAGGGAGTTGAGACTTCCGAGAGTGTGGCACAGATTCTGGTGGCACTTTCCGGACTCGGCATTGACGGAAGCAAGGATGCACGTTTTCTGAAAAACGGGAAAAGTCCGCTTTATGGATTATTCCAATACTATCTTCCGGAAGGCGGATTTATGCATGTTGCGGCAAATGCCGGAAACAATGGCGGCGGTATCGGCGGTATGCTTGACGGTATGGCGACGGAGCAAGGCTTTTATGCGACGGTTGCATACCAACGTTTGCTGGACGGACGCAGTTTTATTTATGATATGCACGATATAGAGCTGACACCTGGCAAAAAGGTGGAGACATCCCAGAATGGCGGGACAGACGAAACAAAAAAACAGGAAGAAACCGAAAAGAAAAACAATAATAAAAAAGATCACAAAACAGATCACAAGAAAAAAGACGATAAGAAAAATAAGAACAGTAAAAAAGAGACAGAAAAAAAGAATACGGAGAGTGAAAAGAAGCAGACAGGCTCTCCCAATGCTGCAAAAAGACCGTCCGGGCAGACAAAAACACTTCCGTCTGTAAAGAAAACAAGCACATCCACGGAAAAAAGCAGCAGCACAGTTAAAAAGAAGAAAGCAACAACAAAAAAGAAAAAGAACAAAAAAGAGAGCGAAGATTCCGGATGGAGTTTTGACGGAGAAGACTATGTGCCGGAACTGACAGCAGACGGCAAAGCAGAAGCAGAGACTGTGACACAGTCTGCGGAGAATGATCCGAAAACACAGGTTAGAACAATGGCACCGGCAGTATTGTCCGGAGCAGCACTTGTCATTGTTTTGGAGGCACTGGCATTTGGAATCTATCGCAAAAAGAAAGGAAGAAGACTAAGATGAAGACAAAGAAAAATATAAAAAGTATAGCAGCACTTTTTCTGTGTGTGATCCTGATGCTGACGGCAGGATGTGCAAAAGGAACAGAAAAGGAGCAGAGTGCAGGAACAACTTCAGGTAAAGCACTGGCCGAGATGAATGATATCCCGGCCGATGGTATCATCACAAAAGAGCAGTTCCAGAGCGTGGCCGGCAAAGAGCAGAAGGTTCAGTTTAAAGGAACAACTGAAGATGGAATAACCTATGTCTGGACTTATGACTGTGCCAAAATCCAGAATCCGGAAGATCAGAATCTGAAGATAGATTTTACACAGGAAAATTTAGAGGAGATCAAGAAACAGGCAAACGATGCAAACGATGCCCTGCAGATGACGATGCACGGCAAAGGAGTGATCTGTGTGCCGACACTGGAAGTGACTCTGCCGCAGAGCTGGGAATCCAATGCCGCTTATCTTGTCAAAGAACAGGACGGCAAGCTGGCCAAAATGAGTGACGTAACGGTGACAAATGACAAAGAAAGTACGACACTTGTGATGACGGTAACTTCTCTTGACGGAGACTGCTATGTGATCGGCGGTGTCACGGAAGAGCAGAATAAAGGAGCAGATGCAGCAAATCAGAGTTCCAAAAAGAAAGACGGAAAAGAGCAGAGCCAGGAAACACAGGAAGAATCAGAAAGTGGTACAGGCAGTGCGGATGTCGATGTAAGTGAAAATGCAGCCGATGAAAATGGTGAAAATCCGGCGGAAGAAAACAACAATGCCGGTCAGGATGCCGAAAATGATAAAAAAGAAAACGGACAGAAAGCAGATGCTAAGGATCCGGGCGGCGATGCAGCTGATCAGGAAGATACTGCATCAGCTTCCAATACCTGTACGATTTCCATCAGCTGTGCAACGATTTTGGACAATATGGACCATTTAAAGAGCAGCAAGGCAGAGTTTGTTCCGTCCGATGGCTGGATTCTGGCACCGACGGAAGTAGAATTTACCGAAGGCGAATCTGTGCATGATGTACTGCAGCGTGTCTGCAAAGAAGCGGGTATCCAAATGGAATCCAGCTTCACACCGGCCTATAATTCTGCTTATGTAGAAGGCATCAACAATCTGTATGAATTTGACTGCGGAGAACTTTCCGGATGGATGTTCAGCGTCAATGGCTGGTATCCAAACTACGGATGCAGCAAATATACCGTAAATACAGGTGATGAGATCTGCTGGGTATATACCTGCAATCTCGGAAAAGATGTAGGCGATAATTCTATGTATTAGAGGGCAGATGCCGGAGGTAAATATGAAAGATACATTTTCTACATACCATCCGCTTCTGAACATGCTTTATTTTGTCGGAGTGATCGGAGTGACGGTATTTGTTGTTCATCCGGTCATTCTGGCAATTTCGCTGTTTGGAGGAATTGCATATTCCGTTTTGCTGAAAGGATGGAAAAAAACAGTTAAATTCAATCTGATCTTTTCGATACCGATGATGCTGATCGTGGCACTGATGAATCCGATGTTCAACCACTATGGTGTGACGATCATCGGTTATCTGCACAATGGCAATCCGTTTACACTGGAGAGCTGTGTGTATGGTCTGGTGATGGCGATGATGCTGGTGTGTACGATGATCTGGTTTTCCTGTTATACGATCGTAATGACATCGGACAAGTTTATCTATCTGTTCGGAAAAATCATACCGGCACTGTCCCTGGTGCTTTCGATGTGTCTGCGTTTTGTCCCGAAATTTATCAGAGAGGCAGGTGTGATATCAGATGGTCAGAAATGCATCGGACGAAGTACCGAAAACGGCAGTCTGGTAAAGCGTGCGAAACATGGGATCACGATATTTTCCATTCTGGTAACCTGGGCACTGGAAAATGCGATCGAGACTTCAGATTCTATGAAATGCCGCGGTTACGGTGAAAAAGGAAGAACGGCATTTTCTCTGTATCGATTTGATAAACGTGATATTCTCTGCCTTTTGTTTATGGGAGCAAGTTTCGCACTGACTCTGTTTGGATTTTCAAAAGGCTATACGTTCTGTCAGTATAACCCCAAAATTATTGTAAAGGGAATTCCTCTGACAGCAGGAAGCCTGCTAGTATATCTGGCATTTTTGCTGTTCTCCGTGCTTCCGGTGGTGCTGGAACTCTGGGATCGATATCAGTGGAAACAGAGACGTAAACAGGTAGAAAAAGCAGAGCAGGCCAATTATCGTCTGTGGGAAGTACAGGATTAGAAAAAGGAGATAGGCGATGTCAGAATCGATGGGAAAAGAAACGAAACAAAACAGCAGCAAAAGTGATAAGAAGAATATTAATCATATTGATAATAGTATAGAAAGCCAGACAGGCAGACCAGGTTCGATCCTGGAGATCAAAGATCTCTGTTTTGCTTATCCGGAAGAAGAAAAAAGAGCATTGAACCACATTTCCTTTCAGATAAAAGAAGGAGAATTTCTGGTGCTGTGCGGCAAGAGCGGATGTGGAAAAAGTACGCTGTTAAAACATATGAAGACACCGCTGACACCGCACGGAAAACGAAAAGGAGAAATCCTTTTTGACGGAAAAAATCTGCATGAGATGACAGGCAGGGAACAGAGTCAGAGAATCGGTTACGTTCTGCAAAACCCGGACAATCAGATCGTGACAGACAAAGTGTGGCATGAGCTGGCATTTGGACTGGAGAGTCTTGGATACAAAAGTGCAGAGATCCGTATCCGTGTGGCAGAAATGGCAAGTTATTTTGGAATCCAGGACTGGTTTTATAAAAATGTGGCAGAATTATCAGGCGGTCAGAAACAGCTTCTGAATCTGGCTTCCATTATGGCTATGCATCCGGATATTCTGATTCTGGATGAGCCGACTTCACAGCTCGATCCGATCGCTGCGTCCGATTTCCTGGGAACAGTAAAGAAGATCAACCGAGATCTCGGTACAACGATCCTGTTGACAGAGCACCGCCTGGAAGAAGTATTTCCGGCAGCAGACCGTGTTGTCGTGATGGAGGGCGGAGAAGTACTGTGCATGGGAACACCGGAAGAGATCGGGGAAGAATTAAAAAAACAGAACCACGAAATGTTTCTGGCAATGCCGGTTCCGATGCAGATTTATGCAAAAGTAAATTCCGGAAAGCATATGGAGTGTCCGATCACAGTCCGGGACGGAAGAAACTGGCTGAATGCGATCTGCAAAGAAAAACAGATCCGGCCGCAGGAGGCAGAATTTTTCGGAAAAGATGCGAAAGAAAAGTTGGCGAAAGAAGAAATCATTCTGGAGGCGAAAGATATCTGGTTCCGTTATGACAAAGACCAGCCGGATGTTGTAAAAGGACTCAATCTCTCACTGAAGCGAGGAGAGTTTTTTGCATTGCTCGGCGGAAATGGAACCGGAAAATCAACGACGCTTTCGATCATCAGCCGGCTTCGAAAGCCATACCGCGGCAAAGTGCTGCTGGAAGGAAAAGATATCCGCCGTTACAGTGAAAAGGAGCTGTTTCGTGGCTTTTTGGGGGTTCTGCCGCAGAATCCGCAGTCTCTGTTTGTAAAAAAGACGGTGGAGCTGGAACTGTTCGAGATGGTGGGCGGAACAAAAGAAAAGAAGAATGAAGAGTATCACCTTGCCATGGAAAAATGCGAGGCAGTGGAAGGAATCGTCAAAGTAACGCATTTAGAAGGACTGCTGCACCGTCATCCATATGATTTAAGCGGCGGGGAACAGCAGAGACTGGCACTTGCAAAAATTCTGCTGCTGCGCCCGAAACTTCTTCTGATGGACGAACCGACCAAAGGCCTGGACAGTTATTTTAAGAAAGAGTTTGCAGAAATTTTGGATCTTCTGAAAAAGCAGGGTGTAACGATCTTTATGATCTCGCATGATATCGAGTTCTGTGCATCTTATGCGGACCGCTGCGGTCTGTTCTTTGACGGAAATATTGCGGCGAGCGGTACACCAAAATCTTTCTTTGCCGGAAATAACTTCTATACGACAGCGGCAAACAGAATGGCACGTAAATATTTTCCGATGGCAGTGACGGCAGCAGATGTTGCGGAAGCTCTTTTGGATGACAGCAGGTGTGTGTGATATGCAAAAAAAGATGAAAAATGAGAAGATACAGGGAGTGCAGGCCGGGAATATGGAAAGAGAACAGGAAACAAAAGAATTTCTGAAGCAGTTTTATGAATCGCCGGAAGCAGAGGAAGATACGATCGCAGCGAAGCTGAAACGCACCTTCGTGCCAAAAGGCAAAAAGACAAAAGCAATCGCAGATTTTGCCAAAGATCTGATGGGCGAAGGCGGAGCCGGTGATGTTGTGATCGATGATGATATGTTTGAGGCAGACACCGAAGGCTATAAACAACAGGAAAAGAAACGCCTGTCAAAACGGACCAGAGTCAGTCTGTTTTTGCTTCTGGTGGCAATCCCTCTTACCATTGCAGCCGGATTCTGGCTGACAGATCAAAGTGCACTGGCAGACTGGATCGATCGGGTGTTTGGTCCGAGAAAATATTATCTGATCAGCCTGGTGATCGTGCTTTATGCATTGCTGCCGTTTTTTATGGCATTTGAAGGAAGAAAACCGGAAGTCAGAGAACTGGTTGTGCTGGCAACCATGATCGCACTGGCCACTGCCGGAAGAGCGGCTTTCTTTATGACGCCGAGCTTTAAGCCGATCATCGCGATCGTGATCATATCGGCAATCGCCTTTGGAGCAGAGGCTGGCTTTTTGGTTGGATCGATGACCATGCTGGTCAGCAACTTCCTGTTCGGTCAGGGCCCCTGGACGCCATGGCAGATGTTTGCCATGGGATTTATCGGATTTTTATCCGGTATCCTCTACCGACTGCGGATCCTGCCGACAAAACGGCTGCAGCTGTCCGTATATGGCTTTCTGGTCACCTTTATGATCTACGGCGGGATCATGAACCCGGCGGCACTGTTTATGAGCGTATATCAATTCAGCTGGAGCGGACTGCTTGCGATCTATATCTCCGGTGTTCCGGTCGATCTGGTGCATGCAAGCTCAACCTTCTTGTTTTTGTGGATCGGGGCGAAGCCGCTGCTGGAGAAACTGCAGAGGATCAAGGTGAAGTATGGGTTGCTGTAGGAAAATCGAAAAACTCGCAATGGGAGCTTTACTACCGTGTTTTACAGTTCTGAAAAAGTGTCAAAAAAATGTACAAATTCCATAATTTGCTAAAAAAACACACAAATCTGCAAAAATGTACAAAAAATGCACAAATTCGACAAGTTGTCTATTTTGAAAATTCATCCTGAGCGATACAATGGTGCAAAGGTTGAAAGAAAAATAAAAAGAACCTTGCAGAAAGCTTATATGGATGGAGGAAAAATGTATGTCATTTGCAGATTTTAAAGACAACACCATGAGAGCCGTTGTATCAAAAACGATTGATGGTGTATTGAAATACGTGAATAAACATGATGATCGAACAGAGGCATTACTCAAACTGACCGATCTTTCGGAAAAGCTGATGGGCGATAAATTTGAAAAAAAAGTATTTGACGGAGCAAGAAATCTGATCCATAATCCAGATGCAAAATGGATGAAATACACAAACAAAGTGCTTGATGAGATTGACCCGCATGTAGCGAAAATGCATGCCCTGAACCTTGGATATCAGGCAGGTTTTTATGGTTATTCCAAAACCTGTGAATTCGAGAAGGAACATGGATACCGCATCCCGTGGATTATTTTGATGGATCCGACCTCTGCCTGTAATATGCACTGTACCGGATGCTGGGCAGCGGAATATGGTCATCGCATGAGCCTTTCTTACGAAGATCTGGACAGCATCGTTACGCAGGGGGAAAAGCTGGGTATCTATTTTTACATGATGACAGGCGGGGAGCCGCTGATGAGGAAAAAAGATATCGTGAAACTGGCAGAGAAGCATAATAAGTGTATGTTCTATGCATTTACAAACGGAACGCTGATCGATGAGGAATTCTGTAAGGATATGCAGAGACTTGGAAATATTTCTCTGGCACTGAGCGTGGAAGGATTTGAGGAAGTCAACGATTCCAGACGCGGAAGCGGATGTTTTGAGAAAGTTATGCATGCAATGGATCTGCTCAAAGAGCATGGACTGATCTTTGGTACTTCTATCTGCTACACATCAAAGAACTACAAGACCGTTACCAGCGATGAATTCCTGGATATGCTGATCGACAAAGGTGTTCGCTATGCATGGTATTTCCATTATATGCCGGTCGGAAATGAAGCAGCAACAGATCTGCTTCTGACACCGGAGCAGAGAGAATATATGTACCACAGAATCCGTGAGATCCGAGGATTTGAAGGAGGCAAGCCACTCTTTGTATTTGACTTCCAGAATGACGGTGAGTTTGTCGGCGGATGTATCGCCGGAGGAAGATTCTACTGTCACATCAATCCAAACGGTGACGTAGAACCTTGCGTATTTATCCATTATTCCAATTCCAACATTTATGATAACACACTGCTGGAAGCACTGAAGAGCCCGATCTTTATGGCATATCATGTTCCGTGCTTATCAGATGGGCCAGCCGTTTAATGAAAATGATCTGCGTCCATGTCCGATGCTGGAGAATCCGGAAGCACTGCAGAAGATCGTCCATGCAACCGATGCAAAGAGCACCGATATGCAGAGTCCGGAAACGGTAGAGAGCTTATGCGGAAAATGTGAAGCTTACGCAAAATGCTGGGCACCGGAAGCAGAAAAATTAAAAGAAGCAAATCCAAAGCAGATCACCAGAGAAAAAGGTACACTGCCGGAAGTATAAAAAAACAGAAGTTGATATATCAGAAAAAAGGATCGTCAGAAGCAGCTTCATTCAAACTTCCGTCCTTATGTCCAGCAAGTGTACATAAAATTTCCAAAAATGAAGATAATGATTACTGTTCATAAAAGCCTGAATCAGGTTTGAGGTGACAAATATCATGTATGACAGGAGGAACTTATGGAGACAGAGATCAAAATGTTGAGTGACATTCACAAAAATGCAGACATGGGACAGGATACACTGCGTCATATTCTGGATGCGACAAAGGATGCGGAATTTTCGAAAACGGTCAGCAGGCAGATGCAGGAATATGAAAAAGCATTTCAGGTCAGCGGACAGATGCTGAAAGCACGCAATGCACCGGAAGAACAAAAAGAAGCTCCGATGATCTCCAAATGGATGGCTCACATGAATATCAACAGGAAAAGTATGCAGGATATGCAGACTTCAAAGCTTGCGGAAATGCTGATCCAGGGCAGCACCATGGGCGTTACCAGCCTGACAAGACAGATCCGTGACTATGATGGAGAGGATACAGAAGTGCTGGATTTTGCAAAAAAACAGTTGAAGCGGGAAGAGAAAAATATTGATGAATTAAAAAAAATTTTGTAAAAACGTTGCAAAAGCCTCTTTACGTGTATGCCATTATGGTATATACTATGTTCTACATGTTGTTTGATGAAAAAACAAAATTTAGATAGATACACAACATATAGTAGGAGGAGACTTGGTGATGTACGTCATAAAGAAAGATGGAACACGGGAAGAATTCAATGTAGATAAGATCATAGCGGCAGTCAACAAATCAGCAGCCCGCATTTTGTATGAGTTTTCGACAGATGAGATCGCATTTATCTGTCAGTTTGCATATGACCGGGCGGAGTCCCTTAAAAAAGACGGGATTACGATCCAGGAGATGCACAACATTGTCGAAGGTGCTCTCGAGAGAGTTAATCCGGCAGTAGCCAAAAGCTATCGTGATTACCGCAACTACAAGCTGGATTTTATCCATATGATGGATGAGGTCTACACAAAGAGCCAGTCGATCCGTTACATCGGAGACAAGAGCAATGCCAACACGGACAGTGCCCTGGTGGCGACAAAGCGAAGCCTGATCTTCAATGAGCTGAACAAAGAGCTGTACCGCAAATTTTTTATGACACGTGATGAGCTTCAGGCATGCAAAGACGGCTATATTTATATTCATGATCAGTCTGCGAGACTGGATACCATGAACTGCTGTCTGTTTGATGTGGCAGCTGTTCTGACTGGCGGATTTGAGATGGGAAATGTCTGGTACAACGAGCCGAAGACACTGGATACCGCCTTTGATGTGATCGGTGATATTATTTTGAGTACAGCGGCACAGCAGTACGGCGGATTTACCGTGCCGGAGATGGACAAGGTGCTTGCTCCGTATGCCGAGAAGAGCTACAAGAAATATAAAGAAGAATTTATCAAATATGCAGATCCGTTATGGAACGGCGTGGAAGAACGTGCCGAAGAATATGCGATCAACAAAGTGAGACGTGATTTTGATCAGGGATGGCAGGGTATTGAGTATAAGTTAAATACCGTCGGTTCCTCCAGAGGCGATTATCCGTTTGTGACCGTAACAATCGGACTTGGAACACAGCGTTTTGAAAAAATGTGCAACATTTCGCTTCTGAACGTCCATAAGGGCGGACAGGGAAGACCGGGCAACAAGAAACCGGTGCTGTTCCCGAAAATTGTCTTTCTTTATGACGAGAAACTGCACGGTGTAGGCGGAGAATGTGAAGATGTCTTTGAGGCCGGCGTGGCATGTTCTGCAAAGACCATGTATCCGGACTGGCTTTCCATGACCGGAAAAGGCTATATTTCCAGCATGTACAAACAGTACAAAAAAGTGATCAGCCCGATGGGATGCCGTGCATTCTTAAGTCCGTGGTACGAAAGAGGCGGTATGTATCCGGCAGACGACAAAGATGTGCCAGTATTTACCGGACGCTTCAACATCGGTGCTGTCAGCCTGCATCTCCCGATGATCCTTGCCAAAGCAAGATCCGAGAGCCGTGATTTTTACGAAGTGCTGGACTATTATCTGGAAATGATCCGCAATCTGCACAAACGTACTTACGAGTATCTGGGAGCGATGAAAGCATCCACCAACCCGCTGGCTTACTGCGAAGGCGGATTCTACGGCGGACATCTGAAACCGAACGAACGCATCAAAAAGCTGTTAAAGCCGATGACGGCATCCTTTGGTATCACCGCCCTGAATGAACTGCAGGAACTCTATAACGGAAAATCTATCACCGAAGACGGTGAGTTTGCTCTGGAAGTACTGGAATATATCAACAAGAAAGTTTCTGAATTCAAAGAAGAAGACGGCTGGCTGTATGCGATCTACGGCACACCGGCAGAGAGCCTGTGCGGACTTCAGGTCGAGCAGTTCCGCAAGAAATACGGCATCATCGAGGGTGTTTCCGATCGTCCGTATGTCTCCAACAGCTTCCACTGCCACGTTACCGAGGACCTGACACCGATTCAGAAGCAGGATCTTGAGGGTCGTTTCTGG
>ERZ779874.2298-NODE-2298-length-16153-cov-3.638961_pt1 | contig 16153 bp, 9 predicted proteins | sample MGYA00511031_ERZ779874 | MGnify/ENA primary metagenome ERZ779874 (study PRJEB29588, sample SAMEA2156850) | human gut metagenome | biome: human gut; feature: human-associated habitat; material: faeces | place: Denmark | collected 2008/2010 ...
GTGCTCTGACAACTACCTACACCGCTTCTCAGGGTCTTCTTCTGATGATCCCGAACCTGTACAAGATCGCAGGCGAGCAGCTGCCGGGCGTATTCAACGTTTCTGCACGTGCACTGGCAAGCCACGCACTGTCAATCTTCGGTGATCATTCCGATATCTATGCCTGTCGTCAGACTGGATGTGCAATGCTCTGCGAATCCAGTGTACAGGAAGTTATGGACCTGACTCCGGTTGCTCATCTGGCAGCAATCAAAGGACGTATCCCGTTCATCAACTTCTTCGATGGTTTCCGTACATCTCACGAGATCCAGAAAATTGAAACATGGGATTACGAAGATCTGAAAGATATGGCAGATATGGATGCAATCGATGCATTCCGTAAACATGCACTGAACCCGAACCATCCTTGCCAGAGAGGTTCTGCACAGAACCCGGACATCTTTTTCCAGGCAAGAGAGGCTTGCAACCCTTACTACGATGCAATGCCGGCTATCGTTCAGGAATACATGGACAAAGTAAATGCAAAGATCGGTACAAACTACAAACTGTTCAACTACTACGGTGCTGCTGATGCAGAAAAAGTAATCGTAGCTATGGGATCTGTAAATGATACCATCGAAGAGACCATCGATTACCTGATGGCTGCCGGTGAAAAAGTCGGTGTCGTAAAAGTTCGTCTGTACAGACCGTTCTGTGCAGAAGCACTGATCGATGCAATTCCGGAATCTGTAAAACAGATCACGGTTCTTGACAGAACAAAAGAGCCGGGTGCTATGGGCGAACCGCTGTACCTGGATGTAGTAGCAGCTCTGAAAGGTTCCAAATTCGATGCAGTTCCTGTATATTCAGGACGTTACGGACTTGGTTCCAAAGATACAACACCTACTCAGATCGTTGCTGTATACAACAACACAGAAAAGAAAGTATTCACGATCGGTATCGAAGATGACGTTACCAATCTGTCTCTGCCGCTGGGCGAGCAGCTGATCACAACTCCGGAAGGAACCATCAACTGCAAGTTCTGGGGATTGGGAGCAGACGGTACCGTTGGAGCAAACAAGAACTCCATCAAGATCATCGGTGACAACACAGATATGTACGCTCAGGCTTACTTTGACTATGACTCAAAGAAATCCGGCGGTGTTACCATGTCTCACCTGCGTTTCGGTAAGAAACCGATCAAATCTACCTACCTGATCAAAAAAGCAAACTTTGTAGCATGCCACAATCCTTCCTATGTTCGTAAATACAACATGGTTCAGGAACTGGTTGACGGCGGTACATTCCTGCTGAACTGCCCATGGGATATGGAAGGTCTGGAAAAACATCTGCCGGGTCAGGTAAAAGCATACATCGCAAAGCACAACATCAAATTCTACATCATTGATGGTGTTAAGATCGGTATCGAGACAGGCATGGGTCCGACTCGTATCAATACCATCCTGCAGTCTGCATTCTTTAAACTGGCAAACATCATTCCGGAAGAAAGTGCGATCGAGCTGATGAAAGCAGCAGCAAAAGCAACTTACGGACGTAAGGGTGATGATGTCGTTCAGAAGAACTGGGCAGCTATCGATGAAGGTGCAAAACAGATCGTTGAAGTAAACGTTCCGGAAAGCTGGAAAGACGCACAGGACGAAGGTCTGGATACCAAAGTTGCAACAGGCGACCGTCAGGACGTAGTAGATTTCGTAAACAACATCCAGAGCAAAGTAAACGCTCAGGAAGGTAATACACTGCCTGTATCTGCATTCAAAGATTATGTAGACGGTACGACACCATCCGGTGCAGCTGCATTCGAAAAACGTGGTATCGCAGTAAACGTTCCTGTATGGAATCCGGAAAACTGTATCCAGTGTAACCGCTGTGCATACGTTTGTCCGCACGCTGTTATCCGTCCGGTAGCACTGACTGACGAAGAGGTTGCTGCAGCTCCGGAAGGACTGAAGACTCTGCCGATGACCGGTATGAAAGAATATAAATTCACAATGACTGTATCCGCTTACGACTGTACCGGATGTGGTTCCTGTGTAAACGTCTGCCCGGGCAAGAAAGGTGCAAAAGCACTGGCTATGGAAAACATGGAAGCAAATGCCGGCGAACAGAAATACTTCGACTATGCAACAAAACTGCCTGCAAAAGCAGATGTGGTAGAAAAATTCAAAGAAAATACGGTAAAAGGTTCTCAGTTCAAACAGCCGCTGCTTGAGTTCTCAGGTGCCTGTGCAGGTTGTGGTGAGACACCGTATGCAAAACTGGTTACACAGCTGTTTGGTGACAGAATGTACATTGCAAACGCAACAGGATGCTCCTCTATCTGGGGTAACTCTTCACCGTCCACACCGTACACCGTAAACGAAAAAGGACAGGGTCCTGCATGGAGCAACTCACTGTTCGAAGATAACGCAGAGTTCGGTTATGGTATGCTGTTAGCTCAGAAAGCAATCCGTGAAGGACTGAAAGCAAAAGTAGAAGCTGTTGCTGCAAACGAAAAAGCTTCTGATGAAGTGAAAGCAGCCTGCCAGGAATGGCTGGATACTTACAGCGTAGGTGCTACAAACGGAACAGCTACAGACAAACTGGTAGCAGCTCTGGAAGGCATCGACTGTGATATATGTAAAGACATCGTCAAGAACAAAGATTTCCTGGCTAAGAAATCCCAGTGGATCTTCGGAGGTGACGGATGGGCTTATGATATCGGATTCGGCGGCGTTGACCATGTACTGGCAAGCGGCAAAGATATCAACATCATGGTATTCGACACCGAAGTTTACTCCAATACAGGTGGACAGGCTTCCAAGTCTACTCCGACCGGTGCAGTAGCACAGTTCGCAGCAGGCGGTAAAGAAGTGAAGAAAAAAGATATGGCAAGCATTGCAATGAGCTATGGCTATGTATATGTAGCACAGATCTCCATGGGTGCTGACTTCAACCAGACGGTAAAAGCAATCGCAGAAGCAGAAGCATATCCGGGACCATCCCTGATCATCGCATACGCTCCATGTATCAACCATGGTATCAAGAAAGGTATGGCAAAAGCTCAGACAGAAGAAGAACTGGCAGTAAAAGCTGGTTACTGGCATTGCTTCCGTTACAATCCGGCTGCAAAAGCAGAAGGAAAAGATGCATTCACTCTGGACAGCAAGGCTCCGACAGGAGAATATCAGGAATTCCTGAACGGCGAAGTTCGTTACAACTCCCTGATGCGTTCTAACCCTGAAAAGGCTAAGAAACTGTTCGCTAAGAATGAAGCAGAAGCAAAAGCTCGTTATGAATACCTGAACAAACTGATCACACTGTATGGTGCAAATAAAACAGAAGAATAATGAGAAGATCAGCATTTGCTGATAATATAAAAGAGACCGCAGAGCGAAATGCCCTGCGGTCTTTTACGTGAATCTTAAATAATAAAATTGCATTTAATCGATGCCGACGCGGATACCGCCGGAGCGTTCACATGGCTGCAAAAGTACGCAGACCGGTTCGTTGCCGGACCATTCATAGGCATAGGATTCTCCGGAAGCCTGCCCGATCAGGTTTTTCCAGGAAAGATCACTGCGGATCTGCGGATCGCCATATCCGCGGCGGCTCATCCAGCAGATCACGGCATCCGGGTCTACAGAAATTGTAGCATGGCTGTCGGTGTTGTCCATGGCGATTGGGTTGCCGTCCGAGAGCACAGCGACATAGGCATTCGGACCGGCTCCGGTCAGCGTTGAGGTTGCCAGACCTTTCTGGGAAAAGATACCGCAGCCGATAAAGCGGACGCTGTAATCACAGTCCTGTGTAAAAGCGAGAATATTCTCGGACTCTACCGAAAGGATTTCACCCTGGGCAAGTTTATACACAACTACATGCTGCCCATGATTTGCATAATAAGTGACAGAATCGCCATTCATAGTGACTTTCATCAGAGGCAGATTTTCACGGGTGACGCGTCTTGTCAGGGAACCGAGGGCTGCCTGCATCAGGTTGCTCTGTGGACCGAGCAGCAGTTTTTCAAAACGATAATTTTTTCCGCCCTGGCTTTCGCCGGCGATAAAAGCACCGGCCTTTGTGAACAGTACATCATTTCCGGTGCAGGTAACTTTCAGACTCAGTTCATTGATCACTTCAAAATTTAACATAAAACGATTTCCTCCTTAAAAAGAAACGGTGTTCAAGTCTGTTTAACCTGTACACCATACAGACCGCATAAGCCTTCCAGGTCTTTGGCGACCCCGTTTCCGATGGCATTGAATTTCCAGTTTCCGTTATGTAAATAGACTTCTCCGATCATCATGGAGATGACATTGGAATAATATTCATCCATCACAAAGCTGACCAGCTCCCGGTCAGAAGCGGCATCTAAAATCCGCACATAGGCATCCTCGATCATGCCGAAATTCAGGCGTTTGGAAAAGGCATCATTGATCGTTAGCACAAAGACGATCCGGGTGATCGATGGATTCAGTCTGGAAAGATCGATCGCAACGGACTCGCGGTCCATGTTTTCCCGATCAGAAAAAATCACACTGCAATCCGGACTTTCTTTTTGCCCGTAAAATACAAACCAGTCATCGCCTGAAACTTTTCCGTCACGGCCAAGAAGAAATGCGGAAACATCCACATCACAGGCTGGATTTTTGACATTCCAGCCAAGGCAGGCCTTGATCTTTCCAAGAGAAATTGCATCTCCAAGTAGTGTTTTCTGTCCTTTCCTCGTTTGATTTATCAGAGCAGGCATGATCTGGTGTGAGATGCCGGAAGGAGCAGATGACGTGAATATATTCTGCTGTGCGGATCTCCGATAAGACGGCGATGGATTCGAAACACGGGATGACATAGGAGTTTCCGATGCCCTGGATACAGTGAATGGTGCGGCTTCAGCAGAGGAGAGAGATTCACTTTGCGTCACGCGATTTATGTTGTGTATGCCTGTATAGTCCTCAGCTCTGGAGGTGACACGGTTGATCTCAAGGATCGAATCTGTGTGAAGGGGGTGCGAAGTCTTTTTTGGAAGAACAAGCATAAAATGACCTCCTTTTCTTTTATCTGCTTTGAGTATACGCTAAAAAGCAGAAATTGTCACGTCTGGATCCGATTTTTCAGGTATCTGTACGGCGACAGTATGCGAAGAGAAACGATTGCCTGGTCGTTTCTTAAAATGCTTGAAAAGAAACGCAAAAAATGATATAGTGATTTATATGTAATTTTACAGAAAAAGAGAGGGCGGCATTCGCATTTCACCTATGTTCAGACAACAGAAATTAAGCATACTTGACGATTATTTTAAAGAGCTTTCGGTCAGAACGACAAGAGAAGAAGTATACTTTTACCGCATCAGCGGTTATACACCGCAGGTCGCGGCCTTTATCCGGAAATATTATGAGGAGGCGAGGCTTCGCGGCGTTGTGATCGAAGGCAGGATTCCCAATCCTGCCGGGCAGAATCTTTCTTATTATGAAGAGATGATGGGCATGGATTTTCAGATGGCTCCTGGTTTTATCGAAAGTCGTTTACAGAAATGGCTTCCGCGGATGAATCCGTACCAGCGGAAAAATATGGCGATGTCCATGTATGATTTTTTTGCTTCTATGCAAAGGGCAGGCAAGACAGAGGGTATGCTGAAAAATGCCTACATCAAGTTCATGTGCTGGCTGTATTATAAGTTCGAGCGGATCGTCAATCTGCTCGGTGAAAATTCCGTCCCGAAGATTCTGTACGAGGGAGACATCAGCCATTATGAGCTGATGCTTTTGTCTATATTGTGCCATGCGGGCTGCGATATTGTACTTTTGCAGTACCACGGAGATCAGAATTATCAGAGACTGGATGTGGCGAATGTATATTCTATGCCGCTGACCTTGCCGGATATGCAGGCATTTCCGGGGGATTTCAGTCTGAAGAATCTTCGCATGCAGCAGCAACAGGAGATGGAGCGAAGCCGCCTTTACGGCAGACTTCCGGATGTCAGAAACTGCACCAATGCATGGATTGAGGGAAAGCCTCTTCTGGATATTGCAAAGCCGCCAACCGTGCGGGGCAGTGATCCTGAATTTTATTATAATTGTTATTGCCAGATAAATGGTGTAGAAGATAAAATCTCTTATACTAACGAGCTTTACCAGCTTTACCAGGAATTAAAAGCCCGGAAGCGAAACATTGTGATCGTAAACGGGCAGATCGAGCCGCCGACTCCGGAGGAGATCGCAAAAGTTTCCAGAAAAAATTACAGTAAAACCGATGAGATGCTTCTGGATCTGAAACGCAATCTTCAGTATCCGGCGAACCGGGAGCTTCAGAGCCTGATGATCAAAGCATTTCTTGACGTGCTTCTGGAGGAGGAAAAAGCACTGGATGAGAACCGCAACAAACTGACCAACAAGGCAGTCTATCTGATCTGCTGGATGATGCGTTATCTGCCGGAGTTATTCAAAAGCTGGCGTATGCCGCAGATTGGATGCTTTTTTTATATGGGCGGATGCAAAAATCGTTTTGAAGCGTTGTTTCTGAAAATGCTGGGCAGACTTCCGGTGGATGTACTGATCCTCGATCCGGATCGCAGTGCTGCGTTTGTACTGGAAGATCAGCTGCTCTATCAGATGAATTTTACGGAGACGCTGCATTTACAGCGTTTTCCGCAGGAAAATACCGAAGTCCGGATGGGGACGGCTGCCTATCATGCGGAGCGGGAACTGGATACTCTGATGTATCAGGATAGTGGACTGTACCGCAACCAGCAGTATCAGAGGGCGGATATCATCAATCTCCAGACGATGTACGAGGAGATCCGGCTTTTATGGAACGAAGAAGTGAAATACCGGCCGAATTTCAGTACGACGGAAAGCACAGTCAATATCCCGGTCATTTTTGCAAAAGTTTCCGGCGTAAAAGACGGAAAAGTATCCGAGTACTGGTCATCGATCCGGGAGCTGATCACAGAAGATACCATGGTGATTAAAAGCTTTCCTTATATTCAGCCGCTTGCAGCCAATCCGATCAAGCCTTATGTAACTGAATTTTACAAAAATGGCAGACTGCAGAAGGCAAAGATCAAAAACCATCCGGCGTATGCCTATGGCTTTTTAAGAGAAGAGATCCAGGAGCACATTCTGGACAAGCTGCAGATCCTGATCGAGCAGAAGCTGATCCGCGGCACCTTTGAAAACGGCACGGAGTACACGATCCTTTCGACGATATTGAACCTTCCGAAAGAAATCCTGCGGATGCTTCAGAAATTTGATTTTACAAAGAAAAATCCGAAACTGATCTATATCAATCCCGGTGAGAAAGTAATCTCACTGGAGGATGCGATCCTTACCGCGTTTTTGAATCTGGCCGGTTTTGACATTCTGTTTTTCATACCGACCGGATATCAGAATATAGAGAACTTTTACAACAGAAAACAGATGGAAGAGCATCAGATCGGGGAGTATTTATATGATTTAAATGTCCCGGATCTGACGAGGATTCCATTGCCAAAGGCACGCCAGAAATCCTGGCGGGACATACTATTCAGGAGGGAGTAAAAGATGGGACTTAATTTTAACAGACCAGATGCTCCAACGCAGACAGCTCCGGCCGCACAGGCGGAACTGGAACAGGTGAAGTCTTATGATATCGTTGTGGACAGAAAGCAGATGAGTGCAGAGCTGGTTGGTTCCAAAGAAGTGGACGATATCGTCAGCACGATCGAGGTCAACAATCTGGAGACGATCGTATCGTTTGGGGCAGAGGTCGCAGAAGAGATCTCCAAAGCATCGGATGTGGTGTTAAGCAGCATGGATATGAAACAGCTGGATGAGTCCAGTCAGATGCTGAACACGCTTGCAAAGATCATGGAGAAGTTTGATCCGGATGAATTAAAAGAAAACAAAGGCCTGTTTGACAAACTGTTCGGCGGGCTTCGCAAACAGATGGACAAGATTCTTGCTAAATATCATACAATGGGCGAAGAAGTAGATCAGATCTATGTTCAGCTCAAACAGTATGAGACAGAGATCAAGCAGTCCAACCGCAAATTAGAGACGATGTTTGAGGCAAATGTAAATTATTACCACGAGCTGGTGAAATACATTCTTGCCGGAGAACAAGGCTGTCAGGAGCTGGAAGCCTATATCGCACAGCGTCAGGCAGATATGGAGGCTACCGGGGATCAGTCGATCCAGTTTGAGCTTACCAGCTTAAATCAGGCACTGATGATGCTGGAGCAGAGGACACAGGATCTGCGTACCGCAGAAAACATTGCCATGCAGTCGATCCCGATGATCAAGACGATGGCATTCAGCAACATGAACCTGGTCCGCAAGATCAATTCCGCATTTATCATCACACTTCCGGTATTTAAGCAGGCACTGGCACAGGCGATCATGCTGAAACGCCAGAAAATCCAGGCAGAAGCCATTTCTGCACTGGACCAGAAAACAAATGAGATGCTTATTAAAAATGCACAGAATACCGTGCAGCAGTCCAAGATGACGGCACAGCTGGCATCCGGCAGTTCGATTAAGATTGAGACGCTGGAGACGACCTGGAAAACGATCGTAAACGGTATCGATGAGACAAGACAGATCCAGGAAAATGCAAGAAAACAGCGGCATGAAGATCAGGCAAGACTTGAGAACATCAAGCAGGAATTCAACCAGATGTACCACATGCCGACAAAGAGATACTGAGAGCAAATAAGGTGAATCTTCACCTTAATATAAATCCATAAAGGAGGAAACATTATGCCTATTAATTTATCAAAAGGACAGAAAGTAGATCTGACAAAAGGAAATCCGGGACTGAAAAGCATTATGGTAGGACTCGGATGGGATGTGAACGCATTTGATACAGGAGCAGATTTTGACCTGGATGCAGCAGCATTTATGTGCGGTTCAAACGGCAAATGCCCGACCGAAAAAGAATTTATCTTTTACGGAAATCTGGAACATCCGACCGGATGTGTCAAACATATGGGCGACAATCTGACCGGTTCCGGAGAAGGCGATGACGAACAGATCATGGTCGATCTGACACAGGTTCCATCCGACATCGAACGTATCGCATTTACCGTAACGATCTACGATGCAGATGTCAGAAGACAGAATTTCGGACAGGTATCCAACGCATTTATCCGTATCGTGGATGATGCAACCGGAAAAGAACTGATCCATTTTGACCTCGGAGAGGATTTCTCCATTGAGACAGCCGTTGTGGTAGGCGAGCTGTACAAGCACAACGGAGAATGGAAATTCAACGCCATCGGCAGCGGATTCCAGGGCGGTCTGGCAGCACTGTGCGGACATTATGGAATCGAAGTCGCATAAGTAGTACAGGCAGATAAAATGAATTTGAGCAATGCTTAAAAACCTGGAAAAGGGGGCATGATTATGTCTATCAGTTTACAGAAAGGACAGAAAGTGAATCTGTCCAAAGAGAAAAAGGGGTTATCCAGAGTCGTAGTAGGACTTGGATGGGATGAAGTCAAAAGATCCAGAGGATTTTTTGCACTGAAACCGGCACCGATCGACTGCGATGCTTCTGCAATCTTACTGCAGAACGGCAGAATGGCAGGAAGAGATGATCTGGTATACTATAACAATCTGACACACAAATCCGGAACCGTCCGTCACATGGGCGATAACCTGACCGGCGAAGGAGAAGGCGATGACGAGCAGATCGTGATCGACCTGGACCGTGTGCCGTCTGAGTATGACAAGATCGTGATCGTTGTAACGATCTATCAGGCACAGCAGAGAAAGCAGCATTTCGGACTGATCGAGAATGCGTTTATCCGCCTGGTAGACGGGAAAAATGACCAGGAGATCTTAAAGTACAACCTGACAGAGGACTACTCCGGAATGACGGCGATGATCTTCGGTGAGATTTATCGCTACAACGGTGAGTGGAAATTCGGTGCCATCGGACAGGGAACAAGGGACGGCGGCATCGGTGAGATGGCAGCAAGATTTCAGAAATAAGAGCGTACCGGTATGACATGGTGCGATATGGGAGAGACTATATCTGAGACGAAGTGATTCATATAGTTTCTCCCTGCTTATAAGCAGAAAAATAAAAACAGGAGACAAAAAGATGAAGTATAATGGTTTGACAGACAAACAGGTCGAAGAGTCCAGAAGTAAATTTGGTTCCAACGAGATCCCGGATTCCGAGCCGACCACGTTCTGGGAAGAGTTCAAAGAGACGTTCAGTGATCCGATGATCAAGATCCTGCTGGCGATCGCAGCACTGATGATCGTGATGTTCTTCTTTGGGTATGCGGAGATTTACGAGCCGCTCGGAACGATCGTTGCAGTGCTGATCGTGGCAACCGTATCTGCAAAGACCGGTGTTGCAAGCGATACCAAGTACCGTGAACTGAAAGACAATACAGAGAAAGACAAGTGTAAAGTTCACAGGAACGGCGTGATCACGGTAATCGATGTTGATGATGTTGTAGTCGGTGACAAAGTCCTGCTGCAGTCCGGTGATAAAATCCCGGCAGACGGTGTACTGATCGACGGGGCACTGCGTGTGGACAACTCCGCACTGAACGGCGAGGCAGAAGAATGTAAAAAAACAGCGGCATCAGAAGATTTTCAGCTGGAAGATGACATCACAGGCGATACCTTTGTCGATGCACACTCCCTGTTCCGCGGAGCGGTGATATTTGACGGCGAAGGTATTCTTGATGTACGCAAGGTCGGACTGAAGACCATGATGGGAAAAATGGCAGAAGAGATGCAGGAAGACGAGCCGGATTCTCCTTTGAAAGTAAAACTTGCCAAACTTGCAAAACAGATTTCCACGTTTGGTTATATCGGTGCGGTATTGATCGCCGTACTTTACCTGGTCTACTTTGTTATGCAGGCGGGCGGAGTTTCTCAGTACTTTGCAATGGGGATTGAACCGGTTGTCAAAGATGTTGTAAGGGCTCTTTCTCTGGCAATTGTCATCATCGTCTGTGCAGTTCCGGAAGGACTTCCGCTGATGATCTCCCTCGTACTGATGCAAAATACAAGCAAAATGCTTGACCACAATGTCCTGGTAAGAAAAGCAGAAGGTATTGAGACAGCAGGTTCTTTAAACATTCTCTTCAGTGATAAGACAGGAACGATCACAAAAGGTATGCTTGAAGTGGTCGATTTCTTTACCGGCGACGGCAATTCCATTGATATTGCACAGCTGAGTAAACACAGCAAGGTGAAAGGTCTTGTGGATCTTGCCATCGGTAAGAATACACAGTCCATGTTTGACGCATCCCATAAAGTCATCGGCGGAAATGCAACCGATCAGGCACTGATGAAGTTTTTGGGTGAGGAGACATTCAAGACGCTGGAGAACAGCAGCGAATATAAAATAACAAAACAGCAGTCTTTCAACTCTGCAAATAAATTCAGTCAGGCACGCATCGACAGCACCGGTAAAACTTTCTATAAAGGGGCACCGGAAAAACTTCTGGCAAATGCAGTGAAATATCTGGATGCAGACGGCAATATCTGTACCATGGACAACGCCATCCTGAACCGCAAGATCGATGAACTGGCAGCAAAAGCAATGCGTGTGCTGGCCTTTGGTTATTCAGAAAAAGACATGGTTGAAAATTCAATCAATGATGATATCGTGATCATTGGTCTGGTGGGCATTCGTGACGATGTACGTCCGGAAGCAAAAGAAGCGATCCGAGAAGTACAGGGAGCCGGTATTCAGGTCGTTATGATCACAGGTGACCGCCTTGAGACAGCGGTAGCGATCGCAAAAGATGCAGGACTGTTAAAAGGAGGCAGCGACCGTGCACTTTCCTCCGCACAGCTCAATGAGATGAGTGATGAAGAAGTGAAGAAGATCATACCGAATATCCGTGTGATCGCAAGAGCACTGCCGACCGACAAGTCCCGTATGGTACGCCTGTGCCAGGAGATGAACCTGGTAGTCGGCATGACAGGTGACGGTGTCAACGACTCACCGGCACTGAAACGTGCAGATGTTGGTTTTGCCATGGGAAGCGGAACCGAAGCAGCAAAAGAAGCAGGTAAGATCGTTATTCTGGATGATAATTTTAAATCCATCAAAGATGCCATCCTCTATGGAAGAACCATCTATCATAACATCCTGAAATTCTGTAAATTCCAGCTGGTGATCAACGTGGCAGCCGTTGTGGTCAGTGCGATCGCACCGTTTTTCGGTGTGGATGAACCACTGAAAGTAACACATCTTCTCTTTGTAAATCTGGTCATGGACGGACTGGGAGCGATGATGCTTGGCAATGAACCGGCAAAAGAAGAATATATGGCAGAAGCACCGCGAAAACGTGATGAAAGTATTGTAAGCAAAAAAATGATGGGACAGATCCTCACAATGGGAATCTGGCTTACCGTGGTAAGCTTTATCTATCTGAAAGTGCCGTTCTTTGTAAATCTGTTTGCAAATGAGGAACAGCACCTGACGGGTTATTTTGTACTGTTTATTGTGGCAGCTTTGTTCAACGGCTTTAATGTGCGTGACGATGGATTTGCAATTTTTGCCGGTCTGAATGAGAATAAAGATTTTATTAAAGTATTTCTGATTATTATAATCGTGCAGGCATTGCTCGTAAATGCGGCGATCGTTCCGCTGGCCCCGTTCCAGTGGATTGGAGAAATGTTCAGCTGTGTTCCGTTTGGAATCAAAGGCTGGATTGCAGTTGTTCTGCTGGCATGTACAATGATTCCGGCAGATATGGTCAGAAAACTGTGCGTAAATAAATAACAGGTAATCCAACAGGGAAAGTGCGGTGTCACGTATGGGATCGCACTTTTTCCGTTGATATAACAGGGGTTTGTACATGAGAGAATTCAGAAGATAATTTCCTTTATTGGCCGAGAGGAGTTTCATGTACTTCAGACGATGACAAACCAGTATATTGCATGTGGAAATGCAGCGAAGCAGCTGCAGAACGGATCCGATTATCTGACGGAGCAGGTCAGGCTTTATGCGATGACCGGGCAAAGTAAATATATGGATGCTTATTTTGAAGAAGCAGAAACAAAACAGAGCAGAGAGAAAGCTCTGGATATTTTGAAAAGATATTTTGACGGGACAGAAACTCAGACCGCCCGAATAAAGGAGAGAGTATTTTTAAAGATGCAGACCAGGCACTCTATTATGTAAAAGAACATGGCAGAAAGGGCTGCAGTTTTTATGAATAAATAAAAAGAAAAGAGGTTTTTTCATGGCAATAAAAGAATTACAGGCGTACGAACTTTTAAGGGAAGAGGGGCTTTCCGATATTCAGTCAGTCGGCTATCTGCTGCGTCACAGAAAAAGCGGTGCACGCATCATGGTCATTGCAAATGATGACGATAATAAAGTATTTCATATTACATTTCGTACACCTCCGGTAGACAGCACCGGGGTAGCACATATTCTGGAACACTGTTCGCTGTGTGGAAGCGAAAAGTTTCCGTCCAAAGATCCATTTGTGGAGCTAGTAAAAGGTTCGCTCAATACCTTTCTGAATGCGATGACCTATCCGGATAAGACCATGTATCCGATTGCAAGTTGCAATGACAAAGATTTTGCAAACCTGATGGATGTCTATATGGATGCCGTTTTTCATACCAATATTTATAAAAAAGAAGAGATTTTCCGCCAGGAAGGCTGGAATTATCATCTGGAAAATCCGGAGGATGAGATCACCTACAATGGTGTGGTATACAACGAGATGAAAGGAGCCTATTCTTCACCGGAAGATGTGCTTGATCGCGAAATTTTAAATGCACTTTATCCGGATACACCGTATGGATTTGAGTCCGGAGGAGATCCGCAGTGTATCCCGGATCTGAAATACGAAGATTTTCTGGCTTTCCATGGCAGATATTATCATCCGTCCAATGCCTACATCTATCTCTATGGAAATATGGATGTTGAGGAACGCCTTACCTGGCTGGATCAGGAATATCTCTCTAAATACGGAGAAAAAGAGGTAGATTCAAAGATCAGTATGCAGAAAGCGTTCGATGCTCCGCATGAGATCTATAAAAAATATTCTATTTCCACATCCGAATCGGAAGAAGACAACACCTATCTTTCCTGGAATGTGTCCGTTGGCATAAGCAGCGATGTACGTCTTGTGACTGCCATGGCAATCCTGGAATATGCACTTTTGTCAGCACCTGGGGCACCGCTTAAACAGGCTCTTTTGGATGCCGGGATTGGAAAAGATATCCTAGGCTCTTTTGAGAGCGGCATTCAGCAGCCATCCCTTTCGGTAGTCGCTAAAAATGCAAATGTCGGTGACAAAGAAAAGTTCCTGGCAGTGATCCGCAAGGTACTGGAAGAGCAGGTGAAAAACGGCATCGATAAAAAAGCACTGCTGGCAGGTATCAATTCTTCCGAGTTCCGTTTTCGCGAGGCAGATTACGGCTCTTATCCGAAGGGCCTGATGTACGGAATCGACATTATGGACAGCTGGCTGTACGGCGAGGGTGATCCGTTTGCCTATGTCAAACAGCTGGATATTTATAAGGAACTCCGTGATGCAGTAGAGAGTGATTATTACGAGAAACTGGTGCAGAAATATCTGCTGGATAACACACATGTGGCGGTTGTTGTCGTTGCACCGGAAAAGGGACTGACTGCAAAACTGGAGGCAGAGACGGCAAAGAAACTGGAAGATTTTAAGGCAGGTCTCAGTGAAGAACAGGTAAAGGAGCTGGTAGAAAAAACAGCAAAACTGCAGGAATTCCAGGAGACACCGTCCACACAGGAAGAGCTGGAGAAAATCCCGATGCTTACCAGGGAGGATATCACAAAGAAATGCAGACCGATCTGCAACAGAGAGCTTTCTTTTGGCAACACCAAAGTTCTGTGGCATGATGTGAACACGAACGGCATCGCTTATCTGACCCTTTATTTTGATCTGTCCGTTGTCAGAAAAGAGGATCTGCCTTATGTCGGCCTTCTGAAAAATGTGCTGGGCATGATCGACACCGAGCATTATGCTTACGGAGATCTGTTCAATGAGATCAATATGCAGACCGGAGGTATCGGTACTGGGATGGTCGTATTTCCAGAAAAGGACACACAGAAGATGTATCCGATGTTTACCGTATCAGCCCGCACACTTTATGATAAAATCGACTTTGTGTTTGATGTGATCGAGGAGATTTTATTCACATCCAAACTGGACGATGAGAAACGCTTAAAAGAGATCATTTCCGAGCAGAAATCAAGGACACAGATGCGGCTGACAACGGCGGGACATTCGGCAGCGGCAACCCGTGCCATGGCTTATTTCTCCGAGACAGCTGCGTTCAGTGATCGCAGCAGCGGGATTGACTACTATCGCATGCTCGATGACCTCGATGCAAATTTTGAAACGAAAAAAGAGAATCTGAAGAGTAAATTGAAAGAGCTGATGAACGTGATTTTCCGACAGGATGCCATGGTATTTTCCGTAACAGCGGAAGAGGAGGGGCTTGCCGGACTGGAAGAGAAAGTGACAGGATTATGCGAAAAACTTTCGTTGGATAAGAGAACACCTTCAGAAGAAACCCTTGCATACGGAAAGCTGAACGAAGGCTTCCAGACCTCCGCCAAGATCCAGTATGTGACACGTGCCGGAAATTACCGCGAGGCAGGCTATGATTATACCGGGGCACTGCGGATCCTGAAGGTGATCATGAGCTATGAATATCTCTGGGTGAATGTGCGTGTCAAAGGCGGGGCGTATGGCTGTATGAGTGGATTCGGCAGAAATGGCAATTCCTATTTTGCTTCTTACCGTGATCCGAACCTGCGTCAGACCAACGAGATCTACGAAGGCGTGCCGGAATACGTGGAACATTTCAACGTCGAAGAGCGTGATATGACAAAATACGTGATCGGAACGATCAGTGAGATGGATACGCCACTCACAGCAAGAGCACAGGGAGCACGTTCTGATGCTGCTTATTTCGGACATGTGACTGAAAGCGACCTTCAGAAAGAGCGTGACCAGGTACTCTATGCGACACAGGAAGATATCCGTGCCCTGGCACCGCTGATGCGTGCAATCCTGGCAGAAGACTGCATCTGCGTGCTCGGAAACGAAGATGCACTGGAAAAAGAGAAAGAGATGTTTAGAAATCTCGGACCACTTTAAGGAGGAAGTTATAAGTAACTAAATATATTGCTTAATATGGTTAAATGTGTTTAAATATACCTA
>ERZ779874.2307-NODE-2307-length-16115-cov-29.405978_pt1 | contig 16115 bp, 31 predicted proteins | sample MGYA00511031_ERZ779874 | MGnify/ENA primary metagenome ERZ779874 (study PRJEB29588, sample SAMEA2156850) | human gut metagenome | biome: human gut; feature: human-associated habitat; material: faeces | place: Denmark | collected 2008/2010 ...
AAAAGGTATATGAGATGATTGATAGGTTAGAGGATGGGGAATACATATGTGTTGCGTTAAGAAATGTAGTGTTTATGTATTTCAAAACGCATAAAAATATCTATGAGTTTCGTTCAGACGAAATGGTGAGAATATATTTCCCGGAATTGGAGGAGAAGATAAGTATGGCCACAGAACCAGAGGAAACAAGAACGTTTTATGGGTGGTTTGGTTGTCTTAGTCCAGAAACGAAGGAGGTAAGGCTGAATATTGTGAAAGATATTATAAAAGAATTAGAAGGTGGTTATATACAACTTTACACCAAAAGCGTAAAATAGTACACATTTATACGGAAATTCGTACCGGGTTCCACCAAAACCCTCTACCTTTTGGTAACATCGTTACATCAAAGGATTCTTTTGCTGATTTTCTAATGATGTTAAAAGCGCCATTGATATCAGCATTAATAGTCCTACCAAACGAGGTTTTAAACAATCCTCGTTTGGTCCTTCTTCCTTTGTAGGATTCATGTTTGCAAATCCGTTCATTATCCAAAAAGCTACATTTTGAAGTATAAGATTCTTCAACAATCTTAACATTAATACCTTCTAATGTTGCTTTATAAGATATCATTGAGATAAAAACATTAAAAGGAATAGATACAAAGTTCTGATTATTACGTTTTCCGATATTGATCTCTTGTTTCCAGCATTTGTTATGACCTGTATAATGCATAAAACAATAATAATATGACAGAGAATAGTATAGACGTAAATATCGTACCTGTAAAGAATGGTGCGAAACGTGTTGTGGTATCATATTACCATTATTCACGCAAGGACAAAAATCACATGAGTTCTCAAACGGATTACGTGTGGGAAACAAAGAATGAAGAAATGTTTAAATACTTTGAGGCCAGGAGGACAAAAGTATTTTATAGTCAGATTCGTGCCATGTGTAGATTCTATGGCAAGAAAAATGTACGTAAATACAAAAAGTTATGATTATTTAACCAACAAAACCACCATGCTTTAGAAGGTGGATGAATTGGTTTGATTAATTTTGAATCAAAATTACAGATAAAAAAATGATTTCCTACAAATATATTCAAAGACATTTACACGGCAAAGGCCGACGAATTATATCATCATGTCCTGGATAAATTCGGATGGGCGTGGCGTGATCCGAAATATAAGTCAGAAACAGAATTATGCGCGATGCTAAAGTGGGCAAAAGAAAAAGGCTTGACCATTAAAGAGTTAAGTATTTAATTGTTAAACATAAGGCAGTAGTGGTGCGCGAGTATAGGTGCTGCCGTTAAAATATTTTATAAGATGAAAAAAGAAGAGATTCAAACTATTTTATACACAATCAAAGAAGGAGACAGTATTAAAATCAAAGTACAAGACAAAAGTGAAGAGATAAGACTGCGGGATCATGTAAGAAGAGTACAGAAATACGGATACAGGTTTTGTTTGTCTCATTTACATGATGGAATTTTCTATCTGGAGAAGTTGAAAGAAGGGGATAAGGATAAATACTATAGAGTAATAAACAGAGGAAATGGAAAGACCGGAGTATAATAAGCTACGCAAAATGGCTAAGACTACTCCAGGTCTGATAGTGGACGAGGTGCAAAACATGATGCGTGTATCGCTATACGATAATGGGGAACTTAAGAAGGTGGTAGTAGTAATGAAATGCGATTCTTTTTTACAGTCAAAAAGTAACATAGAAAAGATAATGTTATTATCATCTTCTATAGAAGATAGAAAAAACAAAGAAAAAAATAAAACAAAATCAGAAAATGAACAGAATAACAAAAATAAGAGAAGAAATAGGAGGAAAACAGGTTGATTTGACCTTTTACGGGCGCTTTTGCAGCCTTATCGAAGGTGATAGGAAGATAATACTAAGGGCAATAAAAAACGGTCGTAAAAAAGGCGTAATCGGAGCCATTCAGCCTGGGAGACATGACAGAATTTGGACCACATGGTCTATTGCTTTTGATGATCTGAGGGTAGGGGATACGGTAGAGTTCAGTACATCTGGAAAATACAATCCCGGATTTCATGCTACGGAAGAGTATGTAGGGTGTGTAGAATGGATAAAAGGGTCGGAATGTGCGATAAAAACCGGTAAGGGAATAGCAGTAGTATTAATTAAACACATAGAAAGGGTGGTAAAATGATGGGGCTGAGAGAATTTGTAGAACTTTTTGACAAGAATGAAGTAAAGAATTTGTTTAATGCATTGTCTTCATGTATAGAATACGTAAGGATAGATTTGCATGTATTTAATATAGGTGCCTATGTTACGTGCCTGTACAGTAATGATCTTGAATCGCTTTCACAGACAGAAGGTTGTAATGTGAATATACATCAAAGAGGCATTAGTGGAGAATGGTGGAAGTATAAAGCTAAAATTCAAAGAATTTAAAGAGTTTAAAGAAACTAATGATGCGTTTGACTTCGATGATCAGTTTCCGGTGATAATAGAAATTGCTGGGATTCCTATGTATTTAACGGAAGTGTATGTCAAAAAAAACGATTTTCGTATAGTTCTGCTGGATTATGATGATATGACTTTAGGTGATTATGATAATACAGGGGAAAATGAACAGGTTGCTTATTTTATTAACTATTGTTTAAATCAAGACAAAGATGGGAAAGAGTAGAAAAGATTATGAGAAGTTTCTTAACTCCATATCTCCAGATAGAGACGATGAAACATGGATCATTGGAGGAAAGAACAGGTATTGCGGTAGAGAGAATTACGGCACTATGATCAAAAGGTATGATCCTATTGGTTTTAACGTAGGGTACAGGGAGTGGGCAGAACAGCCAGGGTAAGGTGGAGCCTGCCCTGCCATGAGGTCGGCCTGGCTGTCTGTGGCCAGGGTCGTATATTAGTCAGATAGTGAACAATGAAAACGATACAAATATTATGAATTTAGGCAATCATATACCTAAAATAATAGTTTATGACATTCAAAGAATTTATGAAAGAAGTAGGCTATGATCTGATGACTACCTTTTGGGAAGATTTCAGCATAGCTGATAAGTATGGTATAGCAGGTGTCAAAGATACCTACAAACGTGCGTTCAGCGAATGGAAAGACGATTATAAGTTCTTTACAGAATTGACGCTGGTATTGAATCATAAAATCTGGCAACATTATAAAAGCAATCGTGAACTGGCTGCATTGTATGACCGGTTGTGGCGGGAAGCTGACGAGTATGCCATGAACAACTTTAAGGGAGAAGAACTTGATTATTATTACAGAGTAACAGATTAGAAAGTGATTATGAAAAATACGATAGTAACAGGCAGCCTAATTGTATTCAGTGACGGATTTGTTTGGAAAAGATTGTCCAACGAAAAAGCCTACAAGATATGGGTGTCGGCAGAAAATGAAGATTTTGAGTTATACAAGGTGAGAGTAGATGATGAGTCCGAGTCATTGATAGAAAGTTTGGAAGATTTACAGGATGCCTTTAAACAAGGTCATCATGTATGTATAGAAGTAGGCAAGCTACCGTATAGCATAGATTTTAATTACTTACGAAATCTGCAAGAGATGTCGGTGGAAGCTGTGGAGTATCTAACAGGACCAAAAGAATATAGCAGGGAACAGGCATTTAACATCATTCAAGAGTGGACTGAAGAGTTTACAGAGAAATATGGGAATTATGATTTTAATGGCTCATACTATGATGTAATAGATGAATTTATCGAAGAGAAGTTAAAAACTATTTAAAATATAAAGACATGGAAGACGATCTTATTACAACAAAAGAAGTAGGTGATTATCGCATTAAAGTGTATTATTGTCATGATTCAGGATGCCCTATAGCTAATTGGGGTTTGTTTGGGTCATTCTTTTTTGAATACTCTGATATGCATCAATTGCATGATGAATGCAATTGGAAAACTTTCTTCTACGATAACAAGCATGATCTTAGAGATGTTATTGATGCTATTGTAATGAAGCATATAAAACAGAAAGACATTGTAAAATATTTAAAGAAAGGGGAAGCGAATAGGATCTCATTCACATACAACAGAGGTAGCAATGTATGGGAGTTGAAGCATAAGACAAGTCCATATATAAGTCAAGAGTTTTTTCCAAGTGATTTGACGAACTTTGATTGCAGAGGAGAATTAATAGAGGATCTGGATGACGAAGATTTGTTAGATATCATATCCAAATATGGAAAAGATGTGGTAGCCATAGAGTGGTCAACAAGGGGTTATAGTCAAGGTGATTATATAAAAGGGATAGCATACGTTACAAAAGAAAAATATGATAATGAAGTCTGCGACAAAGAAGGAGATTGGAAAGAAGATTGTGCCAAAATTATAGATAATGAAGTAAAATCCATAGGTATGTGGATGTGGGGAGATGTAAAAGGGTACGTTCTTGAAAAGAAGGTAGCATTTACCAAGAAATACAAAGACGAATCAAGAGAGGATGAAGATTGCGAAGAATGGGAAGAGGTTGATTCTTGCTGGGGATATTACGAGGAGACAGATGAATTGATAAAGGAAGTCATGATAGAGAATGGCTTAGAAGAATAGGTTAGAACATTATGGGATTATTGTATTCATTTTGAGGGTAACGAGCATCTTTTAGGAACTAATAAAAATGGATAACAAATATGAAAACAATAACATACGAAGGGGTGCAGCATGGAGACTGGGTGAGATGTGTCTTATGTGGGGCGCAAATGCTTCTTCCATGTGGGGCAGATAAATGCCCGGAATGTGGAGAAAATGGCACTTTAAGGTGGGTCGACGAAGAGAGGCAGGAAATAGATGCTAAGGGTCTGGATTGCTTAGATTATGTAAGAGAGTTGAGGGTAGATGATTATTTATCTCCAACAACATTAGAAGAGATCGCGGAAGAAATAAAGAAAAAAGTAAATAGAGGATAACTCTAATGAGAAAATTATTAAAAGTAAAATTTATTCAAAATGTGCATGCGGGGCGGTCACTATCAGATTTGATAATGACCGCTGAATTAAGTAACATAGCTAAGAATTGTAAAATATAGAAAATATGTATGAGAATATTTTAAGCAACATGTTAGGATGTCAGACATATTGTATATCAGACAGTCCTTCGAATAGATACTGTCTTATTGGACCTATTGAGTGCAATGAGAAGTTAATAGAAGTGTTTAAGAAGGGGATAACAGTAAAACTCAAATACGTGGAAAAACGAGTCCTGGATACATTTACGGACAACGGAGTCGACCTGAGCAATTACACTCACTGTATTATTGTGAAGCGGAATTTTTATCTCGCTTGGTAACAGCAAAACATAAACGATATGAACAATTTTATAATAGATACTCCAGATAATTTCTGGCAAATAAGATGGCTTGACAAGTATATGGAAGGTCACAAAGGGTTTATAGCTGGTGGATGTTTTAAAAATATCCTTTCCGGAGAAAGAGTAAAAGACATTGATATTTTCTTTGAAAGTGAAAGCGATTTTCAGGAGGCTATTGATTCGTTCAATGATGAAAAACATCAGAAAGAAGGATGGAAATTTAAATATAGAAATGAGAAGGTATGTGCGTTCCAGAAAGAGGGAGAAAAGGTATGGATAGAGTTCATAGAGTCAGAGTTTGGAAAGCCAGAAGAGATTCTTAGGAGCTTCGACTTTACTGTAGCAAAAATGGCTTACTACAAGGAGCCTAAATACGAAGAAAGGGAAGATGATTATTCTCCATTCTCATATGCAAGTATAGTAGGATACGAGTATAAACTACTCTATCACGAGAAATTCTTCGAACATCTTCACATGAAGAGGCTGGTAATTGACGAAAATATTCCTTTCCCGGTAAGCACATGGGAGCGCTCATATCGGTATAAAGGATATGGTTATAATATGTGCCGGGAGACAAAGAAAAAACTTCTACAGGCTCTTAAAGGTGTAAATGTAGAGGATGAAGATGTATCTTTGTACACTACTGGAGGATGGGACTAATTGAAAAAAAATAATAGAATATTATGAGCACGAGTAAAGAATATAAGGCAGTAAGAAACTGCATACTAAATGAACTTCACCTTACCAAAGAAGACATAATCAAAGACATAGAACCATTGTTGGAAAAGCTTGTAAAAAGGTGCATGTGTAATACATACGGAGGGAACAATCAGATAGAACATTGGATCAGATGTATGGTAAATGATGAACTTAAACAAAAGGATTATGGTTTTGTAGAAAGAATAAGCAAGGAAGTCATAAAAGATCATGTGTTGAATGAGTTGAACATAATTGTAAGACCCAAAAATGAAAGATGCGTATGTGAAAATAGAGTACCATCAAGAAAAGATGGTTTGTATCTAATCTACGAAGACGGACACGCAGAGCCGTTTACCGGCGATAACTCCAAAGATTGTGTACGATACATCGGGTTGAAGCACGGATACATGTCATTTGCAATCTCGCTGACGGAGCATGATAGCGTACGGTTGCTTGACAATGATAGCCGTGGAGAATCCGGAAATGAGACATATTACGAACGTGAATGTGATGCGCTGTTTGATATTGACGGACGCGGCAATACGGAACGCCTTGTAGCCAGAAATCCAAAGTTGAAAAATCTGCTGGAAGATGACGAATATATACCATCTCTTGGTCAATTAAATTTAATGGCCCATTATATGAACGAACTAAACAAAGCATTCGCTTATGTTTCGGCATCTCCCCTCTCCTCGACGTGGTATTGGTCCAGTACTGAGGGCAGCCAGGCCGTCGCGTGGTACGTGGTCTTCTCCAGTGGCCTCACGGGCACCGGCGACAAGTACATCGGAGACATGGTTCGGGCGGTAATTGATTTTTAAAAGGATTACAATGATAACATCAAGGTGATTATACACCACTTTACGCAAAAAAAGCGTAAAACAATATACATTTGTATGAAACTTCATACTGGGTATCGCCAATACCCTCTACCGGTTGCTCGAAAGTGAGATCACCGGATTCTTTTACTAAACAAAACGTTTTTGATTTTACTTACCCAACGAATATTTTTTTTAGGGTAAAACCTTATATCAAAGACCTCTTTTACCCAACCGTCTTGTCCGAAACAAGGGACTATATGATTCGATTGAGTAAAACAAAGTTAGAGAAGAAAAATATGAAATTAAATAACATCCGTATGTTTTATAACATAGCCAGTATAAAATGATATATAAAGTAAAAATAAAAGACAATACAAAAACTCCTTTTGAATATGCTTCTGACATAGAAGCGTTTGAAAATAGTAGAGAATTTATTTTCAAGCCAGGAGTGAATGTGATTGTAGGTAAAAACGGTAGTGGAAAATCAACTTTGCTTAACATCATATCAATGTATGCGTTATGTGAGAAATCCATGTGCTCTGAAATACCGATCGAGGCACTGGATTTTCCACCTATATTTGATGATGATGACAAGGTTCTTGATGGGATTGACATATCATCCGATTATGCAGGGAAAGTATTCCGTTTATTGCCATCGGCGGAGATGAATCGAGATAGTGTATTGAAAAACATCAGCAACTTAGATTTGTATGTGAATAATATTAGAAGATCTTATGGAGAGAAAGTGGTGTTATCATTGGAATCACTTTTCAATTTAATGTTCGGTCAAAAGGATTATACGTTTCCAATACAAGATCTTGTAGAATACAAGAAAAAATCAAATGCGTTTTGGATTAAAAGGATTGATAATCTGTTGAAGTATTATAAAAGAAACCGCATAACATTAGCAGAAAGCAGTTTTGAATACACGGTTCTCATGGATGAGCCAGACAGGAATCTTGACATTGACAATATAATGCAAATTTATAATGTATTATCATTCCATAAACCACAAACACAAATTATAGCCATAATACACAATCCGGCATTGATTTACAAATTAAGCAAATTAGATTGTGTGAATTTCATAGAGATGACAGAAGGATATCTTAGTAAAACTTGTGTATTTATATTCAATTAAATATTTTCAACAATGAGCTATTTTGTATTAATGGGGAGAAGAATCCCAAAGCAGGCCATAACAGGCTTTAAGTTCCAAAATGAAACAGATAATATTTGTCCTTTCCTGTCAATCAGGATAAGAGGGAAGGAGGAAATTATACCTTTCAAAGATAAAAAGGAGATACAGTCTGTAAAAGCGCATCTGTGTTCTGTCTTCTCCGGATTTGTGAAAATAGGCGACTGGTATCTCAAGATGTCGGAAATCAAGGAATATAAACCGGTAACTGCCGAGGATATGAATCCCTACATTTTATTCAAAACATCTAAGTTTGGGAACATAAAAGTTCGTTTCCCAAAAGATGAAGATATGAATGCGGAATTATTGGTATTGGATCAACTTTTTGATGTGGAATGAATTAGTAATCACCTTTTATAAATCAAGCTATGACCTGGAAAGAATTGAAAGACAAAATATCTCTTATGACAGAAGAAGAGCAACAGCAAGAAGTGACAGAGAACTTCTTGAAGAAAACAATAAGATGTTAAAGGAAATTCTAAGTTTTGTGAGAAAAGTTGATTCTGCTGAATACAGGGATCATCAAGACTTTATGGAATTTCTTAGAAATGTGGCAGCCGATATATGGGTGGAATATACGGAGCCCGAACAAAGAGGTAGATTGTTTAATTTAATAAATAAAAAGAAATGAAAACAGTTTTTGATTTAAGCAGAGATGAGATTGTGTCATTGACATGCAAAGAGATATATCTGTATATAGACAAAGAGCTTGCTGGTAAAGGTATTCCAATTGAAGCTAAAAACTGGAATATAAAGAACAAAAAAGAAGTCGTGTATCCAAGAACTGGAGTTCCAGTATTTATGTTAAAAGATATCGGCATCGGTTTTAGAACCATAGAAGGTGCAACAGAGGTGGCTAATTTGCTTATTAAATATAATGCATTTAAAATGGAATCAAAGTTTCTGATAGGATCGTATGAGCAGTTTTGGATCATAAATGGAAGTGTTTGCCCAGCCATTACAGGAGAAGCGGGATATAGCAAGGAAGAGTTTGATAAGGTAAACAAGGAAAACAAAGATCCAGAATTGGAAAGTATAAATTCTTTCAATGATACTGTGAAAAAAGCCAATGAAATCAAAGACAGGGTATTGAAATACGTGTACAACATAAAACAAGAACGTTCATATAACAATGACCTGGTTGGTATCTTTGAAAGGTATAAAGATATAGCAGACGGTGACATGGAGGTAGCTATGAATTTTATCAAGGAGGCCTATCCATTTAATGAAGAAACAGAGTCGTTTATCAGAAAAAAGTTTGACATGCCTATACCGGACGAATCAAAAGAGCAGTAATTAAGCTAAATTAAATCATTTTGAATCTTTTTTATTATCAAAAGACATATCTTTGTCCAAAAAAACAAACAGAATGGAAGAAAAAGAGATAAAAGAAGCTATGATTGAAGCCCTGACGCACTTAGAGGGGTGTAAGTATTTCGTGGCTACGATAGTAAATGAAGAGGAAAGAAGATTTGATATGAGCCAAAGAATGTCACAGCATCAATTGGCGTTAGTTATAAAAGGTATCTTATCTAATAATGAGATGATGATGATGGACGTTTTGCAGTGGTGTTCTGAAAGATTTAAAAATAGTATAGAGAAAGGAAAGAAATCAACTAATTAAATATTAATACAATGAATCGCTGGTTTGAAATTACGGTAAAAGCCGAGATTGATAATATCGAGAACGGCAAAAAAAAGAAAGTAACTGAAAAGTATTTGGTGGATGCCTTGTCTTATACAGAGGCAGAATCAAGATCGTTGGAGATCTTTAAGGATTTGTACAATTCTTTCGAGGTTGTAAAAATTAACCCTATTAAAGTGTCAGAAATCTTTTTCAACGGAGAAGCTGAGTACTGGTATAAGTGCAAGGTGAATTACATTACACTGAATGAAAAGAAAGGTAAAGAAAAGAAAACGCCATGCTATATGTATGTCCAAGCCGGCAATCCTAAAGACGCCGAAGCTGTGTTGACTAAAGGTATGCAGGGTACGTTGGGAGACTGGAATTGCGAGTCTATTGCTGAGACAAAGATCATTGAAGTGTTTAAATACGATCTGCAAAAAGGTGTAGAAAAATTGGGAGAAAAGAAAACTGATGAGTGATGTTGTTTCCCGTGTAGCACTTGCGACGGCAATTGTATTATTGGTAGTAGCAGGTGCTACTTTGTTGATAGTGATTAAGACCGAAGAAGTACCGAGATGGTTAATGAACTTACCATATACGTTATCTTTAACGGCAGTATCCTTTTCAATTATATCACTTGTATCGAAATATAGAGAGTGGAAAAGAAATTGTACGTCTGCGAAAGATGCGGACGAAAAGTGATGATAAGAAGTCATGGCTTATGCCAGGCTTGCAGGAGTAAAGAGTTAACTCCGAAGAAAAAAGACAGAATTACATCCATTAAAAACAGCAGCAAGAAGAAAAAGTTAGAGAACCCGGATTTATCCGGGTTTTTTCGTCTTATGCTGGAAGAGTTAAATAATAGTCGGATGTCTATGACCGGTAAGGCTATTCATTTTCCTACAGTATGTAACGTCTGTCACATACTTCCGAAAAGGATATATAAGTCAGTTGCTACTTGCAGGGATAATATAGTTTTCCTTCATGAATCGGAGCATACGGTATTCGACATGTATCTTGACCGGATGGAATTTGATAAACTTGAAACAGAATTTCCTTTTGTGTGGAAGTATGCGGTAAAGAAGGTACTGGATATGGAAAGCAGAGGAATGATCAAGGAAAGAGGTAGGTTGATTATTGAAATAATTGATAGGTATGATAGAAGAAAAGATTAAAATATTAATAGATTTAGGGTTTGTACCTATGGTGAAAGGAGAGGGAAATACGTTGTTTAGAATGAACGATGTTGTGATGTCGGTGTCAGATCCTAACCAAACACCAGAGCAGTTGAAGAAGGAGGTTATGTCTTTAATAAAGAACAGAGACATAGCGGAAAGAGGTGGACAGGTTCCAGTAGTTGAAGAGCCGGCGCCTGAGCCAGAGCAGGCCCAGAAGGAGGAACCGGAAGCTCCGGCAGAGGAAGCAGATCCTAACCCTGGAGAAGAAGATTCGAATCCGTTTATAGAAAATCAGGAAACATTAGAGCCATTTTATATCTGCGATGAGTTGAAGAAGATTGAGACTCCTAAATTCGTAAGATTGACATTAGACGATAATCGTTTTTATGTAAGGAAGATGGATGATGGAACGGCCAAGATATATGCTTCAGTAACAACCTTAATCAAAGATGGATATGTCGATGATAAGACCGCACTTCAGGAATGGAAGCAAGAGATGAAGATGCTTGGCCGCAATCCGGAAGAGGTGGCGCAGTATGAAGCTGATAAGGGAACGATCATGCACTACTTATACGGATTGTATCTAACAGGTAGAGATATGGTCTTAAATCGAAGCTTTGTGGTTAAGACAGTGCAAGAAGGTAAGCTGAAGATATCTAAGAAAAATCTTGATCGGTTCTTTAACAGTATTGATGATCTTGATGATATGATTGTCAGAATTATGAAGTTTGCCAAATTTTGTTCAGAGTATAAGGTTAAGCCGATGATGATTGAAAGAATATTGTCATTAGAAGACTATTTGGTAGCTACGCCGATAGACGCGATGGTTAAAATGACATTCAAATACAAAGAAGAAGGTTATTTTGGAGCCGTGTATCAAAGGGCTACAGGGCAGTTTAAAAAAGGCGATCCGAAGAAGGAGGTAAGAGAAGTGGAGAAGGAAGAAGTGGTTATTCTCGACTTTAAATCAGGGGGAATATGGGAATCATACGCATTTCAATTAGAAGCTGAAAGAAGAATGGTTAAAGCATGGTATGGGATTGATGCACGTATTATGAACTTTTCTCCAAAAAGCACGAGCAGCAAAGGATATACGCTGAAAGAATGGACAGAAGACAGTATAGCACTTGAAAAGGCGGACTGCGTGTTCCAACAAGGTATGTTGAATCACCTTAGAAAAGATAAGAAGTTTAAAGTGAGAAAAGGAGTGCTGAATATCAATAAACCATACAACGAAGAGGATCATACGGTTGTATATGATATTACAGAGGAAATGTCTAAAAGATTTATAATATGAGCGATGTTATTATTCCTGAAGGAGATTATATAGAAATCGTAAAACCGATACATATCAACCCTTTTGGTGATTGTTTTATTAACATCGAAAGGGGTTCAAAATTAAGATTATCGAAAGATTTGAGAATAGGAGATAAATATGCAATATGCGTACTTGCATCTTATAAGAAATATGGCAAGACCATTGAAGTGATAATGCCTATACTGGTCAGAAATACAAGAAGAGTATGAAAAGAAAAATTAGAAGAACAGGAGAGATAATAGACGTAATCACCTTCAGTAGCTCAACTACAAGAAGCGACCATGACAGAATACAGTTCTATGGTGATAATGGGAATGTGATAAGTGAGAGTTTGAATTTTTATCTCGACACCCTTCCTGTAAATGACGAAAACAAAGACGTGGATTGGGAACAACGTAGATTCGATCTTATTAAGGCTTATTCTATTGAGTTTGTTAAAGCACAAAATAGAAAAGGTGAAATAGATTGCGGAGTATATGTACCAGATGTGGTGTCATGGTCTATAACTATAGCAGATAGAATCATAGAGGCGATGAGAGGAGTTAAAAATGCTTGATTTTAGAAAATACGAAAACGTACCTCGGTTTCAACTTGACCGCAGGCCGGGCAGGAGCCGACTGAAGCTAACCTGCCCAGCTTGCGGGAAAAGCCGGTGCCTCACTCCTTATATTGATGTGGCAACAGGTCGGGTTGTTGGCAACGAGTTCGGAAGATGCGATCATGAACGGACTTGCGGTTACGATAAACGACCTACCGGTAAGGATGTAGGTGACAAAGATCTTTGGATTTCAGGAAACAAGTGTATAAGAGCTTATCGTCCTCCTGTAAATCCTGACGTTGTAAATTACATACCTTTTAGCGAGTTTGAGAGGACTGTAGTTCCAGACGATAGAAACACTGTATTTAGATTTCTATCGTCTCTATGGGGAAAAGAAAGGGTATCTGATGTGTTCAGAAGGTATCATGTCGGAACAATGGATTTATGGGGATGGAAAGGATGTTGTATATTCTGGCAGATAGATAAGGACTTTGTATGTAGAACCGGCAAGATCATGGACTTTTATATAAAGACCGACAGCCAGGGGAATGAGATTGATGTAAAAAGAGTGAAGGAAAAAGACGGTGACAATGAGCGACCTCATGTCATGTTTTATCACTCGTTGCATGCAAGAGACTTCTTGTTTAGGCAATGCTTGTTCGGAGAGCATCTTCTAAGCCAGTATCCGGATAAGGTGGTTAATCTGGTGGAATCAGAAAAGACGGCTATTATATGCGCTGTGAATAAACCAGATGAGTTATTTGTAGCTACCGGTGGGTTGCAGAATCTAAGGCCGGAAGTGATAGATGTTTTAAAAGATAGAAAGACCGTAGCTTTTCCGGACAAAGGACAAGCATTTGAGACATGGAGTAAAAAGATAGATGGGATGATGATGAAGTCAAGGATAAAAGTATCGGACTATCTTCAAAATGTTGAAAATGTAGGAGACGGAGATGATGTGGCAGATCTGATAATTAGTAACAAGGTAAAAGAAAAATATCATGAGCCTGGATGTTTATATTAAGAACAAGAAGAAAGAAGAGGATTGTAGATGGGTTGCAAACATCACCCACAACATGAACAAGATGGCACAAAGAATATTCGTATCAAAAAATAAAGAAACGCTGTACGATTATGTTTGGAGACCAGAAGAATTGTATAGAGAAATATATACCAATGAGATGAAGAATGTACTTACAAAAGGTATATGTATTATGATCTCCAAGAGAAAAAGTCTTTTGAGATACGAGCCGGAAAACGGATGGGGGTCTTATGATTCATTTCTTAAGTTTCTTATCGAATATAAAGAGGCGTGTGAAGATCATCCGGGTTATATAATTAAAGCAAGTAGATAATATGGAAAATTATAAAAACACTTTAAATGAGGTAGTGGTGATCGAATCATCACCAGAAACGTATTTTGTTTACGCTATTCGTAATGCTATTCGTATCTCTAAATGCGCGTATCCGACAGCCAAGAAAGTAATTTTCAAAAGAGAGGACGTAGAGGTAGAGATCTCAGAAATGGAAACTGAAAGCAGTTTGTATGAAAAGTTTAAAGAAAAACAAAAGAATAGGGTATGGAACTTAATGAGCACCAACAACGGGTTTTAAGAGGCGAAATTTGCCCTTATTGCGGAAGAGAAACCGAGTTGGTCAATGCCGATAAAATATATAGCAGAAAAGGCTTAGGGATGGTTATGATGTGTAAACCATGCAACGCTTATGTCGGTGTTCATGAATCAGGGCCGAATAAGGGAAAAGCTAAAGGCCGGCTTGCGGGGCCATCACTGAGGTCTCTTAAGATAAGAGTCCATGCCGAACTTGATAGACTATGGTCTACGCCAGAGGAACGGGAAAGGATGTATAAAGATTTATCTGAATTTCTCGCTATACCGGAAGAGTACACACATATAGGTATGTTTGGCGAGAAGACGATGGGAAAAGTCTTTCAGTTCTGTCATGTAAACAAAGAACGATCAGGTTCGAGAATAGAATGGCATAAACCTGGAGATAAGTGCCCTAATAAGAACAATCAAATAGTGTCAGGCAGTAGCGCATGCAGAGGATGCCCTGAGTATCTCCATGATGAGAAAGACGGGTATGTCTGGTGTGATCCCGATATGAGCTACGGCAGGTTGAAATAGGACGCGAATTACCTATCTTTGTGCTATTATTCATCAAAAAAAATATAAGCACATGGGTAGATCGACAGAGTACTACAGGACTCATCCCGAAGCCAGGAAGAAAAAGGCTAAAAAGGACAAGGAGATAAATGCCAGACCGGAACAGAAAGCCAAACGCCGGGAGCTTGGTCGTAAAAACTACGAAACGGACAAGAAGAAGGGTAAGGGCTGGAGAAAAGGCAAGGATTGTTCTCATACCAAGAACGGTCTTAGGTATAAATCAGTAAAAGCTAATAGGGGATCCAAGTCGGATACGAAAGGTGACAAAAATGCAAGAGGAGATAGCAAATAGGATAGATATAAGAAGGATATTCAAGACCTCTAAACAAGTTATGGAAGAGGCGTATGAGAATATCTTGAAATACAGGCGGGGAGAGCTTATCCCCGCTAAAACCGGATACGATTATATTGATGAGGCTTTGCTTGGAGGTATTTTCCCTCAGCATGCTATTGCCATAGGAGCCCGGCCATCTGTAGGTAAATCGTATGTGGCCCAAAAGATATTGGAAAATGTGATGAATCCGATGATCAACCCGCAAGCAGAAGATTATTTTCTTGTTAATTGCGAGTTCGAAATGAATCCTCAAGATCTTCTTCTTCGTAGAATGAGCCAGGATATGAAAAAGCGGGCTCCTGAAATATTAAGAAGGCAAGATTCTAATACAGTAGAAGAGATGAGGATGTTTGAAATCCTTCAAGGTGAAATCAGGAATAATATAATATACATCGATGCTCCGTGTACGGTAAAAGAGTTTGAGGCGGCTGTGTATCATATAGCTACCAAACATAAAGACAAACGTCTTATAATATTTAAAGTCGATCATATTGCTTTGATAAAAAGAATGGGGTTAGATCCTAAGTCGGCTATAGATGATTTGGTGGCGGTTATGAACGAAGCTAAATTAGTATATAAAAACATATTTTTCCTCATCATATCCCAATTCAACAGAGAGATAGAAGGAAGGATAAAAAGCCCACAAGAGCAGCCTCCGCGTCTTTCTGATTTTTACCAGTCTGATACGCTGGGTCAGTTATGTACGTTAATGATAGGTTTGCACAATCCTCGTAGGTACGGGCTGGATAAGTATATGATATTTGGGAAAGATTGGTATCAGACTCTTGATAGGTTTAAAACTGAAAACAAAACATCATTCAGGACAGCCGGACTGGTGTTTCATCATATACTGAAGGTAAGGCAAGTTAGTATGGAAGAGCTTACTAATACAATCCACCC
>ERZ779874.2321-NODE-2321-length-16056-cov-2.822011_pt1 | contig 16056 bp, 15 predicted proteins | sample MGYA00511031_ERZ779874 | MGnify/ENA primary metagenome ERZ779874 (study PRJEB29588, sample SAMEA2156850) | human gut metagenome | biome: human gut; feature: human-associated habitat; material: faeces | place: Denmark | collected 2008/2010 ...
TTAAAAAAATTTACTTTTTTATCAATCTTAAGTGCTTAACTTTTGCTATAATTATAAGGTATAAAAGTAAAAATGGGGAGGATTAACTATGGAACTTGCCCAAAGAATTGAACATACATTATTAAAACCAGAAGCAACCGTTAAAGATATTATGCGCCTTTGCGACGAAGCGCAGAAATACCATCTGTACGCCGTATGCGTAAATCCATGCTATGTGCCGTTGGCAAAGCATCTTTTGCAGGGCACGGAAGTAAAAGTAGTAACCGTGGTTGGTTTTCCGCTGGGCGCAACTTTCAGCAGCGTTAAAGCGCTGGAAGCCAAAACGGCAATGGAAGAACATGTCGATGAAATTGATATGGTTATGAATGTTTCGGCCTTTAAAACAGGCGATTATGCTGCCGTAACGGAAGATATCCGCCGCGTGGTGGAAGCAGCGGCGCCCTGCCCGGTAAAAGTTATTATCGAAGCGGCGTACCTTACTCCGCGTGAAAAACGCACTGCCTGCCGCATTATTGCCGACGGCGGTGCAAAATTTGTAAAAACCTCCACCGGTTTCGGCAAAGGCGGCGCAACTGTGGAGGATGTAAAACTTTTGCACGAAGAAGCAGGCAAGTATGGTTTAAAGGTTAAAGCCGCAGGCGGAATCCGCGATGCGGAAACTGCCAAAGCCATGGTTGAAGCAGGCGCCGACCGCATAGGAACCAGCGCAGGCGCAGCCATTGCCGCAGGTGAAGCATGACGGGCGAGTTTAAAATTTCCGTGCTGGCCAGCGGCAGCAAAGGCAATGCCACTATTATTACAGCGGGCGGCAAAAACTTTTTGATAGATGCCGGTATCAGCTGCCGTCAGCTTACGCAGCGCATAAAAGAAACCGGCATGCAGCCGGAGGATTTGGACGGCGTGCTTTTGACGCACGAACACCGCGACCATATCAGCGGCCTGCCGGTATTCAGCCGTAAATACCACTTGCCGGTATTTGCCAACGAGCCGACCTGGCGCAGTTTGCCGCAGCGCAGCGAAATGGAACGCAGCTGCTGCCGTCTTCTGCCCAAGTGCCTGGAAACGGAAGGGCTGAAAATTGAAAACTTTGCCGTTCCGCATGACGCGGCAGGTGCCGTAGGCTACGTGTTCAGCTATGCCGGTGCGCGCTGCGTGTATCTTACGGATGTTGGCTTTATTACGGAAGAAATTAAAAATAACGTTGCCGGTGCGGATACACTGGTGCTTGAAGCAAACCACGACGAGGAAATGCTAAAAAAAGGCATTTACCCATATGCCTTAAAGCAGCGCATTCTGGGCACGCGCGGGCATTTATCCAACAAAGCCGCGGGCTGGCTGCTTTCGCAGATGGAGCGGCTGCCGGGTGAAGTAATACTGGCGCATCTCAGCCAGGAAAACAACACGCCGGAGCTTGCGCTTAAAACGGTGCGCGGAATTTTGGATGCAGGAGAAACCGGCGGGGATACGCAAATATATGTAGCCTCGCAGGATGAAATAGTAAAAAATTATTGAGGGGTGTAAAAAATGCAGAAAACATTGCTTAAAAAATCAATGAATTTATTTTTGTGCGGCATATTAAGCACGGCCGTGCTTTTAGGCGGCTGCGGCATCGGTAATACTGCCAATACGCAGAAAGAAGAACAGCCTGCCGCCGCAGTTCAGCATGAAGTAAAGCTTTCCGGCGCGCGCAATACGCCGGTAGTGGTAGCGGCGCAAAAAGTTGGCCCTGCCGTTGTAGGCATAACCAACAAAGCCTATGTGCGCGACTTTTTTAACCGCGTGCAGCTTACCGAGCGCGGCACCGGCAGCGGCGTTATTTACGACAAAAGCGGCCTGATTGCCACCAACAACCACGTTGTGGAAGGTGCGCAGGAAATTATCGTGAGCCTGACGGACGGGCGCAGCGTTAAAGGCAAGGTGCTTGGCGCAGATGCCGCAACAGACCTTGCCGTTGTTAAAATTGATGTTGATGAAGATTTGCCGGTAGCCAAATTCGGCGATTCTTCCACCTTGCAGGTTGGTGAACCCGCTATTGCCATCGGTAACCCGCTGGGGCTGGAATTCCGCGGCAGCGTAACGGTTGGCGTTATCAGCGCATTGAACCGCTCTATCGAACTGGGCGACCGCAAGTTTAACCTTATTCAGACTGATGCCGCCATTAACCCCGGCAACTCCGGCGGCGCGCTTGTTAATGCCGACGGCGAAGTTGTAGGCATTAACTCCGCCAAAGTAGCGGTAAGCGGCGTTGAAGGCATTGGTTTTGCCATCCCGGTAAACTCTGCTAAACCTATTTTGGACGAGCTTGCCCAGCACGGACGCATTGCGCGCCCCTATATCGGCGCCAGCCTTATTGATAAAGATATTTCCGCACGTTATGGCTTTGACCTTGATTTGCACGGCGGCATTTTTGTAATGAAAATTGTTACCGGCGGCCCGGTTTATAACGCAGGCATGCGTCCCGGCGACATTATTTTAACCTTTGACGGCGCTAAAGTGGAAACCGTGCCTGAACTGCGCACCAAACTTGCAGAAAAGAAAGTTGGCGACACCGTTGCCATTGTTGTGCTGCGTGCAGGCATTGAGCGCACCTTGCAGGTAACTTTGCAGGAAATGCCGGAGGGAAACTGATATGAAAATCAGCCTCGTCTGCGTAGGTAAAATTAAGGAAAAATACCTTACCGAAGGCATTGCCGAGTTTACCAAACGCCTGACGCCGTACTGCAAGCTGGAAACCATTGCCATTGGCGAAGAAAAAATGCCGGATAACCCTTCGCCTGCCGAAAAAGAGCAGGTGCTGGCTAAAGAAACGGAGCGTTTGATAAACGCCATACCGGCAAGCGCTTATGTGGTGCTTTTGGACTTGCAGGGCAGGGAAATAACCTCGCCGCAGCTGGCGGAACTGTTTGACGGCTGGGCGCTGGCTGGCAAAAGCCATATCGCCTTTGTTATCGGCGGCGCGTTTGGCTACACGGATGCTTTGCGCAGGCGCGCAGATATGCGCTGGAGCTTTTCTAAACTGACTTTTACGCACCAGATGATACGCCTTTATTGGTAGAACAAATTTACCGCGCCTTTAAAATAAGCCGCGGGGAAAAGTACCATTGGTAGCAGATAACTACAAATAAAAACAGAGCAGCGAAAGCTGCTCTGTTTTTTTATCCGCTTTTTTGATAAGCATAAGGCAATTTTATTCAGTTAAGCGCACTTTTTTACCGTCTATTTCTATTTCCAACGATACTCCTAAATCATCAGTCCAGGCATAGCATTTATATAGTAGTTGTAAAATCAGCTGGTCCGGTGTTTCCGTAAAAGTAACCCTTAGTATAACAGGCCAGCCAGGATATTCATTCTTAAATTTTTCACTGTGAATATGTTTCAAATATCCTTCCATTTTATCTAACAGCGCAGTTTGCGTTTCCGGCGTTCCGTCAATAAAACCGTTGCAGACCAGTATTAACAAAACTTCTTTTGTTTTTGTTTCTGCCATAATGTCAATAGAATGTAAATCGCCAAACATATTTTCAATAGACATAGTTATCCTCCCTGCTTAAAGTCAGAAATTTTCAATACACTAAAACGCCGATAATACCGCTGATGAGCATAAGGCTGATGGCACCGACTTTGCGGTAGTAGTGCAGGTAAAACAGCACGGCAAGCACAGGTATGCCAATGGGGTTAAAGGTGCTGCTTTCGCTGGTGGCATTGTCTATCGGGAAAACGGTAATATCTAAAAAGAAAATTACTGCCGTAATCATAAAGGCAATAACCGCCGGGCGGATGCCGCACAGCGCTTCTTTAACAAGACGCGACTGGCTGAATTTTTCCAGCGAGCGGGCAACAAAATAAACTATGATGAACGAAGGCAGTGATACGCCGAGTGTGGCGATAAATGACCCCATAAACGCCGGTACAAAATCCGGACCGCACACGCGCGCCCCAACGTAGGTTGCAGTGTTGACAGCAATCGGCCCCGGCGTCATTTGCGAAATGGTGATAATACGCGCATATTCCGCAGCTGGAATCCACCCATGTGCCAAAACCTCCTGCTGAATGACGCTGACCATGGCAAGGCCGCCGCCGAAGGAGAACAGGCCGATTTTAAAGAACACAAAAAACAAATCCCAGTAAATGCCCATCATTCAGCCCTCCTTCCCAAAAGGCGGTAAGCGGCAATGGCGTACAGCGCTGCCGCGATAACGGTGGAGGCAATGCCAAAGCCCAAAACGTAAATTTCTGCAACGGAAATCAAAAGTATAGCCCACCCAAGTTTGTTGCTGACGGAAGAAGCAAACATTTTTTTTGTGGCAACTACCAAAAGCACGGTAATAGCGGCGTTAACTCCGGCGAAGAATTTTAAAATATAAGTGTTGCTGTCCAGTCCGCTGGAGGCAAACAGCATGGCAATGGCAAAAACAATTAAAAACGAAGGCAGCACTACGCCGATGGTGCAGACAAGCGCGCCCATAATTCCTGCCAGGCGGTAGCCTAAAAACGTGGCTGAGTTAACGGCAATAACGCCCGGAAGTGACTGTGCAATAGCCAGTACATCGGTAATGTCCTTATCGTCAATCCAGCCCTGGCGCTCCACAAATTCGTCGCGGATTAATGGAATCATAGCAAGGCCGCCGCCGATAGTGAACAACCCTATTTTAAAAAACACATTGAACATGTGCAGGTAACTTACTTGTTTTTGCTGCATATCAACACTTCTTTCCCAAAACATAATTAACAGGTGATAAATATATTATCTCTTAAATATGCGGGCTTGGCAAGTTAAATTGTGGATATGTTTAATTTATATTATGTCTTTGATTAAAGGTTTATTATTTTTAATTTACTTTTTATTCATGTTACTTTTTATAACTAAAAAGTAACCAAAAAGTTTTTGCTCCAGCAAAAAATAAACGGCAAATGTATCAAATAAGCTGTCACTTGCAGCGCCTGCGGAACTCGTTTGCTGCGCAAACTCAAACAGTCCTCGGCAAATGCTGCAAGTGCCTTAATTATGGTTTGCCTATTTTTTGAATGTCGCGTCCTGCCGTAATCCGTACTTTTCAAGTGCTGAATTAGAATATCCGTTTAGTTCAAATTCGTATTTTGGTTACTTCTTACTCTAAACAGCAGTATTGTAATAGTTTTTTAGAAACATAATACAGTAAGTTATATATTTTTTTATAATTAGCATTTGCGTAGTACGCTATAAATACATAACACACTAAATCAAACATATAAAAAGGATGATACACGGCAAAGCGCGGCATTGGATTTTTAGTAACATTCAATAAGAAAAACGGCAAAAATAAGGCTGTTTGAGCGAAGCGAGTTCCGCAATTTTTGCCGTTTTTATGCTAAAATGTTGCGTTAAAAAATCCGCTGACCGTGTGAGTTTTCTTGGTTCGTTCTTTTGCTCAATCAAAAGAATGAACATGAGTAATAAAGTAAATTAAAGGATAAAAACTATATACAAAGACATAACATAAATATAAAAAACAAATGACTAAAACGTAAATAAAAATATACGAACGTAACTACAAAGACGCAAACCAAAAAACAACCCTTGCAAATTATCTGAAAACTATTTTACAAATGTTCTGACAAATGTTAAAATTAAATTATCATAATAGTGAGGTGGATGTAATGTACGTATTAACTTTACCGGTATTGAGAAAAATGCTGCACACCGCAGCAGTTGACCTGAAAGAAAATGTTCAGTATTTGTGCGAGCTGGACAGCGTTGCCGGTGACGGCGACCACGGCATTGCCATCGGGCATATTGCCGATATTTTAAAATCGCACAGCGAAGATACTACCATTGCCACCATGAACCTTCTCCTGGAAGGCATTGGCGACGCGTTTATGGGCGTTAACGCAGGCAGCAGCGGTCCGCTTTGGGGCACAATTTTTGCCGGCATGGCAGACGGCATTGACGACCAGCAGGAGCTGACTGAAATTGAGTTTAAGCGCATGTTTGCTCAGGCTAAAGAAGATTTTATGGACGTAAGCAAAGCCAAAGTGGGCGACAAAACTCTGGTAGATGCTTTTTATCCGGCTGTAAGCGCCATTGCCGAAACCGAAGGCAGTATTGAAGCGCTTCTGGACGCTGCGGCAGAAGCTGCCAAAAAAGGCGCTGACGCAACGGCAGATATGACCGCTAAATTCGGCCGCGCCAAAAATGTTGGCGAACGCAGCCTCGGCCATAAAGACCCGGGCGCCGTATCCATGGCAATTTTCTTTGCCGGGCTTGCCAAAGGCGCAAGAGCATAGTTCTTTAAAAAGCGGCGGCTTTTTAAAAATAAATTACGCATTAATGGAGGTTGTAAACAATGAAAAAATTTATCAATGACCCTGAAAATTTAACATCGGAGCTTTTGGAAGGCCTTGCCCTGAGCAATCCCGACATTGTATCTCTGGAAGACGGCAACCTTGTAGTTAATAAAAAATTAAAAGACGCAGACCGCGTAACCATCGTTACCCTTGGCGGTACCGGCCATGAACCTGCCATCAGCGGTTTTGTAGGCGAAGGCATGATTGATATTTCCGTAGCAGGCAATATTTTTGCAGCCCCCGGCCCGCAGTCCTGCGTTGAAGCCATTAAAATGGCAGATAAAGGCCACGGCGTACTGTTTGTTGTATTAAACCATGCCGGCGATATGCTTACCGGCAACCTGACCATGAAACAGGTTAAAAAACTCGGCATTAAAGTTGCCAAAGTTGTTACCCAGGAAGACGTTGCCAACGCACCGCGCTCCAATGCGGATGACCGCCGCGGTCTGGTTGGCTGCATTCCCCTTTATAAAATTGCCGGTGCTGCTGCAGCACAGGGCAAATCCCTTGAAGAAGTTGCCGAAATCGCACAGCGCTTTGCCGATAACATGGCAACCATTGCCGTTGCCTGCGTAGGCGCAACACATCCGGCAACCGGCATGGAAATTGCCCATATTGAAGACGGCATGATGGAAGTTGGCATGGGCCAGCACGGTGAAGGCGGCGGCGGCAGCATGCCGCTGAAATCTGCGGATGAAACCGCCGTTATTATGATGGATGCCCTTTTGAAAGACCTTGACGTTAAGAGCGGCGAAAAATTAATGGTTATTATCAACGGCAGCGGCGCAACCACCTTAATGGAACAGCTGATTGTATTCCGCAAATGCCATAAATACCTTGCCGAAAAAGGCATTGAAGTTGTGGCAAGCCATGTAGGCGAACTTTTAACCGTACAGGAAACCGCAGGCTTCCAGATGTTCATTGCCCGCATGGACGACGAACTGACCGCTTTATGGAATGCTCCGTGCCGCACTCCGTATTACAGAAACTAAGGTGAAATACTATGGCAGATAAAGAAGGCAATATCATAGCAAAAGATTACGGCATCGGCATTAAGCCGCCTGCGCAGACCTTTCATGTAAAAGGGCTGGGGCACGCCGAATGGGGCATGAAAGCAAGGCTTTCGCATATTTTTGCGGAAGACGGACGCACCATTATGCTGGCGTTTGACCACGGCTACATTATGGGCAGCACGGCAGGGCTGGAAAGGCTCGATTTGGCAATTCCGCCGCTTATGGAATATGCCGACTGCCTGATGGCAACCCGCGGCGCGCTGCGTGCCTGCATTCCGCCCGACTGCCGCAAGGCCATTGCCCTGCGCTGCACGGCTGATACCTCCGTTTTAAAAGACGATATGAGCCACGGCGTTATCGGCGTCGGCATTGAGGACGCTATCCGCATAAACGCTTCCTGCATGGCAGTGCAGTGCTTTGTAGGGGCTGACGGTGAACTTGGCTCGCTGGAAAATCTGGTGCGCACCGTTGATGCCGGCGAGCGTTACGGCATTCCCGTACTCGGCGTTGTGGCCGTAGGCAAGGAAATGGAACGCACCACGCGCTATTTTGCACTGGCAACACGCCTGCTTGCGGAACTTGGCGCGCACATGATTAAAACCTACTACTGCGAAAACTTCGAGCAGATTACCGCAGCCTGCCCCGTGCCTATCGTTATTGCGGGCGGCAAAAAAATACCCGAACTTGATGCTCTTAAAATGGCGTACCGTGCCATCAGCGAAGGCGCAGCCGGTGTGGACATGGGCCGCAATGTGCTGCAGGCCGAAAACCCTGTGGCAATGCTTAAAGCAATCCGCATGGTTATCCACGAAAATGCCAAACCGGAAGAAGCCTATAAAGCTTACGAGCTGATGAAGGAGGAATAACCGATGAAAAAATTTATGCACGTTGGCGTGCCTACCGATAAAGTAATGGAAGGCAGCGTATATGCCGAAGGCATTAAAACCCATATCGTTCCGCCGGAAACCAATGAATTCGGCATTGAATACCTGCGCTTTGAAAAAGACACCCCGCTGCCGCAGGAACTGCAAACCCTTGTGCATGTTGCCTACCAGGTAGATGACATGGACGAGCAGCTTAAAGCCAACCGCGTGGTTGTAGAACCGTGGATGGCCGACGAAAATACCCGCATCGCCTTTATTATGAAGGACGGTATTTTAATGGAATTAATGGAAGTAAAATAATTGCTTACGGATAAGGAACTTGCCGGGCTGGTGCAGGCAGCGCGCCTTTATTACGAAGACGGGCTGACGCAGGCCCAGGTAGCTGCCAAAATAGGCGTGTCGCGCCCGCAGGTAAGCAAAATGCTGGCGCACGCACGCGAAGCAGGCATTGTACACATTGAAATACGTCCACCTGTTGCAGGCGATGCAGAACTTTTAAAACTTTTACAGCAGCGCTTCGGCATTAAAGGCGGCATTGTACTGCCGCAGGCACAGCGCGAAGCGCTCTTGCGTGAAACTTCGGAATATCTGGCGGGCGAACTGCGCTACGAAAAAAACATAGGCCTTGGCTGGGGTTATACGCTTGGCGAAATTGCGGGCAAAATGGCTTCTGCCGGAGGGCTTAAAGGCAGCGGCAAAATATTTCCGCTGATTGGCAGAACCGCCATACCAAACCGCGGTTACCGTGTTAACGAACTGGCCCTGCTGCTTGCCGGAGGTACAAGGGAGGCTTTCCGCCTTGAGGCAGAGGCTTTTCCGGGCAGCCGCGAAGCGCGCGATGCCATGGAAGATACTCCGGATTACCGTCAGGCTTTGTCGCTGTGGCAGGATACCACGGCGGCGCTTGTGGAAATACGCGCTTACCCCGGTGTGCCGGATGAAGCGACGGCGCTGCGTTTTGAAGACGCGCTGGAGCGTCAGCAGGCTGTTGGCAGTTTGCTTTCGTACTATTTTAATGTACGCGGCGAATTTATCAGCGGCGCAGGCGATTTCGCCGTGCGCGTGCCGCTGAAAACACTGGGGCAGCTGCCCAAAGTTGTTGCCATAGGCCTTACGGCAGGCAGCAAAGCCGTGCTTGGTGCACTGCGCACAGGCCTTGTAACGCACCTTGTTGTTACCGAAGACATAGCGCGCAAAATATTGCAGAAATAAATACGGCAAAATAAAAACAACCCTCTTGTACAGCAGGTGCAGGAGGGTTGTTTGGCGCTGCCGGGTTTATTGTTTATTTATGTAACGGCTGGAGCGCCCGTTGCCAAGGCGTTCAATACTGCCATTTTTTACCATGCTGCCCAAAACAGCTTCTACTGTTGTAGGGCTTATATCCGGCAAAATATTACAAATTTCGGCTTTGGAAATTGGCGTTAATGAATTTAAAACAGTGGCTTCAATACGTGCTTTTTTGGTAATCCGATTACTGTTAATAACAGCAAAACGCTTATTAAGTTCCTGATAACACATATATAAAGTTCCTAAAAAATTCTGCATAAATATAAAATAATTGTTTTTGTTATCTTCCCAGCCTTCGGAAGATTCTTTCAGCGCGTCATAGTAAAAAAGTTTTGCATTATTTATCTGTTCTTCAAACGAAATGTACTTACCAATATCGTTTCCTGCTTTATAAAGCAGCAGCAGCGAAAGCAGACGTGACATACGTCCATTGCCATCCCGGAAAGGGTGTATACAAAGAAAATCCAAAATAACGCAGGGAATTAAAAGCAATTGATTGATGTTTGCGTTATCGCGTGCTTCCATATAAGCAAGTACAAGCTGTTCCATGGCTGCTTCAGTTTGTGCGGCAGGCGTGGGGCGGAAGCGTATTTGCCTGTTTCCTTTCGCGTCAATTTCTAAAATTACATTATCTTCTGTTTTAAATTTGCCTGAAAAATCGCTACCGGTATAGGCAAACAGTATGCTATGCAGGCGCAAAATGCTGCTTACAGAAAAAGATATTTCATTGTAATGCAGATGAATTTCATTCAGCGCATCGCGGTAGCCTGCAATTTCGGCTTCATCGTGGTTCAGGGGCGCGCTGTTATGATGTACTATAGCGGCAATGCGCTCATCGCTGGTAATAATACCTTCTATTGCATTGGAGCTTTTAACTGACTGTACTTTTGCAATACCTTCCAAACTTGCAAATACATTTTTAAAATCTGCCTTGCGTACCGCAGATTTTACTGACAGCGAAGCGATATTAGCCGTTAAATTAACAAGATTAGCAGGCAAAAGTCCGTCAGCTAAAAAACTGTAATCAAATTTATGCATAATAAAACCGCCTTAAAAAGAATTATCTGCATATATTTTAGCAGATTATATGCAGATAAGCAAAAAGAACTGCACATAAATAAGGCGTTTTATGTGCAGAAAAGAGAAATCATCCAAAAAATTTATCAACTAATTTGTCAAGTTCATTGTTTTTAGCAGCTTCTGCCGCATCTGCCTGTACAAAATTTTTGGTTTCAGTTTTCAAACTTTCGTCAAAGCCCAAAATATAATTCGTCGCAATCAGGTAAATAATGCGAGTCGGTGCCATGCCATAAACCTGCTTGCGCAGAATATGCCTTATACGCTCGCTGTCATCAGGGTATAGTTCTTTCATCTTTTTGCTGCGGAACAGGCGTTTAACGATTTCTGTTATATACAGTCCAGATTTCATATACAAATCGGCAAAAGTTTTGTTAGGGTCGTCAAAGCAGCCGGGGTTGTTTTCTTCCAGCGCATCAACCATCATTTTTACTACACGCCGCGGCGTAAAAATTTGGTTAGTTTTTTGCGGTGGAATGTAGTCAAAAATATCCTCGTCCTTATCTTCGTCAAAATAATCGGCAAGTTCCTGTTTTTTCTTCCAAAATTCTTTAATAGAATCGTTAAAAACGGTTTCGTCAAATAAATGACCTTTAAAATATTCCATTGCGCCGGTTTCTTCGTTTAAATAATCGCCGCCGTCGCGCAAAAAGCGGAAGTTTTCCAGCGTAATGCCGGTAACTTCTAAAAATACATCTTCTTCAATATCCTTATCAAAATTTTGAATGGTTAAATTTTCGCTGCCATACGCCATAATAAAGCTGGGTATCGTCCGGGCAAAGCCGCGCAAATGAGCGCGCACTTCGTCCTCGATATTTTTCTTGTCTTTTTCGGCTTTGCGCTTTTCCAAATTTTCAACCAGCTCGGCAGGTTTGTTTTCGATAGTTTCATCAACGGTCTGTTTTACTGCCGCCGTTAATTCCTGCATGGCGCTGTCAATTTTAGTTTTATGTTCTTCTTCCGCCGCGGCCACTTCCGCTTCGGTCTGTGCAGCTTCGCGTTTTTTCTCCAGTTCCACTTGCGCAATTTTTACTTTTTGCTCGTAATCGCTGCGGATGTTTTCAAATTTGGTTTCTATCTCTTTGTTTACCCGCTGTTCAAGGCGCTGCTGTTCGCGCGGCTTAATGGCGTATTCATCCGCAACTGGCGTTACTACTTTGCTGATAACGGTTTCCTTAACGGCGTCAACAACTTTTTGCATAGCTGCGTCTACGGCGTAACCGTTTTTAATTTCCGCAAGTTCCGCAATTTGCGGCTCAACATCGCGCTTAATTTCTTCGTAGCGTTTAGCGCCAAAAATATCCTGCGCCGTGCCGATAACTACTTCGTTCGGAATTTCCACCTCGCCGTTTTCATTCACCGGCACATTGCCGATATTATCAAGGGCGCTGTTGTTCTTTTTCAGCGGTTCTTCCTGCGCAGGCGTTATCTTTTGTACGATTTCTTTAACAATGCCCGGCGCGCCGAAGATATTGCCGATGTTTTGGAACAAATAATTGCACATAAAACCGCGGCGCACAACTTCCCTGCTTTTTAAGCGGCGCGGAATGGAAAGCACCTTGGCGGCGTCAAGCTCCACCATGCGCCCTTCGTCGTCTTCGCCAAGCACCGGGAAGAAGTTTAACAAACGGCGGATATTATCCTTACGGTCGTCGCTGGTGCCGCCTCCGCCTGCCGTATCTGCCCTTAATTTGCTGGCAAAATCGTCGAAAATAATCAGCGTGCGCGCGGGGTCAAAATCAAAAATATACGCCGTTTCTTTGCGCAGGCGTTTATTGTTTTTGGTAACGGTGCAGGGGTTTTGAACACGGAATGCCGCCTGCATATAGCTTGCCGTGCTTTTTAAATTGCACAGCATTAAAATGCCGCTCCATTCCGGCACGGTAACGCCAACCGTCAGCTGACCTACGCTTAAGGTAATGGTTTTAGCGTGCGTTTTTATGGCTTCTCTTACCTTGTCCAAAGCTTTTTGACTTTCGGTATCGTCAAATTTATCTTCGTCCAGTTTGCCGTCGCCGGCAGCTAGCACAATTTCATATTCGCCAAAAACAGGGTCTTCTTTCAGTAGTTTTGCCAAGGCTTTGGCGCTTGCCACGCGGTTAAGCAGCCATAAAGTATGCGCAAGTTCTTCTCGCAGCTGCGGTGTGGAATAAGGGTATTTTTCGTTAGTTACCAGCGCGTGCAGAAACTTTTTAATTTCTTCTTTGTGTACAAAGCCGCCGGTTTCGTTAGTAGCAAAAAATTCGTTCAAATCAAAGGCGTATTCGGTGTTTTCCTCACCGTTTATGGCAATGCCCTTTTGCATTTCGTCTGTAATCATCAGCGAAAGCTGATAGGTAAACATAGCTAGGCGCGGCAAATTTTCATAAGGGTTATACGTTTCGCCCTGCCATTTTTGTTTTGCCTCCTGCTCATCGGCATAGCTCCAGTTAAAAATCTGCTCTTTGCCAAACTGTTCGTTTGCCAGCGCCTTATACGGCGTGCCGGATAAATACAGCGTATGTTTTCTTTGTATTTCGCGGAACGCTCTTTCGGTGCGCATTGTATCGACGCCCTCGTGCGCTTCGTCGATAATCAGCAAATCGAACTGAAAATTACTAATCCATTGCAGTTTATCAAATTCGCCGCCAAAATACATCGAACCTTTTAAGCCTTGCAAGGATTCAAATGTCACCATTACGGCTTTATCCTGTTCTGCTTCCGGCAGTGTGCTTAAAAAATCCAAATAGTCAGCGCGGCTTATAACGCCGGTTTTGCCTTTTAGTGCGTCCGTTTCCGAAACAAATTTATAATTGCCGCGCCAGGCAATAAACTTAAAAAAGTCGTCCGCCCACGAATTAGCAATGCTGGGGCGGTTGGTAACGATAAGCACTTTGGTAAAGCCCATAGTGCGGATTAAATCGTACGAAGTCAGCGTTTTGCCGAAGCGCGGTTTGGCGTTCCATAAAAATTCCGTGCCGCCGCCAGTAAAATATGCCGCCGTCATTTCAACGGCTTCGCGCTGCTCGCGGCGCAGGGTGTAGGTGTGTTTTTTAGAAGCAATGCCAGTTTTTCTACTGGCAAATTTGTTAAAATACATCTGCAAAGTATCGCCGTCGGCATGAAACCATTCTGTTTTCGGCTCACGCTGTATGTTTATGGCTTCTAAATAATTATGAAAATCAGTATCGGTAAAATACTTGCCAGTGCCGTCTTTATACATGGCGTTGTCCTGCCACGCCAGCTCCCAGCGGATATTGGCGGTGTGTGTTTGTTGGTGAATGCGCTGCTCTACGCTTTGCTTTTCGGTATAGCCAACTTTTGTCCAACCTTCGTGATAGCTAATGCCTGGCGTATTATAGGCGTAAATCATTGGCACAATTTGTTTAAATGATTCTATCTGTACTGCCATTATTATCTACCCCTGCTTTATCTTTTCCTGATATTATCAATAGTTTCTTGAATATATGCAATTTCTTCTTCGTTTAAATTAATCAACTTATATAATTGCTCATTTAAATCTTTTGAAAAATCAACGATAGGATTATTATTAGTGTAGTCCATCAAATCCGGTACTCGTTTACCTAAAGACGTTAATGCCTCATCTGTCATTAAAAATAGAAACTTGACCAAATATGTTTGTACATATTTATAAAAGTTTTTAGCTTCTAGTTCTGTTTTAAATGATGCTAATGCAACTCTTGATCTTCCAAAAGCAGAGTGATTATCAATAATTTCAAGTTGGTTATCTCTTTTTTGACCGCCTGCATTGGCACTGGAAACAACAACTTGCCATTCATTTATATATGATTTGTTGTTTGGAATAACATCTTGATCTACAATAAACCATTTTGAGCGTCCAGCTTTACCTGCTTTGTCATTTGTGAAAAGTTTTATTTGTTTTGAAAAATCTATTTTTTCTTTATCCTTATATGGTTTAACTTTACTTGGATTCATTTGAACAAAGTCACTTTCTATTCCAAACAATTTTTGTGGTAAAATTCTTTCGTGAATATATTTCCACCCATATTCTTCAATACATTTTGAAACTTTGTTCATAATTGTAATATCATTTGGGTTTAACGGTATTAATTCTTCACCGGGACTTGACATGGATACTTCGATTATATTTTTACCCTTATGATAGATATATTTAAAACCATTTTTTGTTTTATTATAATTTTTTATTACGATTGATATGCCATCGGCTATTGCAACAGGGGGTGGAAATATATCTTGTGATTTTGGGAAATAGTAAAGTTGTTCTAAAGTTGGTGAATTTATTTGCTCAAGTCCAAATTTTGTCATTCCTTTTCCTGAACGATGTATCCATCTCGCTCCTGGATAAATCAGAACACTTCCTTTTTTTGCAATTTTATCAACTGACATTTGAAAATAATGAAAAATGCTTTTTGAGCGTACTTGTCCATTTGTTTCAGGTACTATATTTGTAGTTTCTTCTTGATACGGTGGATTGCCGATGATAAAATCAAATTTCATATTTCTGCCCCCTTTGTTGACGTTTAAAAATTCCAGACTGTTATCACGCCGCCAGTCGTAAATGCGGCAGGGCGGCTGCATATTCAGCTGCGGCTGCAAAAAGCATGACTCCAAATTATCAAACAGGCTTACTTCTAAAAAGTTTTGGGCAGCGCAGTAGGGTATTTTGCCCGTCAGCCCGTCCATCTGCCAAATGTTCCAGGCAATAATGTTGGTTATGGTTCTGTATTCCGCTTCCGTTGGTTTGCGCCGCCAGCGCTTATACAAATATTCTTCAAACGTCATTAAAAGGTTAATGCGGGCAATTAACAAATTATCACCCTGAAATTCGTATCCGTAAGTTGCCTGAAAAGCCCTCACCGCCCATTTAAGCCATTCCGTTTCGTCAGCGGTGTTTTCGTTTACCGCTCTCAGTTTGCGGTCCAACATGCCGGTACGGTTTTCGATGGGGAGTATCTCGCCGGTTAAAACATCGTAACGGCTGACCAAAAACGGCGCTTCGCCGCAGGCAATTTCCAAACGGCGGCTGTCAACATAATGCTTCCAGCTGCGCTTTGACGTGAAATTTATTTTTGGTGTTGGTGCATTACAGCTAAAAAATACGTCCGGCGTGCTAAACCAGTTTTTGTCCGCGCAGTTTATCATTTTTTTGCATACCCAAAACGGCGTAAACACTTCTCCGTGCTGTTTTACACGTTCCGTTTGCTGTTCCAGCGCTTTGCGGGCACGGTTTTTAATTACAAAGGAATTACGGCCGGTAATCAGCGGCACTTTTATTTCTTTATTGCGCCCAAAATCCGTACCTAAGTATTTATAGGCGTCCGTTGCCCATAAAATATTGCGCTTTGTTGTTTTATCAAATAGTAATTTATTAAGTAAACCGAAAGATTGTATTTTTAAAATTTCGTCTTGTATGCCAACAATCAAAATTTTCCCACCTGACCAAAAAGTGTACTTTATTGTAATTATATCAATTTAAAATGAACATC
>ERZ779874.2324-NODE-2324-length-16050-cov-65.581682_pt1 | contig 16050 bp, 20 predicted proteins | sample MGYA00511031_ERZ779874 | MGnify/ENA primary metagenome ERZ779874 (study PRJEB29588, sample SAMEA2156850) | human gut metagenome | biome: human gut; feature: human-associated habitat; material: faeces | place: Denmark | collected 2008/2010 ...
AGACTACGGAGATTTATTCGGAGGTATTGCCGGGCACGATTGTGAGGGACTTGAAGAACGCTTCTAAGTGTAAGAATGTTTTATCGTCTCCTAAGAATAATGCCTTAATGGGTAGAACGTAGGTATATCTTAAAGGAATCTACCTATATTCTACCCTTACTTGTCCTTTTCGCGGTTATCGTACACATTTATTTTTGTGGCAAAAAAAAATAAATATCATGGATTTTCAGCAAATAGTATCAATCATCAGCTCACTGATATCTTCAGTTGCACTCCCATTGCTCGGAGTGTTCCTGTTCTACGACAGCAAGAAGCGCAAGGCGAATGCCGAGGCACGTAAGGCGGAAATGGAGAATCTGACGGGATATGCAGAAGAATGGAAAGGACTGTACGAGCAGCGTGACAAGCGGGTGGACGAACTGAATGTCAAGATAGACCAACTCTATAAGGAGAAGGAGGACGACCGGCAACGCATACGTGAGCTACAGGAGAAGAACACAACGCTTGCCCTCGAGAACACTTCGCTCCGCATCAAGGAGTGTCAGGTGAAAGGCTGCAAAAGCCGTGTTCCACCAAGTGATTATTAATTTAAGATTACCAATATATGAGAAAAATTCAATTCATCGCCGTACACTGCACGGCAGGACGGCAGACACAGACCGTAACCGACCTTCAGACCGAGTTCCGGCGCAAAGGCTGGAAGAATCCGGGCTATCACTATGTGGTGGATCCGGACGGGAAGATAACGCAGTTGCTTGACGAAGACAAGGTAAGCAACGGAGTGAAAGGATTTAATAATGTATCGGTGAACGTAGCCTACATCGGCGGCATCGATGCAAACGGGAAGGGTGTAGACAACCGCACGGAGGTGCAGAAGAAGGCGTTACGCCAATTGCTGGGGAACTTGAAGAAGAAATACCCCGAAGCGGTAATACAGGGGCACCGGGACTTCTCGCCCGACACCAACGGGAACGGTATTATCGATAGCTGGGAGCGCATCAAGGAGTGCCCGTGTTTCGATGCCAAAACCGAATACGCTGGTTTATGAAAGCCTTACCTTATATAATAATAGGTATAGCCTGCTTCGCCTTAGGCTGGCTGGTACGTCCGGCTGGCAGGCACCCGGCGGTGAAGACCGATACGGTACAGGCACCGCCCATTGTGGTGACGAAGACAAAGGTCGATACGCTGCTGTTGGTTTCTCCCCTACCCTACATTGCATGGCTGACAGGTGACACGATAGAGGTCGACGGGTGCAGGCACGCGAAGGAGCAGAAGATGTACACCGACGATTCCACCTACACGGCATGGGTGAGCGGCGTGCGTCCTTCGCTCGACAGCATCCGCATGTACCGGCAAACGCAATACGTTGACCGCTACATCTACCGTGATGTGTTTCATCAGCCGAAGCCCAAGCGGTTCGGCATCGGTCTGAGTGCCGGATATGGTGTGGGCAAGGGCGGTTTGTCGCCTGTGGTGGCACTGACGTTGAACTGGAATCTGTGGCAGTGGTAAAAAATCCCCGAAGCGTTCCGGCTCCGGGGATTGGATTGTCAGTCTATATCGGGGAATTCATTCTTCAGCTTGTCACTTTTCACGGCGAAATTCCGTTGGATATAGTGTTCGGTCGTGTCGATACTCTTGTGACGCATGTGCCGCTGCAGTTCCCAAGTGTCGATACCGGCATTGACCAAAGCCGATGCGCCGGTGTACTTGAAACTGTACAGCTTGTATTCCGGAGACAGTCCCAATTTGTCGCGTATGCGGTCGAATCGGTAGCGGAGCGTGTTTTTCCCTAACATAGCAGGTCCCGGCTTCCCCCCGGTAGAGAAAAGGTAATCAGTGTAGTCATACCTGTCCAGTCCCATCGACTTCAACAGCCGGTGCAGCTGGTTCGGGATGTTCACCAGTTCCGTCTTCCCGTTCTTGCTGATGGTACAAGGTATCCGGACTACCCCGTTTTCAAGGTCCAGATGGCCGATGCGCAGCTGGCGCAGTTCGTTCGGTCGGATGGCGCAGTAATACTCCATCAGGCACACCAGCCAAAGCTGCGGGTCGTTCCGCTTCATGAAATCGAGCAGCCGCTTCCGTTCCTTGTCCGGTATAGGGCGGGCGGCTTCGTCCGTCTTCCTGCCCATTCTCGGCACATCGCACACCGGATTTTCCGTTATCAGCTTCCGGCTGATAAGATAATCGAAGAAGCCGTGCAGGATTTGCTTGTACTTCTTCACCGAACGGATGCTCAGGTCGTTCACCTTCACAATGTAGCGGAAGAACTCCAGGATGCGCTCCTGCGTAAAGCAGCCCACATGCACCTTGTCCAGCCCCTCGTGTTCCGCCCATTCGTTGAAAATCCGAAGCTTCGAGCGGTACGTCTGGTACGAATGCGGGATTACCGTCTCTTTCTTCAGTTGCAAGAAGCCCGACAGGTACATCCGGAGCGAAGGCACGCTTTCCTTCATCTTCCCCCACCGTTCCGCATACTTCTGCATCGCCAGTTCGTCCTCGTATGAGACCCGCTTCACCGTGTCATACGGCGTCCAGCCCGATACCAGCTTGTCCCTGATTTCGGCTATCAGCTTGTCCGCATGGGCGTACCGCTCCTTTGCCGTTTTAAGCTTCGCAAATCCGCCGTATTCCCGGAACCGTTTCATCTGGTCCGTGTTCGGGTTCCGGCAGGAGTATTCCACATACCATTGCTTTGTAAGGTCACCGCCAGCGTCTACCAAGTGCGGCGGTATTAGAAATGTTTTTTTTCTTCCCATAATGCTCTGTTTTTTTACGGTTTAGATTTTGACGATTTACCAACCAGACAAAAACAGACATTTATATACATTTTTACAGACCTTTATTTAAACATAAAGTCCTGATTTCCAACGAAATCAGGACTCAAGTCGGGGTAGCGGGATTCGAACCCACGACCCCCTGCTCCCAAAGCAGGTGCGCTAACCGGACTGCGCTACACCCCGAATGGTCATTTTTTCAAAACCGATGCAAAGGTAATGGTTTATTTTGTAACCTGCAAATTTTTGGCAATCTTTTTTTCCCAAAAGCAAACACATCTATTTTTTAAGGCATCTAACTTTTGATGGACCTTATCTGCCTTTCCGCTTCTGTTATTTGCCAAACAATCCGCTATCTTCCTCATCACAGCCTCTCCCAGCCTCCTCATAAAGGAAGGTCGGGAGAGACTCTCAAAAGCCAACCCAAATCAGCGTACGATAAATCCAAAACAGTTCCTTTAATCTTCACCCCCGTACATTCTTGCCCGCATCGCCTTAATATGGTCGGACGCAATATATTCGTCATACTCCATCATCTTGTCAATGATACCGTTTGGCGTAAGCTCAATGATACGGTTCGCCACGGTCTCGATAAACTCATGGTCGTGCGAGGCAAAGAGGATATTTCCTTTATAAATCTTCAGGTTATTGTTAAATGCCTGAATCGACTCCAAGTCAAGATGGTTAGTAGGCGTATCTAATATCAGGCAATTGGCGTTGCGAAGTTGCATACGCGCAATCATGCAACGCATTTTCTCGCCTCCCGAAAGTACATTGACTTTTTTCAACACTTCTTCTCCAGAAAAGAGCATGCGGCCTAAGAAACTTTTCATATACACTTCGTTTCCTTCGCCATATTGGCTTAACCAATCCACCAGATTCAGATCGCTATTAAAATAACTGGTATTATCCAATGGAAGATAGGCTGTGGTAATCGTCACCCCCCAGTTATAATGTCCTGCCTGAGGCTTGCGATTGCCGTTGATAATTTCGAATAAAGCCGTCATTGCACGTGGGTCCCGGCTCAAAAACACAATCTTGTCCCCCTTCTCCACCGTAAAGTTTACATCGTTAAACAACACTGTGCCGTCTTCAGTGGTAGCACGCAACCCTGACACTTCCAGTATCTGGTTTCCCGGTTCACGATCCATAGTAAAGATGATGCCCGGATATTTACGCGAAGAAGGCTTGATTTCGTCCACATTCAGTTTTTCCAGCATTTTCTTACGGCTGGTGGTCTGTTTTGATTTTGCCACATTGGCAGAAAAACGGCGTATAAATTCCTCCAGTTCCTTACGTTTCTCTTCCGCTTTTGCCTTCTGATTCTGCTGTTGGCGTAAAGCAAGCTGACTGGATTCATACCAAAAGCTGTAGTTCCCTGCAAAAAGGTTCACTTTCCCGAAATCAATATCTACCGTATGTGTACATACCGAATCAAGAAAGTGGCGGTCGTGACTCACCACCAAAACCGTATGCTCGAAATCGGCCAAATAATTCTCCAGCCATGTCACTGTATCCATATCCAAATCGTTGGTCGGCTCATCAAGCAATAAGTTATCCGGATTACCGAACAAAGCCTGTGCCAGCATCACACGTACCTTTTCTTTTCCACTCAAGTCACCCATCAGAACATAATGCTTGTCTTCCTTAATGCCCAATCCGCTCAATAAAATCGCCGCATCGCTTTCAGCATTCCATCCTTCCAACTCTGCAAATTTCTCCTCCAGTTCAGCTGCCTTCAGCCCATCTTCGTCCGAAAAATCAGCCTTGGCATATAATGCTTCACGCTGCTTCATGATATCCCACAATACCGTATGCCCCATCAGTACCGTGTCGAGTACGGTATGCGTGTCATACTTAAAATGGTCTTGGCTCAATACTGAAAGACGCTCGCCAGGCCCTAAAGTTACACTTCCCTTCGTAGGGTCCAGTTCTCCTGAAATGACTTTCAAAAATGTGGATTTTCCAGCGCCATTGGCACCAATGACACCATAAATATTTCCATTGGTAAACTTGATATTCACATCGTTGTACAACACTCTTTTACCAAATTGAACGGCTACGTTTGAAACTGTTATCATCTTTTTACTATACCTATATTAAACTTATGTGGGCACAAAGATAAGAAAAAAAGGCAAATGAAATACAGAAAGCCTGCCAGTATGGCAAAAATTCATTACTTTTGCACCTGTTTTTCGCATGCCAGCCATTCAGGCACGGATTTTGTAGCGCCATTTTTCAGAACAAACAAAACATTATATAATTATGAGTACAAATAATCATAACGAAGAAGAAATCAAACAAGGCCAGGCCGAACAGCCTTCAGGCGAACAAACTGAGACAACATCTGAAAACAAGCAAGAACCCAATAAGAAAGAAGACGAACAAGAATTGACCGGTGAAGCAAAATTGCAAAAAGAACTGGAAACAGCCACAAAAACCATCGAGGAGCAAAAAGACAAATACTTGCGTCTGTCTGCCGAATTCGACAACTATCGGAAACGCACGATGAAAGAGAAAGCTGAATTAATCAAGAATGGAGGAGAAAAAACCATCAGTGCCATACTCCCGATTCTTGATGACATGGAGCGTGCCTTGCAAAATGCAGCAAAGACAGAAGATTTGGATGCCATCCGCCAAGGTATCGAATTGATTTCGCAAAAGTTCCACAAAGTGCTGGAGCAAGAAGGACTTCAGAAAATGGAACCAATAGGCGAAGCTTTTGACACAGACTATCACGAGGCTGTCGCATTGGTCCCCGCCCCCAATGAAGAGCAGAAAGGAAAAGTGCTGGACTGTGTACAAACCGGATATAAACTGAACGACAAAGTAATCCGCCACGCGAAAGTTGTTGTTGCACAATAATATAAAAAAGATTTGTTGATATGGCAAAAAGAGACTACTATGAAGTATTAGGGGTCGACAAGTCGGCCTCGGCAGATGAAATAAAGAAAGCCTACCGGAAGAAAGCAATCCAATATCATCCGGACAGAAACCCCGGCGACAAGGAAGCCGAAGAAAAATTTAAAGAAGCAGCAGAAGCGTATGAAGTCCTAAGCAATCCGGACAAACGTGCACGCTATGACCAATACGGCTTTGCAGGCGTAGACGGAGCTGCCGGCGGAGGAGGATTCGGAGGATTCGGCGCAGGCGGAATGTCAATGGATGATATATTCTCTATGTTCGGTGATATCTTCGGCGGACGAGGAGGATTCGGAGGATTCGGTGGTGGAAGTGCCCAGCCACGCCAACGCCGATACAGAGGTTCCGACTTGCGAGTAAAAGTAAAACTCAGTTTGAAAGAAATTTCTACAGGAGTAGAAAAAAAATTCAAACTGAAAAAATACGTTCAATGTAGTCATTGCCACGGAACTGGAGCTGAAGGCACAGGAGGCGTGGAAACTTGTCCTACCTGTCACGGAACAGGCAGTGTCACCCGTACCCAGCAAAGCATTTTCGGCATGATGCAGACCCAGTCTGTGTGCCCACAATGTGGAGGTGAAGGCAAAATTATCAAGAACAAATGCAAAGAATGTGACGGAGAAGGCATTGTCTACGGCGAAGAAATCGTAACGGTAAAGATACCGGCAGGCGTAGCCGAAGGTATGCAGGTCACTATCAACGGTAAAGGAAATGCCGGGAAACATAACGGTGTACCGGGTGATTTGCTGGTCTTGATCGAAGAAGAAAAACATCCCGAACTAATCCGTGATGAAAGCGACCTCATCTACAACCTCTTGCTAAGCGTGCCTACAGCGGCATTGGGAGGCACGGTAGAAATCCCCACTATCGATGGCAAGGCAAAAATCAAAATAGAGCCAGGCACTCAACCGGGTAAAGTTTTACGCCTGCGAGGCAAAGGGCTCCCTACAATTAACAGTTACGGATACAATACAGGTACGGGAGACTTACTGGTAAATGTCAGTGTATATATTCCTGAAAAGCTGAACAAAGAAGAACGCCAAGCGTTGGAAAAATGGCAGGAATCGGAAAGTTTCAAGCCCAACATGACCTTGAAAGAAAAAATATTCAAGAAATTCAGAAGCTTATTCGAATAAATACGCTTTTGCTGATACCATCATAGCACCCACAGACGACACAGTCTTTTCAATTGAGAAACTGTTGTAAATTTATCGTGCGATGATTTGGGATGAGTTTTTGAGACATTTCTGCTTCTATGATGAGGAAGATTGCGGTCTGTCTGACGAAGAAAGAAGCGGAAAAGACAAAAAACGCCCAAAGCACACACGAAGACGAATACATCAAGCCAAAAAACTTTTTGTAGAATTCCCGAACAGTTTCTGAAAATTATTTCCTGTGTAGCCTGTGTGGCTTGCGTTCAAAATACTGTTATTAATCCTCATCTCATATGAAACCAAAAGAAATTCCGGTGCTGCTCCTTACCGGCTATCTGGGCAGCGGAAAAACCACTTTAGTAAACCGAATCCTTTCCAACAAACGGGGTATCAAATTTGCCGTCATTGTAAATGATTTAGGCGAAATAAACATTGATGCTGACCTGATTCAAAAAGGAGGTGTCGTAAATCAAAAAGATGACAGCCTGGTATCCTTGCAAAACGGATGTATCTGTTGCACACTAAAGACCAATCTGATAGAACAGTTGTTTGAGCTGATGAAAAGCCAGCGATTCGACTATATCGTCATTGAGGCTAGTGGCATTTGTGAGCCGGAACCCATCGCACAAACCATCTGTTCCATACCTTCACTAGGTGGTGCCTATGCAAAATATGGCATTTGCCGGCTGGATTGCATCGTAACGGTAGTAGATGCCATGCGTATGCAAGACGAATTTGCCTGTGGAGATAACCTGACACGCAAAAGCATTGACGAAGAAGATATTGAAAACCTGATTATCCAACAAATCGAATTTTGCAATATCATCCTGCTCAACAAAGCTTCTGAAGTAAAACCCGAAGAATTGAACCGTATCAAACAAATAATCCGTACTATTCAGCCTGCTGCCGAAATCATCGAATGCGACTATGGGAATGCAGACCTCGATAAGTTGCTAAATACACAGATGTTTAATTTCGAACGTGTGGCAACATCTGCCGGATGGATTCGGGGCATTGAAAAAGCTGCGACCGAAGAAGAAGAACGCGAAGCTCACCTACAAGCTGCCGAAGGACATCACCACGATGAAGACGGACTTCACGAAGAAGAAAATCATCACCATCACGAGCATCACCACCACGATGAGGGTGAAGCAGAAGAATACGGTATCGGCACATTCGTGTATTACCGTCGCCCTGCCTTCGACATTCATAAGTTAGACCGCTACATCGCTACCAAATGGCCGAAAAACATCATCCGTGCGAAAGGGGTATGCTACTTCAGCCATAACCGCGACATGTCTTATCTTTTCGAACAGGCAGGAAGACAAAAGCAACTGCACGAAGCAGGCTTATGGTATGCCACCGCACCCGAAGAAGACTTGGTCAAACTGATGGTGCAAGAGCCTGGGTTAATGCGTGACTGGGATGAAAAGTATGGAGACCGCATGATAAAACTCGTTTTCATCGGGCAACATCTCGATAAAGCACAAATCACACATGATTTGGATGAGTGTCTGGAATATTAACATCTAACACAACCAATAAAAAACAATATGGAAATAACTAGTGCCCAATTCGTTGTCAGTAATTCGCGGGCGGATATGTGTCCGGACGGAAATCTGCCCGAGTATGCTTTTATCGGACGCTCCAACGTAGGCAAGTCCAGCCTCATCAATATGCTGACCAATCACTCTAAGTTGGCTATGACTTCGTCTACTCCCGGAAAGACATTACTCATTAATCATTTTCTCATCAACAATTCGTGGTACCTGGTTGATTTGCCTGGGTATGGCTATGCACAGCGAGGGAAGAAGGTAATGGAAAATATCAAGAACCTCATCCAACATTACGTATTGGAACGAATACAGATGACATGCCTGTTTGTACTGGTTGACAGCCGGCTTGAACCTCAAAAGATAGACTTACAATTCATTGAGTGGCTGGGTGAGAACAGCGTGCCTTTTGCGCTTGTATTTACCAAATCCGACAAACAAAGTGCCGGAAAGACTAAGCAAAATGTAGAACGTTTTCTTGATACCTTGAAAGAGCAATGGGAAGAACTCCCCCCCTATTTCATTACTTCATCCGAAAAAAAGACAGGAAGACAAGAATTGCTGGATTACATCGAATCAGTCAATCGCACATTACAATAAGTCCCAAGTCATGTCATTTTGGCAGGAATCAATTAAACACATAAAAGGTCATCCCTAAAAATTTTGAGATGACCCTTTATGTGAAATCAAGACCTTTTAAAAGGACCTTTTAAAAAATCACACCCAACCGGAAACCGGCATTATTCTGTCCATCAATATCTTCACTGGCTAAGGTTTCCGCTTTATTGGTCATATAACTATAATAACCTGCTATGTGAAAACCTAAACGATGACCTTTAAATGGGAAAATGCGCAAACCGATTTCAGGCGAAGCATAAAATCCCCATGGATTATCATACACCCCTCCTGTACCATAATAGGTGGTATAACGCGTATATGCTGCTCCCAGTTTCACACCTACATAAGGCTTAACTACCTTACCATTATATATACTATACGAAGTTGTAAGTCCAAAAGGTAACTGATAAGCCGAACGTTGCTGGTCAGTCGTCAGCGATTCAGTAGGGGAAAGTTGTAAAGTTTGCCTGCCTACATACCTATGATTGGTGTGGAAATTTATAAAGCCTCCTATCGCCCAACGTGGAGCCACATTATAAGTAGCCTCAAAATTCATCCCCCACCCGCTGATTTTATCTGCAAAATCAGTAGAATATGGAGCATTTACCTGCCAGTCGATAGTAAAATGCATTTTACGGGCATCCCATTGAGCATATCCCTTTGCGACTCCACACAGCATTACACAACAAGCTATTGCAAAACTTCTGAATATCATTGTTTTCATAATTTAATCCTCCTTTATTATTTATTGGTACTCAAATAAGCGGACTGACTGAAAGCCTGGTCCACACCATCCAACAACAACTGCATATTCACACGGTTGCTCCCGAACTGGAACCCCGAAGCACTGGCATACCATACTACAGGAATCTGACGCTGATTGTTGTCTGCATCCTGTCCTGTCAAATCCACCATCTCTAAAATCAAAGCTTGCGTGTCATAACTATAACTTACCGGATAAGGATAATACCATCCGCCCCAGCCGGCTCCCCAGTAAAAAGGATCCCACCAGCCTCCCCAATAACCGCCGGAAATGACAGTATTGGTCTGTGACACATACGATAATTGTACACCTACATCAGCATTGCCTTTTTGAGTCGGATCAGTAATACGCTGGTAACCCAAACGGTTCATCTGATTTTCTACTTCACCGACTATAGCCAGTGCATTGTTGTCGGTCCAATACGAAGCATGTATATCACCTGCCTCCAAAATACTATCAGGCAAATAATATGTAACATACTTGCTGAAATCAACGCTATTGTCATGATCGGTATATACTACCAAATCACTGTCCAACTGCCCCATATCCGGGTCTTTCTCGCATGCGGCCAAGCTCATTAAAGCAATTATACCGAATGCCATAAACAAATTCTTTTTCATATCTGTCTTTCCATTTAATTAGTCAAATCATAAAAAATGTCACGCCAGTTTCCTGGTCAATCCATCACATTCTATCAAAACGAACGTCCTTTAAATACTGTACTCTTATGCAAAGGTAACAAAACACCATTCAAAGTCAAACGGTTCGAATTAAAATTAGGGAAGATTTCAACCGATGCTTGATTGGAACCTTTCATCATGCCAATTTCCACTCTTGCCGAAATTCCCGCTCCCATTACATTCATGGTCAAACGCAAATTGCCTTTCTTGTCTTCTTTCACTTCATAAGAAGATACCGAACCGTCTACCGTTACACCTCCCAGCCCGTTCGGTCCACTGACTGGAATATTAAAAGCGACCTGTACAACCGCCTTTTCACCATCTACAGATACAAAATTTGTATTCGAATTGACATATGCCATCTGTCCATACTTGAAGACAACTTTGTCGGCTTCTAAAGTAAATGCCTTGTCATTCAAGGCTTGTTTCGCTTCTTCGAAAAGCAAGCTGTCCAATTTGGCTTGCATTTCTTTCTTTTCTTCACGAGTCAATTCACGTTCTGTTTCTTGGGCTTGAAGCACCCCAGTGCTTAAAAATGCCACACAAATGACTAAAGTTGATAAAATCTTTTTCATAATCAATCTCTCCTTTTTTGTTTAATGTTTGTCTATAAAACAAACTCAAAGTCCTTTTACTGCGGAATATTAGATTAAAAAAATATAAAAGGAAGCAGAAGCTTAATCTATATCAAGATTATTCGTATCTTTAAGTGTATAAATCTTAAAACTCCATCATTATGAACAGCATTTCAGATATCACCATACTGGTAGCCGTCATTGCCCTTGCCCTTTGGCCAATTGTATTGTTCTTGATTCGCATCATACACGAACGAAAAAAACGGCTGGAACATCTGGAACAAATGACCAAGGACGAACTAGATGAAATCAGTACAAAACAATTGGTAGTCAGCACCTTGAAAAAGATAGGATGCCAACCCGAGGAAAACGAGGAAGGACACATCGCCTTCAAGTATCAGGGAGACGATTTCTACATTGCCGCCGAAGAAGAAAACCGTTTCATCATGATATGGAATCCATGGTGGGGCTCTATCAATACCGACAACGAAGCCTTCCCTGTATTGAAAGAAATAATCAACCTGGTCAATGTCAATTCGCTGGTCACTACCGTTTACATGGCAGATGAGGACGGGAAAACCGTAGGACTGCATTCGCGTTGCCATACATACTTTTCACCCAACGAAGGAGAACTGGAAGAACACCTGAAAATGTTGCTCGACTTTTTCTTCGACACACACAACGCCATCAAAGAAAACCTGAACCAACTGGGTAATGCTACCGTAGCTGAAGAAGAGAAAAAGGAACGGGTTAAAGTAAAAGGATTCGCCGCATACAAGGAAAACACAATGCCCATCGAGACGAAAGCGGAACAAAATGCATAAAAAGCATTTGAAACTGTTTTGAATTTATCATGAATCAGGGATGATTTCTTGCAAAGACGCAAAATTTTACGTCTCTACTACGAGGAAGATAGCGGTCTATCTCAAAATAGTTTCTTAACTTTGCGCCACTTAACGAAAAATGATTTCCTTGACATGAAACAAACATTGGAAGAGAACAAAGGCTTACCCGCCTCACTGCTGTGGACACTAGCCATCATTGCAGGCATCTCGGTAGCCAACCTTTATTACAACCAACCATTGTTGAATCGTATCAGCGATGAGTTGGATATTTCTGAATTTACCGCCAATCTCATTCCCATGACCACCCAGATAGGTTATGCGGCAGGACTGCTGTTCATCATTCCACTTGGCGACCTCTATAACCGGCGAAACATTATCGTTGTCAATTTTCTGCTGCTTTCAGCATCACTGTTCGGCATAGCGGTAGCGACAAACATCCATTTTATTTTGCTTGCCTCGCTCATCACGGGTATCTGTTCGGTCATGCCTCAAATCTTCATCCCAATAGCTGCCCAGTTTTCACGCCCCGAAAAGAAAGCCCAAAATGTAGGACTACTCATCAGCGGACTGCTGACCGGTATACTAGGGTCACGCGTGATAAGTGGCATTGTAGGCGAATACTGGGGATGGCGGACCATTTTCTACATTGCGGCAGGCATGATGCTGGCTTGCATTTTCATCATCATACGCACATTACCCGACATGCCTTCCAATTTTAAAGGAAGCTATTGGGGATTGATGAAATCGGTCTTTACACTCATCCGGCAGAATGCCACACTCCGCCTGGTATCTTTCCGTGCCGGACTTTGTTTCGGGTGTTTTCTTACCTTGTGGGCTTGTCTTGCATTCAAGATGAGCCAAGCTCCCTTTTATGCAGGAAACAACATCATTGGAATGCTGGGACTATGCGGCATGGCAGGAGCCTTGACGGCATCTTTCGTCGGGAGATATGTACACCGCTACGGAGTAAGGCGTTTCAATTTCATCGGTTGTGGCATTATGATTGCATCGTGGTGTCTCCTCTACCTTTTCCAGAATAGTTACGCAGGCATCATTGCCGGCATCATCCTGATAGACATTGGCATGCAATGCATACAAATCAGCAATCAGACCTGTGCCCTTTCGCTGGCTCCACGTGCCGCAAACCGTGTCAACACTATTTTCATGACTACTTATTTCATCGGAGGTGCTTTCGGGACTTTTCTCGCCGGAACCTTTTGGCACCATGCCGGATGGACAGGCGTCACCCTGACCGGTGTCTGCCTTGCCGGAACCTCCTTACTTATTACCCTCTTTGCCAAACACTAAAACATAGCACTCTCATGAAGCAAAAAAACATTTACGCAAACGACTGGCTGCAAATTCATCCTTATACAACCCTACAGCCTTCCGACATTTATTTCGTGGAACTTGCCAACCGCCTGTTCCATGCATGCACTACGACAGGACTGCCCGAAGCTCTCCGCAAAAAGCTGGCGCTCTATGCTTCGGCATATCTTGAAGATCAAATATCCGGCCTGCAACTCTGGCAAAGCTTTACCGGCGAGCACCAAAGACTATACGGTACCATGCTTCCATTTTATACTATCGATGCTTCCTATTATCCCGATGAAATCAACGAGGAAGATTTGCGTTTCCTGATTTGGAACACCTGGCAGAAGGCCGGAATAACTTCCAGCTACCTTAATCCCGAAGATACCCGTATCACCAACCTGGCACAAAGCTTTTACTCCATCCTGGACAAAGCATACGAAGAAGCACCTGAAAATCCTGTACTGAAAAATTATTTTGCTTCTTTCGATAGTGAAACCGATGCCGACCGCAAATTGACCTGGCTTTTCGGGCACACGTACCTGACCGAACCTTCGATGTATCCTTATATCAACCACGTAGCACCTAACGACCGGTTCATTATGCCAACAGGTCCCTTGGCACTGTTTCTCCACGAATGGATAAGCATACTTTCGGACAACACCGACTGGAAAGCAATAAAAGGATTGTTCACAGAAGAACCTGTATTACCTCCACACATAGCCGCGGCTAATGAGAAAATCTACCGGGACTTCACCGAAGGAACCGACGGAACTTCCATTGTTTACCTGAACGGATACGGTGAACTTCGACGCTTCCTGGTCGATACATTGCACTGGCAAGATGACGACAACCACACTTTGCCGCAAATGAAAGCACACCGCAATTTCATTCTGATGACGAATCCCGCCAAAGGAATCCTCCTGGCAAAAGACATCTGCGAATACATAGCCGACAAAAACAATCCGATGTATGACCATAGCCTGGCGCAAGCCAACGCTTTCCGGTTGCTGACAGAAGAAAGCCTCTGCCCTCCCGACCTGCTCACCTACTGCATCCGCAACGGCTTACTTCCCGATGCATCACTTCCAGAAGGGAAAAACACAGACCTGGTACAAAAGAATCTGGATTTCATCGCCCGTCACGCTTTACTATACTATTACCGGGGTGACTAAAGACAGGAAATCTGTCTCCTAGAGTATAAGGAATTTACGGACAACACTGAGAAGCTGTTTTGAATTTCTCCAAAAAGTTTTTCTTGGCTTGATGTATACGTTTTCGTGTGTGCTTTGGGCGATTTTTTGGTCTTTTTCGCTCCTGTTCTTCGTCAGATAGCCCGCTATCTTCCTCATCACAGAAGCGAAAATGCCTCAAAAACTCATCCCAAATCATCGCACGATAAATTCAAAACAGCTTCTGAGAAAAAACGAACATAAGTGATAAGGCTGACTTACTTATGTGAAACGCCTGGGTTACTTATGTGAAACAGCCAACTCACTTATGTTCATCAAAAGGCCTACTTGAGCTTTGAATGAATTCCGCAAGCAACCCATGTAGGGTAATCGGTCAGAATGCGGACATTCATTTTTATGATTGCACATACCTTACAGACTGCTCAATTCCTGATACAAGCGTTGCACTGGTAACCCCATTACATTATAAAATGACCCTTGAATGCTGGCCACAGCAACATAACCTATCCATTCCTGCACGCCGTATGCACCTGCCTTATCGAAAGGGCGATAACGGGAAACATAATAATGTATCTCCTCCTCGCTCAACGAAGCAAAAGTCACTTCTGTCACTGATGCAAATGTCTTCTGAAACTCTGCCGTAGTCAGGCATACTCCTGTAATAACCTGATGAGTCCGTCCCGACAACTTCTTCAACATCCGACAAGCATCTGCTTCATCTTCCGGCTTTCCCAACACTTCACCATCAACATACACTATGGTATCTGCCGTGATAATCAATTCGTCCGCATCCATATCCTTACGGTAAGCATCGGCTTTCTCACGTGCAATATATACCGGTATTTCTTCACTTCTCAACAATTCAGGATATGTTTCGTTAATGCCTGGCAACACCTTCACTTCATAATCGATGCCCAAGCCTGAAAGCAATTCCCTGCGCCGGGGTGAATTGGAAGCAAGCTTCACTTTGTATTTCTGTAAATTCTCCAATATCATATCACTCTTCTATTTTTAATATTCATGCATTTACCATCCGAAAGCATCCGCGTGCGACATCCATTTGCCCTGTGCACGCAATACCTGTTCAACCACATCCCTTCCGCATCCGTATCCTCCTTTGCGATGGGAAATATACTTGCATATCGCCTTGATTTCGGGGGCGGCATCGGCAGGACAACAAGGCAAACCCACCATACGCAACACATCATAGTCGGGAATGTCATCACCCATATACAATACTTCCTCCGGCATCAACTCATATTTTGCCAACAGGTCGGCATATTCGTTGGTTTTTACCGACGCACCCATATAGATATCTTTCACCCCTAGCCCTTCGTAGCGTTTCCGTATCGCTTCCGAACGGCCTCCTGTAATTATTGCCACATGCAACCCACATTTCACGGCAAGCTGCAAAGCATATCCGTCCTTGATGTTCACCGTCCGCATCGGCTCACCTTCCATGCTCATCGGAATGGTTTCGGCACTCAACACTCCGTCCACATCAAATACCAGTGCCCGTATTTTTGTCAAATCATAATTAATCATATTTGAGTCTGTGTTTTTTTTAGTTTGTGAGTCTGTAAGTTCATTAGTTCAATTATTCTTAGAAGCTGTTTTGAATTTCTCCAAAAAGTTTTTCTTGGCTTGATGTAT
>ERZ779874.2325-NODE-2325-length-16047-cov-5.164270_pt1 | contig 16047 bp, 10 predicted proteins | sample MGYA00511031_ERZ779874 | MGnify/ENA primary metagenome ERZ779874 (study PRJEB29588, sample SAMEA2156850) | human gut metagenome | biome: human gut; feature: human-associated habitat; material: faeces | place: Denmark | collected 2008/2010 ...
CAGTACTGACGCTAGCAAATTTAGTAATTCGGCAACTTTTGCGTTGGAAAGCGGTTGGGGTAAAAATATTACAAACGGAGTTATGCCGACTACCATCAAACCGGGTACCGCTGGTGCAATAGAATTCAAAAAGCTGAATGATGAAGCGCTTAAAAAAGTGCCGGAAAGCGGCGCATATACGCCTAACGATGACGAGCTGATTGATGGTAAAGCAGACGTGTTCTTTGATAAATTTTGGCTTAAAGTTGCCGGTGAAGATTCTGCAGCTGCAAAAGCCGTATATTTCAAGTTAACCATAGATTCCGGGAATGTTGGTGATGTAGCTCCTATTTGGAAGGCAGTACACGTAGCAATTTATAAAGGCAACACAGAAGTAGATAACATTGATTTGGGAGGAACCAGTGATTCCGCAACAGAAGTTGGCGAGTATTTAAAGCTTGATGATTTAAATGCGAATACACCAGCTTCAGAATATTCGATTTATGTATATGTTGACGGTAACGATACTGATTGTACAAATGCGAATGCGAGGAAAAAACTGACAGACTTGAAGCTTTCTGTGGTATTTAGTTTTAATAACAGCGATTCCACTACTGGCTAATATTGAGTTTACTATCTAATTTTTACTTCTTTTGATTACATAAGCTTTTACGGCGGCGGCGAACGCTGCCGCCTACAGGCTTAGACTATTGGTAATTTCCGAAACACGGCGATTTGACGCTAAACCGTTTTCGGAAAGCCCAAAGTGATAGTTTTATGCAAAAAATGTGGCAAAGTAGTATTTTTTGCAGCTGTTAATTATTGACTTGTCCTTAGTTATAATGATATAATAAGTATGCGACAGGTGCGTTTTATAGGCGACGCCAAGCATACCATTAAGGAAGATTTTTTATGAATAAAGTTTCTAACAAGACGAAGAAAACTATTGACATTGTCGTTAACGTTATTTTGTGGATATTTGTAGCGTTTGCGGTAGCAGTTACCGTGTTCGCCTTTGCTACGAGTTCCAACGCTAAAAACGTCCCCGTAATCGGCGGCAAATGTTATCTTAGCGTTATGTCCGACTCCATGAAATCGGACAAAGCAGAAAGTTTTAAAAAAGGCGATTTGATTATCGGAGAATATATTTATGATAAAGCCGACGCTATTGACTCTCTTAAGGTAGGCGATATAATTACTTTTGAGATAGACCTTAACGGCGACGGCGAAATAAGCAAGGGCGAATACGATACTCACCGCATTACCGCTATCGACAGAGATGACAACGGTATGCCGTTGGCTTTTTATACAAAGGGTGACAATCCCGAATTCGCCAATCAGGATCCGAGCTTTTTGGGCGACAGAGTAAGGAGAGTAAACGTTATAGCTAAATATAACGGCTCTAAGGTAGGCGGCGTAGGCGGTTTTCTCTCATTTATAGGCAGTAAGCTCGGTTTCGGACTGTGTATAATATTGCCTCTCGTTATCTTTTTCGGTTATGAGGTTTATGTTTTCGTTAAGACCGTTCTCAGCGTCAAAAACGAAGGTAAAAAGGTTATTACCGCAGCAGACGAAGAACTTATCAAGCAGCGTGCAATAGAGGAATACCTCCGCAGCCAAAATCAGGCAAACGGCGAGCAGAGTCAAAGCGAAGATAAGTAAATATAAAACCCGATATAGAAGAAACTAAAATCAGCGTAAGGCTTGTGTTTTTGCACCGCAGACTTTTATTTTTAAGGTTCGGAGCATTTGCCGACGCCGTAACGCTACGAAAAACTATATGTTTTTCGACTTTTATTGAGGTTGACTACGACAAGGTTCGGTTTGTTCAAACTCGAACCTTATTTTTTAGGCGATTATCGAATTGTAATCGCATGGTATTATAAAAAAAGGAAAATTTCTATGGACGAGGGTGTTTTGTACGGCTTTTTAGATTGGTTTAAGGACTTTTTCGGGCACATGCTCGGAGGCCTGCTGGAAATATTTAAAGGCTTGTTTTACGGCATAATTCATATATTCGATTTTCCGTACTACTTTAAGCTGTGGTCGCAGAACGGCGCAAGTATGGGCTTTTTCGACTGGGTACTGTCCATACTCTTTTTCTTGCTTTCGCTTGCGCTTTGGGCGGCGGTGATTTTTCTTATAGTTTTAGGCGTTCGCAAGTATATTCGATTTCGCCGCACTCTTATCGGCAACGAAGACTTGCTCGAAGAAATCGCCGATTTGCATAGAGACGTCGTTAGACTTAATAACGAAAAAGAAAAGATTATGCAAATAAAGGTGCAGCAAGCCGGCATAACTTACGACGAGCTTAAGACTGTGATTGACGGTAACGAAGAAGAAGTTAAAGAAAAGAAGAATAATGCGTCGGACCCCGTTGCGGCTTCGGTAAGCAGATTCGCCAGACTTTCCGCAGTGGATAACAAGTATCTTATAGATTACGTTCCGCCCGAGTATAACGACCAGATGTCGCTAAGTCAAATTTGCGACGACTTGCGTAACTTTGCTTGCTATAACAGCAAGCTCTATTACGATCCTAAGACGATAAGGCTTATGTTGGCGGGATTTGCCGCTACCAAACTTATAATTTTGCAAGGTATTTCCGGTACAGGTAAAACTTCGCTTCCGTACATTATGGGTAAGTATTTTTTAAGCGACGCTACCATAGCCGCAGTGCAGCCGTCATGGCGAGATCGTAACGAGCTGTTCGGATACTTTAACGAGTTTACCAAGAAATTTAACGAAACCGAAGTGCTAAGACGTATTTACGAGTCCGGCTACAACGACGATATAAACATTATCGTACTGGACGAAATGAACATTTCCAGAGTAGAGTATTATTTTGCGGAAATGTTGTCTATTTTGGAAATGCCCGATCCCAAAGAGTGGAAGCTCGAACTCGTGCCTTCGGTATGGGATAACGATCCGAAGAGACTCGACGGCGGCAACTTGCAGATACCGCAAAACGTGTTTTACGTAGGCACTATCAATAATGACGATTCGACCTTCTCCGTGTCCGACAAAGTGTACGATCGAGCTCTCGTCATCAATCTCAACAGCAAGGGAATACCGTTCGACAGCCCCGTTACAATATCGAAAAGAGTTTCGTACTCGCATGTAAGCGCATTGTTCGAAAAGGCTATCGCCGAAAATCCCGTAAGCGCCGAAAATCTCGAAAAGATAAATCAATTGGACTTGTACGTTATTCAGAGATTCCGAGTTGCGTTCGGTAATCGTATCGTTAAGCAACTTAAGCGTTTTGTGCCTGCTTTTGCGGCGTGCGGAGGCGACGAATTAGAGGCAATAGACTATATGCTTGCCACTAAAGTGTTCCGCAAATTCGAAAGTTTGAATCTTTCGCTTATTAGGGACGAGATACGAGGCCTTATCAACTTTATGGATAATTTGTTCGGAAAAGGTAAGATGAAAGAGAGCGAGGAATACTTGCTTAGATTACAAAAAACGTACTGACGTTTTTGAGTTTTTATTACGATTACCGTATATTTACAGACTCGTAAAGCTGCAGATAAAGCTACGAGCAAAATAATTAGCAAAAACGCATCGAGGAGCAAATGACGCAGGAGAACGAAACGCACAATATTATATCTGACGACGGTAACGATTGGATAGACAAACTTCGTTACAGTCGTTCGTTTATGGCAAAACTCATCTTGTCGGATAATGCGGTAAAAGAATATTACGCAGCAATAACGGCAAGGCTTTTGTCGTATCAAAAGGTGCGTTCTAAGACAGGGTGGAACGGCGTGAGTTTTTTTGCAGGCAGAGAATCGATTGCAAAGATAACCATATCCGGCAAAACTCTGTGCGTGTATCTCGCTTTTCAGCCGGACGAAGAGGAAGGGGTAAAGTACAAAGCAAAAGACGTTTCGTACAAACGTAAGTACCAAAAAACTCCGTCGCTTTATAAGATAAAAAGCAACGGTGCGCTTAACCATTGTTTAAAAATAATAGATGCGATAGCGGCAAAACTCGACCTTGTAATGCGTACCGATACGCCTCAGGTTTTTACTTCGGCATTTCGGCAAGACAGTTTTAACAACCTCGTTACGAGGGGACTTATCAGGCTGCTCAAGTCCAAACAAAGGTCGGAAAAACGGGACGAAGAGGGACAAGTCGAAGAGGGAAAAATCGGTAACGTCGAAAAGGCAGAACCGGAAGGCGAGCCGATATTCGGAGCTTTTGAGGACGCAGACAAGACGGTGACCGACCTTGTAGGTAGGTATAAAGTCTTTGGAGATATTCTCGGCGCTATGTCGAGCGGCAACGCAAAAACTCGACTAAGCCAAATGTATATGCTTAGGTGTATCGATGAGACCTGGATAAAGGCGGTGGAGGAATCGTTACCCGCCCTCGATGAACTTATCCGTAATCCGTCGCACTTTATAGCCGAAACCGAAGAAATTTTGCCTATAGAAATGACAAAAAAAATTACGAGCAGATCCGTAGCGCACTTAAGTCGTCACACCGATCTGATTTCTAAGGTGGAAGGCGACACCGTAACGCCGATCAAAATGCTTAACGTCTTTAGAGAAGACAGTATTTTGACGTACGAAAATAAGTTCCTTAATACCCTTATATACAAACTGTTTATCTTTGTAAACAGCAGATATAATACCGCACTTAATTACGGTGTGGACGAAAAAGTTACGGCGATAGAATTTGAAGATAAATTTTACCATGACGAGTATAAGGCAAAAGTCAAAATAAACGTAGAATTAAGCAAAAAAAGCAACGGAGAGGAGCGCAGCGAAGAGGAACGGATAAATCGCATTACACAGTCGGATTTGTGGCAGAGGGTAAGCAGACTTAACGATGTCGTAGCGGCATATCGCAGTTCTGATTTTTGCTTGGCGATGGGAACTCATTACGTTCGTCCGCCCGTTATACGAACCAATGCGATTCTTAAAAATAAGTACTTCAGACAATGTTTGGCATTGTGGGAGTTTATCGAAAGCTACGAGGACGACGGATTCGGCTTTTCGGTTGGCGAAACGGTGCTCGCTACGCCCGACGCTTATGTAAAACAGCTGTACGAGCAGTCGGCAATAGCCTATTTTGTATTTAGGCATAACGCTTTGGGCGACTACGATTCCGAAAGTATTTTGGCTTCGTTTATGGAACAGTTTAATCTGTACGCTACCGACGACGCAAACGAACGCAGTTACGTCTTAGGCGAACGCATGTCGGGATCCGATACGCAGAACGACGATTCAGCCGTACAGACTACGGATTCGCCGCTTATGGACAAGAACGATGCAGGCGAGGACGACATTTTGCTTGCCATAAAAGTGGCATTGGCAGCAGAAAAGAAGATTGCGCAGCAAATGAAAGCCGAGCTCGAACGGCAAAAAGCCGAGGAGCAAGCCGCTATTCTCGCAAAACAAGCCGAGGAACAAGGCAGTGCCGATACGGAAACGTTCGAGAATCGAGTTGAATCGGATATATCGGCAAGCGACGACGAGGACGAATATTCCAAAGACGGCATAAAGTACATCAAGTCATTTAAGGCAAAGATGATGCTTGCATCGGAGGAAACTAAGGAGTATTTTGCAAAGATTGTCAACGGCTTGCTTAAGTATGCAAAAGTCAAGATGCGAGAAAGCCAGCAGTACGTGACGTTTAAGCGAGGTAAGGATTTACTTTGCAAAATAGCCGTAAGAGGAAAAACGTTGTGCGTGCATTTTGCATTGGAGCCGAGCAGATTGGACGATAAGTATTTTATAACCGATCTTAGCGGCGTAAGGAAGTTTGCGGAAACGCCGTCGATGTTAAAAGTAAAGAGCGAAAGAGGCGTAAAATACGCATTCGAACTGATAGATGCGGTAAGGGAAAGATTCGGTCTTACCGAAAACGCAAAGTATAAAGAAAGCGTAACTACGGCAGATTATCCGAGTGCGGATATGAATACTCTTATAGCAAGCGGACTCGTAAAGATAGTAAACGAAAACGGCGAGGTTGTTACGATAGACGGAGTTAAGGTCGGAGCGTCGGATAATGCTATTTCGGCAGTAGCGGAAAAAGAAAAAGTTATCGCAGAGGAATCGAGAGAAGATTTAATCGATACGGAAAAAGAGCCTGATACCGTGAAAGAAAATGCGGTTGTCAAAGAAACCGCAGGTGCGGGAGACGTAACAAACATAGATAACGAAATAACGAAAAACTTTGATACGTTAAGTACATCTTCGGACAGCGGATACGGCGAGAATATTCAAAACGAAATAAACGACACAGATGGAGCTGCTGCAACGCATACCTCAGACTTGGGCGAAAAAAACGGTGGCGGTTTGGACGCAGACAGTGACGAAGCCGTGTCTTTGGCGGACATTGCCGTGGCAGTCAACGAGGAAGAAAGAGATGTATGCGGTGATGACAAAAAGAATGACTCCCAAGAAACCGTAGGTGCGGGAGACGTAACAAACATAGATAACGAAATAACGAAAAACTCTGATACGTTAAGTGCATCTTCGGACAGCGGCAAACAGGAAAAACAAAGGAAACAGGGATTTTTTGCGAAAGTGAAAAGCTTGTTTTCCAAGAGGAGATAGAGGTGGAAACATTGACCGAGTCTACTCAAAAAAAGCATAGAAGGACTGCGGCAAAAGTGATCATCGACGTAGTTATGTCTTTGCTCGCTTTGACGATAGTGCTTGCTATGGTTATAGGTAAGTATAACGGTAAACCGGTGTTTTTGTTCAGGCACAGTTGCATGTGGGTTATTACCGGCTCTATGGAGCCTACAATAGAGGCGCAAAGTTACGTATTACTTAAAAAAAGCGACGGGAGCGACGTAAAAAAAGGAGACGTTATAACGTTTTTGTGCAACAAACAAGGCTCGCAGATGTATGGCAAACTCGTTACGCACAGAGTTTATGACGTTACCGAGGGCGGCTCGTTTTTGACAAAAGGCGATAGCATTTATTCGGGCGTTGACGATTGGACGGTGGCTCAGAGCGACGTGGTCGGTGTATACGTCAAGAATTTAAATGCGCTTACGTTTATAGGTAGGTTGTTTTTCAGAGGCTACGGCTTAATTTTGTGCATAGCGTTGTTTGCCTTTTTGTGCGCATTTTGCTATATTCCCGACATCGTGGCGGGAATTAAAGAGGCTCAGAAGGAAAAAGAGGATAAACGTCGCCGCCAAATCGATTTGCTTGTAAAGAAAGAAGTAGAGAGGCTTAAGGCGGAAAACGGTAATTTAACGTCGGACGCATCGGCAGACAGTCAAAAAAAATCGTAGTCGTTCGGTCGATTTTAGTGAAATTTGTTCAATGGGGTGCAAAATGCCGCTTTTCGGCATCAAATCGTTGACATTTGAGCTTTACGAGTATAAAATAATAAAGGGGGATGAGTCCATGTTTGAAAAACTAAAGCTAAAGAAGCAATACAAAAAGTGTTTGCTTGAGATAGAGCAGCTCGAGGCGAAAAGAGCAAGACCGCAAGCTGCCATAGTAGAGGCAATATTGACTAATTCTACTCCGTCCGACGACGATACCGATTATTTTAATATGTACACCCAAGAAATAAACAAACGAAGAGAACGGCTGAGAGAGATCAAAGCAAAGCTCGACAACGTTTAATTGGTAAAATATGATTGTTTTTTTGAAAAAACACGGCGCCGAAATACTTTTTGCGGTTATTATTTTCGTTTGCTTGATTTTTTTGTTTAATATCGTAGTTTTGCTCCGACAATATTCCGTCGGCGTAGACAATCAAGCAAAGGATAACGCCGAACTTTATACTTTTAAGCAACGGCTGTTGGTGGATTATTGTGTAGACGATACGCTAGGTACCGCCGACGTGGCAGCCGGATTTTTTGCCGACTGTGAGAGCGACGAAGATATTTTTGCGGCTATAGACAGAGTAAACGCTTATTTGAGCGGAAACAAGTACTTTAAACAGCTGAGGTACATAGCGGACGGAGAAGAGTACTATAGATACAACATCGCCGTCGAAAGAAATATTATATCCGATTGCGATGCTGGATTGACTCAACCGATTCGACTTGATAATCAAACGTGTTTTGCGTTTATTGCATCCGTGCCAACCGGAAGAGTAAGTAAAATAGGTTTGATTTTTAATAAATCCATTGTAACAGATTCGTTTAGCGACCTTTATAAAACAATCGAAGATAAATTCGTTTATCCGGAGTTTGCAGTGCTTTGCACTCTTGACGGCAGAATTCTTCAATCGGTCGACGAAGGGGAAAAGTTCCCGATAGGCGCCACTTTCTCGGATACGTACGGGACTATTCTCGGAGACAGCGACTATAGAAAAACGCAGGCGCTTTTTTTGAAAGAAGGTTCGGAGATTGTTACGTACGGCTCGAACAAATACGTAGTTACTGCGCTCAAGTCCAACGGATTGGTAATAAGCGCATTTTATAACGTAAACAAAATTTACGGCGAAGGATACGAACTCATAGGTAGCATTTGGGCGACGATGATCGCATTCTTTCTGATGATGATAACGGTAGCCGTATCGTTTATTCTTAACAGACGCAAAATCGCAAAACGTATATATGAAATCGGCGCAATAAATCCCATCCTAAATTGTCCGACTTTACTGAAGTTCGAACGTGATACTCAGGAAATTCTCGAAAGGAATAAGGCCACTCAGTTTGCGATTATCGTAGCTAAGATAAATAACTTTAACTTTATTATGGAGAAGTTCGGCGAATATGCAAGCTCTGATTTGCTTAAGTATGCGAGAAACATGTATAAGCATGCGCTTGTAATAGACGAAACTTACGCCTATATCGCAGACGGAGAATACGCCTTGCTTATGCACTACAAAGATAAACAGGCTCTTATCGACAGACTTAATTCCGTTTATTTGTCTATAGGCAACTATTCGGGCTTCGACGACTACAAGATTAAGATAACTTACAGTATCTACGAGGTGGAGCAAAACGTAGCTCAGTCCGTGCCGAGAATGATAGACAAGGCAATGGTCGTTAAGGATTCGTCCAAAGAAAATAAAAGTCTGGTAACATACAATTTTTACAGCGACGTTTTGCGCAGCGACTTCCTTAAAAAAGCCGAAATCGAAGGCAAAATGGAGAGTTCGCTGAAAAACAGAGAGTTTTGGGTTTTTTATCAGCCTAAGTACAACATCGTTAAAAAAAGAATGGACGGCTGTGAATTGCTTATTCGATGGTTCGATTCGTCCATAGGCGATTACCGCTGTCCCGACGAATTTATGCCGTTGTTCGAGGTAAACGGCTTTGTCGTAAAAATTGACAGATTTGTATTTTACAGAGCTTGCGAAGATATATCTCAGGCTATAGAAAAGGGACAAAAAGTTTATCCGGTATCCGTCAATGTTTCCAGAGTAACGGCTACTCAAGGCGACTTTGTCGATTACTACGCTAAGATAAAAAAGAAATTCGCCGTTCCGGATAAGTTTATCACGCTTGAGTTTACGGAGAGTTTTGCGTACGAAAATAACGAGTATCTCGCTTACACGGTCAAGCGGTTAAGACAAAACGGTTTCAATTGTTCTCTCGATGACTTCGGTACCGGATATTCGTCGTACAATACGCTTAAAGCGCTCGAAATAGACGAAATCAAATTGGACAAATTCTTTCTTACGGACGGAATATCTCGGCAGAGAGATTATATGTTGCTAAAAAGCGTAATTCAGCTTGTCAAAGATATGGGCATGAAGGTCACTCAAGAAGGAGTGGAAACGCAAGCAGACTACTATAAGCTCAAAAAACTCGGATGTGAGGTAATACAGGGATATTATTACGCCAGACCTATGAAGTATACCGAGTATTGCAAGTTTTTGGAAAACGACGATTTCGATCCCGAAACGGGGAGAGGTATAGTCGAGAAAGCTTAACAATAAAGCAGTTAAAATAATAAGCGGTTATAACGAAAAAACGTATTTGCATGTCAAATGCGTTTTTTTTACACAATAAGTTGTTTTAGGGCTAAAAATGACGGTAAATAATAGTATAACATGCAGGTCTTGACATAACTTTTTTGATATGATACAATATTAATAGTATAGTGCGTATAATTAGTATAGTGCGTATAATCGAATATGTAATTATACGTAATTATTGGCAACAAAGAGAAGAAAATGAGTAGAATAGATTTGAAGAAGGCGAAAAGATGGCGCGCTTGGCAAATTGCTCTTTGCATAATTGCAATAGTCGTTGCGGCAGGTGCGATAGCGATGTTTTTGGTAAATTATCAAGAGTATGTGGATCAACAGATATCGTCCGGAAACGGTGAAAATTCTTTGGAAGACGCATTGGGAGCTTTGGCTTTTGCAATATTGCTTGTCATTCCTTTTGCCGTTCAGATTATAGTTTCAGGACTGCTGATTGTCTGTCTGATAGTAGCTATGTCAAGCATGGCAAGCAGAGGATATGCAAGGAAGAGAGACGTTGTAGGCATGATTGTTTGTAAATACATTTTCCTGGTGCCGAGCATATTGATATTTGTGTTGTTCTTTACTCGCTATTCGATTCCTATGTTTATAATGCATGCGCTGGTAATAGGTACTCTTATATTCGACTATATTTACCCGGTCGATGACTGTGTTGACGCATTTAAAGAGGCGAAGACGGTTAAAGCGAAAGTTCAAGAAAACAGTAACGATTTGCCGGAGAATACGCAAAGCGACGAGCAAAATCCGACAGATATGCCTGAATAATTTTTTAAGAGGGGTAGTATATGAAAAAGCTGTTCGCATTAATATTGATAGCGACTGTCGCCGCATGGGGATTTGTTCCGTCGGTAGCATACGGAGAGAGCGCAATCGACACAAGCGTCTCATCGAGACCGGAGTTTTCTGAGACTGCGACTGCGTATACGATTATGCCCGTAGGGGATACGGAGTTGGACCTATCTTACGCTTCGATTCAAATAAGCAATAGCGAAATTCGATCGGTTTCTTCCCGCGGCTACTACGACAAAGCGGACGTAACGTTTAAGTACGACGTAAAAAATTCTACCGCAACCGACATTACTCAAAAGTTTGCGGTACCGAGCAAAGGTAATTCGCAGATAGACGTTGTAAGATGCGGCGACACTTATGTAGAGCTGAAAGAACGTATTTCTTATATAGGCGAAGATTATGACCTATTAAAAGCGTTAGAGGGATTAAATCGAAACGAGCCTTCGCTGAAAATAGAAGGGGTAAAGTGCTTTACGTTTTTGGTTAGCGGAGTAGAAGCCGCTCAAAGGATGTATGTCGAATTGCCTACGGATTCGAGCAATTTGTACGCTGCGATTTATTCCGAGAACAAGGTGGCTGCGATAACCGAAAACAGCGTGGGATTCGGAATCGACGGCGACGGTAATCCTACCCGATATGTCACTGTAGCTTTTTTTAAGACAACCGACGGTAATTACGGCAGCGCTTCGCCCAAACTTATTTGCGTTTCGGAGGTAAATCCTCAAAACGTAGAGGTAAGAGAGGTAGGTAGCTACGACATGAGTATAGACGATTACGCCGAATTATTTAACTCGAGCGTTGACAACAAAGAAGATTGGAAGAATGCTTTTATCGATGCGATTGCGAACAAAGACGGTTCGCTTATGGAAAATCCTCAAAGTGAGAGAGTTTGCGAGTGGAAAGAGTTTTCCGTTACGGTTCCCGCAGGCAAAACAGCGGATATTGAGGTAAATGGTTCGGCAGGAGTGTTGCGAATGTACACGGGCGGATATATACATTCGTTGGGTTTTTCGGTTGTAGGCGCAAAATTATGGAAATCCACTATGAGCGCACAATGCCGTGTAGATACCGAGTATTACTTGATAAACTCCGATGTCGAATGGAAAAAGACCGATGACGGCTACGAATTCGATTTCGATTACAAAGATCGATACGTTTCGTTTGCGCTAAGTAGTGACAAAGATCCGTTCGGTTGCGATATCGACCTGACTGCGATTTTGCTTTTGCCGTTATTGATACTGCTTCCTTACGTTGCCGGCATAATATTTTTAATTGTGTATTTTTGCGGTAAACGTCGAAAGAAAGCAAAGGCGACGGTATCAGCAGGCTGCGGACGTCAATCCGACGTTACGGATGAGACAGAGTCCGGTAAAGGGAAAATGAGTTCGAGTCAAAGCGAAGACGAAAATTAAATCGATATAGCGTACAAAAAAAACGATAACGAAATTATGTGTTCGTTATCGTTTTTTTCGTATGGTGCGATTATAACGTTATTTGTTACGCATAATAGTTTTGATGGATGCCAACGAACTGTTAAACGAATTTGCCACGAAAGACGTAGTCGTAAAAAGAGAAATAAAACTATCCGACGGAAACGTGACGTTACTTATAAACACCGATCTTTCGGACTCCAAAGCTTTGCGTGAGATAATATCCGCAACGGAAAAGGCGGGAAAAACGAGCAAAGTAAGTGCGTTTTTGCCTTCGGTCGAAGTCCGCACGATAGAGGAAAAATGCGAAGCGATGGAGTCGTTGCTTGCCGGCGACGCATTGCTGTTTTGCGATCGAACGTATGCGATAAACGCACGCAAATACGAAAAAAGAGCGATAGCCGAGCCACCTACCGAAACGGTGATGAGAGGTCCGAGAGAAGGATTTATCGAGGATCTTAAGACTAATCTTTCGCTTGTAAAACGCAGACTGCGAACGCCTGCTCTGGCGGTGGAAAAAATGAGAATAGGACGTATAAGTTCCACTACGGTGGCTATGGTTTACTTGTCTACGGTGGCTTCGCCTAAGATGATAGAAATGGTGCGCAGAAGACTCAGAAGCGTGGACATAGACTGCGTTACCGATAGTTATTATCTTAGGCCGCTTATAGAAGAACATCCGTACTCAATATTTTCGCAAAGCGGCGTAAGTGAAAAACCGGACGTAGTGTGCGCTAAACTTGCCGAGGGACGAGTCGCAATAATAGTGGACGGCTCGCCCACGGTAATAACAGTGCCTTTTTTGATGATAGAAGACTTTCAAAGCAGCGAAGACTACTACGAGCGTAACGTGTTTTCTTCTTTTCTGCGAATTTTGCGTTTGATATCGCTGGTTACCGGGATTTTGCTACCCGGATTTTACGTTGCGCTTCAAATGTTTCATCAAGAGGTAATACCGGTCAGATTTTTGGTTACGCTTATAAATGCGATAGAGGGCATACCGCTGCCGCCGTTGAGCGAGGTTTTGTTTGTGCTTATATTGTTTGAGATAATACGAGAAGCGAGCGTTCGTATGCCGAGAGCGGTCGGTATGGCTATGAGTATAGTGGGAGCTTTGGTGCTTGGCGAAACTGCGGTAAAGGCCGGTATGATAAGTTCTCCGGCGGTAATGATAGTAGCTTTAAGCTCGATTTCGCTTTACACCGTACCTAACCAAGTAGGGACTATGAGTCTTATCCGCATCATAATGCTTATTGCCGGCGGATGGTTCGGTTTTTTGGGCTTGCTCATTGCAACCGTGGTAATTTCGCACAGACTTGTAACGTTAGATAATTTCGGCGTAGCGTATATGGCTCCGTTTGCGCCTAATGTAAAAAGCGATTTAAACGACTCTTTGGTTCGAGCTCCGATAAATACCATAAAAACACGTCCTCGTTCTATACCCAATATCAATCATACGAGGCAAGGAGGCGCAAGATGGAAAAAGCGGTAAATTCAAAACAAATGACAGCTTTGATTTTTATGTCTGTGATGGCATTAAAAATATTTATGGTTCCCGGTTTGTTTTTGATTTATGCAGGCAGAAACGGGTGGATACCTATGTTGATTTTCGTTTTGATAGAGTTGTCGGAAATTCTGCTCGTATTGATTGCGATAAAACTTAATCCCGGCAAAACCTTTTTGCAGGTAATGCAGAGCGTCTTTGGCAAGATTGTAACCAGGATTATATTGGCGGTAATTATAGTCATACTTTTTATAAAGCTCGTATTGATGCTTGGCGAAGTAAGAATGTTTTTCAGTACGTCCACTTTGGGCAGCGTGGACTTCGGAGTGTCGCTTGCGGCATTGCTTGTAGTGTTTGTGCTGTTTTCGCTTAAGGGTTTGCGGTCGTTCGCTCGAATGGCACAGTTGTTCTTTCCCTTCGTTGTAGGTGCGCTCATACTGCTTTTTATGCTGACGATAAAAAATTTGGATATAAGCGGACTGATGCCGTTAGAGACCGAAGGTACCGGCGAGTGTTTGCGCCTTTTTCCGTTGTGGTTCGGAGACGTTGCAGTGCTGCTTGTATTTACAGGCGAGGTAAAATCCGAAAAAAAATTTATAGCAAGAAACATGCTTTATGCCGCAGTTTCTTCGGTTGCGGTAATGTATTTTGCTATAGTCATGTTTGCCACTTACGGCGATTATCCTTCTATAATCGAATATGGACATAATTTAAGCAATATGGTTTTGTATTCGTCGGGCAGCTATTTGTACGGAAGGTTCGATATTCCCGTGTTTTGCATATGGATAGTATCGGTGTTTATACAAATGTTTATAAGTTTTTATGTAATAGCCGAATTCCTGCGAATTATCTTCGGAGCCAAAAAGATAGTTTGGTTTTCGATTGCCGCCGCTGCCGTGCTTATGGTAATGTGCGAGCTGTTCTTTTCGGACAAAAGCTCTTTGCTGAGTCTTTGTACGGGGTGGCCTCGATATATATGTATATTTACGGAGGTGTTGCTTCCGCTTATCCTGATAACGGCGTCTTTGATAAAAAGGAGGAAGCATGTACAAGAAAAAAACGCTGATATATAAAATAGTGTTGATTGTATTCGCTTGTTTGGTGTTCGTATTTCCGGCAAGAGATAATGCGAGCATAGACGACAAAGCTCTTGTAAGCGTTATGGCACTTGACGCAAAAGGCGAAGAGCTTATAATGACGATCGAACTCATCGTGGCTACGCAAAAAAAAGAGGGCGGAGCGGAGTTGCTTACTATAAATTCAACCGGAGCCGATTGCCCCGAGGCGTTAGCCAATTTGGCAAAGATGTCCGGAACCGAAATGGAACTGTCTCATTGCGGCGTAATGATTATAGGCGAGCAATTAAGCAAAAAGGGATTTAGCGAGCATCTCGACTATTTGCTGTCCGCCGGGTACATCAGTCCGCAAATAACATTGCTAACCTGTGACGGTGAAGCGACGGAATTTATGGAAAAACTTAACGAATTTTCTATGGTAAACGGCTCGGGACTTAATGACGTAATAAATTTTTCGGACAAGTCGGCGTTTGTTAAGGTTACTTCCGCATTGAATTTTTTGTCGGAAACCAATCTTCCGAGTTCTTCCTGCACTGTGCCGATCGTAGCGTTTGACGGGAAAGCTTTCGGCGGAATAAGCGGTAACGGGGATGGCGGCGGAAACTCAAAAGCACCGATGCTTGCGCCTATCGAACGGGCTGCGTTATTCAAAAACGGGGTGCGAGTCGGCAAACTGAGCGAAGAGGCGACTAAGGGCATAACGGTTTTCGACAAAAAAAGCGACAGCGGATTTTTTGAGATATCCGATATTGTCTTAGACGAAGAAAAGATAGATTCCGTTCCTACCGAAATAAGGAACAAAAGTTTTTCTTTAAAAGCAGACCTAGGCGACGCTCCCACCGTTACTATAGAGGTCGGGTTTGTTTTGGAAACTCAGACGAGGGCGGCTGTCGCAAGGGCAGATAAGGATATAAACGACGCTAAAATAAAAAAAGCGATGCAAAAGCGAGCCGAAGAGATGGTTAAGGAACGCATCGAAAGAGCTTTGACGGAGTGTCGCTCTTTCGATTGCGACGCTTTGGGGCTGCAAAACGCTTTTTATAAGCAAAGTGGCAAGCAATACAAATTTTACGGAAATAAAGAAGATTTGTTGCATAATGTGCAAATTAAATATAAAATAAATACAAAAATTGTGTAAATCTTTTTTAGGCAGTTGACGATTCAAAACGGGAAATGTTAAAATAAGTAAGAAACTAAAATAAGGAGAAAATTATGAAACCAACTTATATTCCCGAACCGTTTCGTATTAAGAGCGTAGAGCCTCTTAAGATGTTGACGAGAAAAGAAAGAGAAGAAAAGATTAAGGCTGCACATTATAACCTTTTTGGTCTTAACGCTCAAGACGTTT
>ERZ779874.2327-NODE-2327-length-16025-cov-12.220601_pt1 | contig 16025 bp, 9 predicted proteins | sample MGYA00511031_ERZ779874 | MGnify/ENA primary metagenome ERZ779874 (study PRJEB29588, sample SAMEA2156850) | human gut metagenome | biome: human gut; feature: human-associated habitat; material: faeces | place: Denmark | collected 2008/2010 ...
GCCCGCTCGGCTGGAGCCGTGCCGCGCGCCTCCAGCTCGCGGAGCAGCGCGTCGCGGTTGGGCACGACGATGGCACCCGTGAAGGGGCTCTGGTTGTTGTAAATCAGAATCTGGTCGATGAAGGGCGACTTGTCGACGATGGCCTCCTCCATCCCCTCGGGGCTGTACTTCTCGCCGTCGGAGGCGATGAGCAGGCTCTTGAAGCGTCCCAGCACGTAGAGGAACTCGTCCTTAGAGACGTAGCCCATGTCGCCCGTGTGGAGCCATCCATCGCGCACGGTGGCGGCCGTCGCCTCGGGGTTCTTCCAGTAGCCGGCCATGACATTCTCGCCGCGGATGATGATTTCACCCTTCTCGCCGTGCGGGAGCTCGTGCCCCTGCTCGTCGACGATTTTCAGGTCGAGCGGGATGAGTATCTTGCCCGACGAGCCGAAGCGGTGCCAATGGTATTTGGGCGAGTTGGTCGAGATGACGGGCGTCGCCTCCGAGAGGCCGTAACCCTGGAACATCGGGATACCGATGGCGTAGAAGAAGCGCTGCAGCTCGGCGTCGAGCAGCGCACCGCCGCCGACGAAGAACTTCAGACTGCCGCCGAAGGCCTCGCGGACCTTGCGGAAGAGGAACAGGTCGAAGAGCTTGACCGCGGGCCAGAGCACAAAGCGCCACCCCTTGCCGCGGCTGTATCCGTCCTGGTTGTAGCAGTAGGCCGTGCGGAGCGCCAGTTCGAAGAGCCGCTCGGCGGCGGGTCCCTTGGCGCGGATGGAGCTCTCGATGTTCTTGCGGAAGTTCTTGGCCAGCGCCGGTACCGAGAGCAGGAAGTGCGGCCGCACCTCGCGGATGTTGAGCGGGATGTTCTTGAGCGTCTCCATCGGCGTGGCGCCCACCTGTACGGTAGCTACCGAGGCGCCGCAGGCTATCATGATGTAGAATCCCACGACGTGGGCGAAGCAGTGGTCCAGCGGCAGGATGATGAGCGTGCGGTACCACGACGGGATGTCGATGCGCGAGAGCGACTGCTCGACGTTGGCCGTATAGTTGCGGTGCGTCAGCACGACCCCCTTGGGGTCCGAGGTGGTGCCCGACGTATAGGTGATGGTGGCGTAGTCGTCGTTCTGGATGGACTGCCCGATGGCAAGGAAGCGGTCGCGCTGGTCGGCCAGGTAGGCGCGGCCGAGCCGCTTGAGGGTTCCCAGCGCCATCTCCCCCGCTTCGAGCGGAATGTGGCCGAAGACGATGATGTGCTGCAGCTCGGGCAGCTGGCCGACGATGCGGCAGATTTTCGGCAGCTGGTACTTCGAAACGAAGATGGTCTTCACCTCGGCGTGGCGCAGCCGGAACAGCAGGTCGTTCGACTCCTCGAGCTTGACCGAGAGCGGCACGCTGATGCAGCCGGCATAGAAGAGGCCGAGCTCCGAGATAATCCAGGCGTTGCACCCCTCCGAGAGGATGGCTACCTTCTCCTTGGGACGGATGCCGATGGCGGCCAGGCCGGCTCCCACCTCGAGCGCCTGCTCGCGGGTCTCGGCATAGGTCGTCGGTTCGAACTTGTGGTGGCGCTTCTCGAGCAGGAAGGTCTTCTCCCCGTACCGGGCGACCGATGATTCAAAGAGGTCGATGATGGTTTTCTTCATGGGGTTAATCCATTTTGAGGACGGCGAGAAAGGCCGACTGGGGAACCTCGACGTTGCCGATTTGACGCATGCGTTTCTTGCCTCGCTTCTGCTTCTCCAGAAGTTTGCGCTTGCGCGTGATGTCACCGCCGTAGCACTTGGCCGTCACATCCTTGCGCACCGCCTTGACCGTCTCGCGGGCGATAATCTTGGCGCCGATGGCCGCCTGGATGGCGATGTCGAACTGCTGCCGGGGGATGAGCTCCTTGAGCTTTTCGCACATCTTGCGGCCGAAGTCGTAGGCGTGGTCGGCGTAGATGAGCGACGAGAGGGCGTCGACCGGTTCACCGTTGAGCAGGATGTCCAGCTTGGCCAGCTTCGAGGGCTGGTAGCCCGTGCGGTGGTAGTCGAACGACGCGTAGCCTTTCGAGATGCTCTTGAGCTTGTCGTAGAAGTCAAAGACAATCTCCGAAAGCGGCATGTCGAAGTTGATTTCCACGCGGTCCTGCGTGATGAAGGTCTGGTTCTTCATCACGCCGCGCTTGTCGATGCAGAGCTTGATGACGTTGCCCAGGAAGTCCGCCTTGGTGATAATCTGGGCGAGGATGTAGGGCTCCTCGATTTTGGCAATCTTCGTGATTTCGGGCAGTCCCGAGGGGTTGTGCACCTCGAGCACCTCGCCTTGCGTGGTGGTGATGCGGTAGGAGACGTTCGGCACGGTGGTGATGACGTCCATGTCGAACTCGCGGTAGAGCCGCTCCTGGATAATCTCCATGTGGAGCAGTCCGAGGAAGCCGCACCGGAAGCCGAAGCCGAGCGCCAGCGAGCTCTCGGGCTCGAACGTCAGTGAAGCGTCGTTGAGCTGCAGCTTCTCGAGCGAGGCGCGCAGGTCCTCGTACTGGTCGGCCTCGACCGGGTAGACGCCGGCGAAGACCATCGGCTTGACATCCTCGAAGCCGGCGATGGCCTCGTGGGCGGGGTTCTCCACCGAGGTGATTGTGTCGCCGACCTTGACGTCGGACGAGGTCTTGATGCCCGAGCAGATATACCCCACGTCTCCGGCGCAGACCTTGTCGCGGGGCTGCATCTTGAGCTTCAGTACGCCCACCTCGTCGGCGTCGTACTCGCTGCCCGTGTTGAAGAACTTGACGTGCTCGCCCTTGCGGAGCGTGCCGTTGAAGATGCGGTAATAGGCGATGATGCCGCGGAAGGGGTTGAACACCGAGTCGAAGATGAGCGCCTGCAGCGGGGCATTCTCGTCGCCCTTGGGGGCGGGAATGCGCTGGACGATGGCTTCGAGCACCTCTTCGATGCCGGCACCCGTCTTGCCCGAGGCGAGCAGAATCTCCTCCTCCTTGCAGCCCAGCAGGTCGACGACCTGGTCCTTCACCTCGTCAATCATCGCCGACTCCATGTCGATTTTGTTGAGCACGGGGATAATCGTGAGGTCGTGCCCCACGGCCAGATAGAGGTTCGAGATGGTCTGTGCCTGGATGCCCTGCGTGGCGTCGACGACCAGCAGCGCCCCCTCGCACGAGGCTATGGCACGCGAGACCTCGTAGGAGAAGTCGACGTGCCCCGGCGTGTCGATGAGGTTGAGCGTATAGAGTTCTCCGTCGCTGGCGCGGTACTCCATCTGGATGGCGTGGCTCTTGATGGTGATACCCTTTTCGCGCTCGAGCTCCATGTCGTCGAGCACCTGGGCCTGCATCTCGCGCTGGTTGAGCGTGTTGGTCTTTTCGAGCAGGCGGTCGGCAAGCGTACTCTTGCCGTGGTCGATGTGGGCTATGATGCAGAAGTTGCGGATGTTTTTCATGTCGTGGCGGAAAAATTCATGCAAATATACGAACTTTTTCGGAAACCGAAGGGACTCCGAGCCCGCAGCGGCGCGATTTTCGGCGGCTTGTTCGCCGTGCAGGGGCTTTTTGCGGGTCGGTGGTGTCGGAACCGGTGTCGTGCGGCGGGCGGAATCGGTGCGGCCGGCTTCGCGGCGGAGGGTCGGGGCTGGGAGGCTGCGGAAAGGTTTGCGGGACGGAAGCGTGGATTTTGTCGTCTGAACGGAATTTTTTATCTTTGCCCTTCGGTTAAGGTTAAACAAGTTAATTAAATCACATAACATGCTGAGCAGACAGATTGCTCCCCGGCTGAGGGAGTTCGAGACCCCGTTCTATCTCTACGACATCGCGCTGCTGCGTCAGACGCTAGAAAGCGTCGTCTCGGAGTCGAAAAAATACGATTACAAGGTTCACTACGCCATCAAGGCCAACTACGACGACCACCTGCTTGCGGTCATCCGCGAGTACGGGCTCGGCATCGACTGCGCCTCGGGCAACGAGCTGCGCAAGGCCGTAGAGGCGGGCTTCGACCCCCGCGGCATCGTCTATGCCGGCGTAGGCAAACGCGACAAGGAGCTGCGCTACGCCATCGAGCAGGGCATCATGGCCATCAACTGCGAATCCATCGAGGAGCTGGAGCTGGTCGACCTGCTTGCGGCCGAGGCGGGGCGTGTGACCGACGTGGCGCTGCGCATCAACCCCGACATCGACCCCAAGACCAACCACTGCATCGACACGGGACAGGCCGACAGCAAGTTCGGCATCTCGTACGAGGAGGTGCTGGCCCATGCCGAGTGGATTAAGTCGCTGTCGCACATTAGCATCGTCGGCATCCACCTGCATATCGGCTCGCAGATTCGCGAGCTGCACGTCTTCGAGAACATGTGCCACAAGGTCAACGCCATCGTGGCCAACCTCGAGGCGCTGGGCTTCTCGTTCCGCTTTGTCGACGTGGGCGGCGGCCTGGGCATCAACTACGACGTGCCCGAGAACGAGCCGATTCCCAACTTCGCCTCCCTCTTCTCGATTGTCCACACCCATCTGCAGGTGGGCGGCCGCGAGGTGCACTTCGAGTTCGGCCGTTCGATTGTCGGCGAGTGCGGCGAGTTGATTACCTCGGTGCTCTTCAACAAGACCACGGCCACGGGCCGCAAGTTGGTGATTGTCGACGCCAGCATGACCGAACTGATTCGTCCGGCACTCTATGGCTCCTACCACAACATTGAGAACGTCACCTCCGAGGCCGAGACACGCGAGAAGTATACGGTGGTGGGTACGGCCTGCGAATCGACCGACGTCTTCGACGAGAACGTGACGCTGCGCACGACCCGCCGCGGCGACCTGCTCTCCATCAAGTCGGCCGGCGCCTACGGCATGTCGATGGCCTCGCGCTACAACCTGCACGACCTGCCCGGCGCGGTCTATAGCGACGAACTGTAGCCGGGACTTGTAGCCGGTCGGCCGAATCGACCGGGCGCCTGCTACCCTGCCGGGCCGCCAGTTCTACCGTCGGTCCGCCCGCTACCCCGCCGGCAGCCGGCTCTTTTGCGGGTGGTCGGCTCTCCTGCCGGTGGCCTGCTTCATGTCGGCCTCACCCCTATCGGCGGCCTGCTTTTTCTGTCGGGTTGCCGGCTGAACTCCGGCCGGTGACGTAATCCGACCCCAAAACCGTGAACGAATCATGTGGCTGACTCTTGCCTTTACCTCTGCCGCCCTGCTGGGCCTCTACGACGTGGCCAAAAAGCGGGCGCTGACGGACAACGCCGTGTTGCCCGTCCTGCTGCTCAATACGCTCTTTTCGAGCCTGCTCTTCGTCCCGGTCATCGTGGCTGCGGAGTGCGGTCTGGGATGGTTCGACGGGACGCTGCTCGAGAGTGTCCCGGGTGATGCACATGCTCACGCGCTGGTTGCGCTCAAGTCGGCCATCGTGCTGGTGTCGTGGGTATTCGGATACTTCGCCATGAAACATCTCCCGCTCACCATCGTGGGCCCCATCAACGCCACGCGTCCCGTCATGGTGCTCGTCGGCGCGATGCTGCTCTTCGGCGAGCGGCTCAACGGCTACCAGTGGGTCGGTGTGGCACTGGCGCTGCTGTCGCTCTTTCTGCTGAGCCGTTCGGGACGGCGCGAAGGGGTCGATTTCGCCCACAACGTCTGGATACTCTGCATCGCGGCCGCCGCAGTCATGGGGGCCGTCAGCGGTCTCTACGACAAGTACATCATGGCGCGGCTCGACCCGGTCTTCGTCCAGAGTTGGTACAACTTCTACCAGCTGCTGATGATGGGCACGGTGGTCGGCCTGCTCTGGTGGCCCCGCCGCCGCACGACCACCCCGTTCCACTGGAGCTGGGCCATTCCGCTCATCTCAATCTTCCTCTCGCTGGCCGACTTCGCCTACCTGACGGCGCTGGGCGAAGAGGAGGCGATGATTTCGGTGGTCTCGATGGTGCGCCGCGGCTCGGTGGTGGTTTCGTTCTGCTGCGGGGCGCTGCTCTTCCACGAGCGGAATCTGCGGGCTAAGGCGCTCGACCTGCTCTTCATTCTGGTCGGCATGTTCTTCCTCTGGCTCGGCTCGCGCTGAGCGGAGCGGTGACCGGACCGTTCGCCGGCGGACAAAAAAAGTGAGCGGACTGCCTCGGGGCGGTTCACTCACTCATTTTGTTGTTAGAGGTGCTCTTCAGATGAGCTTCTCCAGCTGGGAGAGGGCCTTCGAAATCTCGGCATCCGAGGGCGAGTAGTCCTTCAGCGCCCCGGCCAGATACTGCTCGTAGGCATAGAGGTCGATGACGCCGTTGCCCGAGAGGTTGAAGAGGATTGTCTTTGCGCGCCCCTCCTCCCTGGCCCGAAGGGCTTCGCGGATGGTGGCGGCAATGGCATGGGTCGACTCCGGAGCCGGGATGATGCCCTCGGTTCGGGCGAAGAGGATGCCGGCGGCCAGCGTCTCGTTCTGCGGAATGGACTGGGCCTCGATGAGTCCGTCCTTGAGCAGCTGGCTGACGATGGCTCCTGCACCGTGGTAGCGCAGTCCGCCGGCGTGGATGTCCGAGGGCTGGAAGTTGTGCCCGAGCGTATACATCGGAATCAGCGGCGTGTATCCGGCCACATCGCCGAAATCGTACTGGAATGCTCCGCGGGTGAGCTTCGGGCAGCTCTCAGGTTCGACGGCGATTGCCCGTATCTTCTTGCCCTCGACGAAATTCCTGCGCAGGAAGGGGAAGCTGATGCCGGCGAAGTTGCTGCCGCCGCCGAAGCAGCCAATCACCATGTCGGGCTCGGCATCGGCCATCTCCATCTGTGCGACGGCCTCCTGTCCGATGACCGTCTGGTGGAGCAGCACGTGGTTCAGCACGCTGCCCAGGCAGTAGCGCGTATCCTCGGGGCTGCGCAGCGCCACCTCCACGGCCTCCGAGATGGCCAGTCCGAGGCTTCCCGAGCAGTCGGGGTCGCGTTTGAGGGCGGCCCGGCCCGATTCGGTGAGCGTCGAGGGCGATGCCACGCATTCGGCGCCCCACGTGTTCATCATTAGCCGCCGGTAGGGCTTCTGGTTGTAGCTGACCTTGACCATGAAGACCCGAAGGTCGATGCCGAAGTGCTTGGCCGCGAAGGCGATTGAGGCTCCCCACTGTCCGGCTCCGGTCTCGGTGGTCAGATGCTTGATGCCCTGCTTGTGGTTGTAGTAGGCCTGCGGTACGGCCGTGTTGGGCTTGTGCGAGCCGGCCGGAGAGACGCTCTCGTTCTTGAAGTAAATCCTGGCGGGGGTGTCGAGGGCCTTTTCGAGCGCCGTGGCGCGGACGAGCGGCGTGGGTCTCCAGATTTTATAGATTTCCTGCACCTCTTCCGGAATATCGATGAAGCGCTCGGTCGACATCTCCTGGTCGATGAGCTCTTCGGCGAAGATGGCCGACATCTGCTCCTTGGTGACGGGCTCCTTGGTAGCGGGATTCAGGGGCGGCAGGGGCTTGTTGGGCATGTCGGCTACGATGTTGTACCATTGGGTGGGCATTTGACGCTCGGAGAGGCAGATTTTTTTCGTTTCCATGGCATTTGAATTTTAGAAGATTTTGAGATTGAGTTTTGATACGGATATGAAAAAAAACCGTTGCTTACGATTCGTAAACAACGGGTTTCAAGTGTGTATCCTTGGGGTTTCACCACACATGCGACGGGGCGCACTCATTGTTCACGAGCGTCAACGGGTGCCACCACCAAGCCTGTATGTTGAAATTGCAGAACATTCTTTCGAATTGCTTGAAACAAAAGTAATGTTTCGAAACGAAAAAAGCAACCGTTTCGCGGATTATTTTCGCAAAAAAAGCAGACACCTATTTTTATAGATTTTTGGGAGAAACAATCTCCCCGACTCGGTCGGACGTGCAGGTATCGGGGCGCTGCTGCCGCAACCGCTCAAAGAGTCCCGCTGCGGGCGGATGGTCGCCCGGACCGCGCGTGACGCTGCGCGACGGAGGGGTTACCTGCTCTCGGAGAACCGTTTCCGCGTGAAAACTGCGGAAAAAGCCGCCGAGTTCCGGAAAAATTTGTATTTTTGCATGATAATCTGCAAAATCAAAACACAACGATATGAATATTTCGTATAACTGGCTTAGACGTTACCTCGACACTTCGCTGACGGCGGAGCAGATTTCCGTGATTCTGACGGACATCGGCCTCGAGGTCGAAGGGTTCGAGAAAATCGAAACCATACGCGGCGGTCTGAAGGGCGTCGTGGTCGGCGAGGTGCTGACCTGCGTCGACCATCCCGATTCGGACCACCTCCACATAACGACGGTCGATGTGGGAAGCGGCGAGCCGCTCCAGATTGTCTGCGGCGCCGCCAACTGCCGTGCGGGGCTCAAGGTGCTCTGCGCCACCGTAGGTTCGGTGCTCTACCCCAACGGTGGCGAGGAGGAGTTCAAAATCAAGCGCAGCAGGATTCGCGGCGTGGAGTCGCTCGGCATGCTCTGCGCCGAGGACGAGCTGGGTGTCGGCTCGTCGCACGCGGGCATCATGGAGCTGCCGGCCGATGCCGTCGTGGGTACGCCGGCCACGGAGTTCCTCCACATCGAGGACGACTATCTGATTCAGATTGGTCTGACCCCCAACCGGGTCGATGCCGCCTCGCACATCGGCGTGGCACGCGACCTGGCGGCCTACCTGCGCAGCCGCGGTGAACAGGTCGAGGTGAAGTGGCCCGACGTTTCGGCCTTCGCTCCGGACAACCACAACCTCGAGATGCGCATCCGCGTCGAGAATACGGAGGCGGCCCCCCGCTATGCCGGCGTGACGGTGACGGGGTGCAAAATCGGCCCCTCGCCCGAGTGGATGCAGAACTGCCTCCGCGCGGCGGGCATCAACCCCAAGAACAACCTGGTCGACATCACCAACTTCGTCCTCTTCGAGCTGGGGCAGCCGCTGCACGCCTTCGATGCCTCGAAAATCGAGGGGCATGAAATCGTCGTGCGCACCTGCGCCGAAGGGACCCCTTTCGTGACGCTCGACGGCGTGGAGCGCAAGCTCACGGCCAACGACCTGATGATTTGCTCGGCCGAGCGCCCGATGTGCATCGCCGGCGTCTTCGGCGGTCTGGATTCGGGCATCAGCGAGACGACGACCGACGTCTTCATCGAGAGCGCCTACTTCAACCCCGTATGGGTGCGCAAGACGGCCAAGCGGTTCGGTCTGAATACCGACTCGTCGTTCCGCTTCGAGCGCGGCGTGGACCCCAACCTGCAGATTTATGCAGCCAAGCGCGCCGCCCTGCTGATGAAGGAGCTCGCCGGCGGCACCATCTCGAGCGACATCACGGACATCTGCCCCGTTCCGGCCCGCGACTTCACCTTCGACGTCTCCTTCGCCCGCATCAATGCGCTCATCGGCAAGGAGCTGTCCGAGGAGACGGTCCGCACGATTCTCGATGCGCTGGAGGTGAAGATTCTCGCCGAGCACGACGGCGTGATGACGGTGGCCGTACCGCCCTACCGTGTTGACGTGCAGCGTGAGGCCGACCTCATCGAGGATATTCTCCGCATCTACGGCTACAACAACGTCGAGATTCCCGCTCGCGTGCGCTCGACGCTCTCCTATGCGCCCAAACCCGACCGCAACCGGCTGGTCAACCTGGCTGCCGACTTCCTGACCGACCGCGGCTTCACGGAAATCATGTCCAACTCGCTCACGAAGGGGGCCTACTACGAGGGTCTGACGAGCTATCCGGCCGAGCACTGCGTGCGGATTCTCAACCCGCTGAGCACCGACCTGAACGTGCTGCGTCAGACGTTGCTCTTCAACATGATGGAGGCCATCCAGCTCAACGTCAACCGCAAGAACGGCGACCTGAAGCTCTACGAGTTCGGCAACTGCTACTTCTACGATGCGTCGAAGCGCGGCGGCGAGCAGGCGTTGGCTCCCTACTCGGAGGGTTACCGCCTGGCGGTGGCCGTGACGGGTCTTGCCACGGAGCCTTCGTGGAACGTCAAGGCGGAGCATACCTCCTTCTTCACGCTGCGTGCTGTGGCCGAGCTGCTGCTGCGCCGCTTCGGCATCGACATCTACACGCTGAAGTGCGAGACGCTCGACAGCGACCTCTTCAGCGAGGCGCTGAGCATGTCGCTCAACGGCAAGGAGCTGCTGCAAATCGGTTCGGTGAGCGCCCGGGTGCGCCGCGCAACCGACGTCAAGCAGCCGGTCTACTTCATGGAGCTGAACTTCGACCTGCTGGTCAAGTCGACCCGGAAGCATCGCATTGCAGCCGAGGAGCTGTCGAAATACCCCGAGGTAAAGCGCGACCTGGCGCTGCTGGTCGACAAGTCGGTCACCTTCTCGGCGCTGCGCGACGTGGCCTTCGCTGCCGAGCGCAAGCTGCTCAAGAGCGTCTCGCTCTTCGACGTCTACGAGGGCGACAAGCTGCCCGAGGGCAAGAAGTCCTATGCGCTGAGCTTCATCCTGGAGGACAAGAGCCGGACGCTCGACGAGAAGAGCATCGAGCGGGTGATGACCACCCTCGCGAAGCAGTTCGAGCAGCGGTGCGGCGCGCAGATTCGCGCCTGAAGCCTCTGACCGGGGCGGCGGCTCCGGCGGCCGTTCCGCGGTCTAGCGGGCCTCTGTCCGAAACAGTCCAAGAAAAAATCCTGTCGCAGATGGTGCGGCAGGATTTTTTTGTGTGCATGGATGCACGGCCCTCTTCCGGCCGAGGGGTCAGAGCACCGGCTTCACGACGGGCGGCTGGATGACGACGAAGGGGGTGCTGTTACCGCGGCAGGGCGCCACGAGCCGCACGGCCCTCACCGGCCGGTTGGGACGGAGCGTGATGCACCCCTTGTCGAGCGCTCCGGCCCGCTCGAAGCGTACGCCGTCGTAGGAGACCTCGGCATAGCCCGTGACGATGTGGGCGTTGGGCAGCTGCCGGTATCCCGTCTGGAGGAAGAGCTCGCGGCAGCGCAGCGGCATGTCGAAGGTGTAGAGCAGCCAGTCCTTCGGCCGGCAGGTGCGGCTCGTGCGGCTCATGCCGCGGTAGTGCTCGGCGTTTGAGGCCGGGAAGCGCTCGCTCAGGGGCATCGACGAGGTGAGCTTCCACGAGGGGGTAACGGTGCGGTAGAAGGAGCGGTCGGCCGCCTCGGGGCTGCGGCCCGTGCCGCGGCGCGTGAAGAAGCGGTAGCGGTACGGCTGCGTGGTGGCGATGGGGCCGGTATAGGAATGCTCCTCGGGCGACGAGTCGACGAGGTAGCAGAGCGTCGAGCCGTCGTCGGTCGAGGCCGTGAGCTCGCCGTTGCGGCAGGAGACCGTCGGCGGGAAGAGGCGGAAGCGGATGCCCATGGCTGTCATGCGGTCGTAGTGCTCCCCGACCAGTTCGCGGTAGTAGGACTCCCACCCCTCCTCGTTGCCGCTCCAGGCCAGGCGCGAGAGGGCGCACAGGCGCGGGAAGGTCATGTAGTCGAGGTAGTCGGGCTTTTCGGGCTCGTGCGAGACGTAGGCCTCGCTCCAGAAGGCCGCCTCGAGGCCCTCTACGTGGCGCATCCGCTCGGCATTGAAGCCTTCGCGGGCGAAGTCGAAGTTGTAGGTGGTGCGGGCATCGAAGACGGCGGCCCAGCTGTGGCCCTCCTCGTGGGGCGACTGCCGCATGTCGAAGTAGAAGCTCGTTGCGGGCATCACCACCGTCGGATACCCCTTGTCGACGGCATCGAGGCAGGCCCGGACGCTCTCCCAGCCGTGGACGCGGCTCGTGCGCGCCGGTCCGCCGCGCTTGACCGCTTCGTTCCAGAGTGCCGGCCTCTTGCCGTGGGCGGCGAGGATGTCGCTCATGCGCTGCATGAAGATATCCTCGAGCCGGTGCGGGTCGGTGATGCCGCGGCGCTCCATCAGCGCCCGGCAGTCGGGACAGCGCTCCCATTGCGAGGCATCGACCTCGTCGCCGCCGATGTGGATGTAGGGCGAGGGGAAGAGCGCGCAGAGCTCGCCGAGGATATCCTCGAGCAGACGGTAGTTCTCCTCGCGGGCCACGCACCATGCCGAACGGTAGTCGTAGCCGCATGTCGAGACCGTATCGGGACGGTAGTTGCAGCGAATCTCGGGATGGACCGAGGCGATGTTGCGGCTGTGGCCCGGAAGGTCGATTTCGGGGATGATTTCGATGTTGCGCGCCGCGGCGTAGGCAATCAGCTCGCGCATCTGCTCCTGGGTGTAGTAGCCGCCGTACTTTTCGTCCCACTTTCCGTAGATGGGCCGCACGGGCGAGTCGCCGCCTCGGAAGCCGCCGATTTCGGTCAACTCGGGGTGCGAGCGGATTTCGATGCGCCACCCTTCGTCATCGCTTAGATGAAGGTGCAACTTGTTTATGTTATGATACGAAAGCAGGTCTATGTAACGTTTCACATGAGGTGCATCCACCCACGTGCGGGCTACGTCGAGCATCATGCCCCGGTAGGCGAAGCGCGGAGCATCCTCGATGTGCAGCGTCGGCAGCCGGAGCGGCAGCGTGCACTCCCGGGCATAGACCTCGGGCGGCAGGAGGCGGAAGAGCTGCTGGATGCCGTTGAAGACGCCGCCGTAGGCGCCGCCCTCGATGGCGATGTGGTCGGGGAGGATGTCGAGCCGGTAGGCCTCCTCGCCGAGCGAGGGGTCGAGCGTCAGCACGAGCGCCGCGTCGGAGGCGTACTGCTCGCTTGCGCCCGCCAGCGGGAGGTACGAGCGCAGGTAGTCGGCCAGCGCCTCGAGCCCCTGTTCGTAGGTGACGAGCGTCGCTCGCGTGAGGAGAAACTCGCCTCCGAGGTCAGTGCGATGGGCCGGTGCGGGTTGTGCCTGGGCCGTCAGCGTGAGGAACCACAGGGCGGCTGCAGAGAGCAGATGACGTATTTTCATGGGGAAAATGGGTGTTTTTGTCTCGTGCAAAGTTATATTTTTTCCGCCGAATTCGTAACTTTGCCTCAATTATGGAGCGAAGGAGCGCTCCGGCCGTCATGCGGACGGTAGCCGCACGGAGACCTCCCGGCGGAGTGCGTCCGGATGCGGACAGGAAGTGTGAAACAGACGATTCAAAGATATTCAATCCTATGGAAGACAAACGTTTGGAGGCCACGGCCCGGCTGCTGGAGGTGATGAACACCCTGCGCCGTGAATGCCCGTGGGACCGCGAACAGACATTCGATTCGTTGCGGAGCAACACGATTGAGGAGACCTACGAACTGGCCGATGCGATTCTCGACCACAACATGGAGGGCATCAAGGAGGAGCTGGGCGACCTGCTGCTCCACGTGGTCTTCTACTCGAAACTGGGCGAGGAGCAGGGTGCGTTCGACTTTGCCGACGTGGCCAATGCCCTGTGCGACAAACTCATCTACCGCCATCCGCACGTCTACGGCGACATCCACGCCAATACGCCCGACGAGGTGAAGGAGAACTGGGAGGCGCTCAAGCTGCGCAAGAAGAAGCGCAAGAGCGGCACGCTGGGCGGCGTGCCCCGTTCGCTGCCGGCGATGGTCAAGGCCTACCGCGTGGGCGAAAAGGCCGCCGCGACGGGCTTCGACTGGGAGCGCCGCGAGGATGTCTGGGCCAAGGTCAAGGAGGAGACCGCCGAGGTCGAGGCCGAAATCAACTCGAAAGACCACGACCGGCTCGAGGGCGAGTTCGGCGACCTCTTCTTCGCGCTCATCAACGCCTGCCGTCTCTACGGCGTCGACCCCGAGGCGGCGCTCGAACGGACGAACAAGAAGTTCATCCGCCGCTTCAACTACATGGAGGAGCACGCCGCCGCCGAGGGCCACATGCTGCACGACATGACCCTCGACCAGATGGAGGCGCTCTGGCAGCAGGCCAAGAAGGAGGAGTAGTCCGCTACCCTGCCCGATGCAGCCGGCCGGGCTGCCCTTTCCGAAAAACATGAAACAAAACACGTATACAAAAACGACATTTTCAATATGGCACTGATTCGAAAAGTACGCGGGCACGAGCCCGTCATTGGCGAGAACACCTTTGTGGCCGAGACGGCCGTCATCCTGGGCGATGTGACCATCGGTCACGACTGCTCGATTTGGTACAACACCGTGCTGCGCGGCGATGTGAACAAAATCGTCATCGGCGACCGTACGAACATCCAGGACGGTGTGGTGCTCCACACGATTTACGACAAGGCGAAGCACCCCTCGCAGACCATCATCGGCAACGACGTCTCGGTGGGTCACAACGCAACCATCCACGGAGCCATCATCGAGGACAACTGCCTCATTGGCATGGGCTCCACCATCCTCGACAATGCCCACGTCCCCTCGGGCTGCATCATTGCGGCCAATGCGCTGGTGCTCTCCAACGCCCAGCTGGAGCCCAACTCGGTCTACGCCGGTGTCCCGGCCCGCAAGGTCAAGGAGGTGACGCCCGAGCAGCGTGACGAAATCATCCGCCGGACGGCCCACGACTACATGCTCTATGCGTCGTGGTACACGAAGGAGGAGTAACCCCGCAGACGGAACGACATGGGGCTCCATCCGAAATATTCGGCCGTGATTCTCAACCTGCTGGTTGCCGTGGCAATCAGCCTGGTGGTCAATTTCTCCTACCTGCTGCTCTATCTGGTCGACCAGCGCGAACTCGGCAAGCCGCAGCCCGGCAAGGCGCGGATTGTCGAGCGGCGCGAGACCGGACGGCTCTCGGTGAGCCCCGACGGACACGGCTATCTGGTCTATGAAAACGGCGACAGCGTCTACGTGCCGCAGACGCGCATCCGGAGGCTCGGGCTCGAAGACGGCGACCGCATCGTCGCCGACCTCTCCGTCCGGGGACGCGAGGGGGGCCATCCCCTCATCTCCGACATCCGCTACCGCAACGGCGTGGAGTTCGACTACAGCGCGCTGTTCAACCGGCCGTCGCGGACGGTCGAGATGCTGCTCCAGCTGCTCTACTACCTGGTCGTGTCGTTCATCCTGCTCTCGATTCTCACCTCGGCCCGTCACCGCTACACCTCGCGCGGCTTTGTCAAACGCTCGCTCTGGTGCCTCGTGGCGGCGGTGCTGCTCTACCTGATTGCCCCCGTCACGCAATGGCATACGGGGCGCATCATGTTCAACTTCATGAGCGGGCGGATGCTCGACTACCTGCTGCTGCTCAAGTGTTCGTTCGCCGTGGTGGTCTCGGTGCTCTACGGCCGCATCTACGTGCTCATCTCGCAGCGACAGGCCGTCGTGCTGGAGAACGAACGGCTGAAGAACGAGAATCTGACGACGCGCTACAACATGCTCGTCGGTCAAATCAACCCCCACTTCTTCTTCAACTCGCTCAACTCGCTGGCCATGCTCGTGCGCGAACGCGACGGAGAGAAGGCGCTGACCTACATCGACCAGCTCTCCTATACGTTCCGCTACATCATCCAGAACGGTCAGAGCACGCTCGTGCCGCTGAGCGAGGAGCTGCGGTTTGCCGAGGCATACGGCTATCTGTTCAAAATCCGCTATGCCGACAAGCTCTTCTTCGATGTCGACGTGGCCGACGAGTACCGCTCGTGGCTGCTGCCGGCCCTCTCGCTGCAGCCGCTCATCGGCAATGCCGTCAAGCACAACGCCATCACGCGCAACCGACCCTTCCACATCTCCATCCGCACCGAAGGGAGCGTGCTGGTGGTGTCGAATCCCCGCATCCCGAAGCTCGAGCAGGAGCCCTCGACGGGCATCGGTCTGCGCAACCTGCGCAGCCGCTGGATGCTCATCACGGGGAGCGACATCGAAATCATCGAGACCGAAGCGGAGTTCACCGTGCGTCTGCCGCTCCGCAAAAACGAGACAAAGGCATGAAAACACTCATCATCGAAGACGAAACCGCCGCGGCACGCAATCTGGAGGCGATTCTTGCCGACATCGAGCCCGACGCCGAGGTGCTGGGTGTGCTGGAGAGCGTGAGCGAGAGCGTCGAGTGGCTGCGCACGCATCCGTCGCCCGACCTGCTCTTCATGGACATCCACCTGGCCGACGGCGACTCGTTCCGGATTTTCGAGGCGGTCGAGGTGACCGCTCCGGTGGTCTTCACTACGGCCTACGACCGCTATGCGCTCGAGGCCTTCAAGGTCAACAGCATCGACTACCTGCTCAAGCCGCTCAACGAGCGG
>ERZ779874.2335-NODE-2335-length-15975-cov-4.185678_pt1 | contig 15975 bp, 15 predicted proteins | sample MGYA00511031_ERZ779874 | MGnify/ENA primary metagenome ERZ779874 (study PRJEB29588, sample SAMEA2156850) | human gut metagenome | biome: human gut; feature: human-associated habitat; material: faeces | place: Denmark | collected 2008/2010 ...
GAAAGCAAGGCTTCTATACTCAGCTGTCCCAGCCGCTGCCTTCCAATAATATGTGTGAAGAGCGCCGGTACTATGTCCGTTATATCGTGGATACCTGGTTCATGGATGGTTGTGTGGAAAAGCGCTGGGGTAATGGCGTTCTTACCCGTCCGGTTTCTCCGGCACAGATGCACTCCTGGTATGTGGAAGCCCGCAGCAATGATCCCGGCATCTTCTTCGCTGCGCTGCAGGGTTAAGGGAAAGGAATGCCTATTATGTTAAAAGTAGTTAAATTTGGCGGTTCTTCCCTGGCCGATGCTGCTCAGTTCGAAAAAGTCCGCCAGATTATCACGGCGGATCCAGCCCGCCGGGTTGTGGTTGTTTCTGCACCTGGCAAGCGCTTTTCCGCAGATCACAAGATTACGGATTTACTTTACCTTTGCTATGCCCATCTTCAGTACGGCGTCAGCGCCGAAGGGGTATTCAGCATGGTGGTGGAGCGCTATCGTTCCATTGTGGCCGATTGTGGCCTTTCTGCTGATATCGATAAAGAGTTATTGGCCCTTTATGAAAAGATGCAGCAGGGCATCAGCCAGGATGAGTTGGTCTCCCGCGGCGAATATTTCGCTGCCCGTCTTATGGCGGAATACCTCGGCTTTGATTTTCTCGATGCCGCCGAATGGCTCCAGTTTTCCTTCGATGGCCAAATTGACCGGGAGCATTCCTACGAAGCGCTTCGCCGCATAGCAGAAGACCGCAGCGTAGTCATTCCCGGTTTTTACGGCGTCATGCCGGATGGCCATATTAAGGTGCTCAGCCGTGGCGGAAGTGATGTGACCGGTGCTTTGGCGGCAGCGGCATTGGGGGCCGATGTATACGAAAACTGGACAGATGTTTCCGGTATTCTTATGGCGGATCCCCGCATTGTGGAAAATCCCCGCCCCATCGAGCGCATCACCTATAACGAGCTGCGGGAGCTTAGCTATATGGGAGCGCAGGTCCTGCACGAGGCCAGTGTTTTTCCAGTTCGCCAGGCGGATATTCCGCTGAATATCCGCAACACCAATGATCCGGGCCATCCCGGTACCCTCATTCGGGAGCATTTTGAGGATGAACTGGAAAGCGAAAAGAACCGTTTCATCACAGGCATTGCCGGCCGCCGCAATTTTTCTATCATTACGATGGCGAAGAACGGCCTGTCTTCCTCCATCGGCAGCCTGCGCCGGGTATTGGAAGTATTTGAACGGCATAATCTGAATGTGGAGTACACTCCATCTGGGATAGACAGTGTTTCGCTGGTTGTGCAAAGCGGAAAAGCAGCCTCCTGCCTTTACTCTATTTTGGGCGAACTGCAAAAGGAATTCCGCCCGGATAAACTGCAGGTGGCGGAAAATATATCTATTGTGGCGGCGGTTGGCCGCAAGATGGCGTTCCGCCCTGGTATTTCCGGCAAGATCTTTGCCGCTCTGGGTGAAAACGGTATCAGCATCCGCATGATTAGCCAAGGTCCAGAGGAGCTCAACATCATTGTGGGCGTGGATAACGCTGACTTTGAAAAAACGGTGCGTGTACTTTACGAAAGCTTTGTCAGATGACCGAGAGGAGAGAACATGCCATGAAAAATCCGAATGTGACTATACTGGGCGCCACCGGCGCGGTGGGCCGGGAGATGCTTAAAATCCTGGAGGAACGCAATTTCCCCATTGGTGAACTGCGCTGTCTGGCCAGTGTCCGCAGCGTTGGGAAAAAGCTGTCTTTTGCAGGGCGAGAAATCATGGTAGAAGAGGCAACGGATGCTGCCTTTACTGATGCAGATATTGTGCTGGGCGCAGCCGAGAATGATATTGCCCGTCGTTTTGCCCCGGCAATCAAGGCGACTGGTGCAGTATTTATTGATAATTCCAGTGCCTTCCGTATGGATGAAGATGTTCCGCTAGTTGTTCCGGAAATCAACCCGGAAGATGCTCTGCATCATCATGGCATCATTGCCAATCCAAACTGCTCCACCATCATTACTCTGGTAGCGGTTGCGGCACTGCGCCGTCTTTCGCCAATCACCAGCATGGTAGCTGCTACATATCAGGCAGTTTCCGGTGCCGGTGCCGGTGGCCCGGTGGAGTTGGAAGCCGAGGTGGACGCCCTGTATAAAGGCGAGCCGGTACAGCCCCATATATTCCCGTATCAGATCGCCTATAATCTTATTCCCAAAATCGGAAGTCAATCGTATGAAGGTTATACTTCCGAGGAAATGAAGCTCCAGAACGAGGGCCGAAAGATCCTGCACTTGCCGGAAATGAAGGTCAGCTGCACCTGTGTACGGGTGCCGGTTGTGCGTTCCCACTCCATCGCGGTTACGGCACGCTTTGAACGCCCCATTTCGGTAGAGAAAGCTCGTGCAGTGATTGCGGCAGCTCCCGGCTGCCGCCTGGTTGATGACCTTTCGCAGGATGTTTATCCCATGCCGTTGGATACCAGCGATCAGGATCTGGTGTATGTTGGCCGCATTCGTCCCGACCTTACCAATCCCAATGGCCTCTGTCTTTGGTGCTGCGGCGATCAGATTCGCAAGGGTGCTGCCACCAATGCTGTACAGATTGCCGAATTACTTCTTTAATTCCGTATTTTTCGCCGTTTCTATGCCGGGGAGCGGCGAATTTTCTTTTTGTTCACAATTTTACCTGGAAAAACCCTTGACAAAAGCCACTTCATACGATATTCTTATTACAGAACAACGCAAACGGGAAATGCGTTGTACTCCTTTGATTTGGCTTCACCAGAAAACTTATGCAGAAAAAGAACGCACGGCTCACCACCGTGCGTCTTTTTTATTGCTTTACAGATAGGGGAAAGTAGGGGAAAGTAGGGGAAAGACTTTCCTCATTTCTCACCGGCTTTGATAAGGATATCATGGCTGACCGGACGGTAAAATAGCTGTTCAATTTTTTGTGGTTCTCTCGTTTGTCCCAAGATCCACATCAGCTTGGTAACCGCGGCTTCCGTGGTCATATCATAGGCCTCCAGTACATCTAGGCCGGTCTTTAACCGATTGCCCACATGATATAGAAGTAAGTCACTGCCTTCATTAGGGACTTGAGTAGTCATTACAACGGTTTTCCCGGCCCGAACAGCGTTGCTGATCACATCGTAATAGCTCTTTGCACCGGCAGTCGGGATACCGCCTACACCGAAGCTTTCAATAATAACACCATCTTTTTTGCTTAGCATAAATTCCAAAAAATCTGCTTCCAACCCCGGTACCAGTTTGATCAGTCCCACAGAGGGGTCTAATTTATCGCTGAATACCGGTTTTTCTCGACATTCCTGGGTGATGTAATTCAGCAGTCGACCGTCTTGAATGACAGCCAGCTCAGGGTAATTGATGCTGGAAAACGCCTGAAAGCTCTTGGAGTGTGTTTTGCGTGCGCGGGTCCCTAGGATCACCCGACCATTGAATACGATAGAAACCCCGTGGGCATCCTCGTTGGCGGCGTAATGGAAGGCATCCACCAGGTTGGTTTTGCTATCGGTGATCTCCAAATTGATGGGTTTTTGGCTGCCGGTCAGTACAATGGGTTTTTTGCTGTACTGGATAAGGTAACTTAGCGCGGCAGCAGTATAAGCCATTGTATCGGTACCGTGTGTTAATACAAAACCATCATAGTGGTTATATTCCTTTCGGATGGAATCCGCCATTCGCTGCCAGTGCTCCGGGGCGATGTTGGTACTATCCAGATTGCACAACTGCAAGCAGTCCACACTGCAAAAATCGGAAATATCAGGGCAGTAGTGTAGGATTTGCTCGGTAGTTAGCTGCGGAGAAAGTCCACTTTCGGTGATCTCGGAGGCGATGGTGCCGCCAGTGCCCAGCATCAGGATCTTCTTCATAGGGAACCTCTTTTTGCATAAAAAGTTTTTAATTATTATCAGTATACTCTAAAAACGAGTCACTGTCCATGAAAACAAGCAATATCACCGAATAATCAGAGAAATTTTCAGTAACCATTTTGGAGGAAATCGTAGGCGGTGTACTGTCGAAAAAAGCCGATATCCGATATAATGAATGAGGATGGAAACGGGAAGCAAAAATTTGATCACCAAAATTTAATGATGACATCGGAGGGTATGACATGAGATTAGGAAAAATGTGTGGGCTCTTAATGAAAGCGTTTCTGGTTGTTTTGATGCTCTTTGTCACAGCTGCAGCAGTAGAAGTGTATTGGGAAGATGAGTTCGACGAGGCAATTGCCAATCAGTGCGAAAGTATTATCCTTAAGGAGGAGTACCTCAATATGGATTTTGGAGAAGCAATTGTGGTTGATTTTGATACAGTTTTGGACTTGGATGGACATGAGCTTACAGCTTGTTTCAAAATCAAGGACGGTGCCAAAATAACGATCAAAAATGGTATGCTCAATATCTCTGCTTACCCAATTATAGAAGTTTGCGGGAGCGATAATGAGGAACGCCCAACAGTCTTGATTCTGGAAAATTTGAAAATCGAGGCATCCCGAGGTATCCAAATCAATAATGATGGCTATACCCGTGTTGAGGTCAATAATACAGAAATGCAGGCTCTTAGCTACCATGGCTGGTGCTTGCAAATATCCAATGCAGTTGAGGGAAATACGGGCGTTGATATTCTCGTGGATGGCGGTGACCTATTTAGTGCACAAGGGTATGTCATCGAGTGCAATGGTGACGCGGAGGTTTCTATTAAGAATGCTAAGCTGGGCGGCGCGGCCGGTATTTTGATGCAGGCGGGGAGCCTCACGATGGAGAATACAGCTCTTGTTACAGAAAACAACTCTACGAATCCGAGCATCCCCACCAACGCCATTGCATTTACGCCGGCCACTAATGCTGCCCATGTTATTCTCACGCTTGGCCCCGGCAATCAGATCAGCAGCAAGAGCGGTGCAATTTTTCATATTGTTCCTGCGGCACAAGGCGGTGTTACTGCACAAATCGCTATTACCGGCGGAACCTTCATTGCAGAAAATGGATACCCACTGTTTTCTGTTCCAGAGGAGATAGGGAAAATCGTTGGGATTAGCGGCGGCAGCTTTCCCGGTATTTCCCCGGAAGAATCCGCTGCGCTGGCCCCCTGTCTGTCCGAAAGCATAACCATAGATGAAGATGGCAATGTTGCGGCTAAGCCACAGGAACCGGGTGTCATTGTCATTCATCCTAATGAGGAAAATCAGACGCAGTCAAACCCCGGCACTGGTGCGCCCATCAATGCAATAGGTCAATGGTTATGGTCAATTGTATGTTGGATGCACTCCCAAGTAAGATAGACATATTCCGCTTGCTATGCTATAATTTGTCCGAAAGGGGAGATGCGAAATGAACCCAAACGAGTTTCCGGAGCTGCGTTCATTTTTTAATGAAAAAGAGCAGATCATTGCCATGCCGGCTAAACGAAAAAAACTGCTTTTGGCGGTCTACTATCTTTCCGATAAAATAGAGTCCGGCCGGGATTATACGGAATCGGAGATTAACGACCTGCTGGATGGATGGACAACTTTCCATGATCCAGCCATCCTAAGGCGGGAGCTGTATAATACCTGCCTGTTGGAACGCACGACCGATTGCCGCCGCTATTGGAAAGCAGAAAACATTCCTCCTTTGGCGGAATACATGGCAAAGTACACCTAGACAAAACAGGGCCATCAGCTTGCTGGTGGCTCTTGCGCTTTTCTCTAATTAAATATATTAAAAATAAATGACACTAAGCTATTTTATCATGTTCTATTTCACATAAATGGTTGCATTGTATTGAATGTGATGGTAGAATTAGGATGAAAATTAGGAAGTATAGTTCCAACAATCCCCTAGGGGATTCTACTCTAATTATCAAAATGAAGGTGGGAACCTATGCAATACACTAGCACTGGTGTTAATACAATTCAGTCTGCCTCATTTGCGGTCACCATGTCAATTAAGGTCGTGGATTCTGCTGCGCAGTAGCTCCCAACTGAGGAGCCACCTGTTGTTGAGCTTATGAGAAAGCCGAATCCCGTGCGGATCACACCTTTGGAGGTGACAGCAAGTTCTGCAGTAATCAGTGCGGCTACACCAAGTCCACCGGTTCTATCACCATCATCACCTGCCCCGATAGAAACAATAACGGCACCAAGGAGAACCCCGGTACCGGCGCGGCTCCTGGTAACATTGGCTAGGTCTTTGTTGGCCTGGCAGCCGTAGACGCTCTCTGCTTCGGCGCTAAAAAGTTCACTAAAAAAGATGAAGAGTAATCCCTAAGTACTAAAATATGGCCCACCCCGAATTCCCTTTGAGGTGGGCCTTTTTTCTATTCTGCTCATAGCTCCATCTGCTTGCCCAGATAGCTTGCCGCTGCCGCTATAAGCTTCTGTTCGGCCTCGCCGGGACGGTCATTCTCCTTGTTTTGCAGGAACATCACACTGCCGCATACATCCCCGGAGGAGATGATAGGGGACTGCGCCAGTGCGTAATAGGCCATGCCTTCAATGGGCTGCAGGGGCTGCCCATCGCCCGCCATATAGCTTTTGCGGTTCTCAATGTGATCCTCCAGGCCCGGTGATACCCTGCGCTCCAGCACCTCCCGCCGGCTGATGCCGCTGACCGCCACCACATGGTCTCGGTCGGTGATGAGTACCGGATAACCGGCCGTCCGGAACAGTACCTCGCAGTACTGCGCCGCTATGCTGCCCAGCTCGCTGATAGGGGAATACTTCTTAAAAATGACCTCGCCCTCGTTGCTCACAAAAATCTCCAGCGGGTCGCCCTCACGGATTCGCATAGTCCTGCGGATCTCTTTCGGAATAACTACTCTGCCCAAATCATCAATGCGCCGTACAATTCCAGTAGCTTTCATATCTATTCAAACTCCCTCTCCATTTATTTGCTGTGCGGATAGTTTTTGCTGAATTAACAGAAATATACCGGTCCGGCATCAAAAGCGTGGCAAATGTACTGTTTCTGTTCATTTCGGCATTTTACAATGAGATTTTACACAGAATTTACATTGTAAAGTTGTTGTTCCATACATTGCGGAAGTATGATACAATAAAATGGAACGGATAGGGGGAAACACCATGATCTATTGTGTAGAAGATGATAGCAGCATTCGTGATCTGATGGTATATGCCCTGCGTGCAGCGGGTTTTTCCGCCGTTGGCTGCGCTGATGGTGAGGAATTTTGGCAGGCCATGCATCGGGAAACCCCGGAGCTAGTTATACTGGATATTATGCTGCCCGGCGAGGATGGCATCTCCATCCTGAAAAAGCTGCGGGCGGCACCCGTCACCGCTGATATTCCTGTCATAATGGCCACCGCCAAGGGTACGGAATATGACCGTGTTATCGGATTGGATCTAGGCGCGGATGATTATCTCACCAAACCGTTTGGTATGATGGAAATGGTCTCCCGCATTCGGGCAGTGCTGCGCCGAGCCGGCCCCAAGTCCACTCCAGCCGTTTTGCGGCAGGGCAGCATTCTCATGGATGAAGGCCGCCATGTGGTGGAAGTAAATGGTACACCGGTTACCCTCACACTCAAGGAGTACGATCTGCTGCGGCTGCTTTTGGAAAACCCTGGTCAGGTGTTCAGCCGCGACCGTCTGCTTTCCGCCGTTTGGGGCACCGATTATTACGGCGAGACCCGCACGGTCGATGTCCACATTGGTACCCTGCGTACCAAGCTGGGCGCAGCAGGGGATATCCTGCAAACGGTGCGTGGTGTTGGCTATAAGCTGGAGGCTGCCCATGAGTAAAAAAATCTTTCGTTCCATCTGGCTGGCAGCCCTGATAGTACTTGTTCTCTCTCTGGTACTTATTATGGGTGTGCTGTATAGCTATTTTACCGGTGTCCAGCAAAAGCAGCTTCGTATGGGAGCCGAAGTCGTAGCACAAGGCGTCACCCTTGATGGAAAAGAATTCTTTGACGGACTTACTGCAGAAGATTACCGCATTACATGGATCGACGCTGATGGCACCGTCCTCTACGATAACCAAAGTGATGCCAGCAGTATGGAAAATCACCTGATGCGTGCGGAGGTTCAGCAGGCACTGCAAAATGGTACCGGCGAAAGTTCTCGATATTCCGATACGCTGGCCAGTCGTAATTTGTACTGCGCCCGTCTTCTACCAGATGACACCATTATTCGTCTATCTGCGGCACAGCATTCGGTATGGGTGCTGTTGGTCGGGTTTGCTCAGCCCATCTGCGTTATCCTACTGCTGGCACTGGTGCTGTCTTTCCTACTGGCGTCCCGTCTTTCCCGTACTATTGTGGAGCCTATCAACTCCTTGAATCTTGATGAACCCAGCCAGTATGTGGGTCGGGAGGAATACGCCGAGATTGAGCCGCTGCTGCGGCGTATGGCGCTCCAGCAGGCACAGATCCGCCAAGACCAGGATAAGCTGGAAAAAAGCTCACAGATCCGTCAGGAGTTCACCGCGAATGTTTCCCACGAGCTCAAGACCCCGCTGCATGCAATTTCCGGCTATGCTGAACTGATGGAAAACGGTATGGTGCAGCAACAGGATATCAAGCCCTTTGCCCATAAGATCCGGCAGGAGTCCCTGCGTTTGACCGCTTTGGTGGAGGATATCATCAACCTTACCAAGCTGGATGGCGGCGCGGCCGGAATGCAGCGCCAACAGGTAGATCTTTACCGTATTGCGGAAAATGCCGTCGACAGTATTCAAACTGCGGCGGCAGAAGCCCATGTGGATCTTACTTTACGGGGAGAATCTGCCTTCGTGGATGGTATCCCGCCGGTGCTTTACAGTATGATCTTTAATCTCTGCGATAACGCCATCAAGTACAATCATCCCGGCGGTAGTGTCAAGGTTCAGGTGATGAGCTACCCCGATGATGACCGTGTTATTGTTTCCGATACAGGTATCGGCATCCCGGAGGAAAGCCGTGATCGCATCTTTGAGCGTTTTTACCGGGTAGATAAAAGCCGCTCCAAGGAAGTAGGCGGTACCGGACTGGGACTCTCCATCGTCAAGCATGCCGCACTCATTCATCATGCTGCAATCGTTGTGGATAGCACGCCCGGCAAGGGAAGCACCTTTACTGTAATATTCCCAAAAAAGAAATGAAAGAAGAGTGATCGTTTGACCTACGAAGAGATCCGCCAGAATGAAGCCGTCAATACCTACATCCGCCAGGCGGATGCCGCCCTGGCCACACTGGGCTTTACCGAGCATAGCTTTGCCCATGTGACACTGGTGGCCGAAAAAGCAGGTTATATTCTGCAAACACTTGGCTATCCGGAACGCACTGTGGAACTGGCCAAGATTGCCGGTTATCTGCATGATATCGGCAATCTTATCAACCGGGTCGACCATAGCCAAAGCGGCGCTATTATGGCGTTCCGTATTTTGGATCATCTCAAGTTTGACCCGGAGGAGATTGCCGTTATCGTTTCTGCCATCGGAAATCACGATGAAGGCACCGGCGTGCCGGTCAGTCCGGTAGCGGCGGCCCTTATCCTGGCCGATAAGAGCGATGTGCGCCGAAACCGTGTGCATAATACCGATCCCTCTACCTTTGATATTCATGATCGCGTCAATTACTCGGTCACAAAGGCAGAGCTGAAGATCAATGAGGCCCACACCCTCATCAAGCTCAAATTGACGGTCGATACTCATTTTAGCTCAGTCATGGATTACTTTGAAATCTTCATGCAGCGCATGTTACTGTGCCGCAAGGCCGCCGAAACGCTCGGCCTCCAGTTTAAGCTCATGATCAATGAGCAACAGCTTATGTGATTCAATACTTGCTCATAAAAAAGAGCCGCCATAGTGCGGCTCTTCACTTTTACCGGCACTTTACATGGATTTTACAAAGTCTTGATAATGGTTTTGACCTTTCTTTATTATTCTTATCTTAGTTAAAAAGGAGAGTAAGGGAAAGGAATAATATAATGACTATTTTTAATGCATTGAACCTCATTGGCGGTCTTTGTCTGTTCCTCTTCGGCATGAATCTGATGGGCCAGGCCCTGGAGCGCCGGGCAGGCAGTGGCCTGCGCTCGTTGCTGGAAAAGATGACCCAAAACCGCTTGATGGGTCTGCTGGCCGGCCTTGGTGTTACCGCCGTTATTCAAAGCTCCTCGGCCACTACGGTTATGGTTGTCGGTTTCGTCAATTCCGGTTTGATGACGCTGCGCCAGTCCATCGGTGTTATCATGGGCGCCAATATCGGTACCACCGTTACGGCCTGGATTCTCAGCCTCTCCGGTATCGAGGGAAGCAGCCTTTTGGTGCAAATGTTTAAGCCCTCCACCTTTACGCCAATATTGGCGCTCGTCGGTATCATTTTGTATATGTTCTGCAAGGCAGATAAAAAGAAAGATACCGGAATGATTCTCCTGGGCTTTGCCACACTCATGTTTGGCATGGAGGCCATGTCCTCTGCGGTTTCCAGCCTAAGAAATGTTCCGCAGTTCCGTGAAATTTTCCTCATGTTTTCCAATCCTATTTTGGGTGTTTTGGTCGGCGCGGTGCTCACTGGCATTATCCAGTCCAGCTCGGCATCGGTGGGTATCCTTCAGGCGCTGGCCAGCACGGGGCAGGTCACCTATGGTGCCGCTATCCCTATCATTATGGGACAGAATATCGGCACCTGTGTTACAGCGCTGCTTTCTTCCATTGGCACCAATAAAAATGCCCGCCGGGCAGCACTGGTCCACCTCAACTTCAATGTCATCGGTGCAACGGTTGGTATCGTCTTGTTTTATGTCGTTCGTGCCGTGGCAGCTCCGGCTTTGCTGGGGCAGGCTGCTAGCGAGTGGGGCATCGCAGTAGCCCATTCCATATTTAATATTCTTTGCACTGCGGTCCTCTTGCCAATGGGTGGTCTGTTGGAAAAACTGGTTCTTCGGCTGGTACCGGAAGGCAAACAGCCCCAGCGGGAGGCCGAACTGGACGAGCGCCTGCTGGCTACTCCGGCTCTTGCACTGGAGCGCTGCCGTACGCTCATTGCCGATATGGCCAGCTATTCGATGGAATCGCTGCGGGAAAGCTTGAACGCCATCACCGCCTATAATCAAAAAACCGCCGAACATATCCGTGAGGATGAAGCCAAGACTGACCATTACGAGGATATCATCGGCAGTTACCTGGTCAAACTCAGCGCCCGCAAGATAGGGGAGAGCGACAGTGCCCTTGCAGCAGAATATCTGCGGATCATTGGCGATTTTGAACGCATTGCCGACCACAGTGTAAACATTTTGGAATCGGCAGAGGAAATGCAGCAAAAAGGTATCGCTTTTTCTGCAGCCGCTCTGCAGGAATATGCCACCATGGCAGGCGCTGTTCGTGAAGTTACCGCTCTGGCTTATGATTCCTTTGTATCAGGCGATGTGCAGGCTGCCCGCCAGGTGGAGCCGCTGGAACAGGTTATCGATGATCTCAAGGAGGAAATGCGTACTCGCCATATCCGGCGGATGCAGCAGGGCAGCTGCGGCATTGAAGCCGGCTTTATCTGGTCGGATCTCCTCACCAATCTCGAACGCGTCAGCGACCATTGCTCCAATATTGCCTGCTGTATGATAGAGGGTGCTGACCACAACCTCCATCGTCACGAGGTTTTGCAAAGCATCCGCGGCAGCGGGGAGATTTTCGACCGCGAATATAGTTCCTACCGTCAAAAATATGCTCTCACAGTGGAATAATAACAAGACTGGGCTGCGGCAAATGCCGTGGCCTTTCCTTTACGCGTTTTTGACTTGGTATTCGGTATAACGGAACGACGGTCACGATGTGCGAAAGATTCGTTTATCTTCTTGACGCATAACGATTATAATGCTACGATATATCTAATTTCGATTTTTTGAGGCAGGAGGTGCGGCAGTGGTGAACGATATTACATCTGTAAACGGAATAAGCAAATCATTCGGCCCCATCTCTGCCCTATGTGATGTTTCCCTTTCCGTGCAGCAGGGCCTCGTCACCGCTATCGTCGGGGATAATGGCTCCGGCAAATCCACCCTTATCAAGCTCCTTTCCGGCAATCTCGCACCGGATGCAGGCACCATCACGGTGGAGGGCAGGGAGCACACTCACCTCACCATTGCACAGGCCTTGCAGATGGGCATTCGCACCGTCTATCAAGACCTTTCCCTGGACGATTGGAAAAATAGTTATGAGAATATCTTTCTTGGCCACGAACGGATGCACGGCCCTTTCCTGGACCGCTGCCGTATGGAGCGGGAAGCCGCCGAACTGCTGAAGCGCCTGGAGATCACGATCCCAGACCTCACCCAGCCGGTCCGAGTGCTTTCCGGCGGCCAACGCCAGGGTATTGCCATTGCCCGTGCCATGCTGCAGCCCGGCCGTCTGCTTCTACTGGATGAACCCACCGCCGCTATGGGCATCCGGGAATCCCACCAGACCATGCAGCTGCTGCGCCGCCTGCGGCAGGAGGACCATACCCTCCTTATTGTCAGCCACGATATCTACCAGGTATTTGATGTCGCGGACCGTATTTTTGTTATGCGAGCCGGTCGCTGTATTGCCGATATTATGGCGAAGAATTCCTCTCCGGAGGAACTGCACCATCTTATCCTGGAGCGAGAACAGGGGGTGGCCGAATGAAGCGATTTTTCCGTCGCCACGCTACCCTATGGATGCTTATTGGCTTCTGCCTGTTGCTGGGATTGTTCCTCAGCCTGCGCACCGGCATCTTCTTTACCGGCAGGAATCTTATCAATATTCTGGAAGCCAATTCCTTTAAGCTATTGCTTGCCATCGGCATGACCTTCGTTATCGCTTCCGGCGGTATCGATCTTTCGGTTGGTTCCATTCTGTCTCTATCCGCTATCTTTACAGCCCTCTGTATGAAGCAGAATATCCCGGTTTGGCTGGCTATCCTCGTCGGTTTGCTTTCTGGGATTCTTATGGGACTTATAAATGGCGCGCTTATCCATTTTACCGGTATCAATGCGTTTATCATCACACTGGGCACTTCGTTTTTGTACCGGGGCTTGGCCCTCATCGTTACCCGCGGCACCCCGGTCAGTAAGCTGCCCGCTGCCTACCGCGCTTTTGGCGGCGGGGATATCTTCCAGGTGGAAAGTGGCGTATACATGGCCCTGCTGGTGCTGCTCCTTTCCATCCCGCTCCTTTATAAGATGCGCTGGGGTCACTACATTACCACGCTGGGCGGTAACCCAGTGGCGCTGCGGCGCTGCGGGGTGCGCACCGGCGCCTGGCGGATTAGTACCTTTGCTGTGATGGGCTTCCTGGCTGCCCTGGCCGGAATCATTATCTCTGCCCGTCTTAATTCCGCCGAGCCCAATGCTGGCCTTAATATGGAGATGGATGCCATCACAGCAGTCATTCTAGGCGGAACGCCGCTTCACGGCGGCAGTGCTGCCCTGGCCGGTACGGCGGTTGCGGTGTTGCTGCTGGGGACCATCCGCAATGGACTTACATTGATGAGCGTATCGTCCTACTATCAGCAGTTCATCACCGGCGCCATTCTGCTGTGCGCGGTTGTCACGGCGGAAATAAGAGAACGCCGCCGCAGGCTGCATTAAACTGTTTTATAAGGGGCAATCCCCTTGTAGATAAATAAAACAAAATGGAGGAAAAAGAAAAATGAAGAAGTTCGTTGCGCTGCTTTTGGCAGCCATGATGCTGCTGGCCATGGTGGCCTGCGGCAATGATCCCCAGCCTACCCCTGATCCGGAGCCCACGCCTGAGCCCACTGTGGATACCACGGTAGTTGATGAGCTCTACGCTGCATTTGATGCCTCTATGGCGGAGCAGCTAGGTGAGACCCCTGCCCCCAATGGCGAGAAGATTGGTGCTGTCATCATCTCCCTTACCAATCAGTTCTGGGCCAATATGAAGGTTTGCTACGAAGCCGCTGCTGAGAAGCTTGGCGTTCAGATCGATGTTCAGACCGGCACCACCGAGGGTGATACTCAGAGTCAGCTGGATGTTTTGATGACCATGGCCGATATGGATTATGATGTTATCATTGTTTCTCCCATTGATGGCACCAATCTGATCCCCGGCATTGTAAAGTGCAATGAGAAGGGTATTAAAGTCATCAATCTGGGTCCTGGCGTGGATACCGCTGCTCTTGCAGAGGCCGGCGGTCACCTGGATGGCAAGATTACCGTTCAGTTCAGCGATCAAGGTAAGATCGTTGCCAATGATATGATCTCCCGTCTGCCGGAGGGCGGCGAAGTTGCCATTCTGCAGGGTCTTGCCGGTGCAGGCCAGTCCGAGGGACGCACTGCAGGTGCTACCGCAGTGTTTGAAGCTACCGAGAATATCGAACTGGTTGCCTCCATTCCCTGCGATTGGGATGCTACCAAGGCCTATGATACCACCAAGGATATCCTCACCGCCCATCCCGATCTGAAGGGCATCTTTGCTTGCAATGATGTAATGGCCCTGGCCGCTGTGGAAGCCCTGGCCGCCGAAGGCCGTACCGATGTGCTGGTTTACGGTGTAGACTTTACCGCCGATGCCCGCGAGGCCCTAAAGGCCGGCACCATGACCGGTACTATGTCCTATTCCAGCGTAAAGTACACCGAAGCCGCTCTGAAGCTCGCTGTCGCTATCGCGCAGGGCAAGGAGTATGCCGAGCCCATCTATTTGCCCCTGACCCTGGTTACCAAGGAGAATGTGGCTGAGCTGGACAACTGGGCATAAGCGGTATAAAATAACAGGGTGAATTGCCCTATGGGGCTGCCTGCTCCTCTGCTATGGAGGGGTGGGCAGTACCGCTTTACGGCGGAGAAAATCAACGCTGGCGGTGTCGAAGTGCCTTGCCGTTATTCTCTGCTGTAATGTTTGGCTCCATGCAGGATTTTCATTCTATTGATACAGGAGATGAGAACATGAATTGCCTGATAGAAACAGCTCTTTTGACCCACGGTCTGCGCTCCATCACCAATGAAGAACTGGCCCAAAGTTGGCATTGTCCCGATGCCATATTAGCTTGGGTAGATAGGGGTGAGCTGAAGCTTGGCCCCATCGGGGAGTACTTGCCTTTCCGGGAACGGTCCGAAGAACTCATCCGTATTGATTGTGATCACCTGGAGGAGGCCCTGCAAACCGGTGCCAGCGGTGCTTTGACCGCAAGCGGTACTATGGCTGCGTGCCGTAAGCTGGATATTCCTATGGCCATTACCTGCGGCATGGGCGGTATTGGCGACCTGCGCGGGGAGGAGCTCTGCCCGGATTTGCCCGCCCTGATGAATATTCCTGTGGCGCTCATCTCCACCTCGCCAAAGGATATGCTGGATCGTCCGGCTACACTGGATTGGCTGCGGCGGCACGGTGTCCACACGGCTGGGGAACCCTGCACCGGGTACCTCTTTTGTGGGGAGCCGGTGGCCTTGGAGCTTCCGCTTTCTTCCTGCAATAATGAGGCCGCCGTTCGTCGCCTCACTGCAAATGGAGGTCTTCTGATCCTGAATCCCATTCCGGAAAAGGAACGGGTGCAGGATCGGAGCATCCTGGTGGATGCTATAAAAGCAGGCAAACAGGCGGAGGCCGAAGGCCGTTATTATCATCCGGCCGCCAATGGGGAAATCGACCGGAGAACCGGGGGCTATTCCTCCCGCATCCAGCTGGAAAGTATCCAGCAGAACTACCTTTTGGCCAAATCTATAATGGATTAAGCCGTAGATCACAGAGAAAAAACGCACACCCCTTGGGTCAATACCTATGCGGGTGTGGTTTCTTTTCCTGGGAAAATGTTTCACGTGAAACATTTGTTCTTAAGCAAAGGAAAAGGACTTGCAAAGAGGGCGGGAGTGTGGAATAATAGGGGAGTAGTCCTTTATATAAAATACCGAAAGGAAGTGCCGATATGAAGTTTAGTGAGATGCCGTACAGCCGCCCAGATATGGAAGCGCTGGCCGCTGCAACTACCCAGACGCTGGAAACCATGAAAGCCGCTCCCAATGCGGCTGGGCAGATAGCAGCCTATGACGCCCAGAAGCTTTCCATCTCCGGCGCCCAGCATGCCCA